>Ga0306921_10003939_pt1 | contig 15133 bp, 15 predicted proteins | sample sta12Cox44000080_FD_203760 | JGI IMG/M metagenome (GOLD analysis project Ga0306921, IMG submission 203760) | Lab enrichment of tropical soil microbial communities from Luquillo Experimental Forest, Puerto Rico - statoxic.12C.oxic.44.000.080 (v2)... | ecosystem: Environmental > Terrestrial >...
GGTGTTCATGAACGCGGGATCGTAGGTCATGAGACCGAAGTCCTCGGGATCAGTCTTGATCCTCCGGAGGTCCATGGCGCGGATGGTCCCGTGCTCGATCGGAGCTTCATAGGTTTTGTTGTTGCGTTGGTCAGTGATAGTCAAAGCGCTGGTTGGCATGACCTGTCCTCCGAAGGAAGAAAAATCGTATCTGCCTTCCAAAACTCAACCCACGGTACGTGCGGCGGCATTCTAACGCTTGCCTGCATGACCGCGGAGAGACAATTAACACAGGGTGCGAGACGTTCGTCACAGATACTTGTGATATCAAGGGGGCGAAGTTTTCCTACCTGTAATTGAAGGGGAGGCGAAACTGGGCCTTAGCACGATCACTGGAGGTGCCCGGTACTGGAAGACGGGCTGCTCCACGCCAATCTACGTTCGCCTTCGCCGCTAAACATGCTTGCGAGGGACCGATGCGCTCCCTGGAAATGCGACTGGGCGGAGTAATTTCAAAGTTGGTGTACCTCGCAGGTCACCCTAGGTGGCACCGGGTTGAAACTCTGTTCACCAATAAAAGGTCACGCGGAGCTGCCCGCCACGAAATCGGTACAGCAAGTCGAGAACAGCTGTAGCTTGTTTAGGGCTCCTGAGCGGCGGCTTAATCGTTCTGTATTCTTGCTGACATACCACGGGCCCGGAATTACACTCAACACATGGCGAGGGAAGTCCCAATCGGGACGCGCGGCGAAGTCCAGCATCGCGTTAACTCCAAACACACGCTTGCGGAGTGGCGGGATGGGCTTCCTCCGATGTTGTCCACGCAATGGATGGTCCTATGGCTGGAGGAGGCGGCCCTTAGTGCGCTGCTGCCTTTCTGCGAGGGCGATGAGATCAGCGTCGGCGTAGCGGTCGATATTGATCATCGCGCCCCAACTGGAATCGGCCAGATGGTGAGGGCTGAGGCAGTGGTGGAGTCGTTCGATGGCCGCTTCCACACTTTCAAAGTCAGCGCCCACAATGGCGCCGAAGTGATCGGCCAGGGCACAATGAAGCGGGCCATCGTCAGTACACGCAAGTTCGAGGAGAAACAGCGCGCCAAGCAGGCGCAAAACTCGTAAGCTACGGATTGGCGCGGATTCTCTGCAAGTTCATTCGAGAGTTCTTCCAGTTGTAATGTGCGAGAAGCGGTATCTGTCCGTGGGTGGCGGTAAAAAGAGTCGAAAAGGCATGTGTAATGCTGGTCGGCAATGTTTGCCGTCACACGTCAGTGTGACCCCGTTCACTGATCTAGGGAAGTAGTTGGAGCCAACTTGGGCATGGATCGCGCAACCTCGAGCGACGGATCTTTGGCGGCCAGCGGGCATTCGTCCGAGAGCGGCTGCGGCATCGGCTTGTCGCAAAAATGTGCCATGCTGTTGGCTCCGGCGGGCAGCCTCGATGCTGCGCGGCAAGCCTTTCGGACTGGCGCGGACGCGGTCTATGTGGGATTGCGGGGTTGGAGCCGCGGCGGTGCGCGGGGCGAACTTGACCGTGAACAGTTGCGGCGGTGCCTCGACCTAGCTCACGCCCATCAGAAAAGGGTGCAGCTTGCCGTAAACATCATACCCAAGCCGCAGGAGCGCCAGCGGTTGCTGCAGGAACTGTCCGAATTGGCGGACTGGGGACTGCAGGCGGTGATCCTGAACGACGTCGGGTTTCTGCGCGAGGTCAGGCGGAAGCTGCCGGGACTGGCCATCACGGTCAGCATTGGGTGCGGTGCGCTGAATACGGATGACGCCCTTTTCTACCAGGATATGGGTGCCAGGGCGATCGTGCTGCCAGGATACCTGGAGCCCGAGGAGATCGCGGCCATCAAGGCGAGGGCCTCGATCGAGGTGGAGATCATGCTACACATGGTGCAGGAGTTCATACAACTGGGAAAGTGCTGGATGCCAAGCTACGTACATTTCGCCGCTGCTGACCGGATCTTTCCCGCCCAGCGTCTGGGCGGCAGTGTCAAACGCGGGGGAGTCGGCACGTGTTACCGCATTTGCCAGCGGCCGTGGGCGCTCCTGAAGAACGGAGTCGAAGCTGACCAGCGGTTGTTTCCCAGTCGGCAGATTAGCCGCGTGGCCGAACTTGCCGCCTTCCTCGATGCGGGCGTGGACGTGATCAAAATCCAGGGCCGCAGCCTTTCCGTCGAGACGGTGGGTGCTATCATCGAGATGTACCGTTCGGCGGTAAATGCTTGGAGATGCGGGCAAAAGCGCGAGTGGGAAGTGTCTGCGCTGCCGGCCATGTGGACTGTACAAGGACGTTGAAATGGCCGCCTTTGAACTCAATACAACGATCTCGAACTTGCGCAGCTTGCGGGAATCGGACCTGAGCGCTTATGACGCCGTGTACCTGGGCAATATTTACTGCCGACTCTTCGAAGACAACTTCCTGGAGCGCATGGATGACCTTAAGGAAGGTATCGCGCGCGTGAAGGACCAGGGCCTGCGCGCCTACGTAACCTCGTACGCCGCGCCGCGGAATGACGCGCTACCCAAGGTGCAAGTAGCGCTGGAGACCGCGGTTGCATCCGGCGCCGACGCGGTGGAGGTGCATAACCTCGGCGTGCTGCGCATGGTCCACGAGCAGTTCCGGGATATACCCGCCCACGTCGGCGGATTTGCGAACGTGTACACCGATGCCGGGGCGGAAGTGCTGAAGGAGTATGGCGCAACACGCTTCACGCCGAATTACGAGATTAGTCTGGACGAAGTGGAAGGCATAGTGCGTGGCGCCGGTATACCGGCAGAGCTCCAAGTCCACGGCAAGATGCCGCTGGGAGTCTCTGATTACTGCTTCTTGCTGGAGTACGAGCAGCACTGGCCAGAGAAATGCCCGGTGCTATGCCAAAAGCAGTTGTTCCTCAAGCAGGGCGACTGGGCCATGCGCTCGGTAGGCAAGGGCGTGCTGAGCGGCAAGGATGTGTGCATGCTCGACCATCTTCCAGCTCTGATCGCTGCCGGACACACGATGTTTCGCATCGAAGCGGCGTACGAGACGTCTGCGTATCGCCTGAAGATTGGGCAGATCTACCGCGCCGCGCTGGAGCGCGTGCTCGTCGGTGACGAAACAGTAGATGAGTCAGGGTGGCAGGTCGTTCGCGAGCACACGGCGACCGGCCTGTGCAACGGTTTCTATTTCGGCCGCACCGGAAGCGAGTATGTCGGCAAACACGCGGAAGCTGCCGCGGCCTGTTAAAGTTCTTGCGATTTTGAGGTGAGCAATGGTTGAGTTGTTAGCACCGGCAGGGAACCTCGAAATGGTGAAGGCCGCCGTGGACAACGGCGCCAATGCGATCTACGTGGGGGCTCGCGGCTGGAGCCGCCGACGCGATGCCTACGAGCTCTCCGATGAACAATTGCACGAAGCCATTGGCATTGCCCACTCTGGCAGCGTCAAGCTGCGTGTCGCGGTCAACACCAATATGCAGTCGTGTGAACTCCCCGCGCTGCTGGAAAAAATGGAAAAGTTCGTGAGCTGGGGCGTGGACGGAGCGATTATGACCGATGTCGGCGCCATGGCGCAGGTACATCGCCGCTTCCCCCATCTCGTCCTTCACGCAAGTATTGGCGCCAATATCGTCAACAATCAGGACGTGAAGTTCTACCGCTCGATCGGGGTTTCACAGGTGGTCGCCGACACCAAGCTCACGCTGCGCGAAGTGGCGTCGCGCCAGGCGAACTTGGATACGGGCATTGAAATCCTAATCCATGCCAACAACTGCTACACCTACTTGGGCAAGTGCTGGATGTCGCCCTATCACCGGTTAGAACGGACCACCGACGATTTCGGCAAGGACCTGTTCCGCGGCAGCCCCAACCGTGGTGGCCTGGATTACCGAGTTTGCCTGGAACAGTGGGAGCTGTTCGATGGCAAAGCACTGCTGGAACCTCGCATCGCGCTCAAGAACGACGCCTTCTTTTACCTGGATGACATCCCGGCGCTTATTGATTTGGGCGTCCATTGCTTGAAGATTCAGGGGCGCGAGTATCCCGTGCCATTGGTGGCGAGCATCGTGCGCTTCTACCGCGAATTGATCGATGCGTACGTCGCCAGGCCCGCCGAGCATGCTTTCGATCTGACGCCGTGGCGCGTGCGCCTGGAAGCAATCCAAGCGGAGCGCGACAGCAAGCGCAGCAACATGACTTTGGTGCTGCTGAGCGAGGCGCGCCAACCGGTGCCACGCAGGGCCTAGCGGAACCTGCGAGATTCAGGCCTCTGCACAGCTCTGGCTCCCTCGGGCCAAACCACGTGGTGCGGCTACTCCCAGCTATCGTCGGCGTCGGTTAAGCGGGAACGGGGATTCCAACCGCGTGCAGCCGCCGCCCGAGCGCACTGTGCGCGTATTCGATCATTTCTTCTTGCAGGCGCTTGGGCGTGTAACCCGGCCAAGCGGATTCCAGATGCTTTCCGCCATAGTAAGTCATATCTCCATGAGGCGGCTGCATGATGCTTGAGATCAGCGGACGGAACTCCCGAATCGTGTCCTGGATCAGGGGTACAAAACGATTTGCATTCTCCCGCACCAGGTCGCGGAGGTAGCGGACGCCGAAGATGACATGGCGCGACTCGTCGCGCGTGGCCGCAGTAAAACCCTGATAGAAGCCCCAAGTCCGTCCCCAACGTCGCGCACCCTCAAGCTGGTACCGCATCCCGGTAAGGAACATGGCGCCTTCGACGATGAGGTGATAGACGGTGACAAACTTGGCAGCGGCTTCGACATCGTCTGGGTGAGAAGCCAGCCACTGCGACTGCTCGGGGAGCCACTCGTAGAACAAGTACCGATAGGCTGGGTTTTCCTGGGCCGTTACGGTGATCTGGTTCACGAGCTCGTCCAGGTCCTGGGCGTCCGTGCCCACGACCTCCCGCCAGTAGCGGTCAAATAGAATTGTGTGGCGGACCTCATCGGCCAATTGGCTGGCGACGAAAGCCTCCACATCCTTGCGGGGAGCAGCCCATACAAGGGGCGCGAGCAAGCCCGCAACCCTTTCTTCTCCGGCGAAGAACATCCGCAGGCTCCACATGCGCCGCTTCTTCGTCTCGAGTGACAAGCCCTCCCATTCCTCGTGGTCGCGCGAGAAGCAAAGGTCATCGGGTGACCACGCCTGCTTCACCGCCTTGCGGTACAAGTCAAAGTACGAAGGTAGGTTCCTCACCCCCCGTTCCACGACAGCCAGCACGTCATCGATGTACAATCCGGTCATCGAATCGAGCGGGGCTGCGCTCACCTGCTCTTCCACTTGATCGTCCGCGATCTGACGTAATTCCGCAATCATCCTGCACCCCCTGTCGAATTCAGGCAATTTACCATCGCGCAGGAGTAGCGTCAATCACGCCCGCGGCCCCCACGTGCGAACGCTCCCAGCCGTCCTCCACCCCCTGAGGCGGCTCGCCGCTACTTGGGAATTGACCTCATACGCCCTGCGGGCGTAGCTTCTTCTTGCTTGCCGTCATTGCTGCCTTCTGACGGCTTGCAGGCTTCATAGTTGGACAATAAAGGAGAGTCCTGCCATGTTTGTTCGCGTGGTGGAAGTCAAGACGAAGCCCGGAAAGGCCAGAGAGGTTTGCAGCATGCTGCATGAGAAGGTTTTGTCTACATTAAAGGCGCAGATGGGCTTCGTAGATGAAATCGTACTCGTATCGGATGCGGAAGGCATTCTGGCGCAAAGCTTCTGGAAGACGAAAGAGGACGCGGAACGATACAGCCGTGAGGACTATGCTAAGGTTAGCGAGTTGATTCAGCATCTGGTGCACAGCAAGCCCAAGGTGCACGCCTTCGACGTGGAAACCTCGACCTGCCACAAGATCGCGAAGGGTCAGTCGGCTTGAGGGAGCCGGCTCCTTGCTGCAGCAATCTGCTGGGAGCTGCGATGAATTGAGAAGTAGGAAAACGACTCTCCCGGAACCTTTGCTGCAGGAGTCTTAGGTCAGACCTCCGTAGCCTCCGTTGCTTGAGCGGGCACAGCGCGACTGGCCAGCTCGTGCGCTCGTGTCACCGTACCTGGAAAATTCCTTGATCACCGACTGCCACGTTCACATCCAGCCGTTCCAACTTATGCTAAGTCCGCCCGCCCTCGAGTTGATGAAAACGCATCAGCCTAAATTCGATCGGGTACTGGAGTTCACCCGCTCGCCTAAGGCCCTTTTGAAGTACATGGACGAGGTCGGGCTGGATCGTGCCGTCTTGATCAATGCGGCCGCGCCGGATGTCACCGGCTGCCCCGCTGGACTCAATGCCATGGCCGCAAAATACGCCATGGAAGATCCCAAGCGGCTGATCTCGTGTGGCAGTTTGCATCCGGGGTACTCCCCCAACCCGCGTGCGGATATCGATGAGATCGTTCGGCTGGGTTTGCGGCTGATCAAGATTCATCCTCCGCATCAGCTCTTCTACCCCAACGATTACCTTAAGGGCGTGAAGGAGCTGGAGCTGCTGTATCGCGCGGCACAAAGCAACGGTATCCCGGTTATGTTCCACACCGGCACATCTATCTTTCCGGGCGCACGCAACAAGTACGGGGATCCGATTCACATCGACGATGTAGCGGTGGATTTTCCGGATTTGAAGATTGTGCTCGCACATGGAGGTAGGCCTCTTTGGATGGACACTGCCTTCTTTCTGGTACGCCACCACTGCAATGTTTACCTGGACATCAGCAGTATTCCAGCGCAACGCCTGCTGGAGTATTTCCCGCGCCTGCCGGAGATCGCCCGCAAAACGTTGTTTGGCACCGACTGGCCCGGCCCGGGCGTGCACGGCATCAAGGAAGCACTCGACTCTTTCCGGGCATTACCGTTGTCGACGGACACAAAGCAGCAGATTCTCAGCCAGACCGCGCTTACCATCTGGCCGGATTGACACCAAAAGAATCTCGTCTGCTGCTCTCGGCTCGATCACCATGATCTGTGACTGCGATCACTGACGCGAGGAGCCGGCTGTGCGCATAAGATACATTAATAACGGCCCGATCTTAGTCGGGGTGCCGGATGGATAATGATCGCAGTGCCGATGGCGGACTACATTCGCCCATGACGGTGCGCGAACTACTGGCGCGGTTGCAGGAGGCCAACCCCGACTTCGTAATTGCTATCGATGCGGCTTCCCAATCGCTGCTGATTCTGAATCCGAGGCCCGGCTTTTGCGATCCCAGTGAGATTGAAAAAGACGAAGGCTCATGCCTGAGCGAACAGGACCTAATGTTCCTCCAGAGCCTGCATATCAAAGACTGAATTTTGGAGGCCCTCGGAAGTCAACCAACGCCGGTTCCGAGCTTGCTAAGAAAGTCGAGACAAGGAGATTCAAGGCGCGGACTGAAGTTCAAACGTCGCTTCCAGGCGAAGCATCAAACCCTTCACCGCTCCCCGACTCCTTCACCAGCCTGCAGCCAGGGCTGCGTGGTTCGCCGCGCCCGGCTTGAGCATTGAGAGGGGATACCAAAACACCGTGGCATTCCGCGCGCCTCCAGGTTTTCGACGGAACAAAATCTAAAAACGATGGTTCCCCTCTCTTCGTAAAGCCTTCGAAATCCATAACCGCAGGTGGCCTGCAAGAATGGACAGCCGCCGTGCCATCGACCACGAAGCTAAGCGGTGGCTGCCACCGCTGCTCTCGTATGCGATGGCATGCCCGGGCGCTTGGCAGCAAGTTCGCAAAGCAGCGCCACAGCCGCCAGAACCGCCGCAGTATAGAACGCCATCTCGTAGTTCTTGTACTTGTCGAACAGCACGCCACCGATTCTGGGACCAATGATGCCTGCCACACCCCACGCGGTGAACAACAGCCCATAGTTGATGCCGGCGTTCTTGGTCCCCCAGAAGTCGGAGGTGGTGGAAGCGTTGACGGAGAGCTGTGTGCCATAGCACCAGTAAACGATGAATACCACCACGTACAGCGCCGCCACGTTACTGCCAACCTTGTAAAGAACGGGCATAGCAATCATGGAAATACCGATCATCAGCCGCAAGACGTTCAGTCGGCCTAGAGCGTCGGACACCCAGCCCGACAGGATTCGGCCAGAAGCATTTCCCACGGCCCCCACTACCAGTGTCATCGTTGCGAGCGCTGCGCTGGGAATACCCACACTCTTGGCGAACGGAACTAGTTGACTGATGACCATCAAGCCAGCCGATGTTCCCAACGCATAGGCCACCCACATGAAGTAGAACGCCGGCGTGCGTATCGTTTCTCCGGGGCTGAAATCATATGTGGTGGCTGCTGCTTTCGAGGCCGGAACTGGCGCCCAACCAAGCGGTTTGTATCCCGTGGGCGGGTTCTGCAGCAAGAACGCTCCAATTACGGTCATGAATAGGAAAATCACTCCCAGGATCATGAACGTGGTGTGCACGCCGTAAGCTGGGATTAGCTTCAGGTTGGCCAGCGGCCCAAAGATCGCTGACCCGCCGCCATACCCAGCCACGGCCAGTCCCACTGCCAGGCCGCGTTTGTCAGGAAACCATTTGGCCATCACCGGTATGGGAGTAGCGTAGCCGAAACCGTTGCCCAGCCCGCCAATCACGCCGAAGCACACATACAGATAGTTCAGGCTGTGCGTGTAGGTACACAAGAAGAATCCGAGGCTGACCAGCACGCCACCGGTGAGGGAAACCCAGAACGGCCCGAACTTGTCTTGCAGCCGTCCGGCCACGATAAAAGAAAGTGCGAAGACTACCACCGCGATAGTGAACACGTTGGAAGTCTCTGCTCGCTTCCACCCGAACTCTTTTTCCAGAGGGGCAACGAATATGCTCCACGCATACAAGGTGCCCAATGCGAGGTTCATCGAGAGCCCACCCACGACCCGCCACCAGCGGCTTATGTGGGCCTGCGGTATTGCTGAAGAAATGACCTTTGCGGTTGCCATTTTAACCTCCTCACTCGCTTGATCACCTGCACTAGCACTCGCGAGATTGTGAGGATCACGGATTGAAGCCGACGTTTAGGGGAAAGAGACTCCACGGAAGAATATGCGCCGAAGACCGCGAATTCACACCCCGGGGAGGTCCGTGCGGCGTATTGGGAAGTCCTCCTCTGTAAACGGATCCTAGGCACCGTGTGGAGCGTAGTATTTTAAAAAAACGGTTCGCCGTCAGTGATTCGGGTCACAATGAAGGGTGATTCTTAAGGACGCACTTTGGGCACTCGTCTTCGCAGCCTCGTTTTTCCGGCTTCTGGTGTTGTTCCTCAGCACAGGCGATTGAAGGACAGCGGCCAAAAATCACGGCGGAATGTGACAGGCGTCACTGACGGATCCTGCACAGCAACAGGATAATCCGCACGTTTTTCCAAGGTTCATGAGTTTTTGGCGCTTTGCGCAGCTTTTTCTGAGATATATTGTGCAGCACGCCTTCCAGTAGCAGCCCGCTACCATCGGCATTTAGGAGGCTATACATGGCAACAGCTCAAGCCAAAGTCGCACCTTGGCCTGCAATTCCCACACCTAAACCCGAAGAGGTGTACGCCGGACTGAGCGACCAAGCCAAGGAGTATCCGCTTTTCCTGGAGTCAATCGTGCGCCAGGAGCACAATTTTGAAAAACCCGAGGCGCTGTCCCGGCTGCGTGTGCTGGATTGCAGCACACGCATGATGATCGGTCACTGGTGTTCGTCTCAACTGGCCGAGCTGGGCGCTGAGGTCATTCAAGTCGAGCCTCCCGGCGGCGACCCGCTGCGCAAGCTCACACCTTTTGGTCGTCAAGAGTACATGTTTGAGGACTGGGAAACCGGGGAAAAAGTGGGGGGGCAGTTCCTGCACGAGATGCGCAACAAGTTCTCGATCACCCTGAACCTGGAGACCGAGGAAGGGCGGCGGATTCTGAAGGATCTGGTGGCCGATGCGGATGTCATCATCGAAAATGCCCCGCCTGGGCATTGGGACGAATGGGGCATCGGCTATCGTCAGTTACGCGAGATCAATCCGCGACTGATTTACTGCTGGGTTGGGCAGTGCGGGCAGTGGGGCCCGGCCAAGGACAAACCGGGAATGCTGGACCCCGTAGCCCAGGCATCCTGCGGCTTTGTCCACGGCACCGGTGACCCCAAGGAGTTTGGAGGGCAGCCTACCCGCTCCGCACTTTGGATGGCCGACCACGTTGGCGGGAGTTCGGCTGTCCTGGGGATTCTGGCTGCTCTGCTGTATCGCGAAAATGTTTCGGGCGAAGGCCAGTTCATCGAAGCCACAGCGGCAGAGGCCATTATCCGTATCCTTGATTACAGTTGGGCATGGTACTCGATGGACGGTAGTATTCGTCCACGCTACGGCAACTGGGATTTGGCCATCAACATCTATGCGGTGAACCCCTGCAAGGACGGCTACATGATGGTGGGCGGCGGCCACGATCGTCTGTGGTACCGCATCTGGCGTACCGTTGGCAACGAGCAGCCTGCAGTGGAAGAGGACATTCTTGGTGATCCGCACCTGCGCGAAGTGGCTGACCGTCTGGCTCACGATATGCAGGTCAAGACCTACACCATGCTCGGCGAGTGGCTGAAGGACAATGCTCGCAGTCAGGCCGAAGCCAAGCTAGGCAAGCAACAAGTAGCGTCCGGTGGTGTGCTCTATGTCAACGAGGTGGCCGAATACCCCCACTTCAAGTATCGCGGGCATGTGGCCGAGTACGATTCGCCACACTACGGGAAGGTGCTCTATGGCACCACTCCTTATCTGCAACACAAAACTCCTGGGCGGCTAAAATGGCTGGGCCGTCCCACCGGTTACGACAATCAGGAGACATACCGCCGGCTGCTCGGTTTCACGAGGGACGATTTCGAGAAGCTGCAGAAGGCAAACGTCATTTGACGCAGGAGGAGTGTGATGGCAACGCAACCTACAAGCAAGGCCCAGTCGTTTGAGGATTTTTGCCGTGAGACCTTCAATCCCAAAAAGGAGTTTGGGAAGCCTGAAGTGCTAAAGGGATATCGGGTGTTGTCCTGTACCCAGTACATTCTAGGTCCCTCTTGCGCCTCCTATCTGGCTGAGCTCGGCGCCGAAGTGATTAAGATCGAGGCGCCGCGGCGAGGCGAGGCAATGCGCCACACCACGCCTTTCAACGAGCCCTTCCTCTATCCACTTTCCAAGTGGGTGCCAGAGCGTGGCACGGGACTGGGTTTCCTGGGCGCCAACCCAAACGAGTATTTCATCTCCATTGACTTCCACCGTCCCGAAGGACAGGCTTTGGTCAAGAAGCTGGCAGCCAAATCCGACGTATTCGTCGAGAACTACCGTCCTGGCACCTTCGACCGTTGGGGCATCGGATACCGTCAACTGAAGGAGATCAATCCGCGGCTGATCTACTGTTGGTTGGGCGGTTTTGGCGGCTGGGGCCCAGGACGAGTTCGGGCTTCTTACGACATCCTTGGGCAAGCGCAAGGTGGCAACTTTGGCATGACGGGCAAGCAGGAGGTCTTTGGAGGGGCTCCCTCGAAGCACACCATCTGGCTGGCGGACTACTGGGGCGGGATGATGGGTGCCACGCAAGTCCTGGCGGCGCTGTATTGGCGTGATCACGTTTCCGGCGAAGGCACCTTCACCGAGTACTCGCAGGTGCACGGCGTAACGCGCCAACTGGAGTATGCTTTGCCGCTCTATGGCCGCCACGGCATCACGCGCGAGCGCTGGGGCAACTGGGACACCCAGCTCTGCGTGCACGGCATCATCAAGTGCGGCAAGTCCTCTTACCCTGATTCAGAGAATCCGCAAGAGATGGAAGAAGGTTACATTCTGATCAGCGCGTACGAGGACAAGGACTTCGCCAGGTTGTGCAAGGCAATCGGCGACACTACCCTCGCCACCAAGTATGCCAAGGCCGACATACGCGTGAAGGCAGAGAGCCAGATGGAGATTTATCCGGCCCTGGAGAAATGGGCGGTCGACAAGACCAAAGAACAGGTGGCCGCTGTGATGGACGCCAACGACATCATCAACCAGCCAGTGTGGAATTCGAAAGAGGTCGCGAACCATCCGCACTGGAATGAGCGTGGAGCGGTGCGCTGGCTGGATGACCCGACCTACGGTGAACTGTTGCATCAGGCTCCGGCATATAAGATGTCGGCGACGCCGCCCCGCTTGAAGTGGTCGCTGAAGCCAGTCGGCGCTGATAACGAGTACATTCTGGGCAAGCTTGCGGGATTGACGCGTGACGATATCAAACAGCTGGAAGAGCAAGAGTGCATTTGAGGGAGATGAAACTATGCTGCTCATATGTCCTAAGTGCAAGACCAAGAACTTCCTTGACCCGTATCCGTTCTGGAATTTCAAGGGCAAGACAAAGTGCGCTGGTTGCAGCGCCATCTGGCAGATACAGACAGCGGGCGGAGCCCCCGTGTCCGGGCCTGTCGAGGCCAGCGGCACGGCTGACCTGTTGCCCGGGTTCGCGGAGCGGCAGGACTATTCCCCAATTTCTGGGCCAGGGCTAACTCGTCCTGCGCCGCGCGCGCGCAAGGAGTCGGTCTGCAAGCCCATTCCCATTAAGCAAAACGTCCGAGGCAAGATCATCGCGGGATATCCGTTAAAGAAGGACGATCTTGTCGGCAGCAAGGCCAAATTCATGGTGACTGGAGTTCGTTGAAGAGATCGGAGGCAATATGGCCCACTACAACACTGAATGTCTGTGTGTCCGCTGCAAGCACCTGCGTCCGGCGCTTGACGCGAATATCCAGAAGGCCTATCTCGGCAAGTGCGTGAAACGCGAATGGCCGTTCACTCTGTCCATCACCCTGCAAGGGTGGACAGAGTGCGAGGTCTTCGAGGACAGCGGCAATACTTATGTGCCCCCCGAACCTGTAGCCGCTAAGGCAGCGGCTGCGACCACGAAGCCAGCCGCGGCTAAGCAGGTGGAATTCTATTACAGCTCCACCCAGAAGCCGGGCTCGACGTTTCCCTGCGACATTCCGCAGGCCCTCAAGCTGGTGAAGCAGTTACAAGCTGCGGGCGTGACTTGCAAGGCGATTGATGTTGATGGCGTCAAAGACCGCTTCCCGATCTATCACAAATCGGTCACCGGCCCGGATGCCAGCGTACGCCCAGTCTTTGGCTTTAAAGGCGCCTTGGTGGAAGACTTCGGAACGACGGTTCCCGCACTGCTTGTCTTCGAAGGCGACCGCTATCCTGTAATGGCCTTCCCACGTACCGATGCCAAACGGGGCACGATCCGGGTAGAGCAGGCACTGGAGGACTTGGTAGCTGAGAGCAAGGCGCAGCCTGTAGCCACGACAGTTGGATAAGGAGAATTTGAAATGGCTGACTATCTGCCTCCACGCAAGTTGTGGCCAAAGCGCGTTTATACCTTGCCCGAGTTTGCCGCCTACGCTGAAGAATTCAACCCTACGGAGGAACTGCTGGGCAAGACCATTGCTGTTGGAGGGGGCGACCGTACAGCGGTGCTCTTTGAAGACCAGCGGCTTACCTACAATCAGCTGCTTACGCAGGCTAACAAATTCGCTAGTGCGCTGCGTGACCTGGGAGTGCAAGGGGGTGATCGAGTCATTTTGCGTACGCCCAACATCCCCCCGGCCCTGGTCGCCAATTTCGCTATCCTGAAGCTGGGAGCCGTGTGCACCCCTACGTCTCCCCTGTTCTCGCGCACCGAGATCGCTCATGTCGCCAACGACTCCGAGGCAGTGGCGATCATCGTGAGCGCTGCCCTCCTTGGGGAGGTCGAGGCAGCGCGTGAAAACTTTCAGACGGTTAAGCACATTATTGTTGTCGGGGGTGATGCGGCCGAAGTGAAGGCTAAGGGATTCCTTGCCTACGTCGAGCTGCTGCAGTCCGGCGCTCCAACTCCCGATCCCGTGCTGCGCAAACGTGAGGATCTTGGTCTCCTGTTGTACACGTCGGGCACAACCGGACGACCCAAGGGAACGGTCCATTTCGTGGAAGAATTGCTAATCGTGCCTGACGGCTTCGGCAAGTACGGGTGGCGGGTCACGAAGGACGATGTTGTTGGAGGTTCCGCCCCGCTGGCATTTGGGGCGGGCTACTCCAGTTACGCGACCATCCCTTTCCGTTTCGGCGCGGCGGCTTCGCTCATCGCCAAGTTCGAGCCAGAGAAGATGTTCGACCTCATCCAGAAACACCGCATTTCGATTTTGACGCTGGCCCCCACCGCCTACCGCAAGATGTTGCAGGTGCCTGACGCGGAGAAAAAGTATGACCTGAGCAGCCTGCGCGTCTGCACAGGAGGTGGTGAGAGCCTGACTGCCCCGACCTATCATGCTTGGAAGGAGAAGTTCGGCCAGGAGATCTTCGAGGGATTGGGTACCACCGAGATGATGTACGTTTTCGCTTCGAACGTGGTCAGCCGCAAGGCGAAGCCAGGGTCCTTCGGTCAAGCCGTGCCCGGCTACGAGCTGAAGGTCATCGACGAGGAAGACAAAGAAGCCAAGACCGGCACGATCGGTCAGTTTGTCGCTTGTGGACCAACGGGTACGATCTATTGGCGCGATCCCGATAAGCAACGGCATGCGATTACTACCGATGGCTGGAATCGAGCAGGCGATTTCGTGTATGCCGATGAGGATGGCTATTTCTGGTTCGTGTCGCGACAGGACGACATCATTAAAAGTTCGGGTTACAGGATTGGACCGGAGGAGATCGAAGTCACTTTGGCCACCCACCCTGCTGTCGCCGACGTCGCTGTTATTGGAGTACCCGACGAGGTGCGCGGCCAGATTGCCAAGGCCTTCGTCGTATTGCAACCCGGCCAGACGGTTACCTCTGACGAGTTGATCGCCTTTTGTAGAGACAAGATTGCGACCTATAAGCTACCTCGAGAAGTCGTGGTGGTGAACGAGCTCCCGCGTACGCCGACAGGAAAGCTGCTTCGTCGCGTGTTGCGGCAGAAAGAGCCCGTGGCTCAGTGATCGAGAGGGGGGCTTCGGCGGAGTCGAGATCCCGAGCAGCGCGGAGAGCAAGCGGCCGGCCTCCTGTTACCGTGCCGAGAGCGCGAGCGGTATTCGGTATGTTGTGTATCTCCAGATGAATAACATCCCTACTCAGCAACAGCTCTGTGAAAGCATTGTGGAACAGATCCCGCTCGCGATCATTTTCTCTGATCGGGAAGGCATTGTGCGGCTCTGGAATGCCGGCGCGGAAGCCATGTTCGGGTGGAGTGCTGAGGAAGTG
>Ga0306921_10003941_pt1 | contig 15131 bp, 26 predicted proteins | sample sta12Cox44000080_FD_203760 | JGI IMG/M metagenome (GOLD analysis project Ga0306921, IMG submission 203760) | Lab enrichment of tropical soil microbial communities from Luquillo Experimental Forest, Puerto Rico - statoxic.12C.oxic.44.000.080 (v2)... | ecosystem: Environmental > Terrestrial >...
CGAGAATGCCAATTCTCTAACAGCCGTCTTGATGACTCTGCCGAACCGACCGAGAGGGCGTCGGCGACGCGGAATCGTGTTGCACAAGGGGATCTATTGAGAATTTGTTGCAAAGAGCGCTGGTCAGCCTTTGTGGGACGATTTTATGGCCACTTGATTTGGGTGAGATCGAGTATTGTCGAGTGCGCCTTCCACAGACGGGGTGGGTCATGAATCGAAAAGTCTTTACTGGCAGAGGTAGACGTGGGGTGCGTGCGGGTAAGCCTGCCACGACCGCATCCCGCGCAGCGACCGTAAGCGAGACCGCCGGTAGCGGAAACGCCGCCAAAATCGGACATCATGTCCGATTTGCCCCCCACCGGTTTCACACACGGGGACGGGTTAACCATGCAGGTGAGCAGCAAGCGTCGTGGCTATACCTATGACGACCTCGATCCGAGGATCGTTACGGCTGCGAAGGCTGCGGCCACGCGGATACGCAGTCTCGTAGATGAAATTGCCGAGGAGACTGGCCGGCGAGAAATACAGATCGGGCGCGAACTACTCGCAATTAAGGCGCGGCTCGGTCATGGTCACTTCGGCTCCTGGCTTGCCGCAGAGTTCGGCTGGTCGGATCGGCAGGCGCGACGGTTTATGGGGGCCGCGCGAGGAGAGGTGCCGTCTCCAGGGGCACTGGCTGAGGATGTCGATGCCTATATGACGGACCCACCGATCGCCGAACACCTTGTCGCGGTCATGGAGACGAAAATCGCGGAGGAGGGGATACCTGCCGACGACCTCTGGTGGTTGGAATGCTGTGCGGGAAGCGGCAACATCCTCCAGCACATGCCGCCTGATCGACGACTCGGCATCGACATCAATCCGCTCGCTTCCGGCATCGTGCAGGCGGACTTTCTTAGCTATGAGTTGGACCCGACCCTCCGCTGGGTCATGTTGACCAACCCGTTCTTCTCAAAGGATGGCCCGACGCGAATTTTTAACCGAGCGGCTGAGCAACACGTCGAGGCCATCGCGCGTTGGTGCTACCGGCGAATCTCCGCAGCGACAAGGCCCAATGGGTGAATCGGCTGGACCCGTACTATTGGTGCATCCACGATCAACTCTTGCCAAGAGAGAGCTTCCTCCGGAACGGAAAACCTCATGACGTGCCTACACGTTTTCAGGTGTGGGTGCGGCGCAACATCCGCCGCGAGCCATTGATCGAGCGGAAAAATCACCCCGACCTCATTTGGGTGCCCAAAAGCCGACCGGCTAAAGCAACGATCTGGATTCGTCGGCGCGGCCCAGACATCGGCGACATCATCGAAGCAAGCGGTATCACAACGCCCCCAGCAGTGCGGAGGCAGAGGCGATCCTGCGGTCGATCCGTTGGCCCGACGTGCTAGATCCACTGCCGAGCAACCATGCTCCCAACATGTCGCAGGCTGACATCGTGCGCGCGTACGAAGCAGCGAAAACTGCCCAACCCCATGATGTCGAGGATGATGATCACGCCACCGCGTCCTCCGGTACTATCGATGCGCATAGGACGAAGCTCGATCTCGAATCGACGCGGCGGGTGCCCACCACGCAACAGGTCGCGGAGCCTCACGGCTCATGGGAGCCCATTGGGCCGTTCGTTCGCTACGGCGTCGATGTCGTGCCGGATCAGCCCGCCAGTTCTGCTGTCTCCTCGACATCGCCCCAGGCACGGCGGTCCACCGATGTGGGCATCCTCTCTGACGAATGTTATAGCTGGTGGATGCAGCGACTCGACCAGTTCAAACGAGATTTGCGCCCGGATGGTCCGCTGATTGCACACCTCAAGGAAGAAGTGGTCGACGATCAGCGATCAACCTACTTAGTCGAACTCAGGCTGGCGAAGCGACCTACACCAACCGGGCCGCACAACATTCTATTCATTTCGGATTGCTGTACCAGCCGCGGCGCTTGATGAACGACAGGAAACGTTGCGCTTCTCGACGCTCAACTCTCTCTTTCTGGGAGGAATTTCCGAGGGATCGCCGCCGCAACCGCAATCCAATGGAAGGCGGCTGGTGCGGTCTACGACCTGATGCTTCGCATCGAGGCCGTCGCCGATTTCGTATCCGCGGGCAAGTGTGTACGGCGAATCCCCTTGCTTGGTCGTGATCTCAGACCTCTAATCCACTCGGGAACGGTGAAGTGAGACCCAGGGCACGCGGAACCCGTTCGAGAGGTATTGACCTTTGCGTGGTCAAGCGTCAGGCGGAATCCGTTGTGAATTGCCCAGCACCTCTCTCGCGATGCGAAAGAATTTCGTGTCCTTCTCGATGCCAATGAGCCGACGGCTGGTGTTGGCGGCGGCGATCCCCGTCGAACCAATCCCCATCGCGGAATCAAGCGCGATCTCACCAGGCAGCGTGTAGGTTTCGATGAGGAATTCCAGCAGTGGACCGGCTTGGCGGTCGGATGTAGGCCGAGTTTGATCGACGGGGAATTCGAGCACTGAACTCGGATCTCCTGTATATTCGCTGGAGTTGACTCGGTTTGGTGGACACCTTTCCACTTGAGAAAAGTTCTTCTTGTTCTGCGGCGCTTGCTGACCTACATCGAAATGGCACGGGGTTCGTTCCTCGGTGTCTTTCAACGATGTAAAAAAGCCCGGTTACCTCAACAGCAGGGCTTTTTACCCCTTGATGGCGGGGAGAGGTTTCCTATTGTACTGGCACCAGGACTCAGGTTCTCGCAATGACAGACAAACCTCCGACCGCTGAAGGCTCTGCGAGCCCCCAGGCTCGTAGCGATCTGATGACCCCGACAGCCGCGGCCACTGCACTCGCCGATCTCTCCAATATGCTAGAGAGTGCCACCACGCTATTCGAAGTCAACACGATCCAGCAGAAGGCCGAGGCTCAGACGCATATTGCAGGTGGCCCATGCCAACGCACTGTGGCAAAACCGATTTTGTGCGTAGCGCTTGAAAAGTATGTTGCGGATGGGGGAGATGCTCCTTGAGGCGGACCTGCACAAGGACGGTAGACGAAATGCCGAAAAACCCCTTACCGAGGGGGAGGGGTTTAAGCTGGCCGATCATGGGATCTCCTACCGCCTGTCATCCGAGTGCCAGACGATTGCCAAGATGCCGCGCGAGCGATTTGACGGCTACATTGCCCGCGCCGAGCAGGTCGACGAAAATGACAATGTCGCGAGATCTCCAAGGCCGGTTTGCTGGCGGAAGCGGCCCTGCCGGAGAGCGAGGCCGAGATTGATTCGACCGAAAAACAATCGGCGGCAATTATCCGGCTCCGCAAAACCCCCGAGCAAGTCAAGGAGGCCATCGCCACCGTCAAAGAACGGATCGCTGCCGACGAGGTTCGCCGTGACGCACCACCACCACGGAAACCAGCGAAGAAGAAAGCCAAGGAACCCGAGACTGAATACTGGCTGTCTCGCGGTGATGACGAGGTATTGCAAAGCTTGATCGACGACTACCGCAACTTTCACGACGACATGATAAGGTTTGCCACCGGCTTCGTGAAGCTGGACAAGCGCGGCGGTATGTGCGGCGCGCTGCTGGACACGATCTGCGAGGACCAGGATTACGCCTACCTGGCGAGGCCGAGAAGACGATCGAGCGGCTGGAAGCGCAGCTTACCAATCTCGCGCCGATGAGAAGCCATGGCGTGCGCGAGGCTGGCTTCTCTTATCTACAGGCTCGTCAGTGCGGCAGGGTCAGACGGGCTCACCGAACCCGAGTTAGCTGAGAAGCTCACAGCGCTCGCCGACGCCAAGGCGCAGCGGGCGATCGAGCTACTGCGGCCAATCCGTGCCCAACGCGAGACCCGCTTTGGCATTATCACACTGATATGCAGGGTCACGTAGTCAAAAAAGTTAGAAAAAAACACCCGAACGCCTTTCCGGCCAGATGGTCCCGACGTCCACGGCGTTCATTGGCCTTGGGGGTGCCACGCGGTGCTCGGCAGTGCCCGGTGGGTATCCTAGCGTTGCTGTGACATATACCTCGGCGTCGTCGTATTCCAGTGATCTCGATTGACACCGAGGGCCGCAGTGCGGCAGTGCAGTGCAATGTTGAATGTTGAGGACCGTCAAATCCGGCTACGCGACCCGCGGCCAGAAATCGGCGCCGCCCACGAGCACCAGATCATGCGGATGACCGCGCCGCCGTTTCTGGTGCGGGTGACTTTCGATGAAGCGCGGCGGATCGCCAAGCTACTAATCGAGAGGGAGGAACCCCAATGCCGTTAGAAGAACTCGCCGCCAAACACTTTTCGCTTCGTCCGATCTACGAGGGTCTGCAACAGACCGCCGCTGAGTTTGGTAAGGGCCGTGAACAGATGCGAAAAGCTGCCCTGGAGGCCCTGGAGATCGCCAAGGAAGGCAGTCTCGACCCCTGAATGCGCAAGAGCAACTGCGCAGACACCGTGTCGCAAACTACGTAATGTTCCATCCGAACGCGGTTGTCGTGAGGAAACGCCACAGTGACTCTTAAGAGGCCGTCGCATCGATATGTAATCCTTTATCGAGGTGAAATTATAATTTCGAATGAATGCTCGTCTAGCTCAATCGCAAGTGATCTAAACTTTGGGCTCCTGATGAGCGCGATTTGCGTTGTGGTGAGATCGATAAACTCGCCGAAGTCATCACGGCTAACCGTATCCCATGTGTTGTGCGTTTCGACGCTCGGATCATATCCTTCGGCATAGGCGACGAACGAGGTCTCGCCCTCTACAATGTCCCTAGGCAAACCATTCGACATCAGGTAGATGCCCTGGTCCTTGACAAATATGAGTTGGGGCCGGGCATCGTGTTCATGGTCATTGTCATCGTCATAGCCGTGCCCCCATTCGGTCGCAGTCGTCATATGTTCTATGACTCTTTGTACATCGTGTCGATCAAACTGTAGTGTCGTCGTCATCGCTTTCCTATCCTTTGAGTAAGAAGTTTATGTGTAGAGAATTGGATGGGCGTAATGCCCGTGATTAGGATCTAGCCCAAAAAAGTCTGACGTCAATCTTAATTTTTTCGGAAACCACTTGTAGGGAATCGGCGTATTGACCTCGTCGTTGCGGTGTCTGCTAGCAGGCTGCGGAAAAAGTCGCGATTTCGAAAAAATGGCCATGGAACGGGCTCGATACCGAAATGAGGGTCACATTAGATCAATGGCTTACGGACGTGCCCCAGGCGATGAATGGCAGCGAAACGACGATCAATCGACTTTTTCCGCATCCTGCTAGACGTGGAATCGAAGAACACTACGGACGGGACGTTCATCTTCACTTGTAGCCAGTCGGATTTCTGGCACGAGGGTGTAGACCTCGAAAAACTCGACGAAGCCCTGGACGTGATCGACTTTACGCCGTGGAACACCTACTTGATGTTGACAAAGCGCCCGGCGCTGGCGATACGGCGGCTCGCGGCCCTCAGGCGGCGGTGGCCGGCGAACGCGTGGTGTGGCGTAACATGCGGCCACCCCAAGAGCCTGCCGCTGCTGAAACCGCTGCGCCGGATCGAGGCCGAAAAGAAGTTCCTCTCGGTGGAGGCGCTGCTGTCACCGATGGTGCCGGGGCTTGATCTTCCTGATATTGATTGGGTCATTGGCGGCGGCGAAAGCGGGCCGAAGGCCCGGCCTTGTCTCGTCGATTGGGCGCGGGCGCTGCGGGATTTCACGGTCGGGCAAGGCATCCCGTTTTTCTGGAAGCAGTGGGGCGTGCGGGAAAATAATCCGACGCAGTGGGAGGAAGAACTTGACCCGTTCGCCAAGGGCGGGGCGACGCTCGACGGGAAGCTGTGGCGCGAGTTTCCGGTGTGGCAACCGGTCGCGACCATCGCAACACCGCAATTCTACCTCGACAGTAGGCTGGGGCCACCCCTGGCACACGCGCTGGGGCCATCGCCTCTCCCCGGCGTTGCGCCAGCCTCTTAAGCGCAGCCGCCGTCTTCCCGAGCGTTATCGGCGGACCAGAATTGGGTTGACAAGGGTGTGAGATGACTAAGCTAAAGCAGCAAACCGAGTTTCGGTTCAATGTGGCCAGCGATGCCCGTCTCGCCTTCGGGGGCACAGAAGACGGAACGCTAATGGTGCGGGTCACCAGCAATGGCGTCCCGTCCGAATGGGCGTCATGCAGGGACGAAGATATGCTCACTGCGATTTGGGCGGGCGAAGGTCAATGCATTGAGTTTTGGGAAAGCCGCCACGAAAGCGGCAACCCGACTGTGTTCACGATCCAGCGTGGCGTCGTGTTTTCTGATGGCTTCTACGACCTTAAGGATGGTGACAAGCTTGCGTTCTCGGTAGTGACGCGGGGCAAGCCCGAACGGCATTTGGTGGTTGACCGCGCCACAACGGGGCGTCAGCTATACGACCAATTCCGGCAGGCTGACACGGCGGCTACGGCAGCCGGGTTGACGCGCGGCGAGACCGCTATAATCGATATTGAAAATGGCGAGATGACAATTCTCGACGGTGGCCACCGCACGACGAAGAAGTTACACTGACATGCCGCACCGCTCAATTCAGAAGAGAAATAGCTATGATTGACGGAGCGGCTAATATGGCTCGACACGCACATCAGAATGCCCGCGCGGGAAATCCTCAAACGGCTGACGAGTTGAACGCATCAGCGCGGCCACTTTAGCCGCCGTCAAAAGTTCGACGGCAACCCAGTTACGCGGAACGAATAGCGCCACGTCGAACTTTCGGCGATTTCGTACTTACAAAGAAGAACGCCAGTGGTTGCGCGGGCTTCTCAAGGAGGCCACCGCAAAGAACGATCAGTCAATGGCCAGCCCAAAGGTTCAGGCTTTGTGGGCGCTGCTGACGCTCAGCGAGGCCGATGAGAACGTTAGCAGGGTGCTTAGCACCCTGCCTAATAACTATCAACGAAAGGTCTTCATGGCCTTCACGCACTTTGTCGAGCAACGCGATATGGCGCATGATGCGTGTGATCGCGTTGACAGGGAAGATCCGTTTCAGGATGCGGCGAGCACGGTGATGGATAGACCCCTGCCGCCCGTCCCCCAACCCCCGAGCCTACGCAGCGGAAGGAACCCAAAACGGCCCCGGTTGGACCACCCCTCCCACCGCCGTACCGGAGCCGATCAAGGTGGAACCTGTCGCAAAGGCCAAACCCACCGTAGGGCGGAGGCCCCAAACTCGCGGGAGTGGTTTGCTGCCCCAGATGCCGCTGCCGGAACAGTTGCGGCGGCGGAAAGAATAGAACGCAGGTTTCGGAGCGCTACCTACCGGCCAGCCTTCGGGTGCGTAGATACCCGCGTTCATAGTCCCGACTGTCTTGCATCTCCAAGCTACCGAGCCTCGAAGCTAACACGTACCGACAGTAGTCTTTAGCGTTTGGCCGGCTGTCCCAGATTTAGATTTAGACTGTCTCACAACTATTTCAGATCTCGGTCAGCCATGACCCTGTCGGACATACACGCCCACGCGTTGCGACACGTCGATCGAACGCTCACCAATTTCGCCGCGATCGAATCCGAGCTTGAGATCATTCAGAAGCAGCTTGCGCGACTCCCTGACGCGCCCGGAGCTAGCGAGGACCGCGCTTGACATTATCTCGGCACAATGATGCTGACCACGTTGAGCTTGCTGTTCTTTCTGCGCTAATCCGAGGTTGCCCATCGCGTAGCTGCTTTGATCGGAGGCGTGAGCATTCGCCCGGACGAGAACGCGCGGCCGGCTCAAGACTGCGCCGCCGTCTGATCTCGTGCGTCTATCTTGACCTTCCTGCGACATCTTTCGAAGCGTGTTCCGTCGTTCGCGCGACGGGCATCCCTCGCCAGCAGCGCCATCAGTGCCCACGGGGCTTAGAGCCATCGGGCCATCGGCCAGCCAAAGTAGAGGCCGCGACGATCTTCCGTCGGATCTATGCGAAGCCATTGCGTTTTGCGTATGGGAGGTCGTCATTCGCCGCTCGCTTGTCTGACAGCGGCCTGTTGGAGAAACCACATGCCGAACGAGGTCGCCTACGCATATCCGGCGTACATCGAACTCATTCCGGAATCCGAAGAAGAAGCAGGCGGTGTGTTGGCTCCTCTGGAGCAAGTTCTGCGTCATCCACATCTTCAGCGTCGGGTAATGGACAAACGCGCGTTCAATCGCCTCTGTGCAACGATGCGCAAACGAGGCCACCTGATCGAGATCGATCCAAAGTCCATAAACTAACCGCGAGGCAGGCGTCGAGGGAGGCCATCGGTGCTCAAGCAACAGCCCTTGGCGAAGCCTCCCTCCGCGCCATGCGCCATGAGCGAGCTATGATCGGCACCTACACCGGGTCAACGTTCCGACCGCCTTCAAAACGATTACCGGATCGAAATCCACATCGGCGGGGCGGAAATCGTGCCTTTCACCGTCGCCGGTATCGCCGTGCTCACGTGGCTCGTAATGATTTTCAGGGGCCGCAACGGCTCGGACTTCGCCTCGGGTCGGATCTTGGCGAGAATGCCTTTCCACATTTGGACGCGCGACGAAAGCTGGTAACGATCGGCGTCGATTGTGTTGCATAGGAGCTGAGCGGTCGGGTTTCACTCAATCGGTGAGGTGGTTAAACCAATGCTGGCGAGTCCGCGGCCCCCTCGAGGCAGTCACCGAAACGGGGTTTGCACAATTGGAGGCTGCCGGAATGGCAATAACCCTGTATTGGACCAAGCCTGAACGGACCAGTTGTGGCTGCGGATGTCCATGCGAGGTAAGTAACCTGTCAGGCGCGAGCTGCGTGCCCATGCGCCTTGAACGCTTGACTCGGCTCCCGGAGTTCTTGGCTGCTGTTGATAGAAGAATTGTCAGTCGGTCTGCTGCCCAAGCGCTGGCACGACTAATGTAGATCTGCCGGGGCGTTTCTAATGGAGAAGTCGAAAGTTCACAGCCCGACGCGACCCATCGTTCACGAGGGGACGCTCAGGTTGTAAAATTTCGTCGACTAGAGAGTCCAAAATAGGCCATTATCGAGTCCACTTTGATCCTGCTGAGGGTTGTAAAAGCCGCAGAAAACGCTGGGGTCAGCTTTCAGACCCGTGTGCGGTCAGCACCCCGCCAGCCGAGGTGGCGAGCCGATAGCCCTGACGAGTGGTGATGAACTCTTGTACGGCGTGGCGGTGCGGCGCCAGCGGGTCCGGAAGACCCGCTGATACCACGGGCTCATCATGATGTTGCGGCAGTAACGCGCGAGCTTGTCGGCGAGGTCCTGGGCATAACTGACGCACAGGATCTGGGCCGACGGGTCGTGCCCCAGACACCAGGCCGGAAAGGCGATCGAGGCGATCAGCGACTTTAGATGGCGGGACGGCAGGTTAATGATCAGCCGCCGGATCTTGCCTTCGCGCACAGCCGTAAGCTTGGCGGCGATCACCTCGATGTGCCAGTTTGGCAGAAACGCCGCCTGCGGGTTCAGTTCAGAGAAACAGCGCTCGGCGAACCAACCGAGATCGGAGCGCAGGATCACCTCGTATTCGCGGGGCGAAAGGTCTTTGATCATTCCTCCGCGCCTCCCAGCCGCGCTTTTATGCGGGCGATGATCTGCTGGTCGGTCTCGGTGAAAGTCGGATCGGAGGGATGAGAATCGCTGTCGCCTCCGATGTCGGCGCGGGCCGCGCCGCTCAGGCGGCCGCGCGTGTTCCCTTCCACACCCGCAGGGCGATACGCGGCGTCATCAATGATGGTGGCGGCTTCATCAGATTGGCAACCTCGAGAAATCTCGTGGCCAGCACCGCGTCGTGTTGCGCCGCCCGGAAGAGTTTGGCGAGGTACCAGTTGATGAAGCGGAGCTGAGCGGTGCGCTTGCCCGCTACCGCCGGATGTTGCAGATCACCGCCAACCGCCATTTGCCAGGGGATGTCGATGAGCTTGCTCGCCGCCTGGAAGAAGCGGCAGGCAATACCTTGCGGTCCGGCGGCGAGGCACTCCCGCAGCGCCAGTGCTTCGGTGCAGGCGACGGTCATCCCTTGGCCGTAAACCGGATTGAAACTGCACCAAGCATCCCCAAACACCAGTAATCCCTCCGGGAAATCGCTCAGCTCTTCGTAGTGCCGACGCAAATTCGCACTGAACTGGTATGGAGTCAGCGAAGTAAGTGGCTCAGCATCCTTGATGACTCGAATATTTCAGGCTTTGGCAAGCTGCGCGCAAATTCGATGTAGCCGGCCTCGTCTGGCGGAGGACGGTCGCCCAGATAGCCACCCAAGGTCACGATCCAGCGGTCGTCTTCTTGCGCCAGAATGACGCCAAACCGCCAACCCGGCCGGCAGCCTGCCATGACGATGGCTTGTTTGCCGTGGAGATGATCTGGCCGGCGACGGTACAGCCGCGTCATGTAGCCGATACGGACCTCGATGCCTTCCTCCCGCGGCTTGGCGTAACCCAGGGCATCGAGCCACGCCGGGCTTTGTGATCCACGCCCGCTCGCATCAACGACGAGATCGGCGTTTATCGCCTGGGCGTCGCCCGAGTCGCGTTGGAGCTGAACGCGAACGCCGGTCACACGGCCTCGAATCCGATCGAACATGGGCTCCAGGGCGTTGCTGTGCTCCAACAGGCGAATGTTGGAAAGTTGCAGCAATCGGCGGCGCACGCCGTCCTCCAGCATTGGGCGGCTGACGAGCAGCCCGAACAGCGCGCTCGGCGCGTTCAACAGATAGACGCCGTGATTGAACCAACGGACTTGGTCGACGAGATCGCCGTAAACCTCGCCCAGCGCGACCATTTCTTCGCTGAGGCCAGGAAACAACTGCTCGAGTACCTCGCGTCCGCGGGCGAGCAGCCCGTGAGCGTGGCGTCCCTGGGGGACGCCTTTGCGAGGCTCGGGTGCTTCGGGGAGTGCATCGCGTTCGAGGACAGTCACTTCCTCGTAATGATCGGCCAGTGCACGAGCAGCTAAGAGGCCGCCCATGCTCGCGCCGATAACGGCTGCATGCCTGCCGAGATGCGCCATGGCGCCGGCCCTCTGCTCTCGCGATTTGTCGTTACAGCATGATACGCACGTCACCCGGTTGAGCTTCAACAGATTCGCGCCGGGAACGGCTCTTCCTGCCCATACCTGTCGTTCGGTATACTCGTCGGCACCGGCTCAGTTGGGTGATGGGGTGGACGCCTCGCGACGGCATCTGTGTGCCAAGATGGCGGTGTCGAACTGCCACCGAAGGAGGCGTCCGTGGAGCAGGCTACCACAATCGGTTTGGACATCGCGAAGCACGTGTTCCAGGTGCATGGAGCGGATGGTGCCGGGCATGTGCTCTTTCGCAAGCGCATTACTCGCGCGAAGCTTCTTAGTTTCCTAGCAGCGCAAACCCGGTGCGTCGTGGCGATGGAAGCCTGTGCCGGTGCGCAGTACTGGGCGCGTGAGATCGCTAAGTTGGGCCATCATGTGCGCTTGATCGCGCCGGCCTATGTCAAGCCGTTCATCAAGCAGCAGAAGAACGATGCCGCCGATGCAGAGGCCATCTGTGAAGCGGCCCAGCGGCCGAGCATGCGCTTCGTTCCGGTCAAGACCGAAGAGCAGCAGGCGAACGGCATCGTGTTTCGAGCCCGGGATCTTCTGGTGCGGCAGCGCACTCCTGCGTCAACGCTCTTCGCGGGCACCTGATGAAATACGGCTATGTTTTTCCGAAGGGCATTACCCATGTTGAAACCCTGGTCGCCCTGGTCGAGGATCTACAGTCCTCACTCCCCGACAGTGTGCGCGTCATCCTAAAGCTGCTTGTCGACACCTTCACCGCATTGGAGTCGCAGATAACCGCATTGGATGCTGAGATCAACCAGCGCTCGAAGTCAGACCCGACAGCACGCCGGTTGATGACAATTCCAGGCGTGGGGCCAATTGCCTCGACGGCAATCACTGCGCTGGCGCCCGCGGCCGAGGGGTTCCCGGTCGGGCGCGAGTTCGCGGCCTGGCTCGGACTGACGCCGCTGCAGAAATCGACCGGCGGCAAGCAAAAACTCGGTGCCGTTTCGAAACGCGGTGAACGGACGATCCGACGCCTATTGATTCATTGGGGCGAGTACCGTGGTTCAACAGGCCAGCCGGCGCGGGGCACCAAAGGGCTCGTGGCTTGCGCAGATGTTGGCTCGCAAGCCGAAAGTGCTGGTCACCGTTTCTCTGGCCAACAAGATGGCCCGCATCGTCTGGGCCCTGCTGGTCAAAGGCGGCACCTACAGAACTCCGGCCGCGGCGGCGTAGGCTGACCACGATCGCGAGGACGTGAGGGCGAGCGGAAGGAGAGTATGGCGCAACAGTCGGCGAGACGGGGCTGGGACAACCAGAGCTTTCCATTGTGCTTCGAGCACGCTTTGGGTGATCTGGACCCGGTCCGCGAACTCCCATACAGGCCGGCGGCTGTCTTCCTGCCGCATCAGGCCGAACAGATGACAGCATCCGACCACGCGCAACAACAACCCCAAAGTTTTCCCTTGCGTGAAAAGGGGCGTCCACAGATGGAGAGCCGTCATTCGCCAAGACGGCAAGGTCGCGCAGAACGGTCGCGCGCTGGCGGTATCTCAGCGTCAGCTCGCTGCAACGCCGAATTGCTCGAGGAGCGGGAAGCGACGCCTCCCGAACCTATATTTTGGGGGATTAATGGGCGCGGCTGCCCGGCCTTCCGGTGCGGCTGCGCGCCCCGGCCGGCGTCGGCGCGGTCCAGCTGCTTTCAGGGGTCCACCGCAACGTCGCCGCCGACGGCACGGTCGAGATGTCGGAATCGGACGCCGCGCCACTGCCGCGGGTGGGTTGGGTGAGGGTCGACACTGGCGGCCTGCCGGGATAGGAAACGGCGGATTTATTTTCTCGCGGCGAGCCTACTGCGGCCTCGACGCACCAAGTAGGTCCAATCCGGCACGGTTGGCAAGCAATTGGCAAGCCTGCCGTCACAACCACCGAACTGGAGCACAATCGAATCCTCCTGGCTCCTCTTCGCCGGGATGTTATTTCCGTCCGATACCGGTGATGAAAGATCTGGACTGACTGCACCGATCGAGAGGTCTGGACGGGCGCTCATCCGTCCGCTTCCCCTCGCTATTCTGGAGCCGATTCCATCTAAGCCCCAAGATTCCCTTGGTGCCCCTTACTCCGATCAAAATGTTAAGGTTACGTTTTCTCAACAATTTTAACTAAAGACTGAAATTATTCATTTTAACTATAAAAATTTTTGACTCAAACTTTGAGTTCGACTATCGAGATCGTAGAAACGCCCTTGCTCGGGCGGGATGGCGAGCGGGCTATGCGTAACCGTCGATACCCGAGAACGGTTCTACTAAATTGGTTTATAGGCCGCAGCGGCCCGGCGCTCTGATTGGGCATGTGATGTACTATTTTCTCTCGATGATTTTATGCCTTACGGTTATGATGAGTCCGACCGTTGGGAAAGCGCAACAGGCTGCGCTATTTGGCGTCAACTTGGCCGCCGCTGAATTTGGAAACAGATTCCCAGGCAGTTACGGAAAAGACTATACATACCCAACGGCAGAAGAACTCGACTATTACAAGCGCAAGAACCTCAAGCTGATCCGTCTGCCTTTCGCTTGGGAGCGCATTCAGCCGACCCTGAACTCCCGTTGGACGCGGCCGAAGTCAGCCATATGACAGATTTCCTTAATGCCGCTGACGCTAAGGGCATGCATGTGATCCTCGACGCCCATAACTACGGTCGATATGGGCACGGCACGTTCAGCGACGTTACAAATCATGGGAATGCCATCGGATCGAGCGCCGTGCCGGTAGCTGCATTTGCGGATTTGTGGTCCAGAATGGCCGGGCAATTCCAAGGTCATCCGTCGCTGGTGGGATACGACCTCATGAACGAGCCCCACGATATGGGGGGTGATTCTATCTGGCCAAGCGCGGCGCATGCAGCCGTCGATGCGATAAGAGCGGCTGATGTCACGCACTATGTTTTCGTAGAAGGGGATAATTGGGCAACTGCAGTTACTTGGCTGATGACCAACAACGCAAATCTCGATATCAATGATCCGACTGGCCTCATTGTTTATGAGGCCCATCAGTATTTCGCGTAACAGCAGGGGCACTTACAGCGGCTCCTACGACAAAGACGGCGGCTACCCTACGATCGGCGTCGATCGGCTACAGCCGTTTACCACTTGGCTCAACCAGCACCACCATCGCGGATGGCTCGGCGAATACGGCGTACCCGACAATGACCTCCGCTGGCTGACCGTGCTGGACAAGCTCCTTGCGACAATGCGGCAACAGGGAATATGGGGCACCTATTGGGCTGGAGGTCCCTGGTGGGGCGACAGCCGTTTATCGTGCGAGCCTCAACTCAACGGCAACGATGCTGTGCAGATGACGATATTGCAGAAATACCCAAGCACATATTTCGAAGGCAGATTGTCGTCCGTGAACAACCGTTGAGGAACATGCGTTGGGCGATTTGGACGCACCGCGGGACTGAAGGGAGCGCGAGGAGCGTCAACGGATCCGCGATTTTTCACGGTAGTCGACTAGCTAGTGTGCATCCATAAACTCTAAGTTTCTGGATTCGCTGACACAATCACGATTTTGTCGAGGCAAGTTCCGGCGGTTTCGGGTAGATTGCAGGTGCGTGCCACTGCATTCCGCAGCCGACCCTTAGCGCCGGAGCCGACAATGCGTCAGGAACGCACCATCCAGGCCACTATATTCGAGATCTTTGCGAACACGAGATCGGCTGCGAGCTGAAGGAGATGTCGCAATGGCTCGATGGCCAATCTGGGCTGGTCAGCCTGGTGGCGGGCGATCTGCGCCGACAGGGGGTGCGCGAGACTGGCCGGCGGGGATTGCCAGCGGAAAGCGTGCTGCGCTGTGCACTGCTCAAGCAGCAGCGCCAGCTGAGTTACGAAGAGCTGGCCTTTCACCTGGAAGAGTCGGCCTCGTTTCGCGCCTTTGCCCGCCTGCCCTTGGTGTGGTCGCCGAAGAAATCGGTGCTGCACCAAACGATCGCGGCGATTCGCGCCGAGACCTGGGAGGCGATCAACCAGGCCCTGCTGGCCAGCGCCAAACAAGACCGGCTGGAAAGCGGCACCACGGTGCGGCTGGACAGCACCGTCACCGCGGCGTTGATGCACGAGCCCAGCGACAGCACGTTGTTATGGGATGCAGTGCGGGCATGACGCGGCTGTTGTGCGCGCCGAGGCGCTAGCCGAAGCACCG
>Ga0306921_10003942_pt1 | contig 15130 bp, 16 predicted proteins | sample sta12Cox44000080_FD_203760 | JGI IMG/M metagenome (GOLD analysis project Ga0306921, IMG submission 203760) | Lab enrichment of tropical soil microbial communities from Luquillo Experimental Forest, Puerto Rico - statoxic.12C.oxic.44.000.080 (v2)... | ecosystem: Environmental > Terrestrial >...
GGACCACAACACACATCGAGGAGGCGCATCTTTGGGATTGCGCCGACGGCGTCGAGCAGTCGAGCGGTAGCCTCGGTAGTTAAACGCCCCGCATAGTCGTCGTAGAGCCCGGCTCTTTCATGCCAGCCATCGCGCTCCATCTCCTTGAAGCTGGGCGCTTGTCGTGACCCGTCATCAGGAGTCCTCCCACGCTTCTTACATTCCTGGCCGATCAGGATCGGAAAGAGAGTATCGCTCAACCGAGCTATAGTTCCATCCCTGAAAGAACCGAAGCGACCGGGCTTTAAAGCCACGGCTTCTTTGTGCCGTACAGCGGACACTCGTTTTCAAATCACGATCCGCTCGACCTCATCGAGACTGACCTCATCGCGCCGGCGATCATAGAGTTGTGTCGTGCGGGTCGACGCATGATTTGCCATCGCAGCGGCCTTCTCTAACGTGCCGCCGTTCTTGAGATAGGCGGTGATCCCCGTCGCCCGGAAGCTGTGATTGCCAAGCTTGGTCGCGATGCCGGCCGCGGCTGCACGACGGCCGATCATGGCATAGGCGTTTGCCTGCGGCAGCACCGTACGCGTGAGCTTCCCGGTGCCGCGGCCGATCGTGCGGAACAGCGGCCCCTTGGGATCGCCGCGCAGGCCGGCGTCGTCGAGATAGGCGGTCAGGTATTCCTCGAGGTTGTGGTGGCACGGCATCGCGTGGCGCTTACCGCCTTTCTCCCGCAGCCGCACCCATAGCCGGCGGTTTTGTGTGTAAACATCCTCGACTGCCATGCCGAGCGCCGCGCCGATGCGGGCGAACGAATAGACCATAAGCCCGATCAGTGCCCGATCGCGCAGGCCCGCGTGGGTTGAGACATCAATGCTATCAAGCAGCGCCCTCGCTTCCGCCGGATCGAGCACCGGCGTTTGCCCGGAAGTCACGACATGCCGAGGCCCGCGCACCGTGTGTGCCGGGTTGATCGGGACGACCTGGCCGTTGACTAACCAGTCGAACAGGTGACGCAGCGCCGCTAGCCGTTGCTTGACGGAGGGCGCCGCCAGCTCGCGCGTGCCGGCCTCAATCCACGTCGCGACATGCACCGGCTGCACGTCGGCGATGGATGGCACGCCGGCGCTCGCACACCACGCCAAGAATTCCTCTGCGGCTCGTGTATAAGCCCGGCGCGTGTGCGGGTTGCGGATATTGGCCGCGAAGAATTCGAGGTAACGCATCGAGGCGCGCGCGCCGGCGGCGTTAATCAGCGTCGGCACGGTGCTGCCGATCGGGACGAGTTCGTTCACGAGATCACCGCCGGCAAACATTCAAAACCGGCCGCGATCGATGCGAAGAACCGATGATATCCGTTGCGCACCCGGTAGGCGTACGGCGCCGGCGGAAAGTCGACAGCCGGTAGTTTGAGCAGCGGCACCGGTTCAATCTCTGCCGCTTTTGCAATCGCGCTGAGGACCGACACCAATCTCGTGCGTTCAAAGCCGCGCGCGTCTTTCGGAGTCCACGGCGTACGGTACGGCGGCTCGATCTCGCGCAGCGGCACGGCTACTGCTGTGGCCGTCGAGCGATAAGCACGGTCGGTTCGCGTGAACCCGTCCATCCCGGCCTCTGTCAGCCAGACGTCCGGTATTTCAAACTTGCAGGGGTAATTCGGCATCGGGAAGCGCATCGCCGGGACCGGTCAAAGTGTGTTCGATAAAGGACAGGCGCTTATCATATATAGATTTAACAGTCCCGCGCGATTGCCGGGTAGTGCACACAGCCTCCACCTCCACAAGAGTGGCGTTCCGTTGAAAAAACACAGGTGTTCAATCTTCGCGTAGAAAATCCTTCTTGATTTCGTCAGTTTAAAGACGAGTATCGCTGTGGCGGCGATCAGAAAAGGGCAACAGAGAAAATAATTCTCCGCCTTGTTGGCTCTTGAGTATTTTCTCTATTGTCTTTCCCTCATAGCGGTCGTCAGTGCTTTTATTTTTCAGACTGACGAAATCGAGAAAAATTTTCTACGCGCAGTCTGAGAGCCGGGGTTTTCACACAGCCTCGGGCATGAAGACGCGTCCCCGCTCCCGAACCTGAGCGGCAGCTGCGGGTTCGGTTAGCGGGCCTTCGCCGGAATGCGCGCCAGCGGGCGAGATGCGCCGAAGAACGAACCCGCTCGCGCGGGAGGGCACGCGTGACGGTCGGTGCGCTTTGGGCGGAGTAAGCAGTAAGGCGTGACGGTCGGGGCATCCGATCCTGAGCATCGAAGGTCCAGCAACCTTCAGCTCGGGAGAGCCCCGATGACCTCCGATACCTCGCCTCGGCCCATCATCAGCCCGCTGCGGGCGCGCATGATCGAAGACATGAGCGTGCGCGGCTTCAAGGAGGACACGCGGCGCGATTATGTGCGCCATGTGCGGGCATTCGCGGCCTTCATTGGCCGGTCGCCCGACACCGCGACGGCGGAAGAGTTGCGCCCCTTCACCACTAACATTGATCCTGGTGATGCAGCGCCGGCCGAGAGAAGGCCGTCAGCGCCGGTGTTTGCGCTAGACATTCTCGCGCCTGCGGCTGCTCGGCATGCTCGCGCTCGGCGGGCAGAGAATTCAGCCTTCATCCTCGCGGCCGCCGCCGCGTCGCGGTATGCCGTGGTGGGGCGAAGCGCCGTAGTCGGTACCGGCGGCCGATCACTCCCCCGCGGCGCTGTTTACTTCGGGCGATTTCCTTGGCTTCGTCTGGCGGGCCATCATTCTCCTCCGTCTCAAGGTGCGTAGCACGCTCCATCAGCTGTTCGAATTGGCCCGGAACCGACAACCACCTCCGTAGGGAGTTAAATTCGAATCCGGGTATCTCGCGCGCTAGAACTCTAAGTAACCGAGTAATGATGGGATAATCGGCCGGGCCATAGAAGGCGATGTCGCAGGCGAGGTCGAGTTCGTGCTCGAGCGCGACGTCGAGCAAGGCGACAAAGTCTTCTATCGTCGTCGCCGGCGCATTCCGGATTTTTGCGACGAGGGAACTTATTTCGCGCAGGAGGCTGTCTTGCCGCTTGCGCATTAGGGTCACGTCGGCCTTCTTGGCACGGGTTGCGCAGATTGCAATGACGAGCTCGTGATGCTCGTTTTCGAGTTTAGCCCATTGCTTGTGCAGCACGGACGTGCAGGAGGGCGAACATTCGGTCACAGGTCATCTCCCCTAATGGTCGCCGGGTTCAAGTTAATGACGTTAATCGGTTAATATAGTTAATAACATTCATTGATGACCACATTAGTCGTAACTTGACACTTTTACAATCCATGAACCTGTGATAAAAGCGTGATAGAATCGTGAAAAATAACTGATTAACCATGTAGATTAGAGAACCGAGTCGGATATGCATTCTCCGTACCGCGCCATGAAAACGCCGCTCAGTGGTGATTCTCTGGTCGAGACCCTGCTCAAAGAAGGTCTGCCACCTCCGAACACCGGCCGATGGGTAATACGTCGTAAGGCCGCGGTTGTTATCGCAGTGAACACGGGTACGATCACCGTCGAGCAGGCCTGCCAGGTCTACCAGCTGACGGAAGAAGAGCTCCTCTCCTGGAAACACGCTTTCGAGACCTATGGCTTTCCTGGTTTGCGTACGACGCGCATTCAGCAGTATCGCCGGCTTCGCTCCCGACGCGCGCGCCACTGATCGGGTACTGTTGTTGGACTTGGCGTTGATCAACTGTAGCTCTGAAACCGTTTACTTGAGCCGCGCTTTATAGAGCATCGGCCAGATTTGACCCTTAACGGGACGGCGGACTGACTTCAATGGTCGCTGAGCAGCTCTCGCAGCCGGCCGGGAGACAACCACCGTCGCAGCGAGTTAAATTCAAAGACCGGCGCCGCGCGTGCGATCTCCTGGAACAGACGGGAAATCATCGGATAATCGGCCGGGCCATAGAAGGCGATGTCGCAGGCGAGGTCGAGTTCGTGCTCGAGCGCGACATCGAGCAAGGCCAGAAAGTCCTCTATCGTGGTAGCCGGCGCGTCGCGGATTTCGGCGACCAGCGAATTGACCTTCAGCAGCAGGCCTGCTTGCCGCTCGCGCATCGGCGCGATGTCAACCCCCTGGCTTGAGCCGCCTCGATTGCCATGGCCAGTTCATAGTGCTCGTCCTCAAGCCGGGCCCATTGCTTGTGTAGCACAGAGGTTGAGGAGTCCACGCTTTCGGTCACAGTTTGCCTGCCCTGATTGTTATCGAGATCATCCGATGACCCTCCATGGACTCAACCGATATGGCCCGCCGGACGCAACTCGCCCCTGGAGCTCGGGAGACTCGACGAAGGCTGCGGGCTCCGCCGGAGGTTCGCCACGGCTGATGCCGAATGGCTGCGTGGGCGTGCCGCTCCGTTAAGAGCAGCTTCTCCCGCCGGTCGCGGATAGTGAATCGAGTTGACTTCGCCGCGCCCGCTCAGGTATGGCGCGAGCATTAGCAGCATCAACCGCCTGCGCACTGGTGAGAGATGGCCCCGCTTGTCGGGCAGGGCTATAGTGATATCGAGGCGTGGGAGAGTTGCAACCATACAGCGCGGTAGATGGCTTCTTACGGTGTTGATCCACGACGCTCGGAAAGGGCGAAGCGGTGAGATCAATTCTTAGCCCGGCAGAACACCACATCGCTTCTGCGGCTGCGATCGGGTGGATTCCGCAAGCATTGCCGAGAATTTATCTGGTCGGCAACATGCGGGCGGTTGTACCCGGAGGAGCCGATTTTCTGCCACGCGGACGAAAGACCCGCGGGTTACTGGCGTGCTTGTGCCTCGCGCAAGGCGAACGCGTGTCGCGAAGCCGGCTCGTCGGACTGTTGTGGGATCGCTCTGGCGAGGCGCAAGCTCGGATGAGCTTGCGCCAATCCTTGTCCGAGCTCAACAGCATTGTGAATCGTCATGTCCCCGCCCTCGTTGAGATCGAGCGCGACAGCGTCCGGATTGATGTTCGGAAGTGCTGGGTCGATGCGCTCGCGATCTTCCACGCGAGCGCCGACACCGCCGCGCAAACGAGCACGCTCGTCGAGCCCTATAGCGAGCGTCTCCTCGAAGATCTCGACGGGATGACCCCGTCATTCGATCAGTGGCTCACGGCCGAGCGAACGCGCTTCGAGGATCATGTGCGGAAAATTTTGGAGGCGGAACTCGAGCGTCTGACCGAACAGAACGCGAACCCCGAAATGCGCGCCGCGGCCGCGCGACGGCTGATCAATTTTGAGCCGACGCACGAGGGCGCCGTGCGCAGTCTGATGAAGGCTTTCGCACAAATGGGCGATCGCGCCCAGGCAATCCGGGAATTCGAGCGGTGTCGGCAGGTGCTGCAGCGCATGCTCGACTTGCCTCCCTCCAAGGAGACGGTTGCCGTCTACGAAGCCGTACGGGTCGAATCGGCCGACGTGTCTGCCCCCGTGATTTCCCGCGAACGCATTAGCGAGTTGAGCAAAAACGCATCGGGACTGGTTACAATCTCTCCGGTTCGCTGGGAGATCAAGAAACAGAGCGATCCCGCCGCCACTTCAGCGTACGGTCTGGAGCCGAGGCATGGACCGTCGATCGCTGTGCTGCCCTTTCGCAACCTCACCGGCGATTCGGCGCATCATTTTGTTGCCGAGGGGCTGGTCGAGGATCTGATCGAAGCACTGTCACGTGTTCCGAATTTCTTTGTGATTTCTCGTCTCTCGACACTGGCTTTTAGGGACCAGGATCGCCATCCGCGTGAGATCGGCAATGTACTGGGGGTCCGCTACGTACTCTCTGGCAGCATGCGGATCTTCGAGGATCGCCTGCGCCTAACGATCGAGCTGACCGATACAGAGCTGGGTGCTGCCCTCTGGATCTCGAAGCTCGATGAGCGGTTTGCCGATCTATTCGAGGTTCAGGACCGCCTGTCGGAAATGATCGTTCGCAAAGTCGCGCCCTATTTGCATGAAGCTGAAATGAACCGCGTCCGCGTCAAGCGGCCAGACAGCCTCGAGGCATACGACCTCTTTCTGCGCGCGCAAGAGAATATGCACAATTCCTCGCGCGCGGTGTTCGAGACGTCGGAGGCGCTGTTCGACGCTGCGATCGCAAAGGACCCACACTACGCCGCCGCTCTCGCCTGGCGGGCGCGCTGGCATGTGCTGCGGGTCGGACAGGGATGGTCGCCGGATCCGGCGGATGACGCGCGGCAGGCGGATCATTTTGCGCGCGCGGCAATCGAATGCAACAGCATGGAGCCGATGGCGCTCGCCGTTCATGGCCACGTAGCGTCCTATTTGTACAAGGATTTCGATCTCGCGTTCCGCCGTTTCGAAACGGCCTTGCGCATCAACGCCAATGCGGCACCGGCATGGCTCTGGAGCGCCGCGGCGCATGCCTGGATGGGCAACGGCTCCCGGGCCATTGAAGAGATCAACAAGGCGATGGCGCTGTCGCCCTATGATCCTCTAATGTACGCATACAGCGGCAACGCCGCGATGGCCTATCTCGTCGACGGCCAGCATGAACGGGCGATCGAGTGCGCACTGCGGTCTTTGCAGGAGAACCGCACCTATACATCTGCGCATCGGCAGCTCGTAGTGGCACTCGTTCTAGCCGGTCGCGAGGATGAAGCCCGGGCATCGGCACGACGGTTATTGGAGCTCGAGCCGGGGCTGACCGTGGAGGGCTTCCGGCGGCGTTATCCCGGCAGCGCCAGCCCGCACACCGAGATTTTCTGCGATGCTCTGGCGCGGGCCGGGATCCCGATTTCCGGCCAGAGCGCAGCCTCGGCCGACCTGCAATGAAATGGCCGCGGACGGCGGCCAGACAACCTGTATAGTCGAGGGATTACGAGCGCCGAGGCAAGGCAAATATTATCAAATGGACTGGATCAACGCACTGCTAGACTGATCAACGCGCTGCGTCCTTCGAGGCCTCGCTCCGCGAGTCGCCTCAGGATGAGGACGGTCGTTAATGCGATCATGGGCTTACCTGATGGCGAGGAGCGCTCAGCGAAGCCGGAGCGCGTCTCGAACCACGCACGCTGTCGATGCAACGCAATTCTCTTCCGGCCTCGCCGTGGGTTCGGCGATAAGCCGTCATGTCGACCGAGAGTTGTGCTGACTGGCTCGCCGTTCGAAACTGGCAGCGAGGTCAAGGAATTGCCTTCGTGCGCCGGGAAAGCGGCACCGGTGGGCCAACTGGCGGAGCTCGCGCGCCATTTCTCGATAATGGCCCAGCCCACCACCCCTGTCCGCCCGTTGGTGGCTCGTCCCCGGTGCTCGAATCGCAGAAAATGGGCACGCTTCGGAGGAGCGCTTTAGCCGGATCATTCGGTAACATCAGAGGCTCGTGAAGCACGATATTGCGAGGTGCGCGTGATGTGCAAACCGGCGAGGCCATGCTTTTCGAACGCACGCTGCCAGGCGAGAAGCTCTTCCTCCGACAGTTGGTAGACACGGCAAGCCTCCTCCACCGTGATGCCGCCGCTGCGCATGGCAGCGAGCACCGCAGCTTTGCGGCGGATCACCCATCTCTTGGTGTTCGATGTGGCAGTTGCTCGGTAAGCCGTGTCCCGCCGACCGATTCTCTGGGGAGAGTTTTCATGGGGTGCCGCCGAGCAGCACCGGGTGCAGCCTCGCAGCGACAGGACCCACCTGAGACCGAACTGGCCGGAAAGACAGCTGCATGCTCGCGGGCTCCTTGTTTTATGGCCCCCGTTTTGGCTACGGCGCAATTCCCGTTTATCTCACGATATCTCACGCTCGCGGACATGTTGTCATCAACTTTTTCTACCCGTTCGAAGCGGGCCTCAAGCGGTCCGTAAATGCCGGTGCCTCAACCGCTTGGCGTCTTTTTAAGCGGCCGCGTTTTGTCGGTCCCGTGGGGCAAACCTTATGCCGAAAACGAGCCTACCCGACGCGCCAAACCCATAGCTTCACGATTTTTTCACGTTCGTAAGCTTGTATTTTCACGATGGGTTCTTGCGCCCTCTGCGAATTTCACTCTCGTTTACCCGGGGCGATGGTGCCCTACGTGAAACCGAGGAGGGACGATATGAATTCCAACAAACAGCTGTCGTGCGCCAAGACCAGGGCCGAGTTCCCGCCGCTGCGGCAGCCCAAGCCCGAGACCGCCGACCCCGGCACCGTGCGGTTCGGCGACGGCTGCATTACGGCCGAGTTCCCGCCGCTGCGGCAGCCCAAGCCGGAGACCGCCGACCCCGGCACCGTGCGGTTCGGCGACGGCTGCATTACGGCCGAGTTCCCGCCGCGTCGTTAGAAACGTCGACACTCACCGCGATGAATGGAGTGCCAGGGATGGCTAAGCAGGCTGAAACCACCATCTGCTGGTTTTACCAGCTCATCCCCGGCGCTCCGGCTCCGCGGCCGGCCGACCGCTCAGCCGATGGCATGCTTCCCATGCGGGGATATCGCTATTGCGAAGCCGTCGCCGCTGCGTCGGCGTTCGGGTGGTACATCTACCCTCCGCTCAGCTTCAGCCTGGTGTGGGATGGCGTCGAGATCGCATGGACTTACGCAGGCGCCGAAGATTGGTACCCGCTACGGGGCGCGCAGGCCCCCGGGTTTCGCCAGTTCTTTGAGGAACAAGCACCTGATCCGATCAAGTCGCTCGCCCCGCCATTTCTTGCCGTCTCGCGTGAGCCCGCCGTCGTGCAAATCTGGAGCGGTTATCTGGCGCGCACGGCACCGGGTTGGGCATTGCTCTCCCGGGGGCTGGCCAATATTCCGCGAACCCAGGGCTACGAGCATTTCGAAGGCATCATAGAGACAGAAACCTGGTTCGGCCCGCTCTTCACCAACATTCGGCTAACCCGCACGAATTCACCGATCGAGTTCCACGTGCGCTATCCGCTGTTCCAGGTGCAGCCGCTGCTGCGGGAATGCTATGGGGGCGTCGGTTACGAGGTTGTCAGCCTGGAGGAAATGAGCGCGACCGACTGGCAGGCCTTCGAGGCAACGATGAAGCCCAATACCGATCAAATGCGCATGCTGGGGCATTACGCCGTAGATACGCGACGGCGCGCCCGGAGGAAATCTTGACGGCCGCTCGGGAGCAGCGGTTAAAGAGCGTCTCTTGGTCGCGCCTGCGGCAATGGAGGTGCCGAGGCGAGCAGACAGCTAGACAGGATCGCGGCGACGCCCAGCCAACTGAGCGGGTCCGGCGTCTCGCCGAATAAAAAGATACCCCCGATGGAGGCAATCACCAGCCGGAGGAGCGTATACGGACCGAGGCTGGAGGCGCTGGCATATCTGACCGCTACGATCCCCAAATACATCCCCACGGGCCCGAATACCAGGACGCCCGACAACCACGGCCAGATCTCGGATGCTGGGAGCTTTGAGGTGACCACAACCGGAAGGCTGCAGACGACGGCAATGGCATTGACGTAGAACATTGTCGTCAAATCGGAATCGCCACCCGGGCGTTGCAGGTATTTATTGAGCACAAATGCGAGGCCGTTAAAGCTGGTACCCAGCAGCGCGATGAGGTAGACGATGTTGCGGTCACCAAACGCCGGCTTCACGATCAGCAGCGCGCCGGCCGTGCCAATCGCACTTGCGATCCAGCGAAGCCCCGTGACGCGTTCATTCAGAATGAGCGCCGAGAACACCGCGATGTAAGCCGCTTGCGTGTAGGAAATCGCGGTAGCGTCGGCGAATGGGATGTGGGTGAAGGAGTACATCAGCACCCACAGGTATAAAACCGACACCAATCCGCGCAGCAGCTGCATCGGCAGCTGCCCGGTCTTCATGACCGACCAGCCGGTCTTCCAGCCGAGGACACCGACCAGCACCACTCCGGCGGCGCTGCGCAGCAGCGCTAGCTGCATCGCGGAGCCGCGCGTGCCAATATGATGGATCATCGCCGTCTCTATCGAGAACAGGATTGCCTGGCCGCTCATCAGGCCGATGGCAAGGCGCTGATTGTTCATGACCGCTCCCCCAGTACGATCCTTGCGCTACGGTGTCGGGCGAATCCCCCGCCAAGAGGCATGACGGGGATCGAGACCTCTCTCGTAGCATCCGCGGTCATGGCCGCCGTCGACGTTATAATCGATCATATGAGGACCATAGGACCACGACAACGAGCGAGGGCGTCGATGAAGGTTGCTTCCAACGCCACTCTCGATCAGCGCCTCGCCAATGCTGCAAAAGCGACATGCGGATCGCGTGCGATCCGCATTGGCAGACACCTGGCCCGATCAAACATCCATGCCGGCAGTTCCAGCCAGCGCTCCCTCGATCCTCGCTCCAGCGAGCAGCGCAGAACCGTGCCGTCTACTTTCTCAACCGCTTCATGGACACGGACGATGCATCCGGCCCAGGGATGCCAAGGATAAAGAACCTCGCGCTCGTCCCCAACCTCGGTACTGTGGGCGTTACCGCGCCGAGTTGCACAATTATCGGCGACCGCATCAAGGCCGCTGGTGCTTTGGCAAGACCCCGATGCAGACCTACCTTGACGCACTCCCCTTAGCGAAGGAAAAACTCATGGCTGCTTGACGACCAACGACACTCACATCGGCTCAAACAACCAACACCGCCTGTCAGGTCAAGTCTCAACTAATACACGTTATGGCTGACCAAACTCTATCCAAACAAGAATACCTCACCAAACTACCCGCCACGGTGCCCACCGGGCTGGTCCTCGTGATTTACTTGCTGATTGGCGGGTGCCTGATCTTCGGCGCATTGGTTTTGCTGGAACTTCGGCCCGCTGCTACCGACACCGCGACACCAAACGAGGTCCCAATACGCCCCGACCCTTCCGCCATGCACCGGCAGCCGAGCACACAACTCGACAAGCTGCTCGCTGAGGCGCTCGCTCGACCCCTGTTCAGCAGCACCCGGCGTCCCCCGCAAGCCGCAGCCAACGACAGTGCCGACTCCGACCTCGCCGACATGCGGTTGACCGGGATTGTCACCAAGCCCGAGCATCATCTCGCGATCTTCGCCGTGAACGGTGCGGCCAAGCCGCTGAGGCTGACCGAGGGTGAAGACGTGAGCGGCTGGCGGATCGAGAGCATTACCCCTCACGAGGTTTCGCTGAGTGGTCCCGGCGGAACCAAGACCTTGCAGCCCAAGCTCGATCCAAACCTCGTCCAGAAACCTCCGCCGCAGCCGCCTGCCGCGAACCCCGCTGCCCGCCCGCCTGCTCAGCCGCCTGCCCCGAACGTCGCTGCCCGCCAGCCCGGTCAGCCGGCTCCTGGGATTAATTTGCCGCAGAGACCAGCGATTCCGCCTCGCTTTCCGGCGCAACCGCCAGTTCGACCGCAGCCGGGGAGGGCACAGTAATGAGTTGGCTTCTCGCGCTTACATCCCCGCAGGCATTATCTCAGCTAGGAGCAAGCCTGACCGCCCGCTTCAATGCGGAACTCGCCGCCGCCGAGGATCATCCCGGATCACCCGCGGCGCGACGGTTTGAGGCCATGTTCAAAATCAAGCAACAGATGGAGCGCGAGGGATGGTAGCGGTTTGACAATGGCCTTCATGCCAGAGAAGGCTTCACCGAAAGATTGATGGAGCTGATAAAAGCGGCTGGCCTCGACCACGACGATGCATAATTGACAGCCTCACTGCCCGCCGAGCGCGAGCACCCCGAGCAGCCGCGATGATGCCTACGGCGCCCACACCCTGATGGCGGGCGCAGGACGAAATCGCGAATGTAGCGCTTCATGAACTCTTACTCCGGACCGTCCGCAACACTCGACAGCACCGCCGCAGCCGGCGTGAGGATCGTGATCTGGTGCTGGGCGTGCAACCACCGGGTCGAGCCCGATCCAGCGGTAATGGCTCAGCGTTACGGCGCCGACACCGCCGTTCGCGACTGGCACAAGCGGCTGATATGCTCGCGCTGCGGCGGGCGGGAGATCGACTTCGTGCTGACGGGAGCGCGGCGGTGAGGGCGGCCGGCGGTTTCGCCCGAGCAGGCACAAGCGTGAGGATGCGGCCTGGCGTCTCCCACCGTCTGCACGCTGCGGGACTGGCGCAAAAGTGTTTAATCTCAATGGATCGCGATTTCATGCCAACTACTGGGAGCCATGTGAAGTTTGATGGTCAAACATGGCCGACGGCGCCGGCTCGGCTCCCCCAGATGGTGGCACCTGACAATCTTGACCGGCCACACGGGCAGAAGGTACTCGCGCTACGGGGAAAATCCGGCCTGCCGCGAGGGTCCGGATGTGTGAGGGGGTCGGGTTTCCCGTACCCGGCGAGACCACGAGTCTCGCGGTCGTCAAGGCGGAGGCGTGCAGCCCATGCCGTCGACATAGGTCTCGCCGCACAGGATGTTCAGCCGGCGATCGAGCGGGGAACCGAGCAGGGGCATCACGTTTTCGACGAATTTTGTCGTCGTCATGTTGCTCTGCCAGGCGTTGTAGTTGGTTAGGGAATCCCAGACCTCCAAGGTGGCGAAGCGGTTCGGCCGATCGAGCTGCTGCAGGACGGTATAGCTTAGCTGGCCGGGCGCTTTGCTGGTGGCGGCGCCATAGCGAATCAGCTCGTCCTCGCCTTTGCCGGGGTCGCCATCCGTCAGGAAATCGACATAGGTCACAACAAAGAGCCCAAGGTTTTCGTTCCCGACGACCGAGTCCGGAGCGAGGCTGGTGCTGGCCCAGGGCGTGTTGAATGATTTCACCAGGCTGTATTGGCGATCGTCGATCGGGCTGCCGATGCAGCAGTTGAAGCCCGGAGGGGGCGGAGGGGGCTGGACCTGCACGGCAAATAAAAAAGGGGCGGCCAGGGCCGCCCCCGAGCGATTGGACGCGCCGACTACATCGGGCAGATTTTCCAGACCACCCCGGTGCCCGGAATCTGCACGAGAGGGCCATTGGCGGCGCCGACAAAATGCGTATCCGCGCTGTTATCCCGCACCGCGCCATAATCCACGACATAGGCGCATCCGTCTGGGCCGAACCTGATGTTGGTCGGACGGTTGAACCCATTGATGTTGGTTACAAACGCCTGGTCGTGAGTGCTGTTGCTGGCAAAGTTCTGGATCCTCAGGGCAAGCGGCGAACCCGGCAGCTGGTTGAAGTTGATCAGCTTGACCTCATGGCCGATTTCCTGATCGGGATTGCTCGAGTTCGGCGGCGAGAAGCCGAAATCGCCCTCGAGGGTGTACAACGCCGCCCCTGGCTGGACCGGCCCACCGACAAAAACATCCGGCACGAAGTCGATGCCAGTAAAGGACGAGTCCGCCCCCTCGTTCGACAGAGGTTGCGTGATCTGCTGCGGTGGGAACGCCAGTACGTCGCGGATCGGAATGTCTCCCGCCGCCGTGAGGGCCGCAACGCACGCCGCTTGATCGAACGGGGCCGGGCACAGATCATCGGCGGGTCCGCCGATCGGATTGTACACCCTTTGGCTCGTCGGAAGCCCGCCATAGCGATCTGGCCAGCCGTGATAATCCGGAGAGCCGTCGGGGTTTTGGCGACCAAGATGAATTTCATCCGGGGCATTGTCGGAGGGCCGATTGCCTCGCTCGTCAGCGCCGTCCATCCCGGCAAGAATCCCCCCGTCCAACGGATGACCCTTCGGCGGAAAGCGGATCGCGTACGGATTCCGATATCCCCATGAAAAGGCCTGAATATTGTTCGCGTTGCTCAGTTGCGCCCGGAGGATGGCGCCGTCACAGACCCCCTGCCGAACCTGACCCGTAAATGAGTTGAAAAAGGCCGGGATCGTACCCCCCGGATTTTGCGTGTTGAAAGGCGAGTAGCCGCTGGTGAGCAGGCCGTTACCCGACGAGAACACGTTCTGGCTAAGCGTTATATCCTGGCACGGGATATCGGACTGGTTCTGGCCACCGCCATTGTCGAGACCGACAACGCCGCTGTTGGTCGTCGACCCCTGCGACCAGTAGATCCAGCCGTCCCCCCGGAACGCTAGCTGCTCGGTCGGATGGTCACCGGTCGGCAGGTTGGTGATGAAGGGGGTGACTGCCCCGGTCATCGGGTTCACGGTAATGATGCGTGAACTGTTGTTTTGCCCATTGTGCTGGTGGGTTGATTGATTGGAATCAGTCGCGAAGAGCCTCCCGCCTGACAGGCCGTTGACGAAGGCAACGTCAATCGCCGGCCCCGAGGGCTGAAACCCTCCCCCACCGGATGTAGGCTTACCGAGAGGCCCGCGAACCAATGTGCCGTTCCGGTTAAACACCAGAATATCCGGCGTGAAGGGATTATTTATATCGAACGGACCACCGGGCCAGGCCATTTCGTCGTTGCACACGCTGGGTAGGCCGTGCCCGGATTCCAGCACAAATACCTGGAAATTGGTCGCATCGCCGAGAAAAGCGATTCCCGTCGGCATATTCAGGTTCTTCGCGAACACAGATGCCGTGAACCCGGGGGGTAGATTGATAGACGGCGGTAAAGTCGGATTATAGAAGGCCGTGTTACTCATACAGTCGGGCGCAGTCGACGGGTTCGATACCGTCTGCGCCTCGGTAACGGTCGGCAGCGCTAAAAGCGGTGCGACCGTTACCCAAGCAGCTAAGCTTCGTCGTTGCATGGCGTTAACTCCTTTACGCCTAATGCCTAAGCATTAAGGCCGCACGGATGTTTGAAAACGACTAACGGCGGATCGTGACAGGACGGCGGGCCGCGGATAAATCGATCACTCGGCCAGCCCACAGCCGGCCGTCCGCGATAGCGCGGAATAGCCATTCCCTCCCCCAAAAGGGTTAATTTAACCTCTTAGGGCGAGCGTGCGCGTCATGGATTGGAACGTCAAATGAAATTAGCGTTATGGGCGATAGTATTTTTAGGTTGGTTGAATTCTCAACCGTCTCGACCTGGGCTGCGCTGTGCACCGTTAGTCACCGGCGAGGCGCGCCACGCCCTGGCTCGCACAACTAGATAGGTGCGGCGAGCCGCGCGGCAGATCGTAAGCGGGCGAGGCTGCAAGCAACGTCGGCCGGACGCCCTGATGGATCTTCTACGGCTGACTCTCGATAAGCTAGGGTGTTGATGGGCGCGGTTCGAGCGTTGGCACTACGGCGGCGACGCGATTTTGGTCGTGGCGGCGGGGTCGGTGGCGGCTGGGCGCAGCGAATGAGCGGCGGCAGGGCGATGCCGAGGGTTCTGAGCACAGCGCCGGCGCAACCGGGAGCGGTATTGCGCAGGATGTAGCGCTTGCCGTGCTGCTCGATCTCGG
>Ga0306921_10003945_pt1 | contig 15123 bp, 14 predicted proteins | sample sta12Cox44000080_FD_203760 | JGI IMG/M metagenome (GOLD analysis project Ga0306921, IMG submission 203760) | Lab enrichment of tropical soil microbial communities from Luquillo Experimental Forest, Puerto Rico - statoxic.12C.oxic.44.000.080 (v2)... | ecosystem: Environmental > Terrestrial >...
GGTTCGGATAAATGCTCCGGAGAGAATCGTCGACGGCGCCCGAGTTTATGGGTTCGGACGCTGGAGTGTTCGGTTTCTTCTCCTGCGCGGTTGACGAGGCGGCGCACAAAATCAAGATCGCGAGTAATCCGCGCATAAAAACGTCCGCCAAGCGCAGCGCGTTTGTTTTCGCAGAACCGGCGCGGAGATTCGAAAGAAAAGGGTTCTCCTTAAGCATGTTCAACCCTTCTGCAGAAGATCTCTCAGGTGCGACAAGCTCTTCGCCGCCTGGCCGGACGTCCCGCATTCAACTGACAAGACTCCCTTGTAATTGCCCGCACGGAGGATGGAAAGCACTCGTCCCCAATCGATGACGCCATCCCCACAGGCACATCCAACTGGTGTGCCGGTCACCTTGCCTTTCTCGGCCTCCGCATGCGTTGACGCGATGTCCTTGGCGTGAACGTGGACCAGCTTCCGAAGCACACTCTGCAAACCGGCGTATGGGTCAGCACCACCAAGAAAGGCGTTACCGGTATCGTAGTTGACCCTGAGCATCGGAGAGTCCACCAGGTTCGCAATGCGAAGCAAGCCCTCCGTCGTTCTTGAAATGCTCTGGTGGGGTTCGATCCCGATAAATATGCCGTGCCGCTCCGCCAACTGAAGAACTTTCTTCAGCGTGTATTTCATGACTTCGAAACACTCTCGATCATCAAGCCACTCCGGGCGAATCCCCTCGTCGGTCGCCAGAACGGGCGCGCCAATCGCTGCGGCGAAGCGCATCGCCTTTTCAAGATAGGGCACGCTGATCTCCGGCCGCATGAGAGGACAATGAGAGGAAAGCCCGGAAGGCCGCACCGAATAGCGGTCTAGGATGTCTTGCATTTCCAGCGGATCGTTGTCCATCGAGAAGGAATGAAAATATCCAGCTTCGCTGAGCAATTCCCGGCCATTGTGCACCATGGGTTCCACCCACTTGTAGCCGAGGTCTGCAGCTCGCCGCACTCCTTCTTCAAACGATTTGTCCTCGGAACGGATGAACTCCATGTTTACCCCGATCTCAATCTGCATGAGCCCTCCCTCACATATCCATTTCGAACCAACAACCGCCGCACGGTAGCTGAGAGCACTGCATCCTTTGCGGGGCGGGGACCAACGAATCGGGAACTTAGAAATAGCTACGCGAGCAAGACAGGTGTCATCGGCCCCATAAACCACGTTCCTACCATCGCCACTGGGCCTTACGAATGGTCCGGCAGTGGTCTGCCCAATAATCGCGTCAGGTCATGCGCCTTGGTCCCGTCGGAGCCATTATGCGGCTAACGAGTTTGTTCAGCAATTTTGACGACTCCTGCGTCTCGGTACGATGAGCCACATTTCCGATTACGCGGCACTCCGGCCACGATGTATCTATAGTTGGCGGTTTTGGTGACCACTATTCCGGCAGAATGCTGTCCCAGCCAAGTGCCTGTTGCTACTTTCAAAGAAGCCGCGGGAACACTGCACTGGATCCTGCAACTCCTCGAAGAACTTGAAATCGAGTACCGGGTCGGTCACCCCGCGCATACCTGAGCAGCCGGACCCCGCAGCAGAAAATACGATTACATCGTCACAGTGAGCTCCGTGAACCCTCGTATATGAAGAGCCCGGCCGGGTTCGTTGAAGCGCGCGATTTGGTCTATAATCGCAGGCATTCCGGCTATGGTTATGCCACAAGAGACGCATCCCGCTTGGTCCATCCGCCTTGCCTTCGAGCTAAGCGGAAACGACCAGACCGCACAGGCGCTGGTTGCTGGACTCAACGTTGAACAGCTCAATTGGCAACCGATAACAGGCTCCTGGAGCGTGGGTCAGTGTCTCGAGCACTTGTGCATCACGAACGAAGCCTACATGTCAGCGATTTCCGTAGCGCTTGAAGAAAAGCCGGACTCTCCGGTCGAGCAAATCGCGCCCGGATGGTTTGGGCGGTGGTTCCTCCGCAGCTTTGTCGAGCCGTCGCCAAACAGCAGGCGTGTTTCTGCTCCGTCCAAGATCAGGCCGGGGGCCAGGGTGGAGTTGTCGGTTATCGATCGATTCCTTTCTAACAACAAATCGTGCCGCGAAGTCATCGTGCGAGCGCGCGCCAAGGACGTCAACCGCATTCGCTTTTGGAATCCTCTTGTCCCGGGAATCCGATTCACGGTCGGAACGGGACTCGAAATCATTGCGAGCCACGAACGCCGCCATCTATTGCAAGCGGAAAGGGTGCGCGACTCGGCGAACTTCCCGCGCAGCTGAGTTGCCAAGCGGAATCAGCTGGCGCGGTCGGCCGCTCCTACACCTTTCCGCCTTCTATAGACCTTGACTTCCGCGCGGGCCCCGATTATACAGGCTGAATTCGTCCCCGGTAGGACTAGTGTTCCATACCTTATTCTGGGACCTCATGACTCCGCTGGTTCTAGCCTTCTTATTGCTGTTTACGGTGCCCCATCCGCCGGCAACACAGGGCATTGGTTGGGTTACCCTGCTGGAGGGCTCGCTGCAGGTCATCCGTGGAACAACCTTCTATCAAGGTGTGGAAGGAATGAACGTCAAACCAGGCGATATCCTTGAGACCTCCGAGGGGGCATTCGCCCAACTGGAGTTTGCGAGCGGAGCCGTGGTTGCGCTTGGCCCTTCAACCCGCCTGTATGTCGTCCCCCAAGCAGCCGGTGGAGGCAGGGAACACACTGTTGCGATAGACATGGTGATGCTCAACGGGTGGCTGAAACATGAAGCCGCCGCGGGGAAAGGGTCCTACCGGTATCGAACTCCGCAGCTTGCCGTCACCACGAGTGCGGGTACGGTCGTTGTTCAAAGCAATCCCAATACCTGCGACATTTTTGTGGAATCCGGCTCCGCCTCGATTGCTGAGGTGAATCAAAGCGGGGGCCCGGGGCCGGCCGTGCCTGCCAAGGTGGGCCAGTTTTTTTCACGCTTGAAGGGAGCCGGTATCACGAACCTCGAGCGTCCAAGTACTTCGTTTCTGGACTCCATGCCCAAGCAGTTCCGCGACACTCTTCCGCCGCGCCAGGGTCACTTTTCGGAAAAGCCGGCGGAACCGAAAGCAGAGCATCCAGTGTCCTACGCAGAAATCGAGCATTGGCTGACGGCTCCCTCCGCCTGGAGGCGAGGCTTAGCGGAAAGGTTCGCGCCGCGCTTATCCGACCCTAATTTCCGAAAACAGATTGAACTGCATGAGCACGAACTCCCTGACTGGGGCCCGATTTTACATCCGAAAACGACTGCCGAATCTCCGCAAGTGAGGAATTGAGCCATGAAACTGCTGTTGAAATTCAACGTGGTGCTGTTGCTGGTCTTCGCCGTGGGACTGGTTACGACGGGATTCATATGCCGGCGGCTGCTGCGGCAGAACGCCAAGGCCGAAATCATGGAAAACGCGCGCATCATGATGGAGGCCGCCATCGCGGTGCGCACTTATACCGCCACGCAGATCAAGCCGCTTCTCGAGACACAAATGAAATATTCGTTTCTCCCGCAGTCGGTCCCTGCGTATTCAGCGAACGCCTACTTCGGCCAGCTGCAAAAGGCGTTTCCCGCTTATGCGTACAAGGAAGCCACGTTGAATCCGACTAACCCAGTGAATCGCGCTACGGACTGGGAAGCCGACATCATTCAGGAATTCCGCAAGGTCCGCGACAAAACGGAGATCATCGGCGAAAGAGACACGCCGAATGGCAGAACGCTTTATATGGCGCGCCCGTTGAAAGTCTCGAGCCAGGCATGTCTGACTTGTCACGACACTGTGGAGGGTGCACCGCGGACGATGGTTGAGCGATATGGAGACGCCAACGGGTTTGGCTGGAAGCTGAACGACATTGTAACGGCCCAGATCGTGTCTGTGCCCATGCAAGTGGCGGTGCAGCGAGCCAACGGAGTTTTCTGGACCTTTATGATTTCACTCGCAGTGGTTTTCCTTGTGGGTATTGTCGCCATCAACTTCCTTCTGATATTCCTCGTGATCCGACCTGTGAACCAGCTCTCCAGCATGGCCAGCAGCGTGAGCCTGGGCAATTCCGACATCACGGAGTTTCCGGTGACCGGTAAGGATGAGATTGCAGAGCTATCGCTTTCCTTTAATCGAATGGGAAGAAGCCTTGTGGAAGCGATGAAACTATTAAAGGCATGATCCTTCGCGTGGCAAAGCTCGGTGGCTTGCCGCAGCCAGGCTAAGACTCCGGATAACCGGCATCGTGCAAAAACTGTGCCCGTTCGTTCTCCTTCAGGTGGCCGGCCAGGATCTCATAAAGACCTCGCAAGCTGTCTGCGTGCCGCGCGGCGCGTTCTGCCAAGACTCGTGAGATCGGACCGAGATAGCGCGCTGCCAGTTCCGCTGCTTTGCCGATATCAGCTGGATTTAGCACCGAGCCAGTTCGCGGAACCGAAGTATCCGTTGATGGGCCTGCTCCCGCCGCGGCTGCCTTAGGCGTCTGTACTTCGGGTGGAGCGGTACACACGAATTGTTTCCTTTTGGAAAGGAAAACCTCGCGGTCATGGGGCGACGAAATCGTTGAAGCGATCTGCGCGAACAGCTCGTCCCGATTTTTCGCTTTGGCTGCCGCTTTCTCAACGATGAAACGTGCGATCGGGCCGAGCGAAACTGCCAGGTGTTTTTCAATCGTTTTAAGATCGAGGTTTTCTTTTGCGCCCGTACCGGTCTCAACCGGAGAACTCAAAGGAAGGATGCTCGAAGCGAGAGGCTGCGGATCCGTATGGGGAGCGGAGGGTGACGGGCCCGGCTTCACGCTGGCAGCTGGCGCGGGGTTGGCACCCGCTTCCTCGGCTTTTTCAGTGTAAGTAGGTGCGTCGGAAGAAGAGGTGCCAGCCAGCAATACATAATCGCGCGCGGAGTCGCCAGCGGCAGGAAACAACGTTATCTCCGACACTTGCGCAGGAATCTTACGTTCAGACCCGGGATCTGTTGCCGGGCGCCGACGGGCGGCGATTTCCTCAAACAGGGCTCTGATCTTGGGGTCTTCGGACGAGAAGAGCTTCGACTCGATCGCATCTTTCAGCAGAAGCGCGGCATCCGTAAGCTTGCCGTCGTTCAGAAGGGCGTGTGCCGCTTGAATCATTTCGGCCTGTTGCAGTCTCTTTTGTTCGCGGAATTCCAATTCCTTTTCCGCCTGATGGAGAACGGCTGCCAGCCTCGAATCCTCTCCAAGAGCCCTGATGGACTGGCGAGCGAGATCAATCGCATCAGTCAGTTGATGGCGCGTTAGCATCCGCTCGACTTCACGAACGCGCTGTTTCAGTAATTGCTGTTTTCCTTTTTCGGCCTGTTCGTTCTTTGCGCGAACCGCAAGGCTGAGAATCTCGGTGTTTGCCGGAAATTCCGACTGCGCCGTTTCCGCAGCTTGAATCGCGTCCGCGAAACGCCCGTCTTTCACCATTTCCTGAATCTCGCTGAGAAGTTGCTCGAGGTGAAGCCGCTGTTGGAGCTGGGTCTGTTCGGTGCGCGCAGTAATCAGCAGATCGGTGACGTCAGAATCCCAGGGAAATTCGCGTTGCAATTCCTTTCCCAACGCCACAGTTTCTTCGTAATTCTTTTGGCTCAGCAAAACGCGCAGCTGACTTTTTCCTTCGCTGACGCGTTGCTCCCGTTGTTGCACATCGCGGCCGTAGACTGCTTGCGTTTGTAAGCTGTTTGCCGCGGGATCAGAAGGGAATTGCTGAAAGAAAGTCTCGAGCGCCTGCAGAGCTTCTGTAAATTGTCCGGCGCTCAGCAGGTCGCGGATGCCGACGAGTAGGGTCTGGCGGCGCTGCTCGGCCTGATCCTGACGCGCGGCATCGAGAAACTTGAGAATCTCGGGATCATCTGGAAACTGCTGGCTCAAAGAAACCAGCAAGCTGACGCAATCCTCGTATTTGAGGTTTGTCCACAACGAACGAGCCTGCTGAAGAAGTGTGTCGCGCTGTTTCCGGAGTTCCCGGCGGGTTCGTTCCTCGCGAACCTGTTTGAGATGGTCACGGGCGGACTCGTTGCAAGGATCCAGGGAAAGCGCTCGGTCGAGTTGTGTTTCCGCTTCGGTCAGGGATCCCTGGGCCAAGAGCTCTTCCGAGGTGAGAAGCGCGTGCCTGATTTTGCGAGAGCGTTCCAAAGCGAGCTGCGCCTGGCGCACGACCTCTGCCGCGGGCTCGTAGGAAGAATCCAACTTCAGTGCCAGTTGGGCCTCGGACCTGGCTTCTTCGTGCTGGCCTTGTGCCAGGAGCTTCTGAGCCTTTTCGACGTGAACCCGTACCTGGGGAACGAGCTTCTGTTTGCGAAGTTCGGAGTTGATTAAGTCGGAGACGCGTTTGGCCTGAAGGTTGGTTGAGTCCCAATTCAGGATTTGAACAATTTCCGATTTTGCGGCGAGCAAGTCGCCTTCGTTCAGCAAGCGTTCGCTGTTCTCCAGCAAGATCGAGATGTCGGCCTGAAGCAACCGCTTCCAGACCGGCTCCAAGTCCGTGAGGACTTCCTCCATGCTCTGGTAGCGCTCCTCTACATTCTTTGCCAGCATGCGAGTCAGAATCTTTTGGACGTCTTCGGGTGTGCCCGGAGCGGCCTCGGAGATTGGCCGCGGTTCTTCAAGGACGACGTTAGACATCAGGGCAGCCGCACTGTCGCCTCGGAACGGCCTGCGGTAAGCCAACAGCTCGTAGAACATTACGCCGGTGGCCCAAATGTCGGATTGCGCGTCGGCCGCGGCTCCGTGGAACAGCTGGGGAGACATGTAACCAAGGGTTCCGATCAAAAATCCGGAGGACAGAGAAACCGAAGCCTCGCCAAGCCGCGCGATTCCAAAGTCCACCACCACCACAGTTCCATCCGTACCGACAACGACGTTCGCGGGCTTTATGTCGCGGTGGATGACGGGGGGATTCTGTCTGTGGGCGTAGTCCAGAGCACGGCACGTGTGAACGATGAAGCCGACACGCTGGGAAAGAGGCAGGTTCGGAAGTCGGTCAATGACCTTGTCGAGGCTTTCGCCATTCAGGAACTGCATGGCGATGAAAGGCATATCGCCTTCGTGCCCCAGCTCGTAAATGGTCACAATGTTCGGGTGCCGCAGGTTGCCGGCCGATCGCGCTTCCGAATAAAACCGTTTGAGCGCTACGGCGTCTTCAAACAACCCGGCCCTCAGCGTCTTCAAGGCGACAACACGATTGATCAGTGGATCGCGTGCCTTATAGACGACGCCCATCGCGCCCTGTCCCACCTTGGACAGAATTTCGAATTTGCCGAGTTTCTTGACCTCGGACAACGTTCATCTCCGAAAACGCAAAACCGCTCCCGTTCATAGGAGACCTGGAGATCGCCCTGACGGGCCAAACAGCAGACTTAGGTTGCGATGCTGCCAAATCGGCGCCGGAGTGTCAATTGATTCCCCTACCCGGACGGCTGTCTTATGAACAATCGAGCGGATTTAGCGAAGCAATCGAACCTATTTCCCTCCCGCAAGGATGATTTGCATCCTGGTAATCGTGTTTGTGACGGATCAACCAGTTCCTGATCCGGATGGCATCCCCCTCGTTGCAGGACGTACGTTGTTGGAACCTGGCGAGGTGGTTCCCTCAAGCTTCGTACCTTTGGTGGGGGAGTCGGCTCAGGGGCTTAACCCGCTAGGGATTCCCCTAGTTGACATAGGAGCCGCGCAGGCCTAGAAAGGTTGAATCAGCGGCAACACTACCTTTGCGGACCGAAACGGATGTTCGCTCAAGCCGGGTAATGCCGGGAGGGGTCCGTCATGAAACACAGAATCTTGCGATCAAGAGTTTTCTGGAGTGTCAATCGAAGCGCATGGGCCCTGATATGTGCCGCCGCGCTTGTTCCGGACAGTCCATGCCTGCTTGGGTATTCACGTCAGGAGTCCGTCGCTCCGCCAGCCCAGGAAGCGAAAATACCACCGGACCAGCTTGATTCATTGGTGGCGCCCATTGCCCTGTATCCCGATCCCCTTCTGGCCCAGGTGCTTGCTGCTTCGACATACCCGCTTGAGCTCATTCAGCTACAGCAGTGGTTGTCGAAGCATAAGGATCTGAAGGATAAGGCGCTTGCCGATGCGGTGGCGAAAGAGCCTTGGGACCCAAGCGTTCAGTCCATGGCGGCACTTCCTGACGTCGTGAAACTGCTAGCAAACGACGTCCAATGGACGACCGACCTCGGAAACGCTTTCCTGGCGCAACAATCGGATGTAATGGATGCGGTTCAGCGCATGCGCGCGAAGGCTAAGGATCAGGGAAACCTGAAGTCCAGCGAGCAGGTGAAGGTGGAGACGAAGGTGGTGGAGAGCAAGCAGGTGATTGTGGTCGAGCAGGCCAATCCGCAGGTGGTTTACGTTCCTAGCTACAACCCCACCGTAGTCTATGGCCCGCCCGCTTACCCCTATCCCCCCATTACTTATCCCCCGCCCGGTTACTACGCCGCGGGGATGGCAATTTCCTTCGGCGTCGGAGTAGCGATGGGAGCAATGTGGTCAGGCGGCTGGGGTTATAACTGCGGCTGGGGCGGCAACAACAACGTCACCATCAACAACAATAACAATTTCAATCGCAATACCAACGTGCAGGGGGGCAATCGCGTTAATGCCAAAGGTGGGAATAGCTGGCAGCACAATCCCTCGCACCGTGGTGGCACGCCATACTCCAATCGCTCGACGGCGAATAAGTTCGGCGGTACGGCTCGAGGCGATTCCATGGCCAATCGCCAGGCGAATGCGCGGCAGCGGCAGCAAGGAGGTGCAGGCAACCGTGGCGGCGCGGGGGATCGCGGTGGTGTGGGAGACCGGGGAGGCGTGGGAGATCGTGGCGGCGCAGGTGATCGGGGCGGGGCTGGAGATCGGGGCGGCGTCGGCGACCGGGGCGGAGCAGGCGATCGTGGCGGGGCAGGAGACCGCGGGGGAGTTGGGGACCGAGGCGGGGCTGGGGACCGGGGAGGCAACCGGCCCAGTGCGGGAACCAGCGACCGGGGCGCGACTCGTGGAGGAGGAGGCGGTGGCGATCGTGTCGGCGACCGTAGCGTATCGTCCGGAGGTGGCGGCGGCTCCCGAGGGAATGCTCTCGGAGGTGGGGGTGGCACGAGTGGCAGCTCAGCGCGAGCCAGCAGCTCACGCGGTGCCTCGAGTATGGGCAGTCGCGGCGGTGGCGGCGGCAGCCGTGGCGGCGGTGGTGGGCGCAGGAGGTAGGGAAGCGATGAACAGGGAAATTCAATTGAGGCTCCACAAACCAAATTTGTCTGCAAGGAAAGTGCTTGCCGGCTTGCTCCTCCTCGCTTGCTCCTGCGTGTTGGGATTGCTGGTTTCTTCCCCATCCTATTCGCAAGAAAAGGTATCGGCGACCCCTCCACAGCAGCCACCGACCCAGAAAACGTTTAAAACGCCGCAGGAAGCCGCCGATGCGTTCATTCAGGCGACAGCAAGTTTTGATGTGCCCGCTTTGACGCAGATTCTCGGTCCACAAGGTGAAGATTTGATCGCCTCAGAAGACCAAGTGAGGGACAAAAACAGCGCCACCGGATTTGCGGCCAAGGCGCACGAGAAAAACTCGGTGGTTATCGATCCGAAGAACGCGGACCGCGCCACCTTGGTCGTTGGCAATGACAATTGGCCCATGCCGATCCCCATGGTCAAGCGAAATGGATTGTGGCTTTTCGATACCAAGGCTGGGCGCCAGGAGGTGCTCTACCGGCGCATCGGTTCGAATGAACTGGATGCCATCGAGATCTGCCGAGGCTATGTAGACGCACAGCACGAATATGCCTTGGAAAAACATGATGGTGCGGAAGTAAACCAGTACGCCCAGCGGGTTATCAGCACGCCTGGAAAGCACGATGGACTTGTTTGGCGGAACCCTGACGGAACCCTTGGTGGGCCGATCGCGGAGAATATCGCGGACGCGCTGCAGCAGGGCTATACGGACAAATCGAAGCCGTATCATGGGTACTTCTTCAAAATTCTGAAAGGCCAAGGTCCTGCCGCCCCGCTTGGCCGGATGGATTTTGTTGTCGACGGCGCCATGATCGGAGGGTTTGCTCTCGCGGCGGCCCCCGCACAATACCGCGTCACGGGAGTACAAACGTTTATCGTCGGCTACGATGGGGTCGTCTACCAGAAGGATCTCGGCCCGGATACCCTGAAGATCTTTCAGAGCATGGAACTTTATAATCCGGACAAGACCTGGCAGCCGACAGACGACAACTGGCCGTTTGATTCTGACGCCCCTTCCACCACCGCGAGCAATCCATAGACGGTTCGGCGCCGCGCCTTCGTAGAGCCGCTCTCCCCTGAAAGCAGCGGTCTGTAGCGGATTGGCCACTGACCAGGCGTCTCTGCTTCATTTGTAGGCCAGCCGCTTCGTCGCTCGACGGATCCGCGCTCGTGCTCGGCTTAGCCCTCTGGACTCACCCGCAGTCTAGGCCTCCCGGGTTCGACCCTTAAATTTGGGGTTGTCAGCCGCCTCGGAAAATGGCATCGTCTCCTCGCCGGGAAACCATGCCGGGGACCACGGAGCCAGAAGTCAGAGTGCGCGTTCCAAGAAAAAATAGGAAGCACCACCGAAAGGCGAGCAAGAGCAGATCTCGCGGCCGTTCGGATATGTGGCTAAGGTTGGAGCTGGAGAGCAATCCGGAGGCGCTTGGCCTTGTGCGGGCAACGGTGGAGCGTGCGACGGAATTCATGCATTTTCCGGAACCCGATTCGCGCGCGATTGTGCGTTCGGTCGATGAAGCCGTTGCAAACGTGATTCGCCACGCCTACAAGGGTCGTGCGGGTATGCCTATCACTGTCACCTGCAACCGGATCTGGTCCGGCGAAAAGGTTAAGCCGCCGGCCGGTCTGGAAATTCTGCTTCAGGATTCTGGAGAAGCGGCGGACCCCAAGAAGCTCCAGGGGCGTCCGTTGGACGAGGTGCGTCCAGGTGGTTTGGGTTTGCACTTCATGCGGCAGAGCATGGACAGGGTCGAATTCAGCCGCAAGAATGGTAAGAATCTTTTGCGTATGGTGAAGTACCTGGGGCCACACAACCGCCATACAGGTGGCAAGGAGAACAGACCGTGCAGATAGTTGCCCGCCCATCCGAAGGTTGGGTCATTTTGGATCTTTCCGGCGATATCGATCTCGCGCACTCCCCGGCGATGCGCAAAGTGCTGCTCGGCGAAATCAAAGAGAAACATACAGCAAAGGTATTCCTGAATCTCAAGAATGTTCGGTACATCGATAGCTCCGGCATTGCCTCCCTAGTCGAGGGCCTTAAGGCCTCGCGAGAGCAGGGTTCGCGGCTTATCCTCTTTGGCCTGAGTCCAGCGGTCAGGGAAGTCTTGCAACTTTCGCGCCTGCAGAAGATCTTCGAGATTTACGACAACGAAGAACAGGCGTTGGCTTCCTAGCGACGCTTCGCTTACTGCGGCCCTGGGGTCAACCGCTTACGTGGAGATTCTGAGAAAAATCGGCGCGGCAGTCCTCGAGGTTTTTGCTTATGTCGGGGCGCTTTCCTCCCTCGCAGGCCGTGCCGCCTATTTCACTTTTATCGGCCCGTTCCGCGGAAAGCCTGTCCGATTCCAGCGCGGCGTCTCGCAGGCCATGGAAGCGGGTGTGCGCGCTCTACCGATCCTTTCCTTGATCACCTTCTTTATCGGATTGATCCTGGCGCTTCAGGCGGCCTACGAATTGCGTCGTTTTGGGGCAATCGGTTACGTCGCCAGCGCGGTTGCTATTTCGATGACCCGCGAGCTTGGCCCTCTCATCACCGCCGTCATCGTCATTGGCCGCTCCGGGTCGGCGTTCGCCGCTGAACTCGGTACCATGAAGGTGACCGAAGAAATCGATGCGCTGCAGACAATGGCGATTGACCCGGTCGGCTTTCTGGTCGCGCCAAAGTTTGTAGCCATGGTGCTCATGCTGCCGTGCCTGACCATCTGGGCCAATTTCATGGGCATTCTTGGCGGCTCGCTATTTGGCGTGGCACAGGCGGATTTTACCTTTTGGCGGTATATTACCGCTTCGCTCGATGCGCTTTATCTTCGGGACATTATTACTGGCCTGGTCAAGAGCGTCATGTTTGGTGGAAGCATTACGGCCGTGGGTTGTCTGGAAGGGCTCAACACGTCCGGCGGAGCCGAGCAAGTAGGGCGTTCGACCACCCGCGCCGTGGTCATGGCCATTTTTATGGTGATTCTTGTCGATTTGATCTTTACGACTCTGTTTTTCTTTTTGGGAGAGCACTAGCGCAATGGCTGAACTTCCGGAACTCGATAGAGACCTCCAGGATTCGTTTGACGGCCCGATGATTTCGCTGCGTGATTTGCGGGTCAGCTACGGCGGCGGCCGCGAGATCCTTCACGGAATCTCTTTTGACGTGCAACGTGGAGAGACTCTGGTGATTCTTGGAGGCTCCGGGTCGGGAAAGAGCACCCTTCTGCGCACGCTTGTGGGTCTGGAAAAGCCATCCTCGGGGGAGGTGCGGATTCGTGGAAAGAACTTTGCCGCGATCTCGGACGCCGACAGAGACGAGATTCGCAAGCGTCTCGGCATGTCCTTCCAAGGCGGAGCTCTTTTTGGCTCGATGACGGTGGGCGAAAACGTTGCCCTGCCTCTGCGAGAGCACACGAAACTCGAAGACTCCACCGTGGAAATCATGGTCCGCTTAAAGCTCGATCAAGTCGGCCTCTCGGGTTTCGAGGATTTCCTGCCTTCCCAATTGAGCGGTGGTATGAAAAAACGCGCCGCCGTCGCGCGCGCACTGGCCATGGACCCGGAAATCCTGTTCTTCGACGAACCGTCGGCCGGCCTTGACCCGATCATCGCGGCCGGAATCGACCAGCTCATCTTGGAGTTGAAAAGGGCCTTCCACATGACCATCATCGTCGTCACGCATGAACTGGCCAGCGCTTTTCTTATTGCCGACCGCATGGTGCTGATCAACAAAGGCGATGTGGTCGCGATCGGTACGGCCGAGGAAATGAAAAACAGCAAGCATCCAAGGGTCAGACAATTTCTGGACCGGGTCCCCGAGCCGGCGGTTGCACAGGAACTCGATTATTTGCAGATGCTGACCGAGCCCGCTTCGAAGTCGACGGACGGGCGTCAGGGGAAGGGCAGGTAGCGATGGAAGCTAGGCACGAACAGGTTTTCGTCGGATTGTTTGTCGTCGTTGCGATTCTGCTTCTCCTCATCACCGTGTTTTCGCTTTCGGGTGCACTCGCCAGCTCTACCCGGACCTACCACGCCAAGTTTCGCAATGCCGCCGGCCTCGAACCCGGTGCGACCGTACGCTACGAAGGGGGACCGAAAGTTGGCCGTGTCGAAAAGCTCAAAATCGATTCCGCCGATCCTTCGCTGATGGATATGGAATTCAGCGTGAAAAGCGATCTGCCGGTCAAGACGGACAGCCACGTCGCGATATTGAGTTTTAGCCCGCTCGGCGACAATCATCTCGAGATCAAAGCCGGTTCGCCGGGCGCACCACGGGCTCCCGACGGCGCAGTCTTGCCGTCTGACCCCTATGTCGGCTTCAACGACCTTACCGCGCAAATCAACCAGTTGGCTCCTCAAGCGAAGGAGCTTATCGCTAATCTGAACGACCGGGTCACCCAGCTGAGACTTACCATCGATCGGGTCAATGATCTTTTGAATGACCAGAACCGCCAGAATGTTGCCGCGAGCCTGGCCAACCTCCACGGCATCCTTGAGGAGAACCGTCCCCAGATCAAGCACACTTTGAACAATGTCAGCGCCGCAAGCGACAAGATCAACCCTCTTCTCGACCAGCTTCGCCAGGCCATTGATCAGGCCAAAGGCGCCTTGCAGAAAGTGGATGATATCCTCGGTGAAAACCGGGAAGACATCCGTGCGTCCGTGCAACATCTTCGCCAGTCCCTGGCAACAGTCTCTGACCTGGTGCAGCGCCTTGACTTGATCGTGGACAACAACACGGACAATATCGATCAGATTCTGAACAATCTGCGCATCGTGACGGAGAACCTGAAGGAATTCACCGACGACATCAAGCGCCGCCCCTCGACTCTGCTGAACCCCGCCGCTCCCCGCGACCGCAGGCCTGGAGAGAAGCCATGAGAATCCCGCAACAACTCGAACTCCGCGTCCAACGCCACGTCCGGGTCGTCCGCAGCACGCCGCGCCTTCATGTCCTTTGTGCCGTGATCGCAGCGCTTGTCATTCTCCTCTCAGGTTGTGCCAAGCCGCGCCCGATTAAGTATTATGAGATTACCTATCCCTCTTCAATATCGGTTGTCCCGGACCCGGTCGACGTCGCGATTCTTGTCCGTACTTTCGAGGCTTCCCATCTCTACCTCAACGACCGTGTTGTCTATGGCTATGATTCCCCGGAAATGGGCATTTACGAAGACGAGCGCTGGGCGGAGCCACCCGTTGATATGCTTCGCGATGCTCTCGTCCGCGGGTTGCGCTCGTCGGGCAAGTTTAAGAACGTCTCTATCCTCCGAAGCGAGCTGAGTGGAAGATACGTGCTGTCAGGGCATCTCTACGATTTCAAGGAACTCGACGCCTCCACGATTTCGGCGCGCCTCACTTTCGAGGCCCGTCTTTGGGACCGCAAAACTCGAACCCTGCTTTGGAGCTACCCGTATACCTATGATGAGCCAGTGGGCGAGAAAAAGGTTTCAGCGCTTGCCGCGGCTATGGACAGGAACGTCCACCGAAGTGTGCAGGTGATCGAAACGAGCCTGGCGGAGTATTTCAAAGCGCATCCTCCTCAACCGTAGTCGGAAGTTCTAACGTCCCGCGTTTTGCCTTACACTGGAAGGGGTGATTCGCGCCGATTTTTCCACTGGATTAGAGTATGCCGCAGACCACACTAGCAAACTCCTCCGAGCCGGATTCCACTGCTCCGGTACAGCCTGCGTTTGATTTTCTGGACTTGAAAGCGCAGTTTGCCGCCATTCGTGACGAGGTCATGACGGCCATCACGCGGGTAATGGAAAACCAGCAGTTTATCCTCGGGCCGGAAGTGGCTCTTTTCGAAAGGGAATTTGCCGCAAAATTCAACGCCGAGCACGCTGTCGGTTGCGCATCCGGGACCGACGCTTTACTTCTTTCTCTTAAGGCCGCTGGCATCGGCCCCGGGCATGAGGTTATTACTTCTCCGTTC
>Ga0306921_10003948_pt1 | contig 15121 bp, 14 predicted proteins | sample sta12Cox44000080_FD_203760 | JGI IMG/M metagenome (GOLD analysis project Ga0306921, IMG submission 203760) | Lab enrichment of tropical soil microbial communities from Luquillo Experimental Forest, Puerto Rico - statoxic.12C.oxic.44.000.080 (v2)... | ecosystem: Environmental > Terrestrial >...
GCCTTTGGCGACCCCGACTATATCCGCGGGGTTCTTACGACGGCTGGGTTCGCGGAGATCGCGGTGGAGCGAGCCCATCCGACGATCATCTGCGGCAGCCCCGAGGAAGAAGCTCGACAGGCCGTGATGATGGGACCGACGGCAAGGCTGCTCGAGGCGAAGAGACCGGACGAGACAACCCTCCAGACCATCGCCCGCGAGATCGAGGCGGCGTTCGCCACCGAAGCTCATTCCGGCCCGGTCCGGCTGCCGGCGACGATCTTTCTGGTCGCCGCCCGCCGCCCCGGCTGAAAGGGAACATCACGGGCAACCGGCCGGAAGTCCGAACGTCGGTAAGGCGTTGACAGAACACGCGCGCAGGCGGCCGAAGCTGCTGAAAACGAGCTCAAAGGGAGGAATGATGTCCATTTCCACTCTCGCTGACATCGTGCGTCATCAAGCAGTGGCGCAGCCGGCGCGGATTGCGCTGACATTCGAAGACCGGCATACCAACTATGCCGCACTGGATCGCCAGGCCAATCAAGTAGCCAATGGGCTGCTCGCGGCCGGCATGCGGCCGGCGACACGGATCGCCGTGCTGGACAAGAACCACGACAGTTTTTTTGAGATCTGATTCGGCGCTGCCAAGGCAAAGGCGGTGCTGGTGCCGGTAAATTGGCGACTGGCCGCGCCTGAGATCGCCTATCTCGTCAGCGACGCGCAGGCCGAGATGCTGTTTGTCGGCTCGGAATATCTCGGCACTCTGGCCCGGATCCGTGATCAGCTGACCAGTGTGCGCGAGGTGATCGTCACCGATCAAGACTATCCGGCCTGGCGCGGCCGCCAATCCGCGACGGATCCGCAATTGGCGACCGAGGGCGGCGATGTTTGCCTGCAGGTTACACCAGCGGCACCACCGGCCATCCCAAAGGCGCCCAGATCACCAGCGACAATCTATTGCCGTTGCTCGCGCAGTTCACAACCGGCAGCGAATGGGCCGAGTGGCGGGCAGCGGATGTGAGCCTCGTGGTGATGCCGCTCTTTTATGTCGGCGGCTCGCTCTATGCTCTGGCCGGCCTCTATATGGGCGCGCACAATGTCGTACTGCGCGAGGTTCTGCCGCAGCAAATCTTGGATGCAATTGACTGCTATCGTGTGACCAAGATGTTCGTGGTGCCGGCGGTGATTCTGTTCCTGCTGCAGTGTGCCGGCATCCCGAAGGCCGACCTTTCCTCGCTGCAGCTAATCTTTTATGGCGCCTCTCCGATACCGGTCGAGCTACTGCGAAATGCGCTTGATGTGTTCAAATGCGGCTTCGCCCAGGTCTATGGACTGACCGAAACCAGTGGGGCAATCACTTATCTCGGACCCGAAGAGCATTCCGATCTCAACTCCGAGCGCCTGCTGTCGTGTGGCCGGCCACTGGACGGCGTCGAGATCCGGGTAATGGATACAGAAGGCCAGCCACTGCCACCGCGCCAGGTCGGCGAGATCATTTGCCGGACGGCTCAGATCATGAAGGGCTACTGGAATCTGCCGGAAGAGACCGTCAAGGCCATAAGAGGGGGATGGCTCCATACCGGCGATGCCGGCTATCTCGACGAAGAGGGGTTTCTGTACATCTACGACCGGGTCAAAGACATGATCGTTTCCGGCGGCGAGAACATCTACCCAGCCGAGGTGGAGAGTGCGCTATATGGTCGCCCGGCCATCGCCGATGTCGCGGTGATCGGCGTGCCGGACGAGCGCTGGGGTGAGGCCGTCAAAGCGATCGTCGTGCTAAAGCCCGCTCAAAGCACGAGCGCCACGGCGATCGTCGCCTACGCCCGCGAGATATTGCCGGCTATAAGCTGCCGAAGTCGATCGATTTCGTCGACGACTTGCCGCGTAACCCGTCGGGCAAGATCCTCAAGCGCGAGCTGCGCGAGCGCTATTGGCGCGGTCAGACGCCCCGGGTTCACTAATTACTCGTCGTTTCGCTGGGGCGGCTCAATCCAATAGCCACGGTGCGGCGCAGGCTTGAGCGATCTGACGCACCTGGTTTAACAGGCCCGGGGCGACCGGGATCCCTTCCCGCATGCGTTGTGCCGCGTTGTTCCACTGCGGATCGCCTGCCACCATGACCGGCCGGGCCGGATCGACGGGCTTGGTCGCCCGCAGATCGTTGCAGAACCGTGTCACGTCGGCAGTGAATTCCTCGCGGTCGCGAAACAAGCCCGGGTCGATCGCGATGAAGCAATGGCCGATGTCGTTACCCTGCGGCTTCTTCGTGTGCATCGGGTCGGTGATCAGGCTCGCCCCCGACAGGCACGAGCCGAGGATGTTGACCATCACCGCCAGCCCATAACCCTTGTAGCTGGAGTTCTCGGGCGAGCCGCCAAGCGAGGTCAGAAACCCGCCCTTCTCGCGCGCCTCCAGCGGATCGGTGCTGGGGAGGCCGTCCTTGTTCAATACCCAGCCGGGCGGGCAGGGCAAGCTCTCGTTGGCCTTGTTGCGGATGCGGCCGGCAGCCACGGTCGTGGTTGCCATGTCGAGCAGAAACGGCTGCCCGTTCGCCGTGGGCGCGGCGAAGGACCAGGGGTCGGTGCCGAGCTTTGCTTCCTTGCCAAAGGTCGGCGCCACCTGGACGCTGGAGGCGCCGGTGCAGGCCATGCCGATCAGCCCTTCCTTCGCCGCCATCAAGGTGTAATAGCCGGTGGCACCAAAATGCGCCGAGTTGCGCACCGCGGTTATCGCCATGCCCGACTGCGTGGCCTTGTCGATCGCCACCTGCATTGCGAACCGCGCCGACACGTGGCCGAGGCCGCCGTCGCCGTCGACCAGCGCGGAAACCGGCGTTTCCTTGATGATGCGGGGCCGGGCCGACATGTTCGCCCGCCCGGCGCGGCGCAGCCGGTCATAGCCCGGCAGCATCGATATTCCATGGCTGTCGACGCCGTGCAGATCCGCCCAGGAGAGGATTTCGGCAGTCGTTTCCGCATTGTCCTCCGGCATGCCCCAGGCCGAGAGGATCGCTTTGAGCTGCGAGCGATGCCTTTCGTAGGGTGCAGGCATCGGATCAGGCAACCGTCAGGCGGTATACCCGCGCTGCGGTGCCGCTGAAGAGCGTGGTCTTTTCGACTGCCGACGCGCTTGAGGTGATGCGCTTGAAGGCGTTCCACAACTCGGTGTAGCCGCCGGACTGCTTGTCCGGCGGGAAGTTGCTCTCGAACATGCAGCGGCTGGGACCAAAGGCTTCGATGCAAGGCTCTATATACTGGCACCACGCCGCTGCGACCTCTTCCGAGGACGGCGGCGTATCGCGCTCGTGGAAGTCGAAGCCGAACGAGGTCATCCCGACGCCGCCCAGCTTGACATTGACGTTCGGGCATTTCGCCAGTTCGACGATGTCCTTTTTCCAGCCGGCAAGGATCTCCTGCCGATGGCCGGTGTAGGGGCCGACGCCGAGCACACCGCCAACATGGTTGAGGATGATCGTCGTGTCGGGAAAAGCGCGAGCCAGATCGATCGCGTCCGGCAATTGCGGGTGATACTGCCAAGATTCGAAGCTGAGCCCGAGGGGCGCGAGCTGGGCAAAGCCCTCGCGGAATTTGCGGTCGCGAACCTGATGCGGCGGAATGGGGCGCGTTGCGAATTTCTGGATTGCGTCGTTATTGTCCCATGACACGCCGTGGCGGATGCCGCGGAAGCGTCCGCCCCCAACCCGGATCTCGGCTTCGAGAACCTCGCGTACCCGCGCGCCGAGGGTCAGGTCGGCATGGCCGACGATGGCTTCGGCTACGCGGCACGGGCCGTAGCCGCCCGAGGCGCTCATCGCCGCGATGCCGTTGACAAACTCGACCTCGCCGACCGGCGCCATCTCGGCCGGGCCGTCCTTCTTGTACATCGAGCGGCATTCAAGAAAGACGGTCGAGACGACGTTGTGACCGCCGCTTATATCTTCGAGCAGTTCCGGCAGCAAATACCGCCCGCGCTGCGGCGTGTCCCAGAAATGATGATGTGGGTCGATGATCGGCAGCGCCGGATCGAGCGCCGCCTCGCGCGGCCGCTTGGCGAGCCACGACTTCAAGGCGGTCTCGTCGCGATAAGCGAGCCCGCGATATTCGCCCTTCGCGTCCCCTGTCATGGCATCCTCTCCATCGTCATTCCCGCGAAAGCCCAGCTTGGGCCAACGCTGTGATGATTGCCACCCTGTTCCAGCCGGGGCCGGCTCCGGGCGCCCGCTTGCGTGGCCGTGGAAGGTTCGAACCTGCTTGTTTCGAGACGCGACGTGCCGCCGAGCCGGTTGGCGTTCTGGTCGAGCAATGGTGAACCGACGGTCTCGATCTCGCGGGTGCCTTAGCCCCGGCCGACGCCAAAGATCACTTGCCCGCCGGCCAGCCGCAGCGGATGCCACATCGGCACGATATTGAAGCCGGCGCCGATTTGCAGTTCTTGGTGACGCCGCTTGCCGATGCCATCACCGGGCCGCCGCTGGCGAGTTCGACCGGCAAGACGCAGTATTATGGAAAATCGACACACTTTTTTTAACCATGTGTGAGCGACATCACACTCACGACCGCCCGTCAATCGCCATAATCAACGGCCTGGGTCACAGCTTTACGCCGCTCCTCACGCGAAATCGAGGCGTATGGGTGCGCAAACATTGGGAGGACTACATGGAAAAACTCGTTATTTTTCTTAGTTACGCAACGGAGGACCAACAACTTGCTAATACAATAGCGCAAAAGCTTACCAGTGCATTTGGGGCACGGACAGTTGATCTCCGTTATATGTCCCAATTTGAGTTAGGCACCAATTTCCGAACAACTATCGACCAAGCACTCGATGTCGCGGATATATTAATCGTTATCGCCACCGGTCGAGAGAAGCTCTCACACACCTTTACCGGGTACGAAGTCGGATATTTTAGGCACTCTCAGCAGACCCGACTTTATATCGATGAGAACAAAAAAGCCCAACGGATAATAATTCCCGTGGCCATATTTGCCGATACGCCGGCAACCATCTCAGAGATCGAAGGTATAGGTATCGGTCAAACGGACCGATTCTTTTTCGAATTGGCGGACGGGAAATTGACAGGTCAGAAGGACGACCCTTTTCTGAAGTTATTAGACAGAATAGATGGTATATTGGAAAAAACTGATCCGGATTCTCGATCGAGTGAGCAGCGAGAACAGGATCGTAATAGGTATAAAGAGGAATCGCGCAAATTTTATGCCGAACTCTCTGGACTTATGAGCACATTACCCCTGGCCCAAGCGACACCAAAAACAAAGATTATTGTGAGACTCCCGCCATATTACGTTCCATCTGATGCTGGGATCGATGATCGAATCTCATTTTCGCAAACCGGGCCAACGACGGGAATATTTTCAAGAACTCCTTCAACAGGCTTCCAAAAATGGAAAGAGTTTTCAACCTTCATTGGCACAGAGGAGGTTGCATTAACCTGGGGAGACGCACTGACGAACTTGATATCCGCCGCAGTGACGGGTGATTTTTCTCAGGGTGATGAAATAGTATTTTCCCACGATCGACAGAAAGCGTTTAGACTGTTTGTTTCGAAAAGCATATTGTATTTCGATAAATCACAAACACTGGATGTCTATGTTATTCCGACCTTGAAACTAGGCGATGTGGGCGACCCCAAAACGACCTATTTGTCTAAAGGTCTTGCAGCAGGATTAAGATACAGAGCCTTATTTCTTGAGTCTACCAGCCCGTTCGCTCCGGTCATGTTCAAACTAGGCGAATCATCGGAATTCAGAGCGATGGTTAGCAAGTTATTGAGAGAGTTGCGTTTGGTGTTGGTGCGATCAGATGAAGCAAAGCACAGCCAGCGGGATAATCTTGTATGGTTATTCGGCGCTGAGGATGAAGCAGTAAGTGAAGTGCTCGGAATGATGGAACTGTGGAACGAGCAAAAGGAGCGTTTATACGAGGCTGCCGAGAACGCGCTTGCCAGCAGTGCTCCAGATAAGGAGCAGCGTGAATCGTTTGTAAAAGTGCTTCGAGAGTTCTGCGAGAAGACAAAACCGATCAATACGGTGTGGCTGAAAAAAGTAATGCGTGCGCTGAATAGTGTTCTCTTGGCTGATCCACCACAGATTGAACATAACTATAATGTAAAATTACTGGAGCCTATCGTCCGTCGTGTGGCAGGAGTTGCCGCATCCCAAGAATAAGGACGGGCTGTGCACGGTTCGCGTATTGCAGCCTCTGCTTATCGATGCAATTGCGTTCCACATGAAGACCCGTGCGGCGGATTCAAATCGGAAGCACGTTTGTGATCGGCTGTGGAACCACGCCGTGACTGCAGCATGCTACGAAGGAACCAATGACAATACTGAGCAGCTATTTTCGAGGGCATGTTAGGGGTCGCGTTGCTCATCGTCCGCCGTCCGGCGAGGCTGACCGCGCCGCCGGACGGGCGCAGGGCGGCTGAGCCGCGGGTCTACTGCGCCGCGGCGGCGAGCCTGGTGTCGCGGAAGGACGGGATCACGTCTTTGGCGAAACGGTCGAGGTCGGCGAGCTGGACGTCGAGCGGGGTGCCGAGCGGGGTCGCGCAAATGACCCGATCGAGGCCGGGATAGCGTTTCTCGACCGCCTTCAGCTGCTCGACGATATCCTCCGGCCGGCCGGCAAGGAACCCACCGGCCTTCACCGCGTCCTCGATTGTCGGCAATTTGACCGTGCCGGCGAGCTTCGGGTCGCGCATCGCCGCGATCTGCTCGTCGGTTAGCGCCCGCACCAGGCGCAATTCGCCGAACATCTTCATGTTCTCTTCGTAATGCGGGGCGGCCTCGCGGATCGCCTGCTCGCGGCTCGACGCAATGTGGAACTGATAGCCGAGCGCCAACCGCTCGCCCAGTTCGAGCGTGACCCCGCGCCGCGCATAAGCCGCCTGGAAACCGAGCATGTGCCGCTCGACGGCACCGCCCTCGGCCGAGCCGCCGCCGATCACCCCACTGATGCCGTGCCTGGCCATGAAATCGAAGGCGCGCTCCGAGCCGCTCTGGATCGGCTGCCAGCATTCGACCGGCAGGCGCTCGGGCGCCGGGATCAGGGTGATCTCCTTCAGGGTATAGCCGCGATACGGCACCTCCGGCGGGATCGTGTAGTACTTGCCCTTGTGCGAGAACGACTTGCCTTCGAAGGCTTTGAACAAGACATCGACGCCTTCCTCGAACATCTCGCGGTTGGCGTTCTGGTCGAGCAATGGTGAACCAAAGGTCTCGACCTCGCGGGTGTGGTAGCCGCGGCCGACGCCGAATATCACCCGCCCGCCGCACAAGATGTCGGCCATGGCATAGTCTTCGGCGAGCCGCAGCGGATGCCACATCGGCACGATGTTGAAGCCGCAGCCGATCCTCAGGTTCTTGGTGACGTTGACGAGGTGCATCGCCATCATCAAGAGGTTCGGAATGAGCTCGGTGCCCTCCGGCTGAAAATGATGCTCTGCCATCCAGAAGGTGTTGTAGTCGCGCTCGTCCATGCACTTGGCGTAGGCGACGACCTTGTGCAGCGCCTTTGCCAGCTCCTCCTTCGAGTAGCAACGGTCATTGATCGGCGTGCCTCGGTAGCCGAGGTTCTCCATGTCGGCGGTGCCGTAATAGGAGCTGTCGAATTTTGTGATCATTGGGGGTCCTTGCTTTGCCGCACTGCGCCTATCAGCGAGTGTTTCACGCATGCCGGGGAATGACAACCTCCCGCCGCCCGCCAACGCTCGCGGCTTGGGGCACGTGCCGCGGTGGCAGATGTTGCGCGAGCGATCGGTCCAGCCGTGAGAATACGAAATTCGCCAGCCAGGCCGGCTTGTGACACACTCGCGGGCGGGCCGCACTGCGAGCCTGATTGCGCGAAGACCCGATCGCGAGAAGGAATGAGCCATGGCTGAGGACGAAGCGCTATTCCAGAAAAGCATGCCGATCCGGCGCGAGGTGCTGGGGGCGGAATATGTCGACGCCTCGATGGCGCGGGCGGATGCGTTCATGATGTCGTTCCAGCGAGCGACCACGGCCTGGGCCTGGGGTTGGGCTTGGGGAGACCAAACGCTGGATCGCAGGACGCGCAGCTTGATGAACCTTGCATTGCTAATGGCGTTGAACCGCGCGCCCGAGATCAAGCTGCATGTGAAAGGCGCCCTCAACAACGGCGTCACGGTCGAGGAGATCAAGGCGGCTCTGCTGCATGCAACAGCGTATTGCGGGATACCGGCCGGGCTAGACGCGTTCCGGGCCGCGCATGAGGTGCTGGTCAGCGAGGGTGCGTTGGACGCGAAGCCCGAAAGTGCTTCCAGATAATATAGGCGTCTCGACGGCGATTTGAGCCTAGCCGGTTTGGATGGCCCTGACGTCGGAGGCGCCGTTCGCAGCGTCGTGATAACCCGCCAGTTCGCGGACGCGCGGGATCAGTTCTTCGCCATACTGAACCGCGTCCGGCCGCGGATCATAGCCGCGGATCAACAGGCTGGTGGCGCCCAGCTTGTAGTATTCGAGCATCGCCTTCGCGATCGTTTCGGGCGTGCCGACGAGAGCGGTCGAGTTCCCTGAAGCGCCCGTCGCAACGGCTAGCGACGTCCACAGGCAAGTATCGTGCACCTCGGCTTCCGCGGCGGCTTGCAGCAGCCGTTTGGAGCCGACATTCTGGCGCTTTGGTGCAGGAACGCCGCCCCGATTGATCAGCACCCGGTCGAGGATGGCCCTGGCCCGGTCCCAGGCTTCGCCCTCCGTTGCCCCGAGGATCGGGCGGGTCGACAGGCTGAAGGTCGGCTTGCGACCGGAGAGCGCCGCCTCCTGGCGCACGCGATCCATGAACCGAGCCGTGTTTTTCAGCGGCTCGCCCCACAGCATGTAGACATCGACATGCGGCGCCAGCGCCTGGATCGCTGCATCGGAGCCGCCGCCGCCGTAGATCGGGATATGCGGCAGCTGCCGGCAGTGGATCTGCGAATAGGTCCCTCGGGTCCGGTAGAACTCGCCCTCGTGGTCGAACGGCGCCGGCTCCGTCCAGGTCCGGCGCAATAGCGAGACGTACTCGCCGGAACGGCGATAGCGGGCCTCATGATCGATCCAGTCGCCGTCTTTGGCCTGATCCGCATCGCTGCCGCCCGAGATGATGTGCACTGCCAGCCGACCATCGTTCAGCTGGTCCAGGGTCGCCAGTTTGCGGGCCGCGACTGGTGGGGCCACAAACCCCGGTCGATGCGCCAGCAGGAAGCGCAGCCCGCTCGGTCACCGCGGCGGCGTGCGCTCCGACCAGAAACCCGTCAGGCGCGTCCGAGAAGTAGCCGATCAGCACGCGGTCGAAGCCGGCGCGCTCGTGAATGCGCGCCGTCTCGGCAATCACCTCGGCATCGAACGGCGGCCCGGACGGCGGGATCAGCTCCGAGGAGACCCGCGGCGCGATCCAGCCGATCATCTCCACAGGCATAGCAGCGCCTTCTTGAACTGAAGCAGCTCGCTAGCCCTATCCCGAGCATCAGACCTTGACGGTTGAGGCAGCGTTGATCTCGTCAATCGAGTGGGCGAGGGCTGACTCGAACTCGGCGTCGGTCATCGACACCCGCAGATCCTGAACGAGGGCGCGCGAAAAACTCGCGATCATGCCGTGATTGGCGGCGAGTTTTTTGCAAGCGTCGTCCCGACTATAGCCGCCGGACAGCGCCACGACCCGGGCGCAGCGCGGGTGGTCGATCAGCGGCTTATAAAGATCGGCGACGTCGGGCAGGGTCAATTTGAACATGACCTGGCGGCTCGCCGGCAATGTGTCGGTGCGTTTTTTGAGCTCGTCGAGCAGAATCGCCTCTGCGCCCTTTTTTTCGGGGCTTTTGATCGATACCTCGGGTTCGAGGATCGGCATCAGCCCGTGCCGGGCGATCTGATCGCCGAACTCAAACTGCTGTGCCGCGATCGCGGCGATCCCGTCCCTGTTGGCGAGGTTGATGACCGAGCGCATCTTGGTGCCGAACACGCCGAGCTTGACGGCGCGCTCGCACAATTGGTCGAGTTGCGGCATTGGCCGCAGCAACTGCACGCCGTCCTTTTCTGGTTCGAGGCCGCGGTCGACCTTGACAAACGGGACGACACGGCGGTCTTCCCACAGATAGGAGGAAGTCGGCTTGCCGCGGACCTCGCCGTCCATCGTCCCTTCAAACAAGATGGCGCCGATGACCTTGTCGCCGGTAAAGGCCGGGGCGGTCATGATCCGCACCCGCATCTCGTGGATCAGCCGAAACATCTTCTGCTGATCGTCCTTGTAGGCGTCGTCAGGGATGCCGTAGAGGCGCAGCGCCCCCGGCGACGACCCGCCGCTCTGGTCAAGTGCCGCGATAAACCCGCCCTTGCCGGACATTTGCGTCATCATCTTGTCGTTGGCCATGATCATCATCCTCACATGAAGCCAGTGTCTCAGGGGAAACGCGCGCGCAGCCGCCGCCATTCTGCGATCGAGTGAGCGAGTATCGGCATTACGTCCGACACGCGGCCAGTTTTCACCTTTCCGTCAGTCCGATCAACTTTCGCAAGTGCTGTGTCAGGCAATGTCGCCTCGAGCCTTAGAATATGCCCCGGGTTGAGCTCCGTTTCCCATCGCGTGGTACGGTCGGTGCAATTACTATAGCTCCGGCACGATCGATGGAGGCCAACGCCATGTTCGACCTGGACCAGTTCATCGCTGATCTCAGAGCTGCACTCGAGGAACGGTCCCGGCAGGCATTGAAAGAAGTCGTCGCCCGCGCCGTTGCCGACCCCGCCTCGCTCCTTCGCCAGATCGGAGAACCGGATAACGCCGCGGTCCAGGTGCTGCACCAAGCCCCTGACCTCACGGTCCTCAACGTGATCTGGGCACCGAAGCAAGTCACGCTACCCCACGACCACCGCATGTCGGCTGTCATCGGCATGTATAGCGGCCGAGAGGACAACACATTTTGGCGCCGTCTTGCGAACCCGACGAAATTCCAAATCGAGCCCGCCGGCGGCCAAGCCCTGGGCACGGGCGACGTCACTCTTCTCGGACGCGACGTGGTCCACTCCGTCGTCAACCCGCTGACGAAGATCAGTGGTGCCATCCATGTCTACGACGGCGAATTCCTCGCCGTGCAGCGCAGCATGTGGGATGCTGAAACGCTTGTCGAAAAGCCTTACGACTTCAATGCTGTAGCAACCGGCATGCCGTTGCAGAACGCGCGGTAGGCGACTACAACCCCATAGCTCCCCGGTTGGACTGGCTCACCTCAATCATCGGGGTCGGAGTGGTACGCGATCGGTGGTCGCGCGTAGCTGGGGGATGGACCCGGGCCCGCGTCTGCGCTAACCATGACCGCAGGGAACGGCCGCCGGCCGGCTGCCCGCCTGCAACGAGAAGGAGGTAACGACTATGGCCTACGAGGGCATGATTGCCGAGACCATCTCGATCAACGGCGACAAGAACGAGCCGATCTCGGCCTATGTAGCGCGGCCGCTGGGGTCAGGCCCCTTCCCGGGCATGGTGCTGCTTCATCACGCGCCGGGCTGGGACGAGTGGTACCGCGAGGCGACCCGCAAATTCGCGCATCACGGCTATGTCGCGATCAGCCACAACCTCTATCACCGTGCCGGCGAAGGCAAAGCCGACGATGTCGCCGCCAAGGTGCGCGCAGAGGGTGGCGTTGCCGACGCTCAGGTCATCGGCGACACCGCTGGTGCCGTCTCTTGGCTACGTTCTCAGCCTTGGCTCAACGGCAAGGTCGGCGTCTTCGGTACCTGCTCCGGCGGGCGGCAGACCTTCCTGTTTGCTTGCCATGCCAAGAACATCGACGCCGCTTGCGAGCTCTGGGGCGGCCGAGTGGTGATGAGCAAGGAGGAGCTGACGCCGAAGCAGCCAACCGCACCGATCGAGTTTACCAAGAGCCTTTCCTGCCCGCTGCTCGGCCTGTTCGGCAATGAGGATCGTTCACCGACCCCGGAACAGGTCGACCAGCACGAGGCCGAGCTCAAGAAGCACGGTAAACAGTATGAGTTTCACCGGTATGACGGCGCCGGACACGGCTTCTTCTACTACGACCGGCCGATGTACCGCATCGAGCAGGCGCTCGACGGCTGGCAAAAGGTGTTCTCGTTCTTGCACAAGCACCTGGCCAAATAAACGCCGGCCAACGCATCCGGCATGTGCACCTCGATTGTCGAGGTCGTCGGCGCCGACGGTGCCGGCAAGGGCGGTGATGGGTGGTTCGATCTGACCCATTCGGTGGTGTCCTACGACCACCCGCACCACGCGCTGTTGGAAGAGGCGATCACGATCGATTTCGTGAACTCCGCACTCGGCCCGGGTGCGCGGGTCGCCGTCGAGCTCACACTGGAAGCGGCCAAGGAGCTGAGCGGTGCGCTCGCCCGGGCGATAGCGCAGGCCGAGATCGAGGAAAGCGCCCGGTTTCGACCACGCCGCTGACGCCGGGCGTCACCCCTCAGGCAATTGGCGCCTGGGCCGGCGGCACGACACCGCGGTCGACGTCCACGAGACTCCAGGGAGAGCGACGATGACCTCACGCGTGCCGATGGTATCACTCGAGCGCGCCCGCGAACTCGGCGAGGCGATGGGCATGCCCGCGCGGCGCACGCAGAGCGAGGCGTTTCGCGTGTTGGCTAATAATCCCGGTGTGGCTCGGGTCGCATACAGCCAATTGATGCAGCTGCTGGAGAACAACAAATTCGACACGCGGCTACGCGAACTGATGATCATGCGGATCGGCTGGGTTACCGGCTCGGCTTACGAGTGGACGAACCACTGGCGGGTCGCGACCACCGCGGGTATCCCGCCCGAGGATATTCTGGCGGTGCGCGATTGGCAGAACTCCGAGCGGTTGACGCAGGCTGACAAGGCGATCCTGGCCGCCACCGACGAGTGTCTCACCGGCAAATCGATTTCGGATGCGGCCTGGGCCGAGGTAACAAAGCATGTCACCGAGCCTGGACAGCAGGTCGAATTCATCATCGCCATGGGCAACTGGATGATGTTTTCCCTATTGTTTCGAAACCTGCACATTCCCCTGGCGGAGGGAGTCCCGGTCTGGCCGCCCGACGGTCTGGCATCCCCGGCGGCGGAGAGATAGGCAGCAGAGGTGAGCCGGCGCTGAACATCGATCACGCACTTTCGTGCAGACGGCCCCTCTCCGACAGGCTGCGAAAGGTGATCGACCAGCGCGTCACCTCCATAGCAGCGATGCTGTGCTCCCATTGGTGGCGCGCCTCGCCCGTCAGGTGATAGATTGACCTTGCGGCGAGGAACAAACACCGAGGTGCGGTCGAAGCCGCCGCGCCGGCGGCGCCGGAAGCGCATGGCTGTGGGTGCACCGAGCGAGATGCCGAGTACATGCTCGAACACCGGCCGATCGCGATGCCAGCCGATACCCGCACCCGGGTCGTAGCGGATCAGCAGCGCCTGGGCGAGTTCGTCCGGTGGGAGGCCGGCGAACCGCGCCGCTTTCGCTTGTAGTGGCAGCAGCCAGTCGGGGATCGTTTCGGCAGGGGTAAAGCTCCCGTCATCGAAATCGTAGCTCCATCCGTACATGGCGGTGAGCCGCTTGCCGAGCCATTGATGAAAGCGAAAGGGCGAAAGCGGCGAAGCGTCAATCGACGCGATCAACGATTGTTCCTCGGCCGGCGTGACGATATCGGCGGCCTGGGACAGTCCGGGGAGGCCGGGCTCGTCGAAAAGATCGGGTTGGGCGGGGACGAGGTTCATTCCGTGAAGAAGTATTGTTGCCTCATCTATGTGGGAAACCGCCGTAGGGTTGCGACATGTTGCGTGGTAGGCTTCGGCGACAAAAGGAGAATGCATGCGATGACCGAAGAGATGCGCCTACCCGCAGATGTCGACGCCCAGCCCCTGGTGCGGGCGGCGGCCGCACTGCAGCCGGTGATCCGCAAATTTCATGACGAGATCGAGCGCGGGCAGCGCATGCCGCAGGCCCTGTTTGGACAATTGCTCGAAGCCGGCTTCTACAGGATGGTGATCCCGCGCTCTTTGGGGGGACTGCAGGTCGACCCGCTAACCTACCTGCGCGTCGTCGAGACGTTGGCCGAGGGCGCCGGCTCGGTCGGCTGGAACCTCGGCAATGGGGGTGTCGGCCAGCTGGTCACGCTCGGTCTGCCGGATGACGGCGTCGACGAAATCTACGGGAAACGGGCCGACACGGTCATCGCCGGCACTGCGGTGCCCGGTGGCGGGCGGGCGGTGCCGGCACCGGGCGGCTATCGGGTCAGCGGACGCTGGCAGTTCGGCAGCGGCTGTAACGAGGCTAGCTGGATGCTGGGGAGCTTCCAGGTGATCGGCGATGACAGCCAGCCGCTCCCGCACCCGGATGGCGGGTCACTTTACTGGCGCGGGGTATTCGCGCGCGCTGAAGCGGAGATCGTCCCGGGGAGCTGGGATGTCGCGGGTTTACGCGGCACCGGCAGCTTCGACTGGACCGTCGAGGACGTCTTCCTGCCGGAGCGGCGGACGATGCCGCAAGTCGGTATCCCGCTCGAGAACCAGTGGTCGCGCTGGCCGGGGCTTACCTATCAGCTGCCGGTCCAATGCTGGGTCGGGCCGCATCACAGCGCCGTGATCACCGGCATCGCGCAGGCGGGTATCAACGCGCTGATCGATCTGGCCGGGGGCAAGCAGCCGCGTGGCCGCCCCGTCGGCTTGCTCTGTGACAACCCTCAGGTACAGGACGCCGTCGGACGCGCCGATGCGATCCTCAACGCCGGCCGCGCCTACCGCAATGCGATGATCGCCGAGCTGTGGAATACGCTCGCATCCGGAAAGGAGACGACGCTCGAGCAGCGGGCTCGCTGCCGCTTGGCCTCGACCTACAATGCCGACAGCGCGCGCGAGGCAATGGACCTGATGTACCGGGCGGGTGGCAGCACGTCGTTTAAGCGCGAGAGCCGTCTCGCCGAATGCTGGCGCGACCTGCACACCGTCGGCCAGACGGTCACCCTTGCGCCGGAATGGTATCCGATCGGCGGACGGGTGTACCTCGGGATGGACCCGGGCTCGCGTCTACGCTAGCCGGAACTTCCTTCTTTTCGTGAAGCCAAGCTATTGATAAGGCGTGGTTCTTGATCGAGTGAAGCCGGCATAGTACCCATGTAAACTGGCTATATTCTGATTG
>Ga0306921_10003950_pt1 | contig 15119 bp, 17 predicted proteins | sample sta12Cox44000080_FD_203760 | JGI IMG/M metagenome (GOLD analysis project Ga0306921, IMG submission 203760) | Lab enrichment of tropical soil microbial communities from Luquillo Experimental Forest, Puerto Rico - statoxic.12C.oxic.44.000.080 (v2)... | ecosystem: Environmental > Terrestrial >...
CAACCTTGACCCTGCGGTCAAAGAGCGGCTGCGCATCCGCGCGGCCCAGCACGGTCACTCGATGGAGGCCGAGGCCAGGAGCATCCTGCAGAGCACGCTCAAGGAGCCGGAGCGGCTCCCGGCGCGCAATCTCTATGAGCGCATCCGCGCCCGCTTCGAGCCCCTTGGTGGCACGGACGATCTCGAGCTGCCGCCACGTCTGCCCGATCGCGATCCGCCCCGGTTCGATTGATGCCCGGTTCATTGATATTCGTGCTCGACACCAACATCCTGTCCGCGATCATGAGCGCCCGGCCGTCGCCGGAGGTGGCTGCATGGATCGCCGGCCAGCCGGAAGATGCGCTGTTCACGACCACGATTTGTCAGGCGGAAATCCTTGCAGGCCTCGCCGTCATGCCGGAAGGCCACCGCCGCGTTGCTCTTGAAACGGCGGCTCAAGCCATATTCGCAGACGATTTCAACGGGCGCGTGCTCCCGTTCGACGCGGCGGCCGCAGCGGCCTACGCGGACATCTCCGCCACCCGCCCGAGGGCCGGCCGCTCGACCGCGCCGCTCGATCTGATGATCGCAGCCGTCGCGCGCGCCAACGGTGCCGGCGTAGTCACACGCGATATCGGCGGTTTCGAAGGCTGCGGCGTCCCACTTGTCGATCCGTGGCACGCTTTATCTTGAAGAGGCCGCCGCAGGACGAATGTGCCGCCAGGAGAATGTACGAGGGGGGCCGGGCTTGGGCCCAAGGACGTCGATATATTCAATCCTTACGACGGCTATGCACCCATGGCCCGGTTCTTTCTGGAGGCCTTCCAGTGGCACGGCGTCAAACGCGGCGATGCTTTCGCGTTCTACGCGGGCGATATCAGGGTCGAGGGACCGCACCCGTTTTGCTCGAGCGGGCGGCAATTTAGGGAACGGGCGCACCCGCACGGCCATGTACACCGACAGCATAGAGCAGCTCCGCGGCACGGCTGGCGCACGGCAGGTCGGGGTTCGGGCAGAGACTGCGCTGGCAGCATTCACCACTCCAAACAATGGCGGGTGGATCATGTTTGGCAAACACCCGAGCTGACCGGGGGCGCCTACGCCCAGGCGTATAGCTGGTCGCCAAAAAAAGCCTAGTGCCAGATCCTTTTGTCCGACAGCACGAAAGCCCGAGAGGCTCCCGGTTTTTCGAGGTCTCCAGGTATGGGTGCTGTTCGCTCTACGTGGAAACCCGCCTTATCACGCGCATGCATGTAAACGGTAAGACGTGAGAATTCGCCTAGGCTGTAGCAGCAGCGCTATGGACTTGACGGCATGGCAACTCCGATGACTTTGCTAATGACGCAAAATACGTCGGCGTCACACAAGGCATAGAGCGGTCGACAATGACAATGAACGACTCAGGTATCTCAAAAGATGAATCTCCTATTTTTCTTGTACACGGTACCTGGGGTCGAGGAATTTTACGCTTAGACCCTCCTACTGACCTTAGTAGCGGGTCTATGGGCGGTCGTAGGCTCAGATGGTTTGAGGAAGGTTCAGACTTCCGTCAGCGTCTCGACGAGGAACTCAAAAAGGTCTCATTATGTGGACCCGTTTGCGCATTTCTCTGGACCGGAGCTAACTCGGCCACGGCGCGTGACAGTGCTGCGAGAGGGTTATCTCAAGAGCTCGAGAAATGCTTGAGCATGCCCGACGTCAAACCCATCGTCATCGCACATAGTCACGGAGGAAACGTTGTTCTTTGCGCCCTGAAGTACCTAAAATCCGGCACACAACGGCTTCGGTTTATTGGTCTGTCTACTCCATTTTTGCAGGTGTATCTTAACGATCTCCCCCAGCTTATTTGGCAGTATCGATAAATCCAATCGCCTTCGTGCCAGTAGCTATGATTATAATGTTCGCGGTAATAATAGTCTTCGACAACCCTCGGCCAAATAGCCGTAGATTGGATGAAATCCGCGAAATAGCGTCTTATAGACCTAACGATATCCACGGAATAGAGATGGTGGCTATTCGGGGTGTCAATGATGAAGCGGCGCTGGCGCTAGCAATGGGCTCAATCGGCACTTTGATAGGCAAATTTGTTCTAAACAAAGTTATAATGATAATGTTCGCGTCTTCAATACCTCTGCTCTTATTTGACAGTATCATGTCGGATATAGGGTGGTCTGTACCAGGGCAGGGATTATCAAAATCATCGCGACCTCGTTGTCAATATTGTTCATCGTTCTCGGTCTAGGCTTCCGTCTACTCTCCGGTTGTTGCAAGATGGTTTTTGGACGCCAGTTTTTCCGCAAGTGGCGATATTTTGAAATTGCGGTCGGCACCGCACCTAATTCGCCAAACGGAATTCCTACAAAAGTTCTCCCACCAATCTCTGGCAGTTCAACCATACGGCATTCCATTTATAACCATCCCGGGTGCGTTAAAGCCATCGTGGATTGGCTTTCGATCACTACGCAATCCACTGTAGCTCGCCGACAAACTCAAGCACTGCCGGTGCAAGACGAACCCGGAAAGCCGTAAAGCGCATCCCAAGCAGCTTTGTACCGAGAGGCAAAGCCATCCTTGTAGCCTGCGGCATAGCCCGAGAAGCAACCGTCGTGAAACCCATCCTTATACCTAGGTCTAATCCTAAGGAACAATAGAAACATTGTGCAACTGCCGTGGACGTTATCGGATATTTGGGTAATAATGTCGAGTGGAAGCATGCGCGGGCATCGATTGTACTTGAAATCTACTCTAGGTCTAGGAAGTAGACGCCGGAAGCCCGCAAGCTAACAGCTCGCATGGCCGGCTGCTACCTGAAGTGTACTCGCAAACTCCCACATAGAATGACCAGAGATCGGGTTCACTGTATAGAACAAGCTATATCGGATACCGCGAATACGTGGATCGGCCTCTGATGGCGGGGAAATAGAGCTCGTAAGCGACCGCGCGATGGCGAGTATCTCCCCGCGTTCGTAAATGCGATCGATCGAAAGGCTATGTTTGTTAATATCGCGGGTCCTTCGGCACACGCTGTAGAAACCGGTAACCGGCGACGGATCGAACGCGCAAACATGCCTGACCCGCGGCACTGAAGCGTCGATCGGTAAGGAGTAGGCAAACTGCTGGGCCAAGCCGCCGCCAAGAGAATGGCCGGTCGAATAAACTGCTGCCTCGCTCAAATATCGACCGCTTGGCTCCTCCGCTCTTCGTGTAAATTCGCGGGCGAAAGCGGGCCCGAATACACTAACGATTTCAGTGTATTCGTATTGGTGGAAGGGAAGGAACCATCGAAGGTTTGACTTCCAATCCTTTCCACTGGCAAAAACGGTGCCTCCAAAGGCTACGGCAACGGAGGCGGGCTCTTTCTTTTCCCAGACCTCGACGCGCAAATTGGATTCCGTGATCTTCTTCGAAAGTTCAGGGTCGGGAAAACCAAGCCAGGGGCTCCAACCGGCCTTAAGAAGCTCGGCATCTGCTCGGCCGGGGTCAGCTCGGCTTTGCGCGAGAGCAGGAGAGGCACTAGACGCCGCCTCTACTACCGGCGAATTACAGCATGCATTACTTACATTATTAAGTGATGATCGCCCATACGCCGCCTCACTCAGCCAGGCAAACTCCCAATCCTTCTTTGCCTCCGTGGCAACCGGTCTTGGTCCCTCGAGAAATCTGCTACCTGGCTCCCTGACAAAGACCTCATTGGCTTTTTGCTGAAACGCTGAACGGCCGGTGACGAACGTCAAGAATACCTGCAGCGCCAGAATGGGGCGCGGTGTCCCTTGGCCCATTTTCCATCCTCGTTCGGCCGACTATTTCCGATTCTTAGACATTGATTAGTCTAACATAACGTCCGCTACGTTAGAGCAATGTAGCGGTCGAATCAACCAAAACGCAAACCGCGCAACTTGCGCTTGTTGCGCATTTAGCGTATATTGGTGCCTTGAAAGAGAGGTTCCATGGAGGACACGCCCGAAGCCGTCCCGGCTGCCGAGTTCACGCGCAATTTTGGGCGCTACCGGATGGAGGCTCAGCGCAAAGCCGTCGCCGTGTCGAGCCACGGCCGGATCACCGGCTACTTCGTTAGCCCCGAGGAATATGAAGAGTTCAAGCGCTTCCGGGAAAGCCGCCGTAGCTTCGCTACCGCCGAGCTGTCGGAGGAACAGGTCGAGGCGATCCGCAGATCGCGCATGGATCCGCGGCACGCCCATCTCGACAAGCTGCTCGACCCCAAATAGCGGAGGCGCATGCCGATCCCCAATCCGGAGCCAGGCCTCGTGATCTCCTATGCCTATCTGTGGCACCACGAGCATGAGGCCGGCCGGGAAGAGGGACGAAAGGACCGGCCGAGCGTGATCGTTCTGGTTATCGAGCGCGAAGCCGATGGTGCCACGATCGTCACGGTGCTCCCGATCACCCATAGCCCGCCGGCCGACCAAAACTCGGCGGTCGAAATTCCTCCACCCGTCAAACGCCATCTCGGACTCGACGACGAGCGCTCGTTCAATCAAGTGCTCGACGCTTTCGCCGCCTGTTACGAAACGGGCAAGCGCGACCTCACGCCGCGCGAATAAGGCAGCAGTGCCGCAACGGCGTCTATATGCTAGTGGTGAAAATCTAACAGAAGGGTCCCATCTGCATCGAGGGTTTACGCCGTTTTGAGCCAGCTTTGGAGGGTAGCAACCGTCAGATTTTATCCACTAGTCCGCAGTTATTTCGGCCGAGGTCGGCTTAGGGATCGGGGCCCACGCGCTGTGCGCGACGCTCGCCACCAACGCCCTTGAATGCAATCGCGTAATGACGTGGCTTAGGGCACACGGGGTGGCGCAGTGGTTCTGGACGCCTTCCGGTGGCACGGCGTCAAATCAAACGCGGCGATACCTTCGCGTTCTCCGCAGGCGATATCAGGGTCGAGGGACCGGACCCGTTCTGCTCAAGCGGCTGCAATTTGGGGGAACGGGCAGTGTTTATTGGCTGTATACTCGGAAATCGTATAATCGAGTTGCTTGGTCTAGGACGATCATATAACTCCGGCCCGGCGCGAGATCCCGATCCACGTGCTTGTCCCCCGTCGAGATGCGAATTTTACATGAACTTAAGCAAGTAAATCCATTTCCTTGACTACTCAAAAGAGATATCGTCGGAGATAAAGCGGTTTGATCGGGCGTATAGAACTGAAACGACAAGGGCAGTTCGGTAGCGTTCACAATGTATATACCGCCCGCCGCCTCCGGTGGCGCCGCAGGTGGCGGAGGCGGAAGCTGGGGCGGGCTACCATAGTTCAGGCGGTAACCAGTGTTGGTGTTGGTAATAATGTAAGTTTTTTCACTTGACAGCGCGAATCGAACGGGAGACTGATTAATAGCGATCAACTCAATCTGTTCTCCACAACCCCAACAACCAACACGGCTGTAGGAGTGATCTACCACATTCAGCGTAAGAATGGGGTTTTCCAGGTCGTCGGTCCCGTCCCAGACGCCGTGCATCTTTCTGAGCGCCAAGGCGATCTTTTCACCGTTGCCTCCCAATGAGGGATAAAGCCAAAGACCTCGCAACGGTTTGACCAAATCATAATCCATTCCCGCGCTGACATATCCGTCCGACGAAAATAACCTATACACTCCATTCTGGCCACGAAGATAATAATCCTTGCCACTATCTAAGACGTTGATACGCCCTACAAACCCGATAAGACCAGTTCCTTTAACTTTATCCGAAAACCCGGCGTTGAATCGAAAAGGGTTACAGTCACATGATGCCTTTATAGTTCTTGTCGTGCCTTTAAATACCAGAAACTCGCGCCAGGTTCCCGTATGGTATACCTCGCCAGATTTGCTTTGGTAACTGTCGGTGGGCTCGTCGGGTTCGTCGGGCCAATGGTTGTGGCCACCGAATAAAGACCCATTGACGTTTAGGGACAGAGCCCAGTCATGATCACTTTCGTTATGCAGAACGACGAAGATCTCGCGCGCGTGTATTGAGGATGTCGTGGAGAAAACGAAAATCAAAACAGAAAAATGGATTAAGGAGGCTCGCCACATCCCGTTGTCCCAGGTTAGTCAATATGTAGTATGAGGGTGCCGTGCGCCGGCGATCAGCGTCGGGCAGGAGGGGACATACTGGGATATCGTCGGGCGCGACAATCCCCGCAAAGGCGTGCCGACGGTCCGGCGCGAGCCACGGCGCCGCAGGACAGCAACCGGCATGCGGGCAGACCGATCAAGACCTCCCGAAAAAGTCGAACCCCGTTTCGGATTCGACCCGCCAGCCCTAGATATTGATCAACCTGGGACAACGGGATGAGCCTCCCACATCCTATTTCTCCGACGCTTGTTTTGTGCCTGCACCCAAAAGATAGCCGACGATCGTTCCGAAAAGACCCAATACAGGAGTGATTTGGTCTTTCCCGTACCCAGAGGAAACGAGAACAAGAGAGACGACGACTATAAGCGATACAGTCAACGTTCGGAGCGTCTCGTCGGCAGTGCTTTTAATTTGGCTCAAGAGCCTGTATTGAATAATTACGACGAAAACGCCGAACAATAACACTGCGAGTGATAAACCTAACTCTTGGTATGACAATAAGGGCACGGCAACCTTTTGCTCGCCGGGTTGCAGCGGCGGGGGCGGATTGGTAACGGCGTCTGCCGCCCATATCGTTGCTGGACGTAAGAGCAAGATCGCGGCAGCGATGGTAGTGTTGATCCGAAGCGGGCGCATAGGCGTATAGGTCCGGTAGAAGTCGGATCGTCAGACTAACGCAAAATGTGATAGGCAGCGATAATCCTCGCCGCGAACTCGCGGTCGCCGCCGTAGGCGACGGTTCGACGGCTTCTTTTCCCCTCGGAATGCCAACCTTCCGCCGACGACAACTCCGCTTCGTCTGACTGGCTCGGTCGATGTGCAGGCCCAGTCCGATGTCCGTAATCGCCGCATCCTCGTCGTTGCCGCGCGTTTCGGCGGAGGCCCACTCATAATCTGAGCGCGGTCGGGGGCGACATCCCTCAACACGATCGAGCGCGTCGCATCGGACATGTTCGCCACCCACTTTTGGGTCCGGCTCTCAGCTGCGTGCGGTGTTATGCGCTGCGAAACACGACGAAGGCGTCCACCGCCTTCACTCCCTGACCTGACGGCCGCACCATGAGCGGATTTATGTCCAGCTCTGCCAGGTGTCCTTCAAGGTGCATGGCGAGGTACGACACGCGCACCAGGGTATCCTCGAGCGCCTCGAGGTCCGCCGCTGGCCGTCCGCGAAAGCCCTGGAGCAACCGGGCTCCTTTGACCTCGGCGATCATCGCCTGTGCTTCCGAGCGGGTGATCGGGCAGCGTCGCAGGGCCACATTGTTGTAGACCTCGACCATCACGCCGCCGCTGCCGAACAGCAGCACCGGGCCCAATTGCGGGTCGCAAGACACGCCAATGATGACTTCTACACCGTCCCCTACCATCTCCTGCACCGACACGCCGGTGATCCGAGCCTGTCCACTCGGGGACCGAGCGGCGAATTCACCCCCACCCCAGCCCTCCCCCGTCAAGGGGGAGGGAGTAGATGGATTGCCACCGGCACGATCACCCCCTCCCACCCCATCGAGGGGGAGGGCACTTAAATAGGCGCTGGCACTGGCCAGGATCTCGGCGTAGGCGGTTCGCACTTGTGCCGCATCGCCGAGGTTCAGCCGGACGACCCCAGCCTCTGTCTTGTGCGGAATATCCGGCGAATCGACCTTGAGAGCCACCGGAAACCCGAGCTGCTCTGCGGCCGCGACGGCGGCCTGTGCAGAATTTGCCCGGTGCTCACGCGCACTCCGCACGCTCCAGGCCGCCAACAGCTGCTTGCTCTCGGACTCGGAGAGTGTCGGACGCCCCAAGCCAAGAGCCTGGGCGATGGCCTCATCCTGCGGCGCCGTGCGCGGCGGGGCCGTGGCAAAGCCGTCGGCCAGGCGACGCTCGCGCCATGTATGATAGGCTAGACGGCTGTGCAGGCCGCGGGCCAGCTTGTCCGGCGTGTAGAAGATCGGGATCTGGGCGTGTTTGAGCTGCGCCAGGCCAGCCTTCGTGTCCCGGCTTCCGGTCCACAAGAACACCACACCCTTGTCGGTCCGATCACGCTGGCTGATGACCTGCTGAGCTTGAGTATCCGCCCCGGCACTCGCCACGACGAGCGTCCCCATCCGGGGATCCTTGATCATATGCTCCATGATTTGTGGGAAAGACTCACTGTTGGCAAAGCCTGTCACATCGGCAGGATTCGCCGCCCACCCGAAGCCCTTCAGGATCCCGTTGATGCCGTCACGCGCCTCATCGCCAAGCAGTGGCAAATCGAGACCGGCCTGGCCGCACATGTCGGCGGTGAGCGAGCTGATGCCGCCCGAGTGCGATACCACCGCGATGCCGGGCACTAGGGGCTTGGGGGTGTGGGCCAGGAGGTGTGCCGTCTCCAGGAGTTCGTCGTAATCCTGGACCCGGATCACCCCGTATTGGGCAAAGATCGCATCGTACCGGGCATCGGCACCCGTCAGCGCTGCAGTATGCGAGCGTGCAGCCCGGGCTCCCATTTCCGAACGCCCGATTTTTATGAGGACGATCGGCTTGCCGCGCTCCGCGGCGAGCTTTGCGACTTCGAGAAATTTATCGGCCTCTTTGAAGCCTTCAACAAAACCAGCAATTACCCGAGTATCCGGATCGTCCAGCAGATAGCGGGCGAAATCGGTAAAGTCGAGGTCTGCCTCGTTCCCGGTCGAGATGATATAGCTGAAGCCGATGCCGTTCTCGACCGCCCGCACCAGGAACGGCCCGAACGCCGTGGCACCGCTTTGGCACACCAGGCCGATCGGCCCGGTCAGACCCTCCGCCCCGCGCGAGGAAGCGGTGGCCCAGATGTCGTGCTTGACATTCGCCAGCCCCAGGCAATTGGGGCCGCTGATACGCAAGCCCGAGGTGCTGGCAAAGGCACCCAATTCCTCCTGCAAATCACGCCGGTCGTCGAGGCCGCGCTCGGCAAAGCCCGCCGAGATCACGATCGCCGATCCCGCCCCCTTGCGGTGGCTCTCCCGGAGGACATCGAGCACCTGGTCCCAGGGCACCACGATGCCCACTACGTCGGGGGCCTCCGGCAGGTTCGTCACACTCGGGTAGGACTTCACCCCCATGATTTCGTCATAACGCGGGTTCACGGCATAAACCCGCACGCGGTCTTTGGCCTTGAGTGCGGCAGCCAGAAACCGCCCACCATACTGCATCCGCGGCGTGGCGCCCACGATCGCAATCGAGCCCGGGTTGAGCATTTTGTGGATCGACGTCATCTGTGGTTCGGTCCAGAACTCCATGACACCCCCTGAAAAGAGGCCCTAGCTTCGTTGTTATCTAAACAACGAAGCTAGGGTCGAACGCTTGGAGAATATGACGTTCACCGAGCTCAGTTGCGAACTCCCCGATCACGCGGGATGGCGGCAAAACGGCCTCAATGTTGTGGTCGTCCGGATCGAGGACAAATGCCCCGTAGTAGTACGGATGATAGTTGGGCCGAAGCCTTGGCTTGCCGTTGTCGCGCCCGCCCGCGCCGACAGCCGCTGCGTAAAAGCGGTCGACGGCAGCGCGATCCGGAACCGCAAAAGCCACGTGGACACCAGTAATGGCCGACGGTTTCAGACCGATCCAGAAGAAGGCCTTCTTATGCACTCCGTATCCGAAAGATTCTGCGCCTTCTGAATACAGACGTTCGATGCCGATCGCTTTCAGGGCTGTGTCATAGAAAGCCTTTTATCGCTCGAGATCGCTGACGCCGATGGTTACATGATCAAGCATCGAGCTCTCCCGAAGCAAATCCGACAGCCGTTTCTAATGACCCGGCCCCGGCAGGGTAGCGTTCAATACCGGCCCGATTGACCTCGCGGTAGACGGTCGATCGTCCGAGCCCGAGCTGTTTTGCGGCCGCGGTCGGTGACAGACCTGCTTTCACCAGGCTGAGCGCGTCGGCGATCTTGTCAGCATCGAGGGGTCGGCGTCCCGGATGCTTGCCCTTCGCACGGGCGGCGGCAATTCCATCCTTGGTCCGCTCGGCAATCAGGCGCCGCTCGAAATGCGCGATCGCTCCGAAGACATGAAAAACCAGCTCGCCGGCGGCCGAGCTCGTGTCGATCCTTTCCTCCAGGCTGAGCAGGGCAATGCCGCGCTCCTTGAGCATGGCGACAGTCGTGAGCAACTCGCCGAGTGAGCGGCCGAGACGGTCAAGGCGCACGACCGCGAGCGCGTCTCCTTCACGGGCATACGCGAGCAAGGCTACCAGGGCCGGCCGCTCCATCGTCCTGCCGGAACGGACATCGCCGAAAACCTTGATGGCGCCGGCCCCGGTCAGCCGCATGGTCTGGCCGGCGACGTCCTGATCGCTAGTCGACACCCGCGCATAGCCGAGAATGGCGCCCATGGCGCCTCGCAAAACGACCGTTCTGTGGACGGGCCGCGGATGTGGCTCCCGACCGCGGCTATTTCCGTCCACAAAATACGTCCTTTAAACCTGCGGGGTCCACAATCCTGCCAGACATTTTCGGGACAAGAGAGGACCTATCATGGCGCGCCGACCGCTGCTCAAGGACGAAGAACGACGGCTGTTTTTCGGCATCCCGGACGACCCCGACGGACTGGCGCGGCAATACACCTTTACCCGGTCCGACCAGGATCTCGTGGCGGCACGCCGCGGCACCGCCAATCAGCTGGACTTTGCCGTACAGTTGGCGTTGCTTCGCCATCCTGGGTTGGGGTTGGCGCGCATGGAGGAGCCGGTCGGCGTCCTTGTCGAGTGGTTGGCGGCGCAGCTCGGGATTCCTGCCGCCGCCCTCGCGGATTACGCGGCTCGGCCGCAGACGATGACCGACCATGCGCTCAAGCTCGCGACGACGCTCGGCTTTGCGTCCGCTCAGCAACGCCGACCTGGCCTTCATGATCGAGGCGGCGGCGCAATCCGCCTGGAGCACGGATCGGGGCGCGCCGATTGTCGCCGGCGTCATCGCAGCGCTGCGGACCGCAAAGATCATTCTCCCGGCGCCGGCGATTTCCTGTGGGAGCGGGCCGCCGCGACCGCAGATAAGCGCCGCCCCCTCAATCTCGGCCAGACGTGAGTCGCTGCGTGACCCGCGACTTACTCAGTCCGTTCGGCCGTAGCGTTCTTTAAATAACAACCGGCGCTATGCCCTCATAAGTAGCTCCCGGCGCTCGCTGGTTTTGCAGACGGCCAGGTCAGCGATGACCAATCGAGTCTTCGGGCTTGCCGGAGCGGAGTATCGGCTGATATACGAGATGCTATCGCAATTGTCAATATCGTAGCGATGAAATTGCGAGACGGAGCCGAATAATCGCTACTTGGCACCTCCCCTGCTCGCCCCCTGTTAGCCTGATTTGGCTCCCTGCTCGGCGGCCAAAACCCCCCTGTTCGTGCGGGCCATGATACGACGGGTAAGCCTTTGATTGAACTAGATTTATCGCGAAATTTGGTTCGATTGCCGGGGCGGAATCAAAAATCTGCCCTGTTTAGGCCGTTTTACAGGGGGGCGCAATGGCGTGGGTCGAATAGACCGGCGTCGAGTGCCGCAAGGCTCATGCTTAGGGGCTGTGCATTGATGCGCGCCCAGGGCGAGGTGAAAAGTACTGGCTGATCTCGCCGACGAAGACCCGCTGCGGGGCGCTGCGGACAGGCCGGTGCGCGTGCCGGAACCCTGTCGGTTATGGTGTCGGGCGACTCAGCGGCGGTGGAAAAGGTGCGACCAGTGATGTCCTCGTGGGGCCCGACCCTGACGATCGCCGGCGACAAGCCGGGTGCGGCGCAGGTGTTGAAGCTGACCAATAACATCCTGTTCGCGGTCTCGCTCCCGGCGACATGTGAGGCGTTCGTGATGGGCACCAAAGTGGGCTCCATCCCGAGGTGATGGTGAATGCGATCAACGCCGGCAGCGGCCGCAATGGTGCGACGCTGACGCTCATTCCCCACGCGGTGCTGGACCGATCGTTCGGTTACGGCGCGGCAATGCACATTCTGATGAAGGACATCGACCTCACGATCGCGCAGGGCGAGGAGCTGGGCGTGCCGATGTGGGTGTGCCAGGCGGCTCGGCTCATCTTCAAGCACGCGATGCTCGCCGGCGCCGCCGATGATGACCTCAGCACCCTAATACGCCATGTCGAACACGCCATCGGGTTCGAGATGCCGAAGACGCGATAGCCGGACCAGGCTGACGCATCTGATGCTAGAGTCCCGTATTCTCTGGGAGGACGTCATGGATTGCTGCGGTCATGGGCATACCCACGCCTTCACCCACGCCCCGTGGATGTGGAGCCCGGCGCTGACCCCGGCCGGCGCAATGCTTGCCGGAGAGGCTGGCCCGCACGGTTCGACGGCCGCCGCGCGAGCGGCCGAAACCGCCTCTGCCGCGCTCGACGTCCTGCGAAAAACGATCTCCGTCGACGTCCATACACATGGCGGCAAGACCGGCATCACATCGAAGGCGCCGCCGAACGACGATCTGGCAGAGGCGATGCGGTCGGGATCGCTGGCGGCAGCCTGCCTCGCGGACGTACCGGACGGTCCGATCCTCGCCAGGAATGAAGACGGCGCGCTCGCAACGGTGCGAACACCCGAGCCGGGCGAGCTCTACCGTCACCATCTCGAGCGTCTCGCCTGGATGGATGAGATCGTCGCCAACCACGGCCTGCGCCGCGCCCTTTCCGCAAGCGATCTGGAGGTAGCCCATAACACCGGGCGGCCCGCTATCGTCGCCGATGTCGAAGGGCTCGACTTCCTCGATGGCAAGCTCGAACGGCTTGAGGAAGCGCACCTGCGTGGCATCCGGCACCTGCAGCTCGTGCACTACACGCCCAATGACATCGGCGATTTCCAGACCGGCGCAATCACGCACCACGGTCTAACCGAGTTTGGCGCCGAGGTGATCCGCGCCTGTCATCGGCTGGGCTTTGTCTGCGACGTCGCGCACGCGACAGAGGACATGGCGAGCCAGGCGGTCAAAATCGCGACCAAACCGTTGCTGCTGTCGCATACGGCTCTTGCCCGGTCGCGGGCGATGGGCCCGACGCCGCTGACGGGCCGACAAGTCACCCCTCACCATGCGCGGGCGATCGCCGAGACCGGTGGCTCGGTCGGCATCTGGCACTTTTTCCCGAGCCTCGACAAATACGTCGAGGGGCTCAAGGAAATGGCCGAGATCGTCGGGGTTGATCATGTCAGCATCGGCACCGACCAGCACGTCACGCCAGGAAGCGTGCACGACTACACGCAATGGGTGCACTTGGTCGCGGCGATGCTGCGCGGCGGCTTCACTCGGGAGGAAGCGGGCAAGATTGCCGGCGGCAACTATATGCGATCTTCCGCGCCGCGGTCGGCTGAATGGGGGAGAAGCACCATGCGATCGACCTGATCAGGCTGCGGTGAAGGCAGCGCTCGCCGTGCTCGACCGTTTCATGATGGCGCTGATGCCGGCGACAAGCCGGCCCTCCCTGCGACGCTGCATTTCCCGCACTAGCGGCTCGCCGGGGGCGGGATCCGGGTATGGGATCGGCTTGGCTCCTATCTCGGCGATTTTCGCGCCCGCGCCGGCGCGGGCTGGCATTACAGCCAATGGGATTTTCGCAACGTCATCGCCGCCGGGCCGGCGAAAGTCCACCTGGATGTGCAATTCACCCGCTACCGCGCCGCCAACTCGGTGATCGGGTCGTTTCGCTCATTGTGGATCGTCCCCAAATCTGGTGGATGCTGGGCCGCGGCGGCGCGGTCGAGCTTCGCGGACTAGCCGCCAATCATCGAATTCCGAATACATATCGGGGCAAACGAATTATCCGAAAGGCCTCCTGCAAATGGACTTTTCGGGCAAGACAGCGATCGTCACCGGCGCTCCTTCCGGCAGTTGAATCTCTTTCAAAACGCCTGATGGTGGGGTCCGCATCGTAGTGGCCGGCACAAGGTTTTAGGCATTCGGATGAATGGGGACCATATCGGACGTTCACTGCGCCGTCTCGAAGACCCAAGGTTTCTGACCGGACAGGGGCGCTATGTCGATGACATGGAAGTGCCCGGTCAGCTGCATGGAATCGTGGTACGCTCACCACACGGACACGCAGTAATAGAAGGCATCGATACCGCGACCGCCGGTACGATGCCGGGCGTGCGCGGCATTTTCACCGCGGCCGATCTGGATGCGGACGGCATCGGACCCTTGCCGTGCATTGCCCAGGTTGCGACGGTCGTGCCGCTCATCGTGCCGCCGCGCGCGGCATTGGCGCGTGAGCGTGTGCGGCACGTCGGTGACCCGCTGGCATTCGTCGTTGCCGACACGCGAGATCAGGCGCGTGACGCCGCAGAGCAGGTCGCCGTGGTGTACCGGCCGCTGCCGGCTGTGGTCGAGGCGACGGCGGCGCTCGCCGCGGAAGCGCCGCTATTGTGGGACGAAGCGCCGGGCAATCTGTCTTATCGCTTCGAGCGCGGCGACAAGGCGGCGGTCGACGCGGCGTTCGCCGAGGCAGCCCACATTGTCGAGGTCGAGCTGGTCAACAACCGGCTGGTCGTCGCCCCGATCGAGCCGCGCGCCGCGATCGGCCATTACGATGCCGCTGCCGATCGCCTCGAATTGCTGCTGACCGGCCAAGGCGTGCATAGTCTACGCCAGCAGCTCGCCGGCGCGGTGTTCCATATGCCGGCCGACCGCATCGTCGTGCGCGCGCCGGATGTCGGGGGCGGATTTGGCGTTAAGAATTTCCTCTATCCCGAATGGGTGCTGGTGCTGTGGGCGGCGCGGCGGCTGGGCTGCCCGGTCAAATGGATCGCCGAGCGCGGCGAGGAGTTCATCAGTTCGGCGCAGGGCCGCGACAACCATACGCGCGGGCGCCTAGCCCTCGACCCGGACGGCCGGTTTCTCGCCCTTGATGTGGATACGGTGGCCAATCTCGGTGCCTATCTGTCGACCAACGGCCCGGGCAGCTCGACCAATTCGCCGGCGAGCGCAATGGGCGGGGTCTACGCGATCCTAGCCCGGATTTCTCATATCGGGTTGGTTTTCGGGCGTCAGCAAGGCGCCGAATGGTCAGGCGCCTAAAGAGAATAGCGGTTGTGGATTAAGTCGATCGATTTCAACTTTTGCGAGTCCTTGTAG
>Ga0306921_10003951_pt1 | contig 15118 bp, 13 predicted proteins | sample sta12Cox44000080_FD_203760 | JGI IMG/M metagenome (GOLD analysis project Ga0306921, IMG submission 203760) | Lab enrichment of tropical soil microbial communities from Luquillo Experimental Forest, Puerto Rico - statoxic.12C.oxic.44.000.080 (v2)... | ecosystem: Environmental > Terrestrial >...
AGAGATTTGGTACAACAGTTTCGACGGCAAACGCATACAGGCGTGGTTGCAAAAGCCACCAAATTTCGATGCGCATAAAAAGTATCCGCTGATTCTGAACATTCACGGCGGACCGCACGTCGCCTACGGTTTCATTTTCGACCACGAATTTCAGTGGATGGCGGCAAAGGGTTACGTGGTGCTGTATCCGAATCCGCGCGGCAGCACGAGTTACGGCCAAGAATTTGGCAACGTGATTCAATATCGTTATCCAGGCGACGATTACAAAGATCTGATGGCCGGCGTCGATGAGGTCATAAAACGCGGCTATATCGATGACAAAAAACTTGGTGTGACCGGCGGAAGCGGCGGGGGATTGCTGACGAATTGGGTGGTTGGACAAACTGGGCGCTTTGCTGCAGCCGTCTCGCAGCGCGATATCGCCAGTTGGGAAAACTGGTGGTACACAGGAGACTTCACACTTTTCCAGCCGAATTGGTTTCGAGCTCCGCCGTTCGAAGATCGGGATGAGTATCGGGCGCGGTCACCGATCAGTTACATCAGCAATGTTAAGACGCCGATGATGTTTATCCTCGGGGAGGCAGACTATCGCACGCCGCCCGGCGCAGGCGGCGAGCAAATGTTTCGCGCGTTGAAGTTCCGTAAGATTCCCGCTGTGATGGTGCGTTTCCCTAACGAGTCTCACGAGCTTTCCCGCTCCGGCCAGCCGTGGCATCGCCTCGAGCGATTGCAGCATATTGTCGGCTGGTTTGACCACTTGCTAATGGGCGTTCCGAAACCGGAATACGAAGTCACATCGGCGGAAGAGGTGCCGGTGAAATCGCGGCAACCCGAAAAACCTCCGAAATAATCCGAAAGTGTAGGGCGTCCGCCGCGGCGGACGCCACTCGAAACCTCAACGGAAATCGTGCGATTCACTCCCGACGAGTTTTTCGTGAACGAGCGGTTTGATATCTCGCGCTTTGATCAAGACAACGCCGTCCGAATTCTGCACCTGGCCTTCGATCAGAAGAAAGGCTTCTTCAGTGATCGTTAGGCGCAAGCGTTCGAACAAGTCTGGATCGACAATTGCGTTGGAAACGCCGGTCTCGTCTTCGAGACTGATAAAAACAAATCCTTTCGCCGTGCCAGGACGCTGACGGCAGATGACGTTGCCGGCGATCTGAATGGTCGAACCGTGTTGCGCCTGAACAAGGTCGATCGCACGCCAAATATTTGGCAACTTTTCCCGCAAGAGTTTCATGGGGTGCGGTCCGGTGGTCAGATTCATGGTTTCGTAATCTGCTTTCACGCGCTCGGGCAACGTCATCGGCACAAGGGGAGCCCGGGCGCATCGCCCGCCCTTTTCGGCGCCCGCGCCGAAAAAATGAGTGTCCCGCGAGGCGTGTAACACAGCGGGCGAGGCTCGTGCGCTCCGCAGAAGATCATCATGCAGCGTTTCTTCCACACGCCACATCCCAGCACGCCGATGTTCGACGAAACAATTTAGAGCGCCGAGTTCGGCCAATGTTCGCAATTCGTCTTTCGCAAGCGAGACACCTCGCTTGAAATCGTCCAGCGACTCGAATGGTCTTTCTTGCCGTTGCCTCACGAGCTCTTCAGCGTGTTCCTGGCGCAATCCGTTCACGACACAAAATCCGAGACGCACCGTGTTGTCATCGACGACTGTGCAATGCCAATCGGATTGCAATACGCAAACCGGTTTGATGTTTACACCGTGCCGCTGCGCATCCTTCACAATCGTTGCCGGCGTGTAAAAGCCCATCGGCTGATTGTTAATGAGGCTTGCGTAAAATTCCGGTGCGCGATGCACTTTTAAGTACGCGCTGCCATAAGCCAGAATCGCGAAACTGATCGCGTGCGATTCGGGAAACCCATAAAGCGCAAATGACGAGATGGACTGAATGATTTTGTCGATCTTGTCGGGAGCGATGTCTTTTCGTTCCATGGCCGCGCGGAGTTTCACGCTCACTTTACGCATCCGTTCTTCGGAACGATGAAAGCTCAACGCGCGACGTAATTCCTCGGCCTCGTTACCGGAAAAATCGGCCATGATCATGGCGATCTTGAGCATTTGTTCCTGGAACAACGGTACACCGAGTGTGCGTTCCAGCACCGGCTTCAAGCGATCGTCGAAATAAGCCACCGCCTCTTTACCAGCGCGCCGCGCCAGATATGGATGCACCATGTCGCCCTGGATTGGCCCGGGCCGGATGATTGCGACTTCGATCACAACATCGTAAAAACATTTCGGTTTCATCCGCGGCAACGTGGCCATTTGCGCGCGGCTCTCGATTTGAAACACGCCGATAGTGTCGGCGTGCTGCATGATGTCGAACGTCTTCTCGTCGTCTTTCGGAATGTGAGCCAGATCGAGTCCCGACCTGTCGGGACGTTCGCGCTGTCTGCACAGTTCAAATGCGTCCTGCATCACCGACATCATGCCGAGGCCTAACAAGTCCACTTTCACGATTCCGAGGTCTTCGCAATCGTCCTTGTCCCATTGCGCGACAACGCGGCCCGGCATTGACGCATTTTCCAGCGGCACGAACGAGCTGAGTCTGCCGCGGCAGATGATCATGCCGCCGGAATGCTGGCCTAGGTGTCGCGGCAAACCGTAAATCGCGTGATACAACTGGATGAATGCCGGCATCCGCGGATGGTTCTTCGGCAGACCAGCCGCTTCGATCTGCGCTTCCAATTCCATCGTGTGCGGGAAATCGCCGCTGGCAAACAGATGCGAGAACCGGTCGATAATGCTCAGCGAAAAATTGAGTGCTTTGCCGATTTCGCGCGCCGCACTGCGCCCACGATACGTGATCACGTTCGCGGTCATGGCTGCACCGTGTTTGCCGTAACGCCGATAAATTTCCTGGATCACTGCTTCCCGCCGATCGCCGCTGGGAAGATCAAGATCAATATCCGGCCAGCCTTTGCGGCTCTCGTTGAGAAACCGTTCGAAAACAAGATGATTTTCCACCGGGTCGACCGGCGTGATTCCGAGGCAATAACAAACGGCGCTATTGGCCGCGCTGCCACGGCCCTGGACCATGATGTTGTGTTCACGGCAGAAATTGACGATGTCCCAAACGATCAGGAAATAGCCGGGGAAACCGAGCTTGCTTATCAGCGCAAGTTCTTCCTCGATCTGATGCTTCACTTTCGGGCTGATCGCGGCGTAACGCTGTTGCGCACCGAACCAGACGATGGTGCGCAAAAATGAATCCATGCTGTGCCCAACCGGCACCGGGTATTCGGGAAATTCGTATCCGATATTTTCGAGAGAAAATGTGAGCCTCTCAGCCAGGCGCGATGTGTTCTCAATTGCTTCAGGTAAATCCGCGAAAATCGCGCGCATTTCGCGATCGCTCTTCAAATGACGTTCGGCGTTTTGCGTGAGCAATTTGCCGGCGGCATCCAGATGCGTGTGTTTGCGAATACATGTGAAAACATCCAGGACTTCGCGTCCGTACGGCTTGGCATGTTGCACACCGTTTGTAGCGACGAGCGGCAATCGATGCGCGCACGCCAGATCGATCAGTTCTCGATTAATGCCTTCTTCGCCGCGAATGAAATGCCGCTGAAGTTCAACAAAAACATTTTCGTGACCGAAGACATCGATCAAAAACCGCGCGCGGTTTGCAATTGTCCGGGGAGCGCGGGGGCCTCGCCCGCTGTTTTCGGCGCCCCCGCCGAAAAACCCGGAAGATGTGTCCGGCGAGGCGCCCGCGCTCTCCGATCCGAACAACGCGATCAATCCTAGCGTAAATTCCGGCAGCTCATCCCATTGCACCGCGCATTTGCCTTTTTCGCTGCGCAGATGGGCTTGGGTCAACAGTCTGCACAAGTTTTTGTAGCCGCTGCGATTTTCCACCAGCACCGGCAGAATGCTGCCATCTTCCATTGACAATTCAGCGCCGATGATTGGCCGGACGCCGTGCTCACGGCCAGCGACAGAAAATCGTTGCGCGCCGTACACGCCGTTGCGATCGAGCAACGCGATCGCCGGCATTTCCAGTTCCTTTGCCACCTCGGCTAATTGCTCGGGGAAAGAGCCGCCACGCAAAAAACTGAATGCGCTGCAGCAATGCAATTCGCAGTAGCTCATTGCAGTCCGTGAATCGTTAAATCGTTAATCGTTACATCGGGCGACCAATGGAAGGCCCGGCCTCGCCCCGAAAGCTTTCGGGGCTGCGTTACGCCACGATTCAGGAATCTCGAATTACGCTCTCCTTCAGTCATAAATCCCATCCACTTTCCAAGTTCCCTCCGATTCGTGACACCGGACCACTTCGCCATTCTCCAACTGCAGATCCCACTCGGCGCGCCGCCACGATTTTTCGTCCCACCAATTTCCCGAAAGCAAATACCGGCCGCGTTGCGCGATGATTTTTCCGGACATTTCGGCACTACTAACGTGCCCTGGAGTATCTTCATCCTGCAAGACAGAGGCAGAGACTGCCGGCCGAAAGCGGCGCAGCGCTGGGCGTAAATGATGGTGGGGCGAGCTCCTAAGAGCCTCACGCTGCGAGCCTGGCGTCGCGGAGCTCCGCCCTCCATTGTGTGCGGCGGACACTACAGCCCACGAAAACGGCTGCATGCGAAATGCATCGGGCCGATGCGTCTCTTCCAGAACTGGTATGCCGATCCGATCACTGCCCAGAAGAGCAGTCAAGCGTGCGAGTGTTTCTGAAAGTTGATGCGGGTTGCGCAATGTCGTTTCAAATAATCCGAATTGTTCCCCAGCAGGTTTGATTGGTTCTGCGCTCAGCGCGACGGCAACGATCGGATGCTCGGATCGAAAATTCTCCAGATGCGTTTGAAGCATCCGGAACAGAAGATCGACGTCGTTGGTCGGCTGCGGAATTTTGAAAACCCGTTCGTAAATCTGTTTGCTCGCCACGGGGAGTTCGTTTCGCCAGTCGGACGAATCCGTCCCGTGACGGACTTGGCGCGAATTCGCGAACGTGATTCGCAGCGTCAGTTCTTTCGCGACGAGATAAATTGCTGCCAAACGCACCGCGAGCTGCTCCAAAAACCGGCGCAACATGAAAAGCAACGGCTCGGCTGTTTCGATTTCGCGCTCAAACTCGAAACTCTCCCCGAACGACTCCGGCGGCCGAATCAGTTTGAGCGGTCGATTGGATCGTCCGTTGGCGCGTTCCCACATGCGGATCGCTTCGGGGCCGAGTCGCGCCCCAAGCTGTTCCTTATCCAGCGCCGCCAATTGCCCAACGGTATGGATGCCCCACTTGTGCAGAATCGCGAAAACTTCCCGCACCTCCATCTGCCCTTCCATGCAGACAATTTACAGCAGGTGCTGATATATGTTCAAGTGAACATTTCTACATAATCTCCACCGGGCATTTCGGCAGCGCTTGCATGAACGCGCGGCCATAAGGTTTGGTCACGATGCGGTTGTCGAGGATAACGATAATGCCGCGGTCGGCCTTCGTCCGGATTAAGCGGCCCACTCCCTGTCGCAATCTCAGGATCGCTTCCGGCAATGAATATTCTGTAAACGGATCGCCGCCGCGCTCCTCGATCAGCTCCAGTTTCGCCTCTATGAGCGGATGATCCGGGACGGCAAACGGCAGTCGCGTGATGATCACGTTTGAAAGCGCTTCGCCTGGAACATCGACGCCGCCCCAAAAACTGTCCGTGCCAAAGAGCACACTGCGCGGCGTTGATCTGAATTGCTCAAGCAATTTGCTCCGGGGCGCTCCCCCACCCTGGACGAGAATGTTCAGATCCTCCGCCGCAAAAAATTTTTCCATCGCCCCCGAGACCTGCTGCATGTCGCGATAGCTGGTGAAAAGGACAAACGCCCGGCCTTCACTCTTCTGGACGAAATGCGCGATCCAGTGTTCAAGCGCTTTATGATAACCATCGTCGCGGGGATCTGGCATTTTTTGAACGACGAACATTTTCATCTGCTTCTGAAAATCGAATGGGCTGCCGAGTTGCAACGGCTCGACTTCCGTTGCGCCGATGCGGGTGCGAAAATACGCAAGGTCCGGCCGGCCCACGGCGAGAGTGGCGCTTGTCATCACGCAACAGCAGTTGCCGCGAAACAGCATCCGTTGTAGCACCGGCGCGAGATCGATTGGCGCGGCGTTTAACGCCAGAAACCGCTCGGTTTTGCCAGTGCGCTCAACCCAGTAGACATGCTCCGGCGCGCTTTGCTCCAGGAAAATCGAAATGCCGTCCCGCGCATCGCGAATGCGCCGGCCGAACTCTTGCAGCTCCGCTTTCAATATTTCGTCGTCGGCGCGTTTAACAACGTCGGCTACGCGCGCTTGAAGTGCGGTCAATCGAGCGGTAATCGTGTCTGGAACAAATTCGATATCGCGCACGCGGAATTCGCGGCCTTTGCGAAAATTTGATTTCGACTCGACTGCAGAAAAAAACTTATCAACGTCATCGACCAGTTCCGCCGCGAGTCGCACCCCAATCGCGTCGCGCATTATGGTGAAAAGCCCTTTGCGCGTGCGGGCATTGTAGAGCCGCTGGATAGTCGATCGAAGTCCGTATTGCGACACGACGCGGGCTATTTGCCTCGACGCGACCTGCTCGACGGTATGGGCTTCGTCGAAAATGATGAAATCATTCGGGAACACGAAGCCGCTCTCGCGTTCTTCCTGCATATCGGGCGATCCCAGCAAAATGAACAACAGCATGTGATTGAGCACGATCACATCCGCTGCGAAAAGGCGTTTGCGCGCCTGTTGATAGAAACATCGCGGATTCCGGCCACAGGTTTTTTGAGTGCAGACATGCGCTTCGCTGCATACTTGCACCCAAACCTTCGGATCGGGCTCAACCGAGAGATCGCTGAGCGATCCATCGCGCGTTGTGTGCGCCCATTCAGCCAACCGCTGCAATTCGCTGCGCTCCGGGCCGGTGAAAAGTTCCTGCTCGTTTTGCAAGGCTCGCTCGAGGCGACGCGGGCAAAGATAATTTTGCCGGCCTTTCATCAACGCCGCCTCAAACTCGACCGAGAGCACTTTTTTCAAGATTGGAATGTCTTTGTGCAGCAGTTGTTCCTGAAGATTGATCGTGTGCGTTGAAACGATTGCCTTTTTGTGCCGCTCGAGCGCGAACAGAACCGACGGCACCAGGTACCCCAGCGACTTGCCTACGCCGGTGCCTCCTTCCACTATCAGATGCTGTTCTTCCTCCAGTGCTTGCGCGACCCGCGCTGCCATCTCCTGCTGTTGCGGACGGAACTCAAAGTTCTTTGCTTTGGAGAGCGGGCCCTTCTCGGAAAAAAAGCGGCGAACGCGTTCCACAAATTCACTCCCCAGATTGTCTTTCAGCGCGATCATGACGAGGAAATGACGAAGCACCCGCCTTCGCCGAGCTTCGGCGCGGCAGGCGAATGACGAATGACGAAAAAAGCACGAAGCCCGAATGACAGACAGGCGACGTCGCAGTCGCTCGGCATTTGATCGTTCGTGATTCCTTCGAGCTTCGTCATTCGGATTTCGTCATTATTTCTCTAGGAATTTGGCGTATACCGCCTACTTGAGTAGGCTAATTACGGCAGAACATTTTTAAATCGCAATGCGACTTCTCGATCGATACGTCATTCAAAACTTCGTGCAGGTGTATTTTTACTGCATCGCGGGATTCACCTCGATCTGGCTCATCTTCGACGTCAGCGACAATATCTCGAGTTTCATTGACAACCATATTCCAGTCTTGCTGGTCGTTCGCTATTACGCCACGCAGATCCCGCAGGTATTTATTATCCTGCTGCCGGTTGCGCTTCTGCTGTCCCTTCTTTTTGCGCTCGGCCGAATGTCGCGGGCGAATGAAATTGTTTCCATGCTCACGGCAGGCGTGAGTCTTCCCCGTATTCTCGTACCGCTTATCGGTATCGGTCTACTGACGGTGGCAGCGAGCATGGCGCTCAACTATTCGCTCGCGCCGCATGCGGAACTGGCGCGGAAAATGTTTCTCTCAGAAGCGCAGTCCCGTCCTGCGCGCAACATTCTGGGGCAAGTCTTTCGCAATCGAACCGATCTGCGCACCTGGTTTATCCAGAATTTTCGTCTTGGTGACAACATGTTTAACAACGTGCAAGTGCTGCAACAAGACGCGAAGGACAACATTGTCATGAGTTACGTGGCCGCTCAAGCTTATTACCGGCCTCAGACAAAGACATGGGATTTGGAGAACGTGCGGCTCACTTACTACGATCCGGCTGGAAACATCACCAAGGAAGAGTTTCGTCCCACGCTAACGATCGAGCATTGGAGCGAAACACCGTTCCGATTGGGCAGCGCGAACGTGCAAGCGGAATCCCTGAGCGTGCCGGAATTACACGAATACCTGCAATTCAATGCGGATTTTCCCCCGACGTTGCTGGCGCCGTTTCGGACTCATTTCCAGTATAGGCTGGCGTTACCGTGGACGTGTCTGGTGGTGGTTTGTATCGCGGCGCCGCTCGGAATCGGCTATTCGCGCCGCGGTGTTTTATCCAGTGTTGCCGCTGCAGTCATCCTCGTATTCACGATGAACTTCCTTGTACATCTTTTTCTGGCGCTCGGCGAGGGCGACCGTGTTCCCGGATGGGTTGCCGCGTGGACGCCAAACATTCTTTTCGCCGGTATTGGTCTCTACTTGCTCTATCTTCGCGCCTCAAATCGCGAAGCGCTCAGGTTTAATCTATTCGCCGCGCGGCGTATAGTTGCGCGATGAACCCGCTCCCGACCGAATGGGCGATAAAGCATCGCGCGGACTCCTGCGCCGTGACGCAGCGACCGTTTGTGCCTGGCGAATATTTTTACACGCTCCTGTATCACGGCGCCGATGGTTACCGCCGCGAGGATTTGAGTGAAGAAGCGTGGCAAAGCCGGAATGAAAATATTCGGCCTTTTTCATTTTGGAAATCGCGTTATGAGCCATTCTCGCCAAAGCCGGCCGAACCCGTACCCAGGGAAAGTGCAGAGCAACTTTTTCGCCGTCTAATGGCGTCGGATTCATCGCCTGCAAACGCATGCTATGTCCTGGCAGCCATGCTCGAACGAAAACGTGTTTTGAAACAAGTGAAGACTGAATCCCGCGACGGCGGGAGACGCGTCCTTATTTATGAACAAGGTTCCACAGGCGACGTGTTCATCGTGCCTGACCCGCAATTACGCCTGGACGAATTGGAAAATGTGCAGAACGAGGTCGCAGAGTTACTTCGCGGAGCCGCGCAAAACGAATGATGTTTAAGCCAACCTGCTGATGAGCACAGAAACACCGACCATCAATTACAAGATCGGCAATGAAAGGCTGATTAGCGTCACCGAAAGAGCGGCGCACAAATTAGCGTCGCTTCTTGAAGAAAAAGGCCAGCCAGACGGAGCATTGCGCCTCAAAGTGGTCGGAGGCGGCTGTTCCGGTCTGCAATACGTGATGGATCTCGTGGACGGGCCGAAGGAACGCGACATCCTTGTTCCGACTCAAAACGTGCGGCTAGTTGTCGATCCAAAGAGCGCGCTATTCGTTAGCGGTTCCGTGCTCGATTACAGCGAAGATTTGCAAAAGGGCGGCTTCAAAGTGACGAACCCCAATGCCGTCGCCCATTGCTCGTGCGGCGAAAGTTTCGCCATTTAGCCGCGCGAACAGGTCGCACCGAGCTACACCTTCATGACCTCGGCTTCTTTGTGCTTGAGGTGATCATCGACGGATTTGACGAAGCGGTCGGTGAGTTTTTGCACTTCCTCTTCCACATCGCGCAATTGATCCTCGGTCAAGGCGCCGGAGGCTTTGAGTTTCTTCGCTTCGTCAATGGCGGTCCGCCGGTTCGAGCGAACCCGCACTCGCGCTTCCTCGGCCATCTTCCCAAGCGCGCGCACCAATTCCTTTCGGCGTTCCTCCGAAAGCTCCGGAATCGGCAACCGAATGATCTTGCCATCGACTGCGGGTGTAATGCCGATCTTCGATTCCCTGAGCGCCCTCTCGATGTCTTGCACAGTGCCAGCATCGAAAGGCTGAACAACAAGCAAACGCGGCTCGGGCGTCGTGATTAAGGCAAGCTGCTTGAGTTTCATGGCCGATCCGTATGCGTGGACGTCGACGTTTTCCACAAGGCCAGGCGAGGCTTTGCCAGTGCGGACCGCGGCAAATTCGTGCACCATGTAATCGACGCTTTTTTCCATCGACATCTCCGCCTCAAGAAGGATGTCATCTGTGCTCATATCGCTGAATGTTTACTTTGGTGGCGCTTCATCGCAAACGAGAGTTCCGACGTTTCGTCCCAGCACAGCGTCGCGGAGGATTCCCGGCTTGTACATGTTGAAGACAACAATCGGGATTTTGTTGTCCATGCAGAGACTGAACGCTGTCGAATCCATGATCTGCAGACGCTTCGTGAGCGCTTCAGTGAACGTTAGGCGGTCGTAACGGCGCGCGTCGGGAAACTTGTTTGGATCGCGATCGTATACGCCATCGACTTTTGTAGCTTTTAGGATCACGTCGGCGCGAATCTCGCTGGCGCGGAGTGCTGCCGTTGTGTCCGTGGAAAAATAAGGATTACCCGTGCCGGCGGCGAAAATAACAACCCTGCCGAGCTCCAGATGCCGAACGGCGCGACCGAGGATGAATGGCTCGGCCACATTTTTCATTTCAATCGCGGTTTGAACACGAGCTTCAACGCCGATCTGCTCGAGTGTGCTTCGCAATGCGAGAGCGTTGATAACTGTAGCAAGCATCCCCATGTAATCCGCCGTCGTACGATCCATGCCGCGATCTGCCGCAGAAAGTCCGCGCCAGATGTTGCCGCCGCCGATCACTACGGCCACTTCCACGCCCAGATCGCGCACTTCTTTCATGCGCTCGGCGATCTCGCGCACGACCGCGGGCGAGATATTGTCGCGACCGCCACGCTCCTGAACGGCTTCGCCGCTTAGCTTAAGCACGATCCGCTCATAGACTGGCGCTTCTGGTTCCATTTGCCGCGAACGAACATCCAAACAGAAGATAGCCACGGTTGGAAAGCAAAATGCGTCTGATCGAACCACAGCGGTTGGTAGGGCGGGCAGTCCACTGCACGCCGTCCATCGCAATCCGCGGCGGCGCGCACGGAGTGACGCGCCCTACCCACCCAAGTTTTTCCGGTCGGAATCAATCTGCGGCGCCGAAGAGCGCGCAGTGCCCACGCAGGAAGTCCGCTGTGGTCATTCGCCGCTTTCCTTCAAGTTGCACTTCGGCGAGAGAAAGTGCGCCTTTCCCGGTGGCAACGATCAGTTCTTTATCGCTGCGCAAGATTTCTCCGGGTTGGCCATCGAGGTCGACAACTGACGCCCAAAAGATTTTGACATTTTGACTATCGACTTTCATGAACGCGCCGGGCCACGGATTGTACGCGCGAATTTTTCTCTCAATTGCTTCGGCTGATTCAGACCAATCGATCAAGCCGTGCTCACGTTTCAGCTTTGGAGCGTAAGTCGCGCGTGCATGGTCCTGCGGAATGCGCGGCGCGCTCCCAGCCGCAACGAGTCGCAAAGATTCAAGCAACGCTTCCGGAGCAATCTGCGCAAGGCGATCATGCAACGATCCACCGGTGTCGTTTGGCAGGATTTTGATATTGCGCTGCAACAGGATATCGCCAGTGTCGAGCCCTTCATCCATGTACATCGCGGTAATGCCCGTCTCACAATCGCCCGCCGCGATCGCCGCTTGAATCGGCGCTGCGCCCCGCCAGCGCGGAAGAAGGGACACGTGGAGATTCAAACAGGCCAGGCGTGGAATTTGGAGCACATCACGCGGAAGGATTTGGCCATACGCCATCACGAGAATTACATCGGGCGTGAGATCGCGGATCTGTTCGATGGTCTGTGGATCTTTGATTCTCGCAGGTTGAAAGATCGGCGCGCCCGGCTTGCCCGCCGTAGCCTCGGCGAAAGCGGGCGGTCGCGCCCTACCAATCAACGCTCTTTTTATCGGCGGGGGTTCAATGCGCTGCTCGCGCCCCACGGGCTTATCGGGTTGAGTGACTACCGCGACGACTTCGTGCTCGGAGTTTAACAATGCTCGTAGCGTCGGCACGCCGATTTCGCCCGTGCCGATAAAGACGATTCGCATTCTTGAGTTGCAGCGTCAGTGCAGCCGGGCGGAGCGACGGGGACGACGCGCGCCCATCGCTTGCGCCATCATCTTCTCACCGGCTGTCACTTCACGCCGGCCTACCGACGATCCGCACTCCGTGCAGAGATAATCAAAGATTTCGCGATCAGGCAGGACTAACAAAAGCCGCTCGCGTACAGGCATTGCAGCTTTGCATTTTTCGCAATAAAGACTGGAGGCAGTGAAGTTTTCAAACTGCTGCTGGTTCATACGCGCCGTCGTTCACGCTCTTTAAGATATCGAGCAGAACTTTCACGGGCGGCTGAATGGCGTCAACCACGGTAACCAGCTCTTTGGGGTAGTATGACAGCACTGGCCTCGATTCCTTTTCGTAGATATCAAGGCGCCGCTTAATGACTTCTTCGTTTGCGTCGTCGAGGCGATTCTCTTTCAGGGCGCGTTTCTTGAGCCGGTAAAACAGCGTCTCGCGATCCGGGCACGCAAGATGGAACACCTTCTGCACGTCAATCATGCCATTCATGATCCTGGCCTGACCGACGTTTCGGGGAATTCCGTCCAACACGAGCGTGTCGATGTCCGGCTTAAACTTGTGCGCTTCTACGGCCGCGTCGATTGCCTCTCGCCATAGCTCCACCGTGATATCGTCCGGAACGAGCTGGCCTTTGCTGGAATACTCAAGGAATGCTTTGCCGACTTTTGTGCGGGTGTCTATTGAGCGGAATACGTCGCCACAAGCGCAATGATAGTATCGCGGGATCGTGCCGAGGGTTTTGCCCTGCGTGCCTTTGCCGCTGCCAGGCGCGCCAAAAAGGATAAAGGTGTTGTATCTCATCATCACGAAAATGGCTTATACCGCAAAAGCAGGCAGCCCGACAAGCGTCATCCCGAGGGTAGTCAAGGGGCCGCGTGGCGTTACTGCGTTTTGCTTCTACGGAGTCCTTCGACCTGGACGCTTTCGGGGCTCAAGATGACGAAGAAATTACGACGGGGTCTACATTCACCCGTCGCCCGCCGCGATCGAAGCGCACGCTCCCGTTTATCAGAGCAAAGATTGTGTAATCGCGACCGAGCCCGACGTTTTTTCCTGGCAAAAATTTTGTGCCGCGCTGACGCACAATGATGTTGCCCGCCACAACCGTCTCGCTGCCGAATTTTTTCACACCCAGCCGTTTGCTGACGCTGTCGCGCCCGTTCTTAACGCTGCCTTGTCCTTTTTTATGAGCCATGACGAAAGTTTGATGTTTGAGGGTTGATGTTCGATCTATTCTGATTTTTTCGAGCCGGTTTTCTTGGATCCAACATCGATTGTCTTGATTTCGACGCGCGTCAATTTGCGGCGATGCCCAACAGTGCGGTGATAACCCTTGCGACGTTTGTATTTGAACGCGACAACTTTCTTGTCCTTGCGTTGTTCGAGAACTTCAGAGATCACCTTTGCTCCAGAGACGAGCGGGCTGCCGTGAGTCACGTCTTTTCCATCGGCAAACAACAAGACATCACCAAACGTGGCAGTTTTGCCCGGTTCGACGTCGAGAAGATCGACATCGAGCGTGTCGCCTTCCGCGACGCGAAATTGCCTGCCACCAGTTCTGATGATTGCGTAAGCCATAGTTTCTCTAGGGAGAAAAAGCCGCCCAAAGTTCCACAGGTGCGTGCACTTCGCAACCACAAAGCTGTAGCGCGGAATCGGTCGCCTATCCCTTCGTAAGGGAGAGGAGGGAGGTGAGGGTTTATTACGAAGCCGTGCGGGTCGCGCTCGAACCCCTCACCTCAATCCTCTCCCCTTTTTCATAAGGGGGAGGTGGCAAGAGTACCCCCGTGACGCGATGCACAAGCTACGCCGCAGCTTCGGCCGTGCCCACGAGTTCTCGATATAAAGCCTCATAATGCTGGGCAGACGCCTTCCACGAAAAATTGTGAGCCATTGCGCGTTTCATCAGCTTCGTCCAAAGGCGCTGGTCACGGAAGATTTGACGCGCACGCTTCATTGCGTCCCAGAAAGCGTCGCTTGAATATTCGTAACACAGAAAACCATAACCGCTGTCCGTCGTGGGATCGTAATTTTCAATGATCTCCTGAATTCCACCGGTCACGCGCGCGACCGGCAATGCTCCATACTTCAAGTTGTACATCGCGCCCAAGCCTGCTGGTTCGAAGCGAGATGGAATCAGGCTGATGTCCATGCCTGCCTGAATCAAGTGCGCCACTTTCTCGTCGTAGTCTTTTTGGTAAGCAAACTTGGTTGGAAATTTTCTGGCTGTGACTGCAAGCGCCGTTTCAAACGCAGGGTCGCCTTCGCCGAGGATGATCAACCGAACATCGTCCCAGAGTAAGCGATCAAGGAGCGGCACGAGTATTTCGAAGCCTTTTTCCTGGACTACGCGACTCACCATCCCGAAAACTGGCCCGCGTGGCTCGGGCGCAAGGTCCATTTGCTTCAGAAGCGCCTCACGACAAATTTGTTTTCCACCCAGGCGTCTCCCATTGTACCGCGCGGGAAGTAAACGATCGGACGCCGGATTCCAGCGCGTGTAATCTACACCGTCCAAAATTGCGCTGAGCCGATGCGCATTTTCGCGCAGCACTCCATCCAAACCGCACCCACCTGCCGGTGTCAGGATTTCGCGCCGGTAGTGCTCGCTCACAGTCGTGATTCGGTCGGCGTAAAGAATGCCGCCCTTGAGAAAATTTAGCCGTCCAAAAAACTCTATGCCGTGGAGCGTAAAGAATCGCTCCGGCAAATTCGTGAGATGAAAATCGAGTCCCCAGAAGCTGCCCTGGTCGGCAACGTGGTGGATTGTCAAAACCGTGCTGAAAGGCAGCCCGTGCGCGTGCACATAAACGGGCACCAACGCCGGCGACCAATCATGCACGTGCAGAATCTCTAATTGCGGCGTCAATCGCCGGGCCAACTCGACGATTGCTTTGCAGAAAAAAATGAATCGCGCGGCATTATCTTCGTATGGCTTTCCGCGCTCACCGTAAATTCCCGGGCGATCAATGAATTCATCGCAGCGGATGTTGACCAACTGCACGC
>Ga0306921_10003953_pt1 | contig 15117 bp, 15 predicted proteins | sample sta12Cox44000080_FD_203760 | JGI IMG/M metagenome (GOLD analysis project Ga0306921, IMG submission 203760) | Lab enrichment of tropical soil microbial communities from Luquillo Experimental Forest, Puerto Rico - statoxic.12C.oxic.44.000.080 (v2)... | ecosystem: Environmental > Terrestrial >...
GGCACGGTTGCCCAATGATCCGACGCAGCTCGCGACCCAATTCACTTTCATCGACGCCGATGGCAGCACGCCGACGCGTCGCGTCAGCGACATGCTCACAACGGCGCAGCTCGGCTATAGCTATGCCGGCGGCGGCGGCTGCCCGGCGGCGCCCTTCATGCTGGTGGCCGCAGCGCAGACCGAAATGACCCCAGTTTCCGAGCAGGTCTTGGCGACGGCCGGCCCGACCCGCATTGAACCGGCCCTGACCACGGTGCCGCTCACGCCGGCACCGGCGGGCCCCCAAGCGCCGACGGGCCGCACCTATCTCGTCATCGACGGTCTACAATACGACGAGGCGCCGGGCGGTTTGTACAATGTCTATCTGGAGGGCCCGGATGGCCGTCGCGTCCAGATCGGGGTCATTAACTTCTTCGGTCTGGCGTCGTCCCGCGCCACCGACCATGCCCACGGCACGCATACCAGCGGCAGCTTTCGGTTCGACGCGACGGATACGATCCGGCAGCTCGGCATCAGCGGCAACGCGGTGCTTAGACTTGTCTTCGAGCCGACGAGCGGCTTGACCAGCACGTCGATGACAGCCGCAGCTGATCTCGCACCGCAGATGAACGCTCAGGCGAATGTCCGCTTCGAAAGCGCTAAGCTCGTGACCGGCCAGTAACCACATTTAGGTCGGCAGCTCGGCCGGGTCACCCCGGTCGCGCGAGCAATGTCGTTAGAACAGGTTGCGCCGAAACCATTCCTTTTCGCCGCTGCTGCTGGTCAGTGTGAGGTCAACGGCTTTGGCTCCGATACTGGCGCGATGTCCATTAGCTTCTCTGGTCGCCTCTCGCGCTGGGAACACAGCGTTTGGCTTGAAAGGCGATACGCCCCTCATTTTGGAAAACTGCATTTGTCATAACATGCATTCTGCGCTTTTCTAGATGTTGTGTTTCCACACCGGGTTTTGGGCGGGGCGAAAGCCACATAAGGCAGATTAAGACAAATTTCCCCAAGTCTTCGTTAAGGCATCCTGCTAAGGATTGAGTGAAATACAGGGATGGAGCCATCTTGGTTTGGTCATAAGAGCGCGCTTAAGAAGTCAATAATATTTGATCTCCCGTGTTTCTATTTAAGATTCTTAGGACACGACATAATTGGCGTCGCTTTCTGCCCGGAGCTCGTCCCCCGTCGTCGAGGCGGTAGCCTAAAGCCTATGCATTTCTGATGCGTCCGATCGCCGCTTGTTGACGGGCATCGCTCCCGGTACATCTCGCGTTTTGCATCGGGGGCATATTGCTCGATCAACCGACCGTCCGACAGAATCTCGAGGAGGGCCTGTCGGCCAGCGACCAATCGGCGCGGCGATTGGTGCTGGCGGCCGTGATGATGGCGATATTCATGGCGGCGATGAACATCTCGATCGTCGCCACCGCGATGCCGACGATCGTTGCCGAGCTCGGCGGGTTTGACCTGTTCAGCTGGACCTTTGCCGCTTACCTGCTGGTTCAGGCGGTGACCATCCCGATCTACGGCCGACTCGCCGACCTGTACGGCCGCAAGCGCGTCTTCTTTGCCGGGTTGAGCCTGTTCCTGCTCGGTTCGATCTTGTGCGGGCTGGCCTGGGGCATGGTGCCGCTGGTGCTGTTCCGCGGGCTTCAAGGTGCGGGTGCTGGTGCGGTTCTGCCGATCGCCACGACCATCGTCGGCGACATCTATAGCCCGGCCGAGCGGGCCCGGATCCAGGGCTACATTTCGGGCGTGTGGGGTGTTGCCGCGGTCATCGGCCCCGCACTAGGCGCCTTCTTGGTCGAGCATGCCAGCTGGTCGCTGGTCTTTTGGATCAATCTGCCGATCGGTGCGGCGGCCTTTGTGATGTTCAGCCGTTTTCTGCACGAGCATCGGCGGCCGCGTCGGCATCGTATCGACTATCTCGGCTCGGTGCTGATGGTGCTCGGCGCCGGCGGGCTCATGCTGGCCCTGATGCAGGCGGGCAATTCCGGCGAGGCGGTGACGATCGCAGGGCTCGCGGTCCTCGGGTTGGTCGCGCTGGCTGCACTCGCGGCCCATGAGAAGAGCACGCCCGAGCCGCTGTTTCCGCTCAACCTGTGGCGAAACCGGGTCGTCATGGTCGGCTGTCTCGCCGGTTTTGCCAACGGCGCGCTGATGATGTCACTCTCGGCCTTTCTGCCCACCTATGTGCAGGGAGCGATGGGGCGGAGCCCGGCCGCTGCCGGCATAACGCTGGCGGCGTCCTCGGTGAGCTGGACGTTCGGCAGCATCGCGTCGGGCCGGCTGATGATCCGCACCTCCTACCGCATGGCGGCCGGTATCGGCGGCCTTTGCCTGGTCGCCGGCAGCCTCGTGCTGATGACGCTCGATCCTTCTTCGAGCCTCTTATGGGCCGGCATCGGTGCATTGCTGAACGGGATCGGCATGGGATTTTGCAATACTGCCTTTATCGTCTCGACCCAGGCCAGTGTCGGCTGGAACGAGCGCGGCATGGCCACCAGCTCGACGATGTTCATGCGCATGGTCGGTTCGGCAGCCGGTGCCGCGGTCTTCGGGGCGATCGTCAATTTCGGCATCCATCGCCGGCTGCCCGAGGCCGGCGATGCGGTCAACCGGCTGATGCAGCCGGCGGCGCGCCAGGGGCTCAGTGCCGACGAGCTCGCCCGGCTGACCGATGCGATCGCCAGCTCGGTGCACCTCGTTTACGTGATTGGCGGGCTCGTCGCGCTCACGAGCCTGTTTCTAGCGCTGGCGTTGCCGGCCAGGCTCAGCCCGACGCGGCCGCTCAAGCGGCGATCTTGAGGGCTGGAGCTACGCCTCATCGCCGACATAGCCGATGCCGGCGGCTTGGAAGGGCGCCGCGTCGGTGCGACAATTTCGATGGTCCGCTCGGAACCGGTCGGAACGAGGTGGAAAGGGAGATGCAGTGCTGCGGGATCCGCCGGTCGCGGCAGGCGGCGATAGGCCTTACGCTCCTCCTCTCGGGGGTATTCCTGGCTCGGGCGGCAACAGAGGCGGCCGAAGCACCGGCGACGATCGGCGTCGAACTCAACCGGCTCGAGGACCAAGCCGGCAGCTGCCGCGCCTATGTCGTCGTCCGCAACCCGGGAACGGCCGACTTTTCAGGCTTCGCGCTCGACCTGGCGGTCTTTGACCGCGGCGGGACGATCATGCGCCGGCTGGCGATCGATGTGGCGCCGGTACGGCCGGCGAAAACCAGCGTCAAGGTGTTCGACATTCCAGAAACGGCATGCAGCGCGATCGGCAGCATCCTTGTCAACGATGTCATTCATTGCCGCGACGCGAGCGGCGATGTCACCGGCTGCGTCGATCGCCTCTCCACCTCGTCAAAGCTGGCGGTTTCGTTGATGAAATAAGCGCTTTACGCGCCGCTGCCCAAGGCGCTGCGCAAATCGACGACGACCTGGTCGCGGGTGCGGTTCTGCCAGCGTCGGCGGCGGGCGATCGGCTCGTTCTCGATCTCGGGCACGACCTTGCAGGTGGTGAAGACCGGCCCCGGCTTGCCCATGATCTCGGGCAGCGCGCGCTCGAAATCGCCGATCTCGGTAAAGGCATAGGCGCGCGGATAGCCGCAGCCGCGGGCGATCATGTCGTACTGGATGTTGTCGGCGTTCGGCACCGGCTGCCCGCCGGTCGTCGCATAGACGCCGTTGTCGATCAGAAAATGGTAGAGGTTGGGCGGCGCCTGCTCGGCCACCGTGGCGAGGATGCCGAGGCTCATCAGGATGTCGCCCTCGGAATCGAAGAGCATGACCTTTTTGTCCGGGCGCGCCAACGCCAGGCCGAGGCCGAGACCGGCATGGCCGCCCATCGACGGGTCGCCGAGCTCGACATCGAGCGGCTGGTTGTCGCTGAGGGTGATCCAGTAGCGCCCGCTACGGCCGGGGACCAGGATCGCATCGCCACGATAGGGGGCGAAGGCCTTCATCATCTCGGCGGTGTGCATCATCTCGCGGCCTCCTGGCTACCGGTTGAACCCGTGATATTCGTCGCCGACCAGGACGACCACCGGCCGCCGGGTGCGCTCGGCCTCCTCGAACGCGATCGGGATGCGCGAGGCGTCGCTGTCGTTCTCGACCAGATAGTAGTTGAGGCCAAAGGCCATCAGAAAGCGCTCGGTGTAGGTCGCCACAGTGTCGGTGGTGACCCCGTGCCGGGTCCAGCCGCGATAGCCGACCATCAGCACGATCGGCACGTTGAGGCTCATCAGCCAGCCGCGGATCGAATCCCCCGATTCGAGCATGCCGGTGTTCTGGATCAGGATCAGCGGCTTGGCGCCGCCGAGCCATAGCCCGGCGGCGATCGAAGAGGCATGACCCTCGCGGTTGACCCCGACGAGACAGATCGCCGGGTCGGCTTTCATCAACAGATAGAGCCAGTTGGTTTCGCTGTCGGGCAGATAGACGACATGGGTGACGCCGTGCTTTTTGATCTGAGCCAGCACCGTCTCGGGGCTGAGGACGTTGGCGGGCATGTCGTTCATCTGACACCTCCGGCAAGGGTTTCGGTCTGCCATAACATAGATCAAAGACCCCGGCGAATTCCCTGTCGGGGGCGGAAAAACAACGTAATCGCCAAATCACCCGGCCGCGACCTCGAACGGCTCGCCTAGGCTCCAGCCGAATCAAAGGTTTGCGACCCCAGATTCCCTGGCGTGGCGAACAGGGATGCTTTTCGCGCCGATCAGGGAAGCGTTCTTGCCGGATCAGCGAGCGAGTCCTCGATTGCGGCCTAGAGTAATTTCCGATCGAGTTGCACCCCCTCACCCAGCTCCAGGTAGGGCTCGGCGTTGCCTCACCAACCTTTCTCAACCCTCTCCCCCCACCATTGGGGGGAGAGGGAACGGTGAGGGGGGCTGCTCGGGTCTGAACCGGATATCGCTCATCCGCTCTCCGCGGCAGGGCGAGCGGTGCATCGAGCAGCCGCCGCACGGTTTAAAGACCCGGTGGACCTCGCTCCCAGGTTTCCAGCTCTTCCGGCGGCAGCGGCTCGAAAAGCTCGGGTCCGATCGACAGCTTTCCCTGCAGCGCACCAAAGACGCGCTTGGTTTTCGGGCGATCGGCACCAGCTTGGCGACGGGCTTTCGGCCCCGCGCGATGACGATCTTCTCGCCCGCCTCGGCGCGCGCGATCAGCTGCGACAGGTGAGTCTTCGCAGCGTGTATCGAGATCGGCTTATTCGTGATAGGCAGGCTAACCCTTAAGTGTCGTCCAATTTTATACCACTGTGGAGCAGCAAAGGCGGATATAAGAACTTGCCAAGTCTAAACGCACTTTCGGGGTGACGGCATGGAGTGCCTTCTATTCCTGTTTCGCCACGGCGAGACCGATTGGAACCGCGAGGGGCGGTTGCAGGGCCACACCGACACCCCGCTCAACCCGACCGGTCTCGCCCAGGCGCAGGCACTCGCCGAGCGGTTGCGCCCGCATCTTCTCGACGCGGTGGTGTCGAGCGATCTGGCCCGCGCCTGGACTACCGGCCGGATTGTCGCCGAAAATCTCGGCGTGCCGCTGATCGGTGAGCCGGGGCTGCGCGAAGCGCATATCGGCGAGGCCGAAGGACTCTACTGGCCGGAGGTCAAGAGCCGGTTTGGCGAGGCGCTGACCGAGCGCTGGTTTACCGATGACGATGCTGCGTTTCCGGGCGGCGAGACCGGCTTCGAGACGCGCTCGCGCGGTCTTGCGGCGCTGCGCCGGTTTGTCGCCGAGCAGCCCTACCGGCGGATCGGCGTGTCGACCCATGGTGCGATGGTGCGGCAGCTGATGAAACACGCCCTGCCGCCTGGCAGCCCGCCCGCCAGGACCCGGAACACCGTGCTCTACATACTGCAGTACGAGGTGGCCATCGACCGCTTCGCAATCCTCACCGAAGAACAGGCCGGCTGATCGGCAGTATCGCGGGGTAGGGACGCAAGCCGACGCTCACCCCTTCTCAATGACCTCGGCGAGAAGGTCGGCGGCCGTCCGGGATTGCTCGCGGCCGACATCGAGGTGGGTCACGGCGCGCACGGTGCGGGCGGCAAAGGCCGAGACCAGCACGCCCAGCTCCTGGGCGCGCGCGACGATCGTCGCCGCGTCGGGCCTCCCCTCCGCCATCCGGAAGATCACGATATTGCTCTGCACGGTCGCGAGATCGAGGTTGACCCCGCGCAGTTCGGCGAGGTGTTCGGCGAGCAGCCGCGCATTGGCGTGGTCCTCGGCGAGCCGCGCCAAATTATGGTCGAGCGCCCAGAGGCCGGCGGCCGCTAGGATCCCCGATTGGCGCATCGCGCCACCGAACATCCGCCGGGCGCGCACGGCGCGGGCAATGTCTTGGCGGCGGCCGGCGATGACACTGCCGACCGGGCAACCCAGCCCTTTCGACAATGCCACCGAAACGACATCAAAGGGTGCGGCCAACTCGGCCAGGCTCTGCCCGGAAGCGGCGGCGGTGTTGAACAGCCGCGCCCCGTCGAGATAGCTCTTCATGCCGAGCTCGCGCGCGGCATCGCATATCGCTACGGCATCGTTTTGCGGGAACACGACGCCGCCGCCGCGGTTGTGGGTGTTCTCGACCGCGACCAGGGTCGTCGGCGGCATGACGATGTGGCCCGGCGGCTTGTAGGCGGTGCGCAGCTCGGCGGCGGTGAACAGCCCGCCGCGGCCGACGACGGTGAACTGCACCCCTGAATTAGCCGCCCCGGCGCCGCTTTCGTGCCAGACCATGTGAGCCTCGTCGCCGAGGATCACCTCGTCCCCGGGCCGGGTCAGGATCTTGAGGCCGATCTGGTTCGCCATCGTGCCACTCGGCACAAACAGCGCCGCCTCCTTGCCGAGCAGCTCGGCAATCCGTTCCTGCAGGCGGTTGACCGACGGGCACTCGCCGTACTGGTCGTCGCCGACCGGTGCTGCCGCCATCGCCTGGCGCATTCCTGCCGAAGGCAGGGTCACCGTGTCCGATCTGAGATCGATGCGGATCATCGGGCACCTCTCGCCGTCAAGCCCATCAGCTCGAGCGCCGCCCGGCCGAGCAGACCGTACGGGTTGCCGAGAGTTTCGGGCAGTTCGAAATGGTTGTAGTGCTCGCCGACCAGAAACCGCGCCGGCTTGCCGGCGGCTTCGAGCGCGGCGACGAATTCGCGGTTCTGGCGCTGGAATTCGGGGGTCTCGCAGGTGCCGTAGGCGATGACCAGCGGCGCCTGCAGCCGGTCGAGATGGCGGATCGGGCTGAGCTCGGCGACCGTTCTGTCGTCAAAGGCGATATAGCGGCTGCGCGCCGAGAGCCGCACCGGCTCGAGATCGTACATGCCGCTGACGCACATCCCGCCTTTGATGAGGTCGGCCGGCAGGCCGAATTTGCCTTGCCAATCGGTAGTCAATGCGACAGCTGTCAGGTGCGCGCCCGAGGATTGGCCGCCGAGGTAGAGGCGGTGCGGGTCGCCGCCAAACCGCGCGATGTTCTGCCAGACCCAGGCAATTGCGCGGCGGACCTGATCGGCCAGCATCATCAGATTGCCGTCGGCGTCCTGCACCCAGGCGAAGTCGGGAACGACATAATGCGCGCCGGCGGCGAGGAACATCTCGGCTGGCCCGGCAAAATCCTGCGAGCGGCCGCTGCGCCAGGCGCCGCCGTGGATGAAGACAAAGACCGGTGCGGCGGCGCCCGTGCTGCGGTAGATATCGAGCCGCTCGATCTCGGTCCGACCATAGGCGATGCGCTCGGGCTCGCCGAGGCGGCCCCGCGCCATTGCGCTCTCGCCGATGCGGCGCGCGATCAGCTGCTGGCGGTTGGCCGCATAGGCGGCCTGGTCATAGGCCGCATCGAGGGCTTTCTGGTCGTAATCGAGAAATAGCGGCGGGCCTTTTTCCGGCATCGCACCCCCGTTATTGGTGAGACGACGAGTAAGTCGAACCGAGACTGCATCGGGAGTTCTTGTGGAACGACTGCATCTTGTCGTCATTCCCGCGAACGCGGGAATCCATCGGGCGGCAAGATCCTAACGCTTGCCCTGGACCCCCGCCTGCGCGGGGGGGACGATAACCTGTTGTGAAGATGGACGTCATTTGAGCCGCGCTCGGATGAGGGAGGATGAAGCTCTACACTTATTACCGCTCGCAGGCGAGCTTTCGCGTCCGCATCGCGCTGAACCTGAAGCGGATCGCGCGGGAGGACAGCTTTCTGCACCTCGAAAAGGGCGACCAGTTCGCCGCCGAATATCGCGCCATCAACCCGCAAATGGTGGTGCCGACGCTGATCGACGGCGACGTCAAATTGTTTCAGTCGCTGGCCATCCTCGAATATCTCGACGAGAAGTATCCGCACCCGCCGCTGCTCCCGGGCGATCCGGCGGCGCGCGCCTGGGTGCGCGGGATCGCCCTGATCAACGCCGCCGACTCACACCCGCTGATCGTCCCGCGCGTGCGCCACTACCTGACGGATGTGCTGAAAGTAAGCGACGAGCAGCGGCTCGCCTGGATCCGGCATTGGCTCGGCGCCGGATTGCAGGCGATCGAGGCATTGCTCGCCGAACATTCCGAGAGCGGCCGGTTCTGCCACGGCGACCGGCCTACCGTAGCCGATATCTGCCTCGTCACGCAGGTGACGCCGGCCAAGACCTTCGACTGTCCGCTCGGCCTCTATCCGCGGGTCATGCGCGTCTATGACAACTGCATGGCGATCCCGGCTTTTGTCGATGCCCATCCGTCAAAGCAGCCCGACACGGAATAGCCGAGCGCCACGTCACCGTTCGACCGGGCGGTCTGGTGATCCCGGCGATGCCGCCTAAATACCCGACAATGCCGGCACGATCCCTTGCCTTGGCGCTGCTGCTTGTGCTCTGCGCAACACCCGCGGTGCGGGCCGACGAGCCCGCCGGCGCGACCGTCGTGCTGCAATTGCCGCCGTCGATGTCGCCGGACGAAGTCAAAGGCTTGATCGCCGACCTCGCCGCCAAGGGCGCTCGATCCACGGAACAGCCGGCCGATCCTCCAACGACTTCCGGCCCGGTTTTGATGACCGGCATGAAGTCGGCGGCGCATATCTGGGCCGCGACAAAACAGGCGATGCGCGCGATGCCGGTGCTCTGGCAGGCGCCACAAATCTGGGTCCGGCATGTCGAGGCCGAGGGCGGCACGCGCGATGCGGCCGTTCGGTTTTGGATCATCGCGCTCGCCGGCCTCGTGGCGGCGCCGCTGATCGGGAGGGGCATGCGGTCGCTATTCGATCGCCGGCCGGCGGTCGAGCCGGGGCTGGCGCCGCGCCTGCGCGCAGCTCTCATCCAGCTCCTTGTGGCGGCCGCCGGCCTCGCCGTCTTCGCTTTTCTCTTTTGTAGCGCGCTGCTCCCGGTGTCGATGGGTCGGCCGATCCTCGCGGAGACCGCCGACCAGCTGGTCTGGGCAGCGCTGCAATGGCGGTTGTCGATTGTCCTCTTGACGATCGTCCTGTCGCCGCGCCGCTCGGACCTGCGGCTATTGGCGATCGACGATGGCGACGCGCGGGTCTGTTCGCGGTGGTTCTCGGTCTACCTGACAATTGGCCCCCTCAACATCTTCTTCGTCTGGCTCATCGAGCGGCTCGGCCTCGGACAGGAAGCCGTATTCGCCGGGGCGCTGACCTTGGGGATCGTAGTAACGGCCTACAAAATCGCCATGTTCTGGGCAACCCGCCGGCCGATCGGGCGGGCGATCCTGGCCGCGACCGGCGGCGAGCCCGGCCCGGTCCGCCGAGCCGTGGCAGCCTCCTGGCACTGGGCGTTTATCGCTCTGTCGGTTGGCATCTTCGTCGCGGCGGGGATCGAGTTTGCGCTCGGGAAGGGTGCCTGGGTCGCCCGCGCCTCGGCGGCGACGCAGGCAATCGTCGTCATCTTGGCAGTGGTGGGGCAGGCGAGCCACAACCTGATTTCGCGGCTTTGCGGCTGCGACGCGACGGACATCAGGCGGACCTTGCGCCGGGCGCGGCTTCACCGTGCGCTGAGCCGGCTTTCCGATGCGTTTGTGTGGATTCTAGGGGCGGCCTGGCTCGGTGAGACCTGGGGCTTCGACCTTGTCGACCCGGAGCCCGGCAGCATCGAACGCCTATTTGTTCGGCCGGCCTTCGAAGCGGCATTGACGGTCGTCGCGGCCTGGATCCTGTGGACAACCCTCAGCGCCGTCATCGACGAGAAGATGCCGCCGCCCTCGGCACCCGGCGACGAGGACGAGATCCCCGGCTCGGCCTCACGGCTGGACACGTTGCTGCCGCTGCTGCGCAACACCCTGTTGATTGTGCTCGCGGTCGTCGCGGTCATCGTCGCGCTGGCGACCCTCGGGCTCGACATCGGCCCGCTGCTTGCCGGGCTCGGTGTCCTCGGCATCGCGGTGGGCTTTGGCGCGCAGAGCCTGGTGCGCGACGTGATCTCGGGTATCTTCTTCCTGATGGAGGACGCTTTCCGGGTCGGCGAGTACATCGACACCGGCCGGCTGCGCGGGACCGTCGAAGGCATGTCGTTGCGCTCGGTGCGGCTGCGCCACCAGAACGGGCAGGTGCACACGATCCCGTTTGGGCAGGTGCAGTCGGTCACCAATTACAGCCGCGACTGGTCGGTGGTGAAGTTCAACCTTCACCTCGACCCCGCCTCGGACATCGAGACGGTGCGCAAGACCATCAAGCGGGTTGGCGAGGAATTGCTCGACGACCCAGAGATCGGCGGCGAATTCATGCAGCCGCTCAAGATGCAGGGTGTCGTCGATGTATTGCAGACTGCACTCGTCGTGCGCTGCAAATTCACCGCGACACCATCGCGTCCGACCTATTTGCAGCGCCAGGCATTGCGTCGCCTGATCGACGCCTTTGCCGCGGCCGAGATCCGCTTTGCCGCACCCAATCTGACGCTGCAGCTGGCGGGCACCGGCGCCGCCGCCGGCTGATCTTTGGAAAGGACCCGGGTGGGGTCCAACCACTCCGGCGGGTACAAACCGCGGGCGACAAACGACGGGGTGTCCCTTGACAGTGCCGTGATATCATGTATATGCACGATATATCTCGCGTCAAAGAACCGGCATGACGACCGACCTCGGCTATGTTGAGAGCTGTGCCTGCCACAAGGTGCGAATGGCGGCCCGCGCCGTGACCAGGGCCTATGACGATGCCCTGCGCCCGGTTCGCCTTCGCGCCGGCCAGCTCGCAGTGTTGGTCGCCATCAATAACAACGACGGCGCGATATCGATTGCCGCCCTTGCGAAAATTATCGGCATGGACCGTTCAACCCTGACCCGGAATTTGCGCCCATTGGAGAAGGAAGCTCTGGTCACGGTTGGTCTTGAAGGCTGGCGCCGCAGCCGCTCGCTGGAGATCACAAAAAAAGGGCAGTCTCGGCTGCGCGAGGCGTTGCCCCTTTGGCAGCGCGCACAGGATTCCCTGCGGCGCAAACTGGGCGATCGTAGCTGGGCCGATGTCCACGCCAGTCTCGATCGCCTGATTCTGGCGGCATAGCGCAGACCCTCGACAACCCGGAAGAATGGAGGTCAACGATGAGTTTAGCCTGAATTTGGCGTGAGCTATGTCATGCATATACACTTCTTGCCCCAATGGAGGCTTTCCATGAGGTACTTCATCGACACCCACGACAAGACGAAAGGCAGCTTTCCTCAAGGCCAATTAAGCGAGGCGGAATTTTTCGCGGCGTTCGATGCGCTCGAGGAAGCGGCCCCAAGGTTTGGCGTCGGCGCCCACGCCGCACACGTCAACCTCAAAGAAGGCAAGGCCTTCTGCTTGATGTGCGGGCCGGATGAAGAGGCAGTGCGCCAGGCGCATGAAGCAGTCAATCTGCCCTTCGATTCGATAACCGAGGTCAAGCGCGTCACGGGCGCCGATCTGCGGCATCCGGTAGCCGCGCAAACGGCACAAGCCGCCGCGTAGTCGCTCGGCCTCGGGTCAGCAACTGGAGCATCGTTTAAGGCTGCGCTCGCGCTACCGGTGGCCGATGGGCGCGAGCCCTGCCTTCTGATCCCGGCCCTCTGAAAGGTCCCGGGTCGCTGAGAGCGCTTTTATTCCCGGCGGTTTCCGTTAGGCTGTCGGACGATCCGTCCGGAAGGAGGCAACCATGACCGAGATGGTCCCGCTGGAAACGGCTGCGCTCGCTCCCGGCATTCGCTCCAGCCTCGCCCGGAACATCAACGGCCTCGACATCCACATCCTCGAGACCGGCTTCGAGCCCGCGGGCCGGCCCCTGGTCCTGTTGTTGCACGGCTTTCCGGAGCTCGCCTATTCCTGGCGAAAGGTGATGCTGCCGCTCGCGGCGGCGGGCCTCCACGTCGTGGCACCCGATCTCAGAGGCTACGGGCGCACCACCGGCTGGAATGCCGATTATGACGGCGATCTCGCTTCCTTCCGGCTTCTGAAGGCGGTGAGGGATGCGCTGGGTCTCGTCTCGGCACTCGGCTATCGCGAGGTCGCGCTGGTCGCCGGGCACGACTTCGGAGCGTCGGTCGCGGCGTGGTGCGCGCTCGCGCGGCCCGATGTGTTCTGCTCCGTCGCGCTGATGAGCGCGCCCTTCGCCGGCCCGCCAGCATTGCCGTTCGACACGACGAACCAGCCGCGCCGGCAAGCCGCACCCGAGGCCGACATTCACGACGAGCTGGCCAAGCTCGCTCGGCCGCGCAAGCATTATCAGTGGTACTACTCAACCCCGCCGGCCAATGCCGATATGCGCGACTGCCCGCAGGGTGTCCACGCCTTTTTGCGTGGCTATTTTCACTACAAGAGTGCCGACTGGACCGACAACAAACCAGATCCGCTCAACGGTTGGACGGCAGACGAGCTGGCCAAGATGCCGACTTATTACATCATGGATTTGCACAAGAACATGGCCGAGACCGTGGCGGCCGAGATGCCGTCGGCAGCCCGGATCGCGGCGTGCCGATGGCTGCCGGAGGACGAGCTCGCGGTTTATGCCGCCGAGTATGAGCGCACCGGGTTCCAGGGCGGCCTGCAGTGGTACCGGCGCGGGACGGGCGGCATCGACACTGCCGAACTGCAACTCTTCTCGGGCCGGACCATCGACGTGCCGTCGATGTTCATTGCGGGAAAGAGCGATTGGGGGACCTATCAGCGCCCAGGCAATTTCGAGCGGATGCAGCAGCAGCCGGAGCGGGTGAGCGAGCTGTTGATCGAGTTTCTGCGACGGCAGTAACAGACGGGAGCAGACGATGAAAGCAGTGCTGTTGACAAAACATGGCGGGCCCGAGGTGCTGCAGCTCGGCGAAGCGCCGGACCCGAAGCCCGGACCCGGGGAGGTCGTGGTCGACGTCCATGCCGCCAGCATCAACGCGGCCGACTACAAGGTGCGGTTGGGTGGTCCTAGCCACAACCTGAAGTTTCCATACATTTTGGGCCGCGACTTCTCCGGAGTCGTCAGCGCGCTCGGCGCCGGCGTCACCGATTTTTCCATTGGCGACGCGGTGTTCGGGGTCACCGACCAGGGAATCGAGGGCTGCTACGCCGAAAAGATCGCGATCAAGGCCGCGATCATCGCCAAGAAGCCCGCGCGGCTCGGCCATGCCGAGGCGGTGGCCATGGGGTTGACCAGCCTGACCGCGCTGTGGGCGGTCGAGGACACGGCAAAGCTCAAGCCCGGCGAGACCATCCTGATCCAAGGCGGCGCCGGAGGTGTCGCCGGCTTTGCGATCCAGCTCGCCAAGCATCTCGGCGCAACCGTGGTCACAACGGCCAGTTCCAGCAATCACGACTATGTCCGCAGTCTCGGGGCAGACCGCGCGATCGACTACAACACCCAAGATTTCACTGCCGCAGTGCACGACTGCGACGTGGTGTTCGACACGGTCGGCGGCAACGTCCAAGTACGTTCCTACGACGTATTGAAGCCCGGCGGCCGGCTGGTCTGGATCGCCGCGGCGCCGGCCGGGTTTCAACCGGCCCGTAAGGATGTCGAGGTCCTGCGCCCGAACGTCAAGCGCGACCGCGCGCATCTTGATCGCATGCTGGCGCTCTACGACCAGCGTGCGGTCTGGCCGCCGGCGATCACCCGCTATAAGCTCGCCGATGCCGCCGAGGCGCACCGGGTCAGCGAAGGGCGTCACCTGCAGGGCAAGCTGGTGTTGACGGTCCACTGACGCAAAACGTGGTGTTTCCCAGAGAGGAGGATAAACCAATGGCCGACAACGGGCAGATGATCATCGATCTCGACAAGAAGCGCATGACCGCGATGGCGCAAAAGGACGTTGCCACCTTGAACGCGGTGCTGGCCGACGACCTGGTCTATACGCACTCGTCGGCACGGCTCGACACCAAGCAGAGCCTGATCGGCAATATGGAAGCCGGCGCCACCGTCTACACCTCGGTCGAGCCGTCCGACGTCAAGGCGCAAGACCTCGGCGACAGCGTAGTTCTAACCGGCTCGTGCCGCATCGGCGTCATGTCCGGCGGCCGCCGCAACACCTTCAGTGTCAGGTTCACCGACGTCTACGCCAACAAAGGCGGACGCTGGCAGATGGTGGCCTGGCAGTCGACGCGACTACCGGAATAATCCGCAGAGCCTGTGAAGGATTGTCGAAGTCAACGCTACATCGCTCACCGCGTCATTCCCGCGAGCGGGAATCCAGGAATTTCAGTCGCTTGGCCTGGGCCCCCGCTTTCGCGGGGGTGACGAAGTGTCGTGCCGACGGCATTCATTCACATACTCTCAGTTGCCGCGGGCGAAGGCTCGGTGGGGAGACCGAGCCTCGCGGCCGCGGCACGCTGATCGACTATCCTGCGTCGGACACCGGTAGGCCGGCCTGCCAAAGCGAACGATAACGGGCGGCGAGTTTTGCGCGGCGAACCCGGTCGCGCTCGATCGCGTGCTCTTCGAGCGCCGCCCGGTCGGCTGCGGCGACCAGACCTTGCGTGGGCAGCACGCAAGCGGTCGGGCAGCGGGTAACGCCTCTTTTGCGGATGAATTCGGCAATCGCCGCCTCCGGATTGCCATGGGGGGCGTCGCGCTCTGTCGCGAGGGGAATTTCAGGAATCCAATGTAACATCTCGGGGGCCTTTTAGTTACATTTGGTTACAATCGTTACAATATGTTACTTCCTTATCTACGGTCAAGGTCAAAAGATCGTCAACTGTCCGTCAGCATGCTTCTCATACTTT
>Ga0306921_10003957_pt1 | contig 15109 bp, 14 predicted proteins | sample sta12Cox44000080_FD_203760 | JGI IMG/M metagenome (GOLD analysis project Ga0306921, IMG submission 203760) | Lab enrichment of tropical soil microbial communities from Luquillo Experimental Forest, Puerto Rico - statoxic.12C.oxic.44.000.080 (v2)... | ecosystem: Environmental > Terrestrial >...
GATGCAATGTCGGGCACCATCTGCCGCTGCGGCACCTATCAGCGCATCCGGCAGGCAATCAAATCAGCAGCGGGGTCAGTGGGATGACCGTCATCGCCAATTTAAGCCGGCGCGAGGTGCTTAAGGGCGCCGCCGTCACGTCGGGGCTCGTCCTCGGTTTCCATGTCGGGTTGCGCAAATTCCCCTTCGCCGAGGCGGCCGAAGCGACACCGTTTCAGCCGAACGTCTTTCTTTCCATTGACGAGACCGGCCTCGTGACGATCGTGGCAAGCCGCTCCGAGATGGGCACCGGGATCAAGACCGACTTGCCGCTGGTGCTCGCCGACGAACTCGAGGCCGACTGGAACCGCGTCAAGGTCGTGCAGGCGCAAGGCGACCCGAAATACGGTGACCAGAACACCGATGGGTCGCGCAGCACGTGGCAATTCTTTGGGCCGATGCGGGTCGCCGGCGCCACCGCGCGGCAAATGCTCGAAACCGCCGCCGCCCAGACTTGGAATGTTCCAGTCGGCGAATGCCAGGCGCAAAACAGTTTTGTCGCGCACGCTGCCAGCGGGCGCAAGCTGTCCTTTGGCGATCTCGCCAAAGTCGCGGCGGCAATGGCGGTGCCGCCGCTGAGGCAGGTGCGGCTAAAGGATCGGAAGGACTGGCGTTATATCGGCAAAGCGCACCCGGTCGTCGACCTCACGGATATCGTCCGCGGCCGGGCGACCTATGGCATCGACGTGGTCGTTCCGGGCATGAAATTTGCCTCAATCGAGCGCTGCCCGGTTTATGGCGGCAAGGTCAAGTCCTTCGACCCCAAAGACACGCTCTCGGTCGCTGGTGTCGAGCGTGTCGTCGAGATTCCGGCGACCCCCATGCCGTCGGGCTTCAAGCCATTGGGCGGCGTCGCGGTAATTGCCAACAACACCTGGTCGGCGCAACAGGGCCGCCAGCGCCTCAAGATCGAGTGGGACTACGGGCCCAATGCCGGCCACGACGGCACGGCCTATCGCGCCGAGCTCGAGGCGACGGCGCGGGAGCCCGGGAAGGTCGTGCGCAACGAGGGCGATGTCGACGCTGCGCTCGCCTCTGCGGCGCGGCGGGTGTCGGCAGACTATTTTGTCCCCCATTTGGCGCACGCTCAGATGGAAGTGCCCAATGCCGTGGCGCACTGGGTCGCCAACACCTGCCATACCTGGTCGCCGACGCAGAACCCGGCGCAGGTTCGTCAGACCGTCGCTGAGGTCCTCGGCATCAACGAAACGGACGTCACGGTCAACGTGACCCTGCTCGGCGGTGGCTTTGGCCGCAAATCGAAGCCGGACTACGTCGCGGAAGCGGCGGTGCTGTCGCGCATGGTCGGCGCCCCGGTCAAGGTGACCTGGACTCGCGAGGACGATATCCAGCACGACTATTACCACGCGATCTGCGCCCAGCACCTTGAAGCGGCGCTCGACCATGACGGCCGGGCCAATGCGTGGCTGCATCGCACCGTGTTTCCCGCAATCGAGGCTACATTCCAGCCTGAGATCGTTTACAGCAGCGGCGGCGAGCTGGGCCAAGGCGTCGTCGACATGCCCTACGACATTCCCAATGTACGCTGGGAGAACGGCGCCGCGGCGAACCATGTACGGATCGGCTGGTACCGCTCGGTCTATAACATCCCGCATGCGTTCGCCGTCTGCTCGTTCGTCGACGAGCTCGCCGCCGCGGCGCGCAAGGACCCGGTCGAATATCTGCGAGAGCTGCTCGGGCCGTCCCGCATGCTTGACTTGAAGGCGCTGGGCGTCGTCGTCGACTATCCGAATTACGGCGTCGACCAGCTCGCTCCCGGGATCGTCGACCAGTATCTGATCGACACCGGGCGCTTGCGCGGTGTCCTCGATCTCGTCGCTGCGAACAGCAATTGGGGTCAGAAGTTGCCGCCGAGGCAAGGCCGCGGCCTCGCCGTCCATCGCAGCTTTCTGAGCTATGTCGCTGTCGTCGCGCATGTCGCCGTTGGCAATGACGGCCAGGTCACGATACCGCGTCTCGATATGGCGATCGATTGCGGCACGATCGTCAACCCGGATCGCGTGCGCGCGCAATTGGAAGGTGCTGCGATCATGAGCATCGGCAATGTGCTCTTCGGCAACATCACGGTCAAGGAAGGTCGCATCGAGCAAAGCAACTACACCGATTATCTTGTCCCGCGCATCGACGTCACACGGGAGACCCACGTCTATTTCGTCGAAAACACTTATCTGCCGGGGGGTGTCGGCGAGCCGGGTGTGCCGCCGACTGCGCCGGCGATCTGCAACGCGATCTACGCGGCGACCGGCAAACGCATCAGGGCCCTGCCGGTCGACCCGCAGCTGTTGAAGGTTTAGAGAGGAAGCAAAGCTGCCTTGGACCAGGCAAGTTCGATGTTCAGCATGATTCTCCCACCTTCCACAGCGCGGCGGAAGCCGCGAAGCACTTTAACACAATTTGACCACGATTAACGCGGCCGGAGATGCGGGCGAGTCCAGATTCTTGGGCGTAGAACCAACGGAGCATCCCAATGGCCACGCAAACTCAAGCCGAGCATGCTCGCGACCGCCAAGATCCGCGCGGCGCCAACCGTGCCGACATCCCGGTCGGGCTCACCGCGCTGCTGGCCGACATGTTCGCAGTCTATCTCAAAACCAAGAACTTCCATTGGCACGTGTCGGGCCCGCATTTCCGTGATTACCATCTGCTGCTCGACGAGCAGGCGACACAAATCTTAGCGACAACGGACACCATTGCGGAACGCGTCCGGAAACTCGGCGCCCAGACCGTCAAGTCGATCGGCCAAATCAGCCGGCTCCAGCATATCGAAGACAACGATGTCGACGCGATTGCGCCGCGCGATATGCTGAGGGAGCTGCTGCAAGACAATCAACGCCTCGCCGAAGAGATGCTGAAATTACATGCGCTCTGCGACGAGCGGGGCGACGTTGCCAGCGCCAGCCTCATCGAGGTGTGGATCGACGAAGCCCAGGGCCGCGCCTCGTTCCTGCTCGAAGCCGTGCGACCGGGCTGACGGCCGGGATTGGATCGCCACAATATCTGCCGAGGCGTGTCGCCGACGGCCCGTGATCGGCAATGCGATCTACGGGCAACAGGCAACCGGATCAGGGCTCTGCCGGTCGATCCGCAGCTGTTGAGAGCCTAACAAAACCTTGAGGGAGTGATCTATGACGTCAGTAACATCATCTGCGCGCAACGCAACGCTCAGCTCCGTAGCCGGTGTTGTCGTTCCTGACAGCAAACTGGCGCGCGAAGTGACCGAATTGGTCCGGGATACAGAGCCACCGCTGCTGTTCCATCACTCGAGCCGCGTCTATTACTGGGGCGCGCTGACCGGCAAGCGCCGCGGCCTGCGCTTCGATCCCGAACTGCTTTACGCCGGCGCGATGTTCCACGACATGGGCCTCACCCCCAAACATGCGAGCGCGGATGAGCGCTTCGAAGTGGACGGCGCCAACGCCGCCCGAGACTTCCTGCGGATTTACGGCATTGCCGAGCAGGATATCGAGACAGTGTGGACCGCGATCGCGCTGCACACGACACCCGGTATCCCACCGCACATGCATCCCGTCATCGCGCTCGTTACCGCCGGCGTCGAGATGGACGTGCTCGGCATCGCTTTTTCCGAGTTCACGGAAGCCGAGCGCGAAGTCGTGGTCCGTGCGCACCCGCGCCCCAGCCGCTTCAAGGAAGAGATCATCCAGGCCTTCTACGACGGCTTCCACCACAAGCCCGAGACGACCTTCGGCACTGTCAACGCCGACGTGCTCGCCGACAAGGACCCCTCCTTCCGGGCCGAGAATTTCTGCCGCGTGATCCGCGCCTCAGTCTGGCCGGGCTGAGACCCCGGTCCCGCCGGCCAATTTTGGGCACACTTCCAACCCCCAACCCCCAAAACAAAGGAACCCACGATGTCCGAAACGAAACGCTTCACCACTGCTGCCGGCGCGCCGGTCGCCGACAACACCAACATCATGACCGCCGGTCCCCGCGGCCCGGCGCTATTGCAGGACATGTGGCTGATCGAGAAGCTGGCACACTTCGATCGCGAGGTGATCCCCGAGCGCCGGATGCATGCGAAGGGCTGGGGCGCTCACGGCACCTTCACCGTCACGCACGACATCACGCGCTTTACGAAGGCGAAGATCTTTTCCGAAATCGGCAAACAGACGCCTATGTTTGCCCGCTTCTCGACGGTCGCCGGCGAACGAGGCGCCGCCGACGCCGAGCGTGACATCCGCGGCACTGCATTGAAGTTCTACACCGAGGAGGGCAACTGGGACCTGGTCGGCAACAATACGCCGGTGTTCTTTTTCCGCGACCCGTTGCGCTTTCCCGATCTCAACCACGCCATCAAACGCGACCCGCGCACCGGGATGCGCAGCGCCGACAATAATTGGGATTTCTGGACCTTGCTGCCCGAAGCACTGCACCAGGTCACAGTCGTCATGTCCGACCGCGGCATCCCGAAGAGCTTCCGGAATATGCACCTCTTCGGCAGCCACACCTTTTCGATGATCAACGCGGCGAACGAGCGCGTCTGGGTCAAATTCCATTTCCGCACGCAACAAGGCATCCAGAACCTGACCGACGCCGAGGCCGAAGCGCTCGTTGCCAAGGACCGCGAAAGCCACGGCCGCGACCTTTTCAATGCGATCGAAGCCGGCGACTTCCCGCGCTGGGCGCTTTTCATCCAGGTGATGACCGAAGCGCAGGCGAAGACGCACCGGCACAACCCGTTCGACCTGACCAAGGTCTGGCCGAAGGCCGAGTACCCGCTGATCGAGGTCGGCGTGATCGAGCTCAACCGCTGGCCGGACAACTATTTCGCCGAAGTCGAGCAGGCGGCGTTCGGGCCGTCGAACGTCGTCCCCGGCATCAGCTTCTCTCCGGACCGGATGCTGCAGGCGCGCCTGTTCTCGTACCACGATACGGTTCGTTACCGCCTCGGCGTCAACTTCTACCAGATCCCGGTCAACGCGCCGAAATGCCCGGTCATGAGCTACCACCGGGACGGCAAGATGCGGGTCGACGGCAATCTCGGCGGCACCACCAGCTTCAACCCTAACAGCGCCGGGCTGTGGGACAACCAGCCCGATTTCGCCGAGCCGCCGCTGCCCATTGAAGGCGAGGCGGCCCACTACGACCATTACGCCGACGACGATCACTGGGAACAGCCGGGCAATCTGTTCCGGCTGATGACCCCGGCGCAGCAGCAGGCGCTGTTCGAGAACACAGCGCGAGCGATGGGCGACGCGCGCCGGCACATCAAGGAGCGCCATATCCGGAATTGCTGGCGCGCCGATCCGGCCTATGGCGAGGGCGTGGCGCGGGCTCTTGGCCTCAACCTCCGCCAGGCGACAGAATAAACCCGAACGATCAGCGAGCGGCGCCCTACCGAATTTGGGCGCCGCGAACGCGGCCGGAGACGCGCGATGCCGGATTGGATCAGCCCATAAGGAGGGACGACATGGAGTTTGCAACAATTCCCGAAACCTCGCTCAGGATATCACGCGTTGGTCTCGGAACCTGGGCAATCGGTGGGTGGATGTGGGGCGGCACGGATGACGAGGAGTCGATCGCGACAATTCGTGCTGCCGTTGAGCGCGGCGTCAATCTGATCGACACGGCTCCGGCCTATGGATTTGGCCGTTCCGAAGAGATCGTCGGGCGCGCGATTGCCGACGGTCGGCTGCGCTCACGCGTGGTGATAGCCACCAAGGTAGGGCTGGAGTGGAGGGACGAAAAGGTCTTCCGAAATGCCAGCCGTGACCGGATCCTGCGCGAGGCCGCCGACTCGTTGCGGCGGCTGCGGACCGACTACATCGATGTCTATCAGGTCCATTGGCCCGATCCGCTGGTGCCGATCGAAGAAACGGCCGAAGCAATGCAGACGTTGTTCGACCAGGGGAAGATCCGCGCAATTGGGGTGAGCAACTTCTCGGTTGAACAGATCGATCGCTTCCGCCGCGTCGCCAAGCTGCATGTCGTGCAGCCGCCCTATAATTTGTTCGAGCGCGAGATCGAGGCCGAGCTGTTGCCCTATTGTCGGCAATCAGATCTCGCTACGTTGACCTATGGCGCGCTGTGCCGCGGGCTGCTGTCGGGCAAGCTGCAAGAGGATGTGCAGTTCCACGGTGACGACCTTCGGCTGACCGACCCGAAATTCGGGCTGCCGCGCTACGCTGAGTACCTCGCTGCTGTGCGCCGTCTCGATCAATTCGCCAGCGACCATTATGGCAAGCGCATCATTCACTTGGCGGTGCGCTGGATCCTCGACCAAGGTGTGACGACAGCGTTGTGGGGTGCGCGTCACACCGGCCAACTCCAACCCATCGACGAGGTCTTCGGGTGGTCGCTCGACACTGCTGCAGAGGCGGAGATCGACCGCATCCTGCGAGAGTCGATCACCGATCCGGTGGGCCCCGAGTTCATGGCGCCACCGCCGCGGCCCAAGGTCGCGGCCCTGGAAGCGGCGCAGTGACATCCGGCAGAAACAACGCGATAGGAGAGAGCCGTTTCAGGCGCTCACGATGCTCGGGCATATCGTTCATGCCGTGTGCCCGGGCAAAAAGGCCGGTGAAAAGATCAAGACGGCGATCCACGATTTCGAGGGCGATCAGACCTATACCGAAAAGCCGGGGCACAATTTCAGGCTCCCGGCCCGTTCGCGGAGCGGGGAGCAGCGCCCGCAGAGCCTGCCCGCAGGGGACATTGCTGTAAGAGCAACCAAATCATTAAAAAGACGTGGCCAATTTTCGCCTTATTAGCAAGTCTCTCGCATTTGACACGTAACTGACGAAATTTTCGAGCAATCTGACGCTTGCACTGACCTATTTCCGACGCCGCTCGTGTTACAAACCGTTACAGATAATGTCAAACGTTAACAGGCTTATATGACCATATCATCTTCTTTGGCGTGCACGAGACCTCGGTTCGAAGCCGCTCTCGAAGGCGAACCTCCATCGAGCGAGTGCCCCCATTGCCTTGACCCGGTGTTCGGTCCCGGCTGGTGGTGCGAAAATTGTAATATCTGTGCTTTTCCCGAGATGATCCTCGATCCCGACTATGAGCCAGAACCTATTGAATCCGAGGGCGACGAAGAGCCCGACGACGACTTCAACTGAGCCGAGGTTCCCGCGTCGTCCGCACCGGCGGGGCTAGGAAAGATATGCCCCTACGTCGCGACGCGGTGGCCGGCCAGGTGTTCGAGTACCCGCACCAGCCCCGAATGGTCCCAGCCTTTGCCACCAAGCGCGGCGGCGGCGTTGAACAGCTCCTGGGTTGTCGCCGTATTGGGCAGCGAGAGGCTGAGACCGCGCGCCCCCTGCAGGGCGAGGTTCAGATCCTTCTGGTGCAATTCGATGCGGAACCCGGGGTCGAAGGTGCGTTTGATCATCCGTTCGCCGTGCACTTCGAGGATGCGCGATGAGGCAAACCCGCCCATCAGCGCCTCTCTAACCTTGGCAGGATCCGCCCCGGCGCGCGAGGCGAACAAGAGCGCCTCGCCGACCGCTTCGATGGTCAGCGCGACGATGATCTGATTTGCCACCTTGGTCGTCTGGCCGTCGCCGTTGCCGCCGACAAGGGTGATGTTCTTGCCCATCAGCTCGAACAGCGGCTTGACCTTGGCAAAGGCGCGCTCGGGCCCGCCGACCATGATCGTCAAGGACGCGGCCTTGGCGCCGACCTCGCCGCCCGATACCGGCGCATCGAGGTAATCGCAGCCCTTCTTATTGATTTCGGCAGCGAAGAGCTTGGTGTCGATCGGCGAGATCGAGCTCATGTCGACGACAATCTTGCCCGGGGCGAGCCCCTCGGCGACGCCATCAGGATCGAACAGCACATTCCTGACATCGGGCGTGTCTGGCACCATCAGGATGACGATCTCCGAACGCTCGGCGATCGCCTTCAAGGTGTCGCAGACCATGGCTCCAGCCTCGCGGACATCCGCCGGCAGCCGGCGCTTGCCGTAGACGAAGAGCTCGTGTCCGCCCTTGATCAGGTTGAGGGCCATCGGATGACCCATGATCCCAAGCCCGACAAAACCGATCCTCATGACCCCTCCTACCCGCCTTCGTGAGACGCGATCGGCCCAGACTGCAACAATTTCGGGAGGCGCCTCAAGTCGGGCGGCTGACACCTCTCCGGCGCAACCGCCGCGGCTTTATAGATCGGCCGTGCGCGCGTCGCGTTCGCGACTGCCGCGGAGGTTATCGAAGTTTCAGAAGTCGCGCTGCACTTCCCACTCCAGCCGCTGCGGCCGGGTGATCCAGGACGCCCAACTGGGAGAGTACCGTGGCCTGATCCCAATAGAGATGCTCGTTGGCGACTTTGCCTGCCTGAAACTGAATGATCCCGACCAGGGCAAACTCGACCCTATGACCCGTCGCCGGCACACGGGGGATCATCCAATCCATATCGAGTGTATGGGTAAATCGAGTCACGAACTCTTCGACGATCCGAGCCTCGCCGAAGGTCTGCGACAGCAAGGTGAGATCGAAATCTGGCGGAATGTTCGGCAGGAATTGACGAGCATAGAACTCGCGCACTCCTATCCGACCCATTCCGCCCGTCCCGGACGGAATGGCGAGGACATAAGGATTTTCGGTCATCGTAGCGAGGGCCGCATCGGCATCTTTGAGCACGAATTCTGCGTAGGTGTGTTGCTGCCAAGTGGCCAGCATGGTCTGCTGGTAGGGTGTGAGGTTATTCACCGGAAATTCCCATCCTCGGTGCAGGTGGTGAGCGTGGGCCGGGGCCGTACCGAACCATCCGCCCGGCCTTTGAGGTGCTGCGCATCGCACCCCCGTTGCTGCCGCGCGATCGTTAAGCCTTGCGCATGGCGCCCCTTGATTGGGCCGCGGGCACTCTGGCGCTGAGCGTGTTATTGAGTTCGAGCGCACCGCGCGGAATCGTGAAGCGCTCCTGCATCTTCGCATCATCCTCGGTGAGATTGCGCATCATGCAGCAATACTCGAGCGATAGGCCGTTGGGATCTTTAAAATAGATCGACTGAGCCCATCCGTGATCGACGATGTCTGTGACCTCCACGCCCTTAGCACGCAGCTCGTCGCGCTTTTTGGCTAGCGCAGCCGGCGAACCGGCCTCGAACGCAAAATGATAGAAGCCGGCAGGGACACCGAGCCCGCGGTTGATGCCCGCATCGTATTTTGCCGGAACATCCGGAACTCCGTTTGGTTCCAGAAAGGCAATAAGCTGACCGCGTCCGACATTAAAAAAGATGTGTCGAAGGTGCCCGCCTTCTTTGACCTTTATCGTCTCGGCGACGACCGGCTTGAACCCCAGAATGCCCTCGTAAAACTCGCGGGTCTTGTCGAGGTCAAGCGTCGAGAGACCGATGTGCGAAAATCCTCTGTGACTCATTTCTGTTACTCCTCGTGTTCGGACTCTGACCAGGGTGGAGGGGTGCTTCTCTGGCGTGCAGCTCACCGGCCGTGGGGAAGGCCGTGTCGAACTTCCGGTTTATCACCGTCACCTTCTCGCCGGTGAAACCGCCGCCGGCGGCCAGTTCGGAAATCGCTCTGAAGTAGTGGTCTTGGCCGCCCGGCAGGCTCCAATCAAGCACACACGCCGTCGTGTCGCCGGCATTCGTGAAGCGGTGCACCACATTGCGAGGGACGAAGACGATGGTGCCAGGACCCGCCGTCGCGGTCCGGCCACCTATCGTCACCTCATAGGTGCCTTCGACGATGAAGAAGATTTCCTCTTGGCTGAAATGGACGTGGTCGGGCGGGCCTTCACCGGGTCTATGCCACGCCATAATGACTGAGATTGCGCCGCCAGTGGTCTCGGTCGTGAGGAGCACTTTCATGTCGAGGCCGAACGGCTTGATCAGCAGCGCCTGTTCGGGCGTAACGACGGTGGCTTGCAGCAGTGGTGTTAGGGTTCTCGCGTCCATTCTTGTCTCCAGTTTGTGCGTCAGTGGGCTCTTGCCGTCTATTCGCGGAGGACGGGTCACGGCGAGCCCGGCCAGCCAATAGCGCGTGATTCAGAAGAGCCAGCGGAGCGGTTCGAGACCGAGCAGCAAGCGACCGGCCATCTCATAGGTTCTAAGCGTCCCGATCACGTGCTGGTTCATCGTCAGAATGTCGCGCAGGCAGCGATCGAGTGGTCCCTTTTGATAGACTGCTCCGCCACCTGCCGCCTTGTAAACAAGCTGCACCACATCGACGCGGACGCCAACGACGTGCGGATAGGCCGTGGTGAATAGTGCAAGCTGCCTCTCGGACGGCTGCCGTCCATCGCGCAGGGTCGTCCATAAATCGCCCATAACGCCGAAAAAATACGCGCGCGCCGCGGCGAGGGCCGTCTCTGCGCGTCCCACTGCCTCCTGCACGTAGACATCGTCACGGAGCACTTTAGGAGCCTCAATTCGCTCGCCGAGCGTGTACCGCCGTGCCGGTTTTCCCGCAGCGTCCTCGACCAGCGCGTCGATCGCGTGGCGAGCGATCCCGAGCGCCGGCGCGGCGCCCTTTGCGATAAACAAAAACGGGAAAGCGTAAAGCGCCCCCGGCCGCTTGATCAGCTGCGGATCCTGGAAGCTGAATGTGCGCTCCTCCGGGACGAACTCGTCGTGCACGCCGACATCGTTGCTGCCGGTGCCGCGCAACCCGGTCGTGTGCCAAGTGTCCAGGATCTCGCACTGCGACAGGCGCACGAAACACTGTCTGGTTACCGGCACGCCATTGTCATCGACGCGCGGCGCACCGTCCTCGATAACAAGGCAGCCGAGCCAGGCCCATTCGCAATGATGGCAACCGCTGACGAACGGAAAGCGCCCACTGACGCGGTAGCCCGCCGGCACCCGTATCGCCCGCCCTATCGTCGTCGCAGCGGCACCGGTGGCTACCCGAATATCAGGGTACATCGTGCGCGCGACGTCTTGATCGAGGAAGGCTGTGACATAGCCGCCGTCGGAGCCGATCATCGCGCACCACCCGACTGAACCGTCGGCCATGGCCAGCGACTCGATCACGCGGAACTGCGTCAACGGGTCCAGTTCCGGACCGCCCCAGATGCGCGGCATCGCCATACCGAACACGCCGGCATCCTTCATCGCCGCAGCAATACCCGGCGGTATTCGGCGGTCCCGCTCGATCTCGTCGCTCGCCGCCCGGATTTGTTCGGCAAGCCCGATCGCAGCGTGCAGGACAGGAGGGTCGTCTGCTGTTGCTTCACCTGCAGCATGCGTCATTCTGACCGGTAGCGCCCGTTCCGACGTGAAGATGTCGGCTTGTGTTAGCGAAGTTCCCGCGTCCATTTTGTCCTCCAGTTTGTGACTCAGCGAGTGGGCGTCGCGTCTTAGGCGACTAGGGTGCCTTGAGATCGCCGTCATGGCTAACCCAGCCAGCTATGCCCCACATTGTGTGACCCGTTCTAACGTAGACCTCTGGATATTCGACCACGTTCAGTCGTTTGCAGACTGTCGCGAAGATCGGAATTTGGACGCCGCGAATTACGGAAGGATTTCAGACTCTGGGAATTCGGTTACGTTTGAAGCGCAGAGGAGAGACGACCGCAACGAGGCCCTTGACAGTCGCACGCGGTTCGGATTGCCGACTGGACGTCTTCACGTGTCGGGCAGTGGACGACGGCGCGGTATAACAGCCGCAGCCACCGCAGTCTCTCTCCGCATCAATGGAGTGGTTTTCGATTAGATCGTCCATTTCCATCGCCCGGTCCCACTGCGCGAAGTCGATTATTCAGCGCACCTTGCACCGCGATTTACGGAGAAAAGAGCGGCTGATCGTGAAGATTGCACTGCTACGATCGGCCATCACGCAACCGGCTGGGCCTGCTCCGAGGGTGGCGTTTGTTGGCCTTTGTTCAGCGCGCGGAACTAGGCTCATGGCGATTGCTCTTCTCCAATCCCGCCTTCATCACGGTCATTCGCGGTCCTTTGGCCTGTTCAGACAGCCGAGGTGCGGTGGCGGCCGCCCCGCAAAAAAATCGAAGGGTCAGGCTACAGAATGATTTCAGGGCGGGAGAATTGCGTTACGACCGTAACAGCACAGAGGCCGTATTTGCACGATTACGTTCAACATCCACCCCCGATTGAGGCATTGTTCGACGCCAACGAGCATCCGGACGAGCGCATCAAGTGCTCGTAGAGCTGGTCGACGATCCGGGTACGCTGTATGGAGCGATCCGGCTTGGCGTCGGGAGGGTCAATCGGGTGAGCCGGAATCGGCCACCGACCGGCGGGCGCGGCCTGGGGCGGGAAGACGATTGCGGTCGAATACCCAGTCTGCAGATCAGCGCCAAAGCTGCTGACGGATATGGCGAAAAAGCCGGCGCTGACAACTATTACAGCAGCGTGGCATCGCCCAATTGCCGAGTGAACCGTTTTGGCTGCCGGCGCGTGGTGGCCCGAGGCAATCTGAAGCGTCATGCTGAACCTCTTCGTTTGTCGATGCGAAGAGGTTGGACTGGCTGCGCTACCGGGTAATTTCAGTTTTGGGAAAATGCGTTACGAGCGTAGCTAACCGGCGCAAATCCGGGACCCCTCAGGCAGCGCGCCAAAGCCGCGGCGATCTCGGCAGAGATGAGGGGCCGGTGCACAATCTCGGAGACGCCGGCGGCCACCAACGCGTCGGCATCGCTCTCGTCGGCCGAGGCTGTCGCCAGCACGATCGGCACCTCCGGCACGATTTCGTGCAGTGCAACAGCCAGATCGAGCGCCGACACGGCGGACGCGCGATGGCCTACCAGCAGCGCGTCGAATTTCTTCGGTATCGCTCGGCACGCTGCCACCGCATCGTCGGCGCGCGTGAACCCGACCGGCTCAACCGAGCGCCGCCAGCATTTCCTCATCGCCGAGGAGCCGCTCGCTGGCATCGTCGATCACCAGGACCGTCTCGCCGCGCCCGAGCCGGAGGGCTGGTGCTTCGCCGCGCGGTGCCAACGCGGCCGCGGCAATGCAGGGCAGCCAAACCTCGAAACGGCTGCCGACGCCCAGTGCGCTCCAGACGTTCATTGCGCCGCCATGATCCCGCACAATCTCACGCACGGTCGCGAGCCCCAGGCCATTGCCGTCTAGGCGCGTGGTGAAAAACGGTTCGAAGATGTGCTCCAAGGTAATCTCGTCAAATGCCGCGCCCGGCGTCGCTTACGGCAACGCGCACGTAGCGTCCCGGCCGAAGGATGTCACCATGGCTGAGCGACCGAAGTCCCGTTATCTGGTGCACCTCGGTTTCGATCTCGACGCGCCCGACCTGATCCATCGCCTGCGCGGCGTTGTTGCAAAGATTGATAATCACCTGCTGCAGCTGTCCCGGCTGACCGGATATGACGGCTGCCTCCGGCACCTCGCGGATAGCCAGTTCGATCCGCGAAGGCAACGAGACATGAAGCAGGTCACTGCTGGCCGGTTACGGTGTAATTTGAGCCGGCGGAGAATCGCGTTACATCGGTGAGGTCTTCACGCCGACGCCCGAGAGCCTGTTCGCAGCATGTGATCTGACAAAACGGCCCCTCGATCGCTATCCCGAAAATCTGCTCAGGTTTTGCTCACTTCTCGCTCGAACGGGGGCTGCGACCTAAGCGCGTGCCGCTGCAGTGCCCAGATTCGGGGCGCTCTGTCATCCCTTCCTCCATGTTCAGCGCGCGCAGCGCAGCATGGGAAAAATGGACGGCGACGAACCTATTTGAATCGTGCCCGAGATCTCGAAGCCATGTCTCTCGTACAGGGAGATATTTAGCGGGTTCGATGACCAAAGGTATGCTGGGAGGTGCTCCCGGTCGCATCGGCGAAGACCGCTCTGCAATAGCGCCGCACCGCTGTAAAGCTTCGACGCCGATCAGCGACAGGTACCAATGGGGCTGGGCTGGCCGATAATGTTCCGTTCGCTCGAAGACGGTGGCGACTTCGGCTTGCTTCTTCTCAACCATGCTGTCGGCAATAACCGCCTCGAGCGGCCCGTCGTCGCCATGAACACCCGGTGGGAGCCAAAGCGCGACGCCAAGGCCGTTGTCGGTGCGCTGCGCCGCTCCTGCGTCAAACGAGCTTGTTCCGAGGGCTCGGAATAACCGTGGAATGTCCATGAGATATTGATGTGGGTCCTCATACATCCAGCGCGCTACCGGATCGGCGCCAAAGGCCAGCACCAGCGTAGCGATGGCATGGTGGACTTCCGCGTCGCCGGCAATGGCCGTGACCCGCGGTGGTTAAATATCCATGACGATGTCCCTGCTTGGTAATGGAGCGCCGAGACTTCAGAGTGGGAGGTTGCCGCGGCATCTGAAGACCGAGCCATTTCATGCTCCTGTTATTAGTGAAATATGTGACGGGCCGGGCCGCGTCCTCGAGCACGACATCGCCGACAGCGAGTTGTAGCGTCTGATCGTTCTGAGTCATCGTTGATCGGCCAGCGACCTGAGAAACAGTTCCGCTCCGTCGAGGCGAGTATCTCCAGGTCGCAGCAATATGCATTGCATCTGAGCGATGGATCACGTCGAGCCTAGTGTGTCGGTTGTGCGGAGTTTTTTGCCTGCTTTGGGCAAATCGTCTCGGTCGCCCCGGCCGGACTTCAACTGACACGAGCGAGCAGCACGATAGCAGCCACGGTGATTGCTACCAGTGATGCCGCGGCAGCCCCCGTGAGAAAGCCGTCGGCCCAGTGCTCGACATCACGTAGTATTTCCGGCCAATCGATCATGGGATGCTCATTAATAAAGGTCATTAGCAATTATGAGCGGCTCTACCCGAAAGAGCACGAGCCGCTGAGACAATCTGTACGGTCATCTCGAACCTGTTCGATCGTTGAGATAGGGAGGATAGCGGGCTTGCGCTACGGGGCGATTTCAATACGGGAGAAACGTGTTACGGTCGTAGTTAGCTGACCAGAATTTCCGAAACCGCCAGGCAGCGCGCCAAAGCCGCGGCGATCTCGGCAGAGATGAGGGGCCGGTGCACAATCTCGGAGACGCCGGCGGCCACCAACGCGTCGGCGCCGCTCTCGTCGGCCGAGGCTGTCGCCAGCACGATCGGCACCTCCGGCACGATCTCGTGCAGTGCAACAGCCAGATCGAGTGCCGACACGGCGGACGCGCGATGGCCTACCAGCAG
>Ga0306921_10003958_pt1 | contig 15109 bp, 15 predicted proteins | sample sta12Cox44000080_FD_203760 | JGI IMG/M metagenome (GOLD analysis project Ga0306921, IMG submission 203760) | Lab enrichment of tropical soil microbial communities from Luquillo Experimental Forest, Puerto Rico - statoxic.12C.oxic.44.000.080 (v2)... | ecosystem: Environmental > Terrestrial >...
ATGATGGAGATGACGCGCGCCTTCGGAGCGATGTTGAAACAGGGAGTTCGTCCGCGTCGTACGTTGATATTCGGTAGCTGGGATGGCGAGGAGATAGGACTCACCGGATCAACCGAATGGGGCGAGCAGTTCGCCGACGAACTGCGCAAAAAACTGGTCGCTTATCTCAACGTAGATTCATCCGCAGCAGGTCCAGACTTTCACGGCGGAGCGTCCGGTTCGCTCGCGCCTATGCTGGTCGAGGCCACCGATTCGATTCAAGACCCCGGCGGCGGAACGCTCCACGAGGCCTGGCTGAAATCCACAGCGACGGAACGCCGGGAAGAACACGACACCCAGCCTGTGAACGACGCCAACGTCGTCAACACTCGCATCGGCAGCGGATCTGACCATACCGTCTTCCTCAACTTCCTGGGTCGCCCGGTCATCACCTTGGAGTTCGACGGGCCCTACGGCGTTTACCACTCCATGTACGACGACTTCTTCTGGATGAATCGCTTCGGCGATCCCGGATACAGGTACCATGCAGCAATGTCGCAGCTTTGGGGCGTCACCGCACTGCGACTGGCCCAGGCTGATTTCCTCCCGCTCGATTTCAAGTTCTACGGCGACACAGTCGATCAATTCCTAACCGAGTTGGAGAGGAACAAGCACTTCGAGTCAACCAAGCTGAGCCTCGCTACAGCGCATAAAGCGGCGAAAGAAATGTCGTCGGCAGCCGCTCAAACCAAGATGCTCCTCAACCAGGCGACGGCTTCGGGAAAACTCGATGCGAAACAACTGGCATCGATCAACCAGTTGCTCATGCAAGGCGAAGCCAACTTCATTCTTCCTGAAGGTATTCCCGGACGTCCCTGGTTCAAGCACATGCTCTACAGTTCGCGATACACCTACGCGCATCTGGAACTGCCCGCCATCACCGAAGCTGTCGAATCCGCGAACTGGACCGAGGCTCAGCGCCAAACCGAAGTCCTCACCAACGCCATCCAGGCCGAAACCGCTCGGATGAAGCAGATCGCCGACAATCTGCAAGGAAAGTGAATACGACCAACCCATACACCGGCGCCTCGTCGCGACTCTCCTGAAAATGGGGGCCTTGCCATGCAACACGGCGACGTCTCCCGCTGATGTCTGCCCACATGTCGTAAACTGTATGGCGAATATCCATGCGGAACGCGGCCCTGTCGGGCGCCGCACGGACTCAATCCAGGGAGGAGTCTCATCGTGAAGGTTCTACTTCGTACCCTGATGCCTGGTGTCGCAGCTCTGTTGCTGTTCCAACTGGCATCTGCCCAGGTTCCCCAACTTTCGCCCTTTTCCGCCGACTTGCAAATTACTTCGACCCGCAGCAACACGGGCCCGCGCGATGTCACTGGCCAGGTCTACGTCGGCAGCGGTCACATTCGTGTGAACATGGAAGGTTCGGGTCACAAAACCGCGCTGCTCACGGACTTCGCCGCCAAGACAACCGACATCCTTCTGCTCGATCAGCAGATGTACATCGAACAAAAGATTAAGCAGACATCGGGACCCGGGCCGACCACTGTGGCCCAGGACCTGAAGCCCTTCGATCCCGACAATCCTTGCGCCAGTCAGCCCGATGTGACCTGCAAAAAGGTTGGTGTGGAGGGAGTCAGCGGTCGCACCTGCGATCACTGGGAAGTTACCGATAAACAGGGCAGGGTAGCCAACCTCTGGATCGACCAGAAGCTGCACTTCCCCGTTAAAGTGACCTCGCAAGACTCCACCATGCTGCTCAGCAACATCAAGGAGGGTCAGCCCGACGCCAGCCTCTTCGTAATTCCGTCAGGTTTTGAAAAGCTGGAGACGAGTCCCGCGAAGCCTCCCCGTGCGGCAGGCCCGCCAAACCCGCCGCATCAATAAAACTATCGAAACGCTGAACAACCGGCGTTGGTGAAAGCGCCGGCCTTTAGGCCGGCGGCCGGTGCATGCAAACGACCACGGGCTTCAGCCCCGGCCGTACATAGTGCAGGGTCCCCTACCCTCATCGCCTGTCTTGGGGGACAGTGCCGGCCGCCTACCCGCGCCCTTTTAGCCCCAGGCTTCCCGGTGCTCTGCGTCTCCCATGCCATCCCCAACGGGCCAACCCCAATTCGAGAAAAATCGATATCTTAAAGGACTTAGCCGCATTTCCCGCTTGCCATCCGATGGTTTTTCCTATTCCATAGGCTGTTAGTCGTAACTCGGCACAGCGGGCCTATTCAGGAGTCACCATGGATCGCAGGAAATTCCTCGGCGTATCGGCCGGTGGTTTTGCCGCAACGCTCTTATCCAGGACCAGTCTCAGCGGTCTCGCGTTTCCCCTCGATCAGGACGCGAAACTCCAACCTGACTATCTCCCTTTCGCTCCCGGTGTCCCGCCCGAGCCGTACCAGTTCCCCCGGGATTTCCTGTGGGGCTCGGCCACCGCCGCCTATCAAGTCGAAGGCGCATGGAAGGCAGACGGCAAGGGCGAGTCGGTCTGGGACCGTTTCGCCCACAGCGTCGGCAAAATCAAGGGAGCGGCCACCGGCGACGTCGCCTGCGACTCCTACAATCGCTACAGGGAAGATATAGCACTTGCGAAATCGTTAAACTTAACCAGCTATCGCTTCTCCGTCAGTTGGCCGCGCATTCAGGCGAATGGGGCCGGCGCCCCGAATCCCAAGGGCCTCGACTACTACAAGCGCGTTCTCGATGAGCTGCACACGGCCGGCATCCGTCCGCTGGTCACCATGTATCACTGGGACCTGCCGCAGGCGCTGGAAGACAAGGGTGGCTGGCCCAACCGCGATACCGCCGGACACTTCGCCGACTACGCCAACATCCTCGTGAAATCGTTGGGCGATCGTGTCAATGCCTGGTGCATTTTCAACGAGCCCAACATTTTCACGTGGCTCGGCTACGGCACGGGAACCCACGCCCCCGGCCGCACCGATTGGCCGGCCTTCATGAAGTCCACCCACGTCGTCAGTCTCGCACAGGGCCAGGCATACCGCGCCATCAAGGCGGCGACGCCCAAGGCCGAAGCCGGTTCCTCCGTCACCATGGCCGATTGCATCCCCCGCTCAAACAGCGAGGCGGACAAAGCTGCGACTGAGCGCTACGAGGCCTATCGCAACTACTGGTTCTTCGATCCCGCACTCAAGGGCGAATATCCAAAGCCGCTGGCGACGGATCAGCTCTTGCAGTCGATGGACGTGCGCCCCGGCGACATGGAAATCATCAGGGTGCCGCTCGACTATCTCGGCATCAACTACTACGACCGCTCCATCTGCTTCGCGGCCGACGCCAACGGTCCCGCAAAGGTCGACACCCAGCAGGGCGACCAGGGCCCCAAGACCGAAAACGGATGGGAAGTCTGGCCCGACGGCTTCTACAACCTCCTGACCAAAATCAATGCCAAATACAAACCCGCAGCAATCGAGATCACCGAGAACGGTTGTGCCTACAACGATGTGCCCGACGACAAGGGCTTCGTGCCCGACGAGCGCCGCATCGCCTTCTTCCGCGGTTACCTGGGCAGCGTCGCCCGCGCGCATAAGGAAGGCGTTCCCATTCGCGGCTACAACGCCTGGAGCCTGATGGACAACTTCGAATGGGCCGAAGGTTACTCGCAGCGCTTCGGATTCATCTTTGTCGATTTCCGCACGCTCAAGCGCACGGTCAAGCAATCTGGCCAGTGGTACGCCCAAATCGCGGTCACCGGTAAACTTACGTAATCATCCTGGAACGGCAGTCGTAAACTGCGCTTCACGGTTTGCGTTGAAGGCGCCTTTTTATCGCTGGGTGCCCATCCTTTGCCCACTTTGAAGCAGCCCCCGAAAACAGTCCGACCTTGGCCGATCTCGGAGGCAATCCGATGGCTGCGTTCCGGATGTCTCAGCAGGTTAGATGCAGGATAGCGTTGCTGCCCGCCGGTTCGTCCCGCAATGCCTTGATGGCCTCCGCGGTCGGCACAACCAACAACTTGACCTTCCGGCGCTCTGCCTCTCGTTTCACTTCCGGCATGACTGGCAAAGCTCCTCCCCCTGTGCCGATCACCAGCCGCCGGCACTTCCAGGGTATTTTCTCCTCCACGGAGAGCGGGGTGTGTCCGAACGCGTCGCGAAACTGTTGCGAAGGTTTCTTCTTCCGCTTTCGGATTTCGCCGCGGTCGATCACCACGTCGTAGCTGTATGTAATCCCGTTGATTCGAATCGACCCAAAAGAAAAGTCCTCGAACCGCATAAGCACCTCCGCCTATCATGATAGCTCTGCGGCAAATGTCATTGGTGATCTCTCGCCAGTTCGTAAAGGGATTCACATCCGTCCTGCCAATACGCCACCCCAGGGCGCGTCGGGGAAGACTCAGCGCATGAGATGGCTCTGCGCACCGCCGGGCATCCCGCGAACATGCCGGAGGGAGTACGAAGGCAGAGAACCAGGCAATACATCGGTTGAGGTGGGCCCGCACGAACCCGTTGGGGAAGCCGATCCCGGTTCGGCAAAATGGCCGATGGCCTGTTAAGTTTGGCAGTGCGCAACTGGTCACGACTAACAGGAATACGAGAGGACGAAAATCATAACGACATCGGCGACAATGGGGCACTGCTCCCGGCAAAATCGTGGTTGACGTCGGCACCTAGCTTAGCTAGGACCAAAGGAGCAATACATTAAATGATGGAGAGAAATGGGATGGATCAGGTAATCGGTGGACCCACTAGGCTGTATCTAGAGGATTTGCACGTCGGCCAACGGTTTGTTTCCGGTCTGTATCACATGGACGAGAAAGGGATCAACGCCTTCGCCGCAGAGTTCGATCCTCAGCCCTTCCACCTTGACGAAGGCGTTGCTCAAACCAGCATCTTTCGCGGGCTGTCAGCGAGCGGTTGGCATACTGCAGCCGCGACCATGCATCTCCTGGTAACCGGAGGCCTGCCCCTGGCCAATGGCATCATCGGATTAGGCGGAGAGCTCGCATGGACAAAGCCCACGCGACCCGGCGATACGCTGCAAGTGGAGAGCGAGATCCTTGAAATATTGCCGTCATGCTCGAAACCGAACCAAGCTATCGTTAAAGTCCGAAGCACGACATTGAATCAACACGGAGAACCGGTGTATGTATTTACGGCAAAGGTCCTCGTGTTCAAACGCCCGTCCGCGTAGCCGATGAAACCTGGGTCTGACCGGCCGACCAATCTAAATGGCGGAGTTGTTCAGCGTGCCGCAGCAAACGCGTATTGGTCTGGCTGTTTATCAAACGCTTGCTTGCAGCCGGCGCAGCAAAAATAGTACGAGTCTCCGCGATACTCCGACCTGTGATTTGTGGAAATTACATCTACGGTCATTCCGCAAATCGGGTCACGAGCCTCCTGCCGCAGCACCGGCAGCGCGACTTTCGACTTCGCCGCTGGAATAACTTTGCGGGTCTGGATAATCTCAGCCAGGATACTTACCGCGATCTCCTCAGGCGAAGACGCGTGAATGTCGAGTCCCGCAGGTGCGCGTACCTCCGCTAATCGTTCGCCGGAAATTCCTCGTCCTCTCAGGTATTCAAATGTCTTGGCCGCTTTGACTTTGCTGGCGACGAAGGCGACATAGGAAGCCACGGTTGCAAGCGCGGCTTCCAGCGCTTCCTCATCGCAGTGTCCTTGGGTCGACACAACGATGAAAGTACTGGATGTAATTTTCATCTGACTCAGGTCCAAAGTCGTTTGGAGGAGGTCAGCGTCCGGAAATGCGTCGCGGTTCGCGTCAGGCGCAGCGACAGAAACCGCATAGCCGATGGTCTTGGCGAGTCTGACCAGGGTTTGCGCAACCGGAGATCGGCCGAGAATCAGTACCTGCGGCTTGGGCAGGACCGGCTCGATGAAGATGTCAAGCGTGCCGCCACTGTGACAAGTCATGGTGTAGTCCACAATCCCTTCCTCGGGCGATGATGATGGGCTGATGCGGATCAACCGCGGCTGGCCTTCCGCCAGCGCCTTCAGAGCCTCGTTCACCACGACCGGTTGTGCGCAGCCGCCGCCGATCCAGCCCCAGATCTTGCCGTCCGCCTGAATGATGGCTTTGTTCCCAGGTTTCCCCGAGATTGGCGCCTCATAACGAACCACGAGCGCAACGGCAAACGGTTCGTCCTTTGCCAGAAGCTCGTCCGCTTTGCTCAGGAATTGATCAAACATTTCAGTTTCCCTTTTGCCATTTGCTACAGATACTTTTCGAGTGCCAAAAGGCTCTCCAAATTATGCGCAGGTAGGAAGACGTCGATATAAGGAAGCGCCGCCTTCATACCCCGCGTAACGGGTTGATATTCCTTGAGCCCCAAGAGTGGGTTGAGCCACAACAGTTTGTGAACCCGGCGCCTGGCGTGCCGCAATTCTGCCGCTAGCATTTCCGGTGCTCCCGTGTCCCATCCGTCGCTGAGAATAATAAAGACCGTATTTCGAGTAAGTACCTTGCGGCCCTGCCGCCGATTGAATTCGCGAAGCGATCCGCCTATCTTGGTTCCACCCGACCATTCGGGTGCTCTTCGTGAGAGCCCTCCCAAAGCCTCGGACAACTCTCTCGCCTTTAGTGCATAGCTGACTTCAGTAACACTGGTGCTGAAGAGAAACGTATCCACACGCTTGAAGTGTTTCTGCAACGCATAGGCGAATCGCAGCAGAAAGAGACTGTAAAGATTCATCGACCCGCTGATATCCAGGAAAATCACCAGCTTCTTCTGCAGCGGCCTTCTGCCTTGAAAGGCCAAGTTGATCGGGTCGCCGCCATGAGAGATATTTCGGCGAATGGAGCGTCGCAAGTCGACGCGATCGGCGCGACGATTGATCTTCATTCTTCGCGACAGCCGGAGACTCATTTGTCTGAGGAGGCGAAGCGACAACTGCTCGAGCGCCGCGAGGTCGGCCTGCGGCGTCTCTGAGAAGTCAATTTTCCTTAGACGTTGCTGCGAGCTTGCGCCCACGACTGATCTGCCTTCACCTTCGCGCGCGGCAGCATCGTCGCTGGCCATGCCAATGAGCAGGCGTGAGTGTGCTAACGGCTTCTGCGTCGATCGATCGAGCGGCCGGCCTGTTTCCACACTGGCTTCTGCCTGGCTTCGCGCAGAATGCCAATATGCCCGGAAGAGGCGGTCGAACAACTCCCACTCCTCTTGGGAGGAACACAGCACCGCTCGCAGCGCGATCGCGAATCGCTTCTGGTCGGCGACTCCGATGGTTTTGGCTGCTTCGAGCGCCGCAAGAATTTGCTGCATTGCGACCGGCAGTCCGTTGGAACGGGCGTACCGGCAGAACGCCACGATGGAAGCCGCCCAGCGATCGGGTTCATGATCCATGGGGTTCATTTCAAGCAAAAGGGCCTCGCAGCATCGCCCAGCCACCATCGGATGGAAGATCTGCCAACTAAGATTGCGCGAGCAATTTCTCGATCCCGGTCGCCTTGATTATCGCGCTGTCCTCCATCGACTTGGCCAGACAGCCCAAGGTCTGCTCAACCGTAGCAGCGTCCAACCGGTGCTTGCCGAGCGCCATCGCGGCTTGCGTGCAGTCCAGCGTTTCGGCAACGCCGGGCGGTTTCGTTAGCTCCAATTGCCGCACTGCCTGCACCAGGCCAACCGCCTGCATGGCGAGCTCGTCTTCGACGCCGGGCAGCCTGGCTCGGACAATCTTCATTTCCTTCTCAAAGCTGGGATAGTCGATCCAGTGATAGAGACACCTTCGTTTCAGGGCATCACTCAGTTCACGGGTGCGATTCGAGGTGAGGATGACGTAGGGAACGTACTTCGCCTTGATTGTACCCAACTCAGGAACAGTGATCTGAAAATCGGAGAGCAGTTCGAGCAGGAACGCCTCGAAGGCCTCGTCCGCACGATCAATCTCATCAATGAGCACCACTGGGGCGGCATTTTCCGCGAGGATGGACAGGAGCAAAGGGCGTTCGAGAAGAAACTCCTTGCTGAAGATATGCTTTTCCTTCTCTTCGACCGTCTGCTCAGTTTTCTCCTGAATCTTGATGGCCAGCAATTGCTTTTGATAATTCCACTCGTAGACAGCCGTGCTTACGTCGAGCCCTTCATAGCATTGCAAGCGGATGAGACGCGCCCCCAGCAAGGAAGCGAACACCTTGGCCACTTCGGTCTTGCCCAGGCCGGCGTGCCCTTCGATAAGAAGCGGTTTACGCAGGCGAAGAGTGAGGTAGAGAGCCGTCGCGAGAGCGTCGTCTGCGATGTATCCCAGGCGCTCGAAGCCCTGGACGAGATCGTCCACGTTCTTGATTTCGTCCGCAGAAGAAGCCCTTTGGGTGTGCGCCATCATGGTCACGCTTTAGCCGAAAACAATCCCTTGAGCGCCTGGAGCAAACTGCGGAACATGCCTTTGATGGCTTGCCATGCAATGGAGCCGGGTTGGATCGGTTCAGGAGGCGTCACTGCGGCACTCGCTACTGCAGGTTGATCGGCGGACTGTTGCAGCAACGCCTGGAAGTTCTGACTGAACTTCTCAAACATGATGTTGGAAACTTCGGTGATGACACGCGCTCCCATCTGCGCCAGGATACCCACGACATTGACTTCTGAGGTGCTGGTGACCCGGGTCATTCCGTTATCCGGGGCCGCAAGCTTTCCCGTCATCGTCATCGACGCGCTGCCCCGCCCTCGCACATCCTGTCCTTTCCCCTGAATTTCTATCTCATGGTTCTGCGGGTCGAGACGAAGAATCTGCACCTCGCCTTTATAGTCCGTAACGCTGGGGCCGACCTTTACGCGGATCGATCCCTGGTAGGTCTTGTCGTCGATCTTCTCGGTGATCTGCGCTCCGGGCACGCAGCTAGCAACCTTGGTTGGATCGCTCAGCAAGCTCCACACCTTTTCGATCGGGGCGCTGACCTGAAAGGTTTTCTCGATCCGTAAGGCCAACTTAACTCACGACCCCTTTCTCCTTGAGAATGGCCCAGACTTTCCACGGTGTGATGGGCATGTCAATGTGCTGCACACCCAGGTGCGCGAGCGCGTCGACAACGGCATTGACAAACGCAGCCGGCGAACCGACGTTAGGTGATTCGCCTACGCCCTTCGCTCCCAGCGGATGATGAGGAGAAGGCGTGCAAGTCTTGTCAGTTTCCCAATGAGGCGTCTCCACGGCAGTGGGCAACAGGTAGTCCATAAAGCTACCGCCCTGCACGTTTCCGCTCTCGTCGTAATCGATCTGTTGCATGAATGCAATGGCGAGGCCCTCGGTCAGACCGCCATGAATCTGCCCGTCAACAATCATGGGATTGATGACGTTGCCGCAGTCATCGACCGCGATGAAGCGGCGGACCTTGACTTCGCCGGTCCCCTTGTCGATGTCCACGATGCAGATATACGTCCCGAACGGAAACGTGAGATTGGGCGGATCGTAATAGTCCACCGCTTCGAGGCCCGCCTCCATTCCTGCGGGCATGTTGGTGTAAGCCGCGAAGGCGATGTCCTGGATGGTCTTCGACTTGCTCGGCGCACCTTTCACGAAAAACTTGCCGGGCTCCCACTCCAGATCTTCCTCGCTGCATTCCAGCAGATGCGCGGCGATCTTCTTCGCCTTCTCGCGAATCTTGCGCGCCGCAACCGCGGTGGCCGCGCCCGAGACCGGCGTACTGCGGCTGGCATAGGTTCCTAGTCCGTAGGGAGCGGTATCGGTGTCGCCCTCCTCCACGACGACATCAGCGGCCGGAATGCCTAGCTCCTGCGCGACAATCTGCGCGTAGGTTGTCTCGTGGCCCTGCCCCTGGCTCTTGGTTCCCATTCGGCAAATCGCCTTGCCAGTGGGATGCACCCGGATCTCAGCACTGTCGAACATCTTGATCCCGGCGATGTCGAACGTATGCGCCGGTCCGGCACCGACGATTTCGACGAAGCTGGAGATACCGATGCCCATGAATTCGCCCTTTGCACGCTTCTCTGCCTGCTCTTTGCGGAGTTCCTGGTAGTTGATCTTCTCCAGCGCCAGGTTCATCGCCGCTTCGTAGTTGCCGCTATCGAAAGACCAACCCAACGGCGACGGGTACGGAAACTTTTCCGGACGGATGAAATTCTTCCTTCTCAGTTCGACCGGGTCGATTTTCAACTGCTGTGCCAGAACATCCACCGCTCGTTCAATCAGATACGCAGCTTCGGTAACCCGGAACGAGCAGCGGTAGGCAATTCCCCCCGGAGCCTTGTTGGTATAAACGCCGTCGACTTCACAAAAGGCATTGGGATAATCGTAAGCCCCGGTGCATATGCTGAAGAGGCCGGCCGGAAATTTCGTGGGCTGAGCGGCGGCATTGAACGCGCCGTGGTCGGCGAGCGTTTTCACGCGCATAGCCTGAATCTTGCCGTTGCCGTCGGCGGCCAGCTCGGCCGTCATGTGGTAGTCGCGCGCGAATCCAGTGGACTGCAGGTTTTCCGATCGCGTTTCAATCCATTTCACCGGACGTCCTAACGTCAACGATGCCACGACGGAGCAAACGTATCCCGGATAAATCGGCACCTTGTTGCCGAACCCGCCTCCGATATCGGGCGAAACCACCCGGATATTCTGTTCCGGAATTCCGCCCACCAACGCAAACAGCGTGCGATGGGCGTGCGGCGCCTGTGAAGTCATATAAATCGTGAGCTTACCGGTGGCGCTATTGAAATCGGCAACGCAGCCGCACGTCTCCAACGGTGCCGGATGGCAACGCTGGAACACCGCATGCACACTGGCTTTGACGGCCGCATTTTGAAAAGCCTTGTCGGTAGCTGCTTTGTCGCCCACTTCCCAATGAAAGATGTGATTGCTCTTTTCTTCGCGGTCTTCGCGCAGAATCGGCGAACTCGGATCGGTCGCTTTGTGCGGGTCAACCAGCACGGGCAACTCTTCGTATTCCACTTCCACGAGCTCCGCAGCGTCGGCAGCCGTGTACCGGTCTTCGGCGACGACGAAGGCCACTTCCTGTGACTGGAACAGGACCTTGCCAGTCGCCAGAACCATCTGCTTGTCGAAGAAGAGGGTGGGCATCCAGGCGAGGTTCGCTTTGGCCAGGTCTTCTCCGGTGATCACCGCCAAAACGCCAGGGAGTTGCTTGGCCTTTTCGGTGCTGATGCTCTTCAGACGGGCATGCGCGAAGGGGCTGCGCACCATTTGCCCGTAGACCATGCCCGGCAAACGGACATCGTCCACATAATTGCCCCGGCCCTGGATGAATCGCGAATCTTCTTTGCGCTTGATGGAGTGGCCCATGCCACCAATTTCAGGAGATGTTTGCTGCATTTACTTTGCCCCTCCTTGTTCCATCTTGCTGGCGGCATACTGCACGGCCTTGACGATGTTCTGATATCCGGTGCAGCGGCACAGGTTGCCGGAGATTCCCCAGCGGATGTCCTCTTCACTGGGCATCTTGTTCTTCTGTAGCAGGACGTAAGATGACATCAGCATGCCGGGCGTGCAGAACCCGCACTGCAGTCCGTGCTCTTCTTTGAAGCCCTCTTGCAGCGGATGAAGCTGGCCGTCTTTGATCAGGCCCTCCACCGTGAGCAACTCGCGGCCGTCTGCCTGCGGGGCGAACATGGTGCACGACTTGACCGTTTTCCCATCAAGGACGACGGTGCAAGCGCCGCAGTGACTGGTGTCGCAACCGACGTGCGTGCCGGTGAGCCCCAGTACTTCGCGAATGAAATGGACGAGCAAGAGCCGGGGCTCAACTTCAGCCTCACGATCACGTCCGTTTACCTTAACGCGGACCAATTGTTTTTTTGCCATGCTGATCCTCCGCAAAATCCCTTGAATCTATTTGCCAGCTCGTTCGGCCGCACGCTCCAGGGCGCGAACCGTTAGCTCCTTCACTAGCCCCTTCTTATATTCCGCCGGTCCGCGCAGGTCCGAACTCGGTTGCGCTTCCTCAGACGCCAGTTGCGCCGCCTGCCGGGTGTTTGCTTCGTCGAGTTCCTTCCCACGCAGGAATGCTTCTGCATTGCGCGCCTTCACCGGCGTGGGTCCGACATTGGTGAGGCCGATACCCACTTGCTGGTAAACTCCGTTCCCGTCCAGAGTTACCTGGGCCGCCACGGCGGCTGTGGCGAAATCGCCCACCTTCCTCTCCAGCTTAAGGTAAGCGCCTCCGCTGCGGGCCGGAGGCAGCGGGATGCGGATCTCCGTCACGATCTCGTCGGGTTGTAGCGCGGTGGTGAACAATGTAACGAAGAAATCTTCGACGGGTATGACGCGCTCGCCTTTTGGTCCGGTGGCCACAATCTTCGCGCCCAGCGACAACATGGTCGCCGGATGGTCGTTGGCCGGATCGCCATGAGCCAGATTGCCAGCCAGAGTTGCGAGGTTTCGCACCTGCGGGTCGGCGATGACATGAGCGGTGTCGTGAATGATGGGGAACCTGGACTGGATGAGCGAAGAGTTTTCCAGATCGGCTTCCCGTGTCAGCCCGCCGATCTTCAGATACCCGTCCTCTTCCCTGATGTAAGCTAATCCGGCGACATGATTAATGTCGATGAGAATGGCGGGCCGCGCAATCCGCAGCTTCATCATTGGAATCAGGCTTTGCCCCCCGCTCAGTATCTTGGCATCGTCACCGTGCTGCTGCAGCATTGCGATCGCTTCGGGGATGGTGGAGGGGCGCAGGTACTCGAAGGTTGGCGGAATCATTCTTTACTCCATCGTCGAGAGTTCAGCAAAAATAGCGGCCACCGAAAATGCGATTGCGAGCAACGCAAACGGCGGACGCTACGTTATCACATGGCCGTGTGACGTGAAAACCCTGGGTCGATTCGCGATTCGAAACTCCCGATCTACGGATTGGGGTTTCCTTGACTCCGTTCTCTCCAGTCCTCGATCGCATTCCGAATCGCCTCTGGAGCCAGATTGCTGCAGCGCATTTTGTATTCGGGAATGCCTCCCAGCGCGTCCGCAACGTCCTGTTCCCGGATCTGATACGCCCGCTCCACCGGCTGGCCCAACACCATTTCGGTCGCCATGGACGAGCACGCGATGGCGACCGCACATCCCATGCACTTGAATTTCGCATCCTGTATGACATCGTTCTCGATGCGCAGAGTGATGAGCACAGTGTCGCTATCCAACGGGCTGCGCACGATTGCCTTGCCGGACGGCGCGTCCACGCGCCCGACATTGCGCGGATTGGAATAGTGCTCGCGCACCAACTCGCTGTACAACATCGTCCCCTTAGTTGAAGTGTGCCCTAACGGGAGACTATGATACGTCACCAGTGATGTCGTCGGACCTCTACAGCCAAGCCACCCAACTCGCTTCCGGGGAGAAACCGTTCGCGATTGCTACCGTGGTCCGAGTCGAAGGCTCTTCTTCCGCCCGTCTCGGCTCGCAGGCCATCATCGATTCACAGGGCATGCTGTTGGCGGGCTGGGTGGGTGGCGGTTGCGCAGAAAGCGCCGTCAAAAGCGAGGCCTTGAAGTGCATGGAGACTGAGCGGCCTCAACTGATTACACTGGACCTGCGTGATGAAACGTTGGGCGTCGGAATGCCGTGCGGAGGCAAAATGGACGTTTTCATTGCGCCCGTTCTGCCCAAACCCGAGTTGTTGATCGTGGGCCACGGCCGCATCGCCGAGACCCTGGCAAACCTTGGGAGCCTGATGGGGTTCACCATCACCGTCAACGATCCCGCCGCCAACCGCGACGCCTTTCCCACTGCGTCGCGGCTTGTGACTGAGGACTTCGACCTCACCGAGACGCCGATCGGCCGGAAGAGCTACGTCGTCATTGCGACCCAGCACAAGCGGGACCACCTTTGGCTACAGAAGGCGCTGGAAGGCAACGCGGCGTATGTCGCTCTGGTGGCCAGCCGCCACCGCGCCAAACTGGTGCTTGACTACCTTGCAGCGGCGGGCCTCCCCGCGGAAAAATTAGCGACTGTCTGGGCGCCCGCTGGTCTGGATCTGGGTGCTGCCACTCCGGAAGAAATTGCCTTGAGCATAATCAGCCAAATGGTCGCTTTGCGCCGCGGTGGGAGCATCACGCCGCTTAGCCTGAAAGAGTCAGACTTGGACAAGCAACGTGGCGCTGTTGATACGGTCACCCACTCGTCATGCGTCTAATAGTCGCCTAAGTCGTTTGTTTTCAGCTTTTTTAAGCTAACTCCGGATGCCGGTGGCAAGCTGGGGCAAAAGATTTCGCCCAAAATTTCCGCTGCCCGAAGGTGATCTTCGCTAACTGCGTGCGTATCTTTCATGGTCGTTGCCAAGCGTGTGTGTCCAAGCCTTGCAGTCCTGACCGCCAACGGAATGCTGTGCCTATCTTGCTCCGTGGCGTTGGCATGATGGAAAGCGTGCAGACCGTGAGCGGGCAATTCCAGACTGTTTGTGATTGGTCGTAGCACATACCGCACCCCGTCCACGTTGTCCAGCGGCCTACCATTCTTCGAGAACAGCAGTCTCCTTGAGGATCATCGCCTCGGTTCAACAAATAACCTTCAAGGTGTTCTGCCCATCGCTCCGAGATCGGAAACAGCCGAATAGCAGGTTTTGGTTTTCGGCGTCTGAAGTTTGCCCCTCCATGCCGATCTGCGTACTTCCATCGTGCGGTCCACCAGATTCAAGCAGTCCACTGTCAAACCGCAGACCTCCGCACCACGAATGCCGGTCTCGGCCACGATCCAGAACAGCGTCTTGTACGGCTCGTCAGCCACGGCGATAATCTGTCGTATCTGAAAGCCGCTGTACGCCCTGTCTGGAGTCTCGTTTCAACGCGGCAGGATCACACCATTGCAAGGATTCTCTTTCAGATAGCCCCAAGCGATTCCGGCCTTGAACACCAGCTTTACTGTCGCCAGAAAGTTCCTGATGCTACGGGGCTTCAGCTTTGAGCCAGCCATCCACTGCTGTAACGACTGATTGCGGATACGGCTGACAGGCGCATTGCCAAAATACGCCTTGAAGTGACGCAGATGTGCCTGTTCACTGTTCCGACTACTCGGCTTGTGCTGCGCCATAATTGTGGTCTCCCACTTCGTAGCCAGTTCGAGGAACGACAACTCGATCTTGGGACGATACTCGGGCCGGTTAACCGCGTTCATCGTCTCCCCTGCCTAACACTGATCCCGCTGACCTTTCGATCGACTCTCAGGAGCGATCCGGTGAAAGCTTG
>Ga0306921_10003960_pt1 | contig 15099 bp, 9 predicted proteins | sample sta12Cox44000080_FD_203760 | JGI IMG/M metagenome (GOLD analysis project Ga0306921, IMG submission 203760) | Lab enrichment of tropical soil microbial communities from Luquillo Experimental Forest, Puerto Rico - statoxic.12C.oxic.44.000.080 (v2)... | ecosystem: Environmental > Terrestrial > Soil...
ATGACGTGCCGCCCGCCCGGCGCAAGTGAGGGATCAGCGACCGTCGGGAGCGTCGCTTCCAGCATCGGTGCGCTCGAGAATTCATTGTACTTGGAGTGGTTGTAGGCGCGCTCGATGTAGTCCGACGAGGGTGCCACCAGCAGGCGGCCGCGCAGCGACTCCGGCGCGAGCCCGGGAAACTCCGGGAGCTGCGCCAGCCCCAGATGGAGCTTCGCCGTGAGCCCGCGCGTGCGCAGCTGCGACACGCGCCGCACGAAGCCGGCATCGAGCTGCTCGGAGCCGAGGAGCCTGAGGAACGTCGTCTTCGGATCGGCGCTCGACACGACGGTGCCGGAGGAGATCTCCTCCCCCGAGGCGAGCCGCACGCCGGCGGCGTGATCGTCGCGCACCAGGATGCGCTCGACCACGGCGTCGGTGCGGATCTCGGCGCCCGCGGACACCGCTGAGCGTGCCAGCGCCTCTGACAGCGCGCCGAGACCGCCGAGTGGCTGCGCGAGCCTTCCCGCGCCCTGCGCGGCCGCTGCGCGATACAGGAGCGTCAGCACCGTGCCGGGCGAGCGCGGCCCGTAGTTGGTGCCGAGCACCGCATCGAGCGCCAGCGCCCCCTTGAGCAGCGGTAAACGGAAGCGATCCTCGAGAAGGTCGTGCACGCACATGCCACCGATGCGCAGCAGCTCCCGCAGGTCCCTCCGCCCGAGGCGGCGCAGACGCCAGCCGAGTGACAGGAGCGCCGCCTGGTCGCGCCACGCCTCGGTACCGAGCCGCGGCGGCGTGGTGCACAGCACCGGGTGCAAGGCCGCGGCGAGTCGCGCGAGCAGGGCCTGCCAGTCCGCGTACGCGGCTGCATCCGCCGCCGACTGTGCGCCGAGGGCCGCAGACGCCCCGGCTCCGAGTGAAAGATGGGCGCCGTCGCCTGCGAGTGCAGTGCTCGGCAGATCGGCCACCGCCAGCTTCAGGCCGAGCGTTTCCAGGTCGAGCTCGCGCATCAGCGCGGGCGGCATGAGGTGCAGCAGATGGGCGCAGGCCGATACCCTGAACCCCGGGGCAAACTCACGCGTGACGGCGGCACCCCCCACCTGGGAAGCGGCTTCGAGCACCAGCACCGAGCGGCCACTGCGCGCAAGAAACGCGGCGCAGACAAGACCGTTGTGGCCGCCGCCGACGATGATGCTGTCGTAACGCCCGGCCGCGGCGCTCATGAGAGTCGTCCCCGGTCCGGCAGGCGGCCGAGGTCGCGCAGAATCGCACGCGCGCTGTTGGCACCCGGTGCGCCCATCACGCCGCCGCCGGGGTGGGTACTCGAGCCGCACATGTACAGCCCGCGCAGCGGCGAGCGGTACTGCGCGTAGCCCGGCAGCGGCCGGTTGAAGAAAAGCTGATCGAAGGTCAACTCACCCTGGAAGATGTTGCCCTCCGTGAGACCCACCTCGTTCTCGATGTCCTGCGGTGTGCGGATCTCCGCGTGCAGGATCAGCTGGCGGAAATCCGGGCTGTGGCGCGCGATCGTCTCGATCACGGTGTCACCGAACGCCCGGCGCTTCTCCGCGGTCCACTCCCCGTCTGCGAGCCGGTAGGGACAGTACTGCACGAACACCGACATGTAGTGCTTGCCATCCGGCGCCATGGTTGGATCGATCTGAGTGGGAATGAGCATGTCGATGTAGGGGGCGCGCGACCAGCGGCCCTCCTTCCAGTCGTCGTAGGCGCGCTCGACCATCTCCAGCGTATCGGTGACGTGCATGTCGCCGCGGGTACAGGGGGAACCCTGCGGGATGGCCGGAAAGTGCGGCAGGCCATCGAGCGCAATGTTGAGCTTGCCGGAGGAGCCGCGGATCTTGAAGCGCCGCACCTGCTCGAGAAACTCCGGCGGCAGCTCCCCGGCCTTTACGGTCTCGAGGAAGGTGCGCTTCACATCGAGATTCGACACCACGATCGGCGCCTGCAGCTCTTCGCCGTCCTCGAGCACAACACCGGTGGCACGCCCGTTACGCGCGAGGATCTGCGCAACCGGTGCGCTCGCGCGCACCGTGCCGCCGCTCGCGGCGAACGACGCCGCCAGAGCCTGGGTGACGGCGCCCATGCCGCCACGGGCGAAGCCCCAGGCTCCGACCGCGCCATCGATGCTGCCCATGTAGTGGTGCAGGAGCACGTAGGCCGTACCGGGCGAGCGCGGCCCGAGCGCCGTGCCGATGATGGAGCTGCCGGCGAGGTGCGCCTTGACGATCTCGCTCTCGAAATACTCCGCCAGCATGTCGGCGCAACTCATGGTGAAGAAGCGCAGCGTGTCGTACATGCGCGCTTCACCGAGCTTGTGGAAATGCCGGCCGAGGAACAGCAGCTCCTGCAGGTCGCGGGGCCGGAACGAAGTGGGATCGGGTGGCGTGCGCAGCAGCAGCGGTTTGATGAAGCGGCAATGGCGCAGCATGTCGCGCACGTAGCGCTCGTAGGCTTCCGCGTCGTGGGCCGAGTGCCGGGCGATCTCGCGTCGCAGGGCGTCGTGATTGTCGTAGAGCGCCAGGTGCTCGCCGTTGCTCATCAGCGTGCAGCCGCCCTCGTAGGGGATGATCTGCAGACCGTGCCGGGGCAGCTCGAGATCGCGCATGATCTCGGTGCGCAGCAGGCTGCACACGTACGAGCAGTTCGAGTAGGTGAACCCGTCGTAGAGCCTGCGGCTCACCGCCGCCCCGCCGATCCAGGGGTTGCGCTCGAGCACCAGCACCTTGAGCCCGGCACGCGCCAGGTAGCAGGCGTTCACCAGGCCGTTGTGGCCGGCGCCGACGACGATCGCGTCGTAGCGGCTGGCGCCGCGGGCATTCACGCCGCCGGCTCTCCGCGCATCAGACCCCACTCCGGGCCGTGGCGCTTGCCCGGCTGCGCTTCGAGGGTGCGGTCGACGGCCTTCTCGAACGCCGTGAGTGTGTCCTTCAGGCAGCTGTCATCGTGCGCCGCCGACATGAACCAGGGCTCACGCGAGTCGGGCTCGCACAGGATGCACTCATCGTGCAGGACCTTCGCCACCGCGTCGTAGAAGGTGTAGTCGCTGCGCTTCCAGTCGCGGTACGTGCGGGGCGGGTCGTGCGCGAAGTACAGACCGCTCATCGATGGATGTCCGACGAAGCTGTGGGCGATGCCGCGCGCCTTGAGGATGGCGCTCTTGCCGTGCCGCAGCCGCGTGCCATAGGCCGCGAGGCGCTCGAGCGCGTCGGTCTCATCGAGGATCTCGAGAGTTTTCTCCGCGGCCGCAAGCGACACCGGATGTGCCGTGTAGGTGCCGCCGTGCGCCACGCCCTTGCCGAGCTTGCGCATGATGTCCTCGCGCCCGGCGAGCACGGAGATCGGATAGCCGTTGCCCATCGCCTTGGCGAAGGTGCACAGGTCGGCGCGCACTCCGTAGAGCTCCTGCACGCCCCCGCGCGCGACGCGAAAGCCGGTCTTCACCTCGTCGATGATCAGGACGACCCCGTAGCGGTCGCACAGCTCGCGCGCCGCGCGCACGTAGTCCGGCTCGGCGGCGATACCGAGGCAGTTGCCCATGATGGCCTCCATGAGGAGGCAGGCAATCCTGTCGCCGTGACGGCGCAGCACGTCCTCGAGCTGGTTGGCGTCGTTCGCCTGTACGAAGTGCGCGAAGTTGCGCGTTGCGAGCGGCACGCCTTCGCTGTAGGGATAGACGACCGGGTCGCCCACCTGCGACCACTTCTCCATGGGCGTGTACCACATGGCCGCGTCGAACAGGCCGTGATAGCTGCCCTCGAGAATGAGATAGTCGTCGCGCTTCGTATACGCGCGGGCCAGGCGCAGCGCTGCCATCACCGCCTCGGTGCCGGAGTTCGAGAAGCGCACCAGCTCCGCCGCCGGCACCATCTTCGCGATGCGCTCGGCAACGCGGTATTCGCGCTCGGTCGACAGCGCGAACACACCGCCGACTTCCATGCCGGCGCGCGCGGCGGCATCGACGCGCGGGTCCGCGTAACCGAGGATCGCCGGCCCATAGCCCATGCGATAGTCGACATACACGTTGCCGTCGAGATCGGTGACGCGTGCGCCGCGCCCCTCTTTCACGTAGATGGTCCGCTCCTCGCCCCAGAAGCGGAAGTTCGACGCCACTCCGAGCGGCAGGCGCGCGAGCGCGCGCCGAAAGTGCTCGTGGTTCCGGGTCAGGGTCCTGGCCATGGCTGCTCCCCGCTAAGTCACTGAGATGGCAAGGCGTATTGCACGGTACCACCTCGTGAACCCGACGTCTATATGATCATATAGTTTTTTGAGCTATAATTATACGTTCGTATACCGTGCCGCCGGGGAGACTCGATCATGAATTCCACCGCCGCCCGCCCGGTCGACCCTCTCACCGCTGCCGCGCCGCGCTCGCTCCCCGCCTGGGTCTACAACCATCCGGAGATGACGCGGCTCGAATACGAGCGGATTTTGAAGCCGAGCTGGCAGATCGCCTGCCACATCAGCCAGATCCCGCAAAGCGGTGACTACGTTACCTTCGAGCTGGGCGCCGACAGCGTGATCGTGCTGCGCGAGGCAGGGGGCGCCATCCGCGCACTGCGCAACGTCTGCCGCCATCGCGGCACGCGTCTGCTCGAGGGCACCGGCCGCTGTCACGGCCGCATCACCTGCCCCTATCACGGCTGGACCTACCGCTACGACGGCTCGCTGCTCTCGACCCCGGCGCGCGACAGCTTCCCGAATCTCAACCTCCGTGAGCACTCACTCGATGCGGTGCACGTCGCCGTGGCGCTCGGCTTTGTCTGGGTGTGTCTCGCCGCAAATGCGCCGCCGCCGCCCGCCGAGGTGTGGTCGCCGCTGATGGAAGAGCTCGCGCCCTATCGGTTCGAGGAGCTCATCCCGACGCAACCCATGTATTTCGAAGAGTGGGACGTCGACTGGAAGATCGCGATGGACAACTACCTCGAGTCCTACCACGTGCCGATCGGGCATCCAGGTCTCAACCGCCTGTTCACCCCCGACTACGAGGATCAGCGCGGGGTGCCGGGCATTGCCCGCGGTTTCAGCTGGATGCGCGAAGCGCCGTCCGCGCGCTGGAGCGAGCGCGTCTATCAGAAATACGTCGGCGCGGTGACTGCGCCCCATCTGCCCGAGCCGCAGCGGCGCAGCTGGCGTTTCTACAGCTGCCTGCCGAACTTAGGCGTAGACATCATGCCCGAGCAAATGGACTTCTTTCAGGTGCTGCCGCGCGGACCTGGCAAGACGCTAATCCGCGGCGCCGCCTTCGGCGTGCGCGATGACCGGCGCGAGATGCGTCTCGTGCGCTGGCTCGGAAACCGTATCAACATGGCGGTGAACAAAGAAGACCGGGCGCTGTGCGAGCGTCTGCAGCGCGGAATCCGCGACAGCGCCTACCGGCCGGGTCCGCTGTCGACCATCGAGACCTGGATGCTCGAATTCCACGACCTGCTGCGCGCACGCATCCCCGAGGTCGCTCTGCCCGAGCCGCCCGCGCGCTTCGCCTGAGCTCAGCGCCCGCCGGGCTCCTCCCTCAGCGTGTGCATCACGGCGGCGATCTGCGCGCGAAACTGCGCGAGTGCCGGGTCGATCGGCCCGGCTTCCACCACGGCCTCCGCCGTGGACTGAAGGCCAGCCTGCGTCGACTCCACGAGTGCGAGCTGCTCTTTGAGCGCTCCGTCCGGGCGTCGCCGCGCGCTGCGGCGCTGCCCGCGCGACGCCCCGGCCCGGGCGCTGGAGAAATCGAAACGGCGCAGTCGGCTGTGGCCGGGCGCGGTCGGGGTCACCTGCAATATGGAAGCGCTGCCGCTTGCGACCTCGAGCAGCTGATTCGGCGCCACGAACCGCCGCTGCGGGAGCGGCGCCTCGAGCCACTGCTCGACCACCAGCTTCCAGTCTGCGGCAACATCCTGCTCGGTCACCTCGCGTGGTATGAGCGCCGCGAACGCTTCCCAAACGGAGTCGTCCCTGCCACTTTCCGCGACGCGTTCAGCCGCGCCCGCGACACGGACCAGCAGCAGTTGCCCGGCGCGACGCAGCGGCAGCGGTGCGAGGTCACCGGGGGTCGAGCCTTCGACCAGGCGACCATCGAAGCTGTAGGTGAGGGAATGCGCTGCGCAGTGAATGGCGCTCTGGAGGCGCCCGCGGCGTGCGCTCACCAGCGCGTGCGGACGCCGGCGGCAGGCGTTGCGAAACGCGTACAGCCGCCCGCGCTCGCCGCGCACCACGAGCACACGCTCACCGGCGACCTCGCCGCTCAGGTAATCGCCCGCGGTGCGCAGCTCCGTCTCGTGGCCGAGCACCTGCCACGCCGGGCGCAGCAGCTGCTCGCGCTCGGCGGCGAGCAGCGCCGGGTCGCGGTAGGCTCGCGGCGGCAGTCGGTCAGTGCCCGCGGCAACGCCCGGCGTGCTCGCCGGCGCACCGCGCCCAGCGTCGGTGAACTGGCCCGGGAAGATCGAACGCAGGTAGCGGAACGAGCGTGCCACCGCTGCCGGGCGATCGATGTTCGCCTCGCTCTGGAACGCGATCCCCTGCCAGAGCACCTCGAGCACGCCGATGAGTCCGAGCGCCACCGCATCGGCGTCGAGGTGGCTCGCACCGCTCACGGCGATCATGCGCTCGATGAGCTCGCGCATCAGCGCGGCGAACTCCTCGTCCTTCTTGCCGCAGATGTCCTGGTACTCCTGGCGCGCGCTCGCCTCGCCCCAGAACGCGTACCACACCGACACCTTGCGGGGGCTGGCGATATCCGCGTCGAGGTAGAGATTGACCAGCAGCCGCAGCGCCTCCACCGGCGTGTCCTTCAGGCGCCGCACCGGGGCGAGCACCCGTTCGCCGAACTCCGCCGCCAGGTACTCGAGCGATGCCACGAGCATCGCGGCCTTGGAATCGAAATAGAAGCGCACGATGCCGGGGGAGAGGTCAGCGAGCGCCACGACCTTCTCCACCGTGGTGTTCGAAGGACCGTAGATGTGGAGCGCGGAAATGCAGGCGTCGATCAGGCGCTGCCGCTGGCGCTGGCGAATGCGCGAGCCACCGCCCGGCGGCTCGCTCAGCGCTACTCGCTCACCCGCTGCCTGACTCACTCCATCTCCTTGCGGCGCCCGCGTGCCGGGGCCGCTGTACGGCGCGCAAGTTTATCCCGCACAATACTCCGCAGGCACTGTCCGCGCTTTAACTCATGAGACGAACCTGGCGTCCGGGCCGCTGGCTGATCATTCTGCCGCCGCTGCTGTTCCTGCTCGTATTCTTCCTGATCCCGTTCGCCTTCGCCTTCAAGATCAGTTTCGCCGAGGCCGCCCCGCGGGTGCCGCCGTTCACGGACGTCATCTCCTTCACCGCCGATCATCACCTGCGCATCGCCATCAGCCTCGGCAACTACCGCTACCTGCTGACCGATGAGGTCTACGGAATCGCCTACCTGTACTCGCTGCGCACTGCCTTCTTCTCCACGCTGATCTGCCTGCTGCTCGGCTATCCGATGGCCTACGCCATCGCGCGCGCACCGCGGTCGGCGCAGGGGCTGCTGCTGCTCATCATCATGCTGCCGTTCTGGACCTCGTTCCTGCTGCGCGTCTACGCGCTCGAAGGCATCATCCGGGATACCGGCTTTCTCAACACCGTGCTGCTGCACCTCGGTCTCATCAGCCAGCCGCTGCACATCATGCGGACCAGCCTCGCGGTTTATCTCGGCATCATCTACTCGTACCTGCCCTTCATGGTGCTGCCGCTGTTCGCCACACTCGAGAAGCTCGACCCGACGCTGCTCGAGGCGGCCGCCGACCTCGGCAGCACGCCATGGCGAGCCTTCATGGACATCACGCTGCCGCTGTCGATCCCCGGGATGATCGCCGGGTCGCTGCTGGTGTTCATTCCGGCGGTCGGGGAGTTCGTGATCCCCTCGCTCCTCGGCGGACCGAACCAGCTGATGATCGGGCGCGTGCTGTGGGATGAGTTCTTCGGCAACCACGATTGGCCGGTGGCGGCGGCGGTCGCGATCGCATTTCTGCTGCTGCTGGTCGGGCCAATCGCGATCTATCAGTACTACAACGTGCGGCAGCTCGAGGCCTGAGGGCCGCCATGGAACGACGCGCCTCGGTTGGCCTGCTGTCGGTGTTGTTCTTCGGCATCGCGATGCTGTACGTGCCGATCCTGGTTCTGATCGGCTACTCCTTCAACGCCTCGCCGCTCGTGAACGTGTGGGGCGGCTTCTCGACGGCCTGGTACCGTCAGCTGCTGCACAACCGCCAGCTGCTCGAGGCCGCGCTGCTGTCGCTCGAGGTGGCGGTCGCCGCCTCCACCGGCGCGATCGTCCTCGGCACGCTGGCGGCCATCTCGCTGGTGCGCTTCGCGCGCTTCCCCGGGCGGTTGCTGCTCACGGGTATGGTCAATGCGCCGCTCGTGATGCCCGAGATCATCACCGGCATCACGCAGCTGCTGCTGTTCGTCTCGATGGTGCAGCTCATGGGTTGGCCGCACCGCGGCCTGACCACCATCGTGCTGTCGCACGTCACCTTCTGCACCGCCTACGTCACCATCACCGTGCAGTCGCGCCTGCAGAGCGCCGACCGCTCGCTGGAGGAAGCCGCCCAGGACCTCGGCGCGACCCCGGCGCGCGCCTTCCTCGAGGTCACGCTGCCGATCATCGCCCCGGCGATCATCGCCAGCTGGTTGTTGTGCTTCACGCTCTCGCTCGATGACCTGGTGATCTCGAGCTTCGTCGCCGGCCCCGGAGCCAGCACCCTGCCGATGGTGATCTATTCCAAGGTGAAGCTCGGGGTGAGTCCCGACATCAATGCGCTCGCCAGCCTCATCGTCTGCGGAGTCGCGGTATGCATCATCGCCTCGCGCCTGCTCATGATGCGGAGCGAACGGCGCCGTGCCCTCGAAGCCGTGGAGGCACGGCCGCCCGGGCCCTGAGCTGACACCCGGGGCCCCCACTCCCACCCGGGGTGGCTCTCATAGACCGGTTTTGATGCGTGTCCAGGTACGCGTGCGCAGGCGTTCGAGCGCGGGTCCGGCCTCGACGGCGTGATAGAGCCGCGCCTCCACCTGCGGCGGCGGATATACCGCGGGATCGGCCCGGATCTGCGGATCGACATACGGGTCCGCCGCCGCGTTGTCGTTGGCGTAATGAATGTAGTTGGTGACGGCCGCGATCACCCGGGGCTGGAGCATGTACTCGAGGAACTTGTGAGCGGCCAGCGGATGCGGGGCATCGGCGGGAATGAGCCAGGCGTCGTAGGAGCCGCTGGCGCCCTCCTTCGGCACCGTGAAGGCCAGGTGCACGTCGAGACCTGCGGATTTGGCGCGCGCACGCGAGGTCGCGTAGTCCGCCGACCACGACATGGCAATGCAGAACTCACCGTTGGCGAGCCCGTTCATGTACTCGGTGGAGTCGAAGGCCCGGATGTAGGGACGCACCGCGAGCAGAAGTTTCTCAGCCTGCTGGTAATCCTCGGCTCGCCTGGTGTTCGGGTCCAGGTGCAGGTAGTTGAGTGCCAGCATCAGCACGTCCTCGGCCGAATCGAGGAAGGTTACCCCGCAATCGGCGAAGCGCCGGATGATCTCGGGCTTGAAGATCATGTCGAGACTGTCGACCGGCGCATCCGGCATCCGGGCACGGATCATGTCGACGTTCCAGGCAAAGCCGTTGACATGCTGCAGGTAGGGGACGGCGTGGCGGTTGCCGGGGTCCGCCTGCGCTTCGATGGCGAGAATGTGAGGGTCGAGGTTGTTCCAGCTCGGCAGCAGTGCCCGGTCGAGCGGGCGGTAGATGCCAGCCTTGATCTGGCGGCTGAAGTAGTCGGTTGAGGTGGTGACGACATCGTAGCCGGCATCGCCCGCCATCATCTTGGCTTCGAGCGTCTCATCCGCATCGTAGGTGTCGTAGATCACCTTGATGCCGGTCCGGGCCTCGAAGTCGGCGAGGGTGTCCTTGCCGATGTAGTCCGCCCAGTTGTAGATGCGCAGCTCTTTTTCTTCCGCGGCCGGGGTGTTGCCGGAGCCGGTGCCGCAGGCGCTCACGACCGCGGCGGCCGCCGCTACGGCGAGCGCCGCTGCGGCTGTCCGCATGATGAACTGAAGGACTCGCGTGGTGAGCATGGGAGAATGGTAGCGCGTCCGACCGCGGGGCCGAAGTTGTCCGCTCGCGCTGCAGCCTGAAGCTGCCCCCACTCACTTCGGCTGGAACTCAGGGTCTCCGAACTGCCACATTGCGAATGCCATTTCGTCGGCCCAGAGCTTGCGCGTCTGTTCGCGCTGCGAGCCGACCCCGTGTCCGGCGTCGTAATCGACGTCCAGCAGAATCGGCTTGCCGCTCGTGCTCGCCGCCTGCAGGCGCGCCGCCATCTTGGCAATGATCCACGGATCAACGCGCGGATCGTTGGCGCCGGTGTGAAGCAGCACCGCCGGGTAGGCCGTGCCGTCGCGGACGTGCGCGTAGGCACTCATCGCGTACAGGCCATGAAAACCCTCCTCGGTCTTCACCGAGCCAAACTCGCCGGTGTTCGGCGGTCCGTTTGGGGTGAGCTCGAAGCGCAGCGTATCCGTCACCCCGACCAGATCGATGACGGCTCCGAAGAGATCGGGCCGCCAGGTGAGTGCGCCGCCGATCAGAATGCCGCCAGCGCTGGTGCCCTGGCCGGCGAGGTACCTGGGCGTCGTATAGTGCCCGGCCACAAGGTACTCGGCACAGGCGATGAAGTCGAAGACGGTGTTGAGCTTGGTGAGCTTCTCTCCGGCTCGGTGCCAGTCCTCGCCGTACTCGCCGCCGCCACGCACGTGCGCTACGGCGATGACACCGCCGCGCTCGATCCAGCTGAGAAACAGGGGTGAGAAGTAGGGGTCGTAGGAGGAGCCATAGGCGCCGTAGCCGAACAGCAGCGTCGGCAGCGTCCCATTCCGCGCGGCGCTCTTCTGGTGCACGATCGATAGTGGAACCCTCGTGCCGTCATAAGATGCAGCGAATACTTCTTCGGCTGTGAGCGATGACGTGTCGAGTGGTGGTGCGGGCACAAGGTCGGTGACGGAAGTGGCGTCGTTTGTGGGGTCGTAGCGGTAGATCCGCCCGGGCTCGACCCAGCCGGTCAGGTCGATGAGCGCGCCGGGCTGGCGCGAGTCCGCTGCCGCGATCGTTGCAGTGCCCTTGAATGGCGTAGGGATTTCGTGCTGCTGCGTGCCGTCTGAGGAAGCTCGCAGCACCCGGGTCGCCGCGCCGTCGCGGGCGCTCAAGTACACCCCGTCACTTGCGAGCGCGAAGCCCGTGAGCACCGCGCGGCCCTCCGGGACTAAGACGCTCGCGTGCGCCAGGTCCGGGTTGGCAAGCGCGAGTCGCGCGAGCTTGAAGCGCGGTGCGCCCCTGGAGGTGAGGAAATAGAGGTATTCGCCCTGTGTCTGGAACTGAGTCAACGCATCGTCGACCTGCGCGACCTTGTGCCACGGGGTAGCGGCTCCTTTGATGCTGTCGAGGCGCGCGACATAGAGGGTTGAGGGGTTCTGGTCCATGTTCTGGTTCGCGACCGCAAGCGCGTAGGGGGAGTCAGGTGCGGTCAGGACATAGGTCCCCTGGCCCTCGGGAACTTCGAGGTTGGTTGCTACACCCCGCCCGAACACCGCCGGGTCCGCATCACCGCTCGGATTCGCGCCGAGAGCGTGAAGGTAAGTCCGACCGTTGTAGAGCTTCTCCGCCGGCTTCATGTCCGGGGTCGGCTGGTTGTAGCGCAGATAAAAAAAGCCGCTGTTATCGGGCAGCCAGGCGACGACGCTCGAGCTGGTGCGGTCGATCGCCTCCTCGAAGGCACGCTTGCCGGCAACGTCGAGCACGTGTACGACGCTTTCCTCCGAGCCGCCGAGGGACACGCCATAGGCGAGGAGTTGTCCATCCCAGGAGGGTGAATAAAAGTCGAGCGCAGCGTGCGCCTTTGCCGTGCCGAGCTTCTCGGGGTCGAGGAGCAGATGTTCAGCGCCCTTGAGCCCGTCGCGATAGTAGAGCTTGGCGATTTGATCCTCGGGCCGGCGCTTCTGGTAGAAGTAGCGCGCGCCGCGCTGCTGAACGTCGAACACCACCACCAGGGTCTTGTCGATCGCGGTGACGCGCTCGAGCAGGGTCCGGCGACCGGGGAGGCTGTCGAGGACCGCGCGCGCGTACTCTGCCTGGCCCTTCATCCAGGCCTGCACCTGCGGGTTCTTGAGGTCCTCGAAGTACCGATAATTGTCGGTCACCGAAGTGCCGTAGTAATCATCTGCAACGGGGACCACCGGAGCCACGGGCGGCGGCGGCGGCGCAGCCACGGCGAGGGATGCGGTGAACGTGAGGGCTGCAGTCAGGTAGCGGCAACTCAAATGCATGGATCTTCCCTTTTGATGGATCTTCCCTTTGAGAGTGCCGGGAGGCTGTCCCGACCGGGAATGTTGTGGGGGTGATTATGCGCGCCTTTCCCGCCTGTGACCAAGAGGTCGGCAGCGCAACTCAGCCGGTGCATGCCACTGCGCCGCGGAGCATGAAGACCCATGACAGCCGTCGCCATTGGCCGCTATCTGGAATGCTGCGCCCCCGAATCGACCGGCCGGTTATGGCGGATGGGAGCGTCCGCCATGAATGGTGCAACGATAGGGATCGATCTGGGTCAATGCTCACGGCAAGGTCGGCCATCGGGTTGGAACCAAAAACCGCTGCGTTATGGAGCGACCGAGGATATGCGTGCTTACGTCTGCACGACTACAAGGACGCCTTAAGCGACGAGGCCAAGGCGATCCAACTTGATACAAAGCTGGCTCGGGCCTATTTTCTCCGTGGCGCCGCCTTCGGAGCGCTTGGCGACTCGCACAGTTCTGTCAGCGATATTGTGACTGCATTGCGCCTCGATCCTTCGCTGGAACGTTACGTGACGTTCAAGGGCGAGGACGCTTCGATTACGCTGCCGCCTTGACAAGCCGAGTACTCGTGGCTTCACCGTCGTATCACGAGTCACGACCGGACGGCTGTCAGTACTACAGCCCGCTGTGACAGAGGCAGGCGCTCAGGACGCAGGCTTCGGCGGCGGCACGTGTGCCTTCAGCTCCGTGGTGCAGTCCGCCGAGAATTTGTTCTGGCCGAGGTTGTCCTTGACGCAACTGCGCATCGTTTCTCCGTGATTACTTCCGCACAGCTTGCGAACCTCCGACCTGCAGGATTCGGATAGGGGATGCCCGGACGATGAAGACGGAGCGGGTTGCGACTCGCTCGCAGCCGGAGTCTGGGCCTGAGCGTATCCAGCGAGCGCGAAAGAAGCGGCTAACGCGAGGGATAAGAGTCTCATGGGTGCTACCCCTGATTGATGGATGCCGTACGCGAACCGTCGCTGTAATAACAGCGCTGTGCACGCATCGTAACGCTGCGTGCGGGTACGGTACATCGATAGCCTGAGCTTCAGACAGATTGGTATAAAAGCGGTGGCGCGAGCTGTGCCCACGGATCGACGCACAGGAAGACACAGCTGCCGATTCAGTTTCCCGCTTGAGCCTTACAGCTTCACCGATGTGAGGGCCACCTCGCTCATCCGGTGCCTCGTCCTCACGAACTCAGCTTCACCATGATGTGACGCGCCACGGTGTAATCCTCCAGCGCGTACACCGACAGGTCCTTGCCGTAACCCGAGCGCTTGAAGCCCCCGTGCGGCATCTCGCTCGTGGTCGCGAAGTGGGTGTTGATCCAGGTGGCGCCGTACTGCAGCCGTGCCGCCACCTGCATGGCGCGCGACACATCGCGCGTCCACACCGAGGAAGCGAGCCCGTACTCGCTGTCGTTGGCCCAGCGGATCGCCTCCTCGGTATCGCTGAAGGGTGTCACCGATACCACCGGTCCGAACACCTCGCGCTGCACGATTTCATCGTCCTGGCGCGCCCCGGCGATCACAGTCGGCTCGTAAAAGAAGCCACCGCCCGTGCGCGGCCGGCCACCGGTCGTGACCTCGGTGTGCGCGGCCGCGGCGGCGCGCGACACCATGGCGGCAACGCGCTCGCGCTGGGTCTGGGAGATGAGCGGACCCATCTCGACGCCCTCCTCCTGCTGCGCGCCGACCCGGATGCTGCTCACGGCGCTCGTGAGGTCCGCGACCAGGCGCTCGTAGATGCGCCGGCCCGCGTACAGGCGGCAGGCCGCGGTGCAGTCCTGCCCGGCGTTGTAGAAGCCGAAGACCCGCACGCCCGCGACCACCGCCTCGAGGTCGGCGTCGTCGAACACGATGACCGGCGCCTTGCCACCGAGCTCGAGGTGCGTGCGCTTCAGGTTCCCCGCGGCGGCCGCGAGCACCTTCTGCCCGGTCGCCACCGAGCCCGTGAGCGACACCATGCGCACGCGCTCGTGGCTGACGAGCGCGGTACCGACCGGCTCGCCGCGGCCGCAGACGACGTTGATCACTCCCGGGGGCAGGAGCTCTGCGAGCCGTGCCGCGAGCTTCAGCGTGGTGAGCGGGGTCATCTCGGAGGGCTTGAGAACCAGCGTGTTGCCGGCGGCAATGGCGGGCGCGATCTTCCAGGCCGCCATCATCAGGGGGTAGTTCCACGGCGCAATCGAGCCGACCACCCCCACCGGGTCGCGACGGATGAGGCTCGTGTGCCCCGGCAGGTACTCCGCGGCGGCGAGCCCCGAGGGACTGCGGCAAACGCCGGCGAAGAAGCGGAACACATCCGCGATGGCGGGCATCTCGTCGTTGCGCGCGGCGGCGAGCGGCTTGCCGGTGTTGCGCGATTCGAGTGCGGCGTAACCGTCGGCGTCGGCCTCGATCTCTTCGGCAATGCGGGTCAGCGCCAGCGCCCGCTCCCGGGGCGGAGTGCGCGCCCAGCCATCGAAGGCCTTTTCCGCAGCGGCCACCGCCGCCTGCACCTGCTCCACCGAGGCCCCCTGGACGCTCGCGATCTGGGCACCGGTTGCGGCATCGAGCACCACATCCGCCGCACCCTCGCCGGCCACCAGCCCGCCGCCGATCAACAACCGTGTGTTCATTGCCAGTCTCCTGCGGTCAGTCGTGCCGCGAAGCGGCGCGCGCGTGAGGTTCGTGCGTCGCTTGCCGGGCACGGGCCGCACTTATATTATTATAGCCATAATATTAAACTACGGTGCGCGCTGCTGCGACGAGGACCGCCATG
>Ga0306921_10003962_pt1 | contig 15094 bp, 15 predicted proteins | sample sta12Cox44000080_FD_203760 | JGI IMG/M metagenome (GOLD analysis project Ga0306921, IMG submission 203760) | Lab enrichment of tropical soil microbial communities from Luquillo Experimental Forest, Puerto Rico - statoxic.12C.oxic.44.000.080 (v2)... | ecosystem: Environmental > Terrestrial >...
CAACTCCAACGACGGGACGCCCGAAATCGCCGCAAAGATGGGAGCCCGTGTCGTTCGGGAAGCTCGTCGCGGATATGGGCGCGCGTGTCTGACAGGGCTCGCAAATGCCAAGGCACCTGACGTTGTCGTGTTCCTCGATGGTGACTACAGCGACCGTCCGGCCGAGCTGCCGATTCTTCTGTCGCCGATCGTCGAAAGCCGCGCAGATATTACGATCGGCTCGCGCCTCCGAGGGCAGCGTATCCCCAGGGCGCTGCCCTGGCATCAGGTCTTTGGTAACCGCCTCGCAGCCAGCCTGATCCGGCTTCTCTATGGCCTGGACATTAGTGACCTCGGCCCGTTTCGTGCTGGACGCGCGGACGTGCTCCAAGCGCTCGAACTTGAGGAGACCACCTATGGGTGGGCGGTCGAGATGATCCTGAAGGGCAGCCTAAAGGGATTTAGGGTTGTTGAAGTACCTGTGAGCTACTACCCGCGTATCGGAAAATCGAAGATCAGCGGTACGCTGAGGGGCATGTTTGGCGCCGCCTGGTTCATTCTCAGCCTCATTGTGCGCTATTATTTTCGGCAACGGAGAACAAGAAACCCGCGGCCTGGGTAAGGCCGCACCGGTACTCTATGGAATGCTCAACCCGGACAGTGGTGCGTGGGCGGCGCAGCAACCGCGTGCTCGTAATCATGGCCAAAGCGCCGCGGCCGGGCGCGGTCAAGACCCGCTTGACTCCCGGCCTTTCTCTTCAGGCCGTTACCGCTTTCTATCGCTGCCTTCTGGACGACACGCTCGCACTAGCACGGTTGCTCGGCGGTGTAGAAGTTGCCGTCATGTGCCCGGACTCCGATGTGAACGATTTGGCTCGCCTGGCCGGCAGCGGTTTGAGCGTGGTTGCGCAGAAGGGTGAGGGCCTAGCTGCGGGCCTTACTTCGGTCTTTGCGCATTTTGCTGGAAATCAGCAACGACGCATCATTGCTTTCAACAGCGACAGCCCACATCTGCCACGTTCCATTCTGGAAGAGGCGTTCGAAACGCTTGCCGCGCACGACTTGGTTGTCGGGCCCACACACGACGGAGGCTACTATCTGGTTGGCGCAAAGACCTTCCACCCTACGCTTTTCGCAGGCGACGGGATGGGCACCAACACGGCGCTGGAAAGGCTGTTGTCGCGCGCGGGAGCTCTTGAGCTGTCCGTGGGCTTCACAGATCCTTTTTACGACATCGATGTTGCAGACGACCTGATTCGGCTGGCAGCTGAATTACGTCGGGCTCCGGCGAGGGCCCCGAAGACGGCCGCGTGGTTTTGCGAGTGGGAGCAGGTGTTAGCGCGGCTACAGCCACGCACCGGAGATGATGCGATTTCTGTATCCCAAAGCCCCAGCCCTTCATCTTAGACCTCGTGTGTTTAATTCACTAAGGAGAAACCTCCATGACATATTCGGCCCGTCGCAACGTGATCGGTCTCCTGAAGTTCGCAATGCTGGTCCTTGCTGCAAGCTCCTGGGCGCAGACGAAGCCACCCATTGCCGAACAGACCGCGAAGGAGTTTGGCATCGATTCGTTTGGGCAAATCGAGGCCATTCGCTACACGTTCAACGTACAGTTCCCCGGAGTGAATATCTCGCGTTCATGGGTTTGGGAGCCCAAGAGCGGGCAAGTCTCCTACGAAGGGAAAGACAAGGACGGCAAGGCGGTAAAGGCAACATACGTTCGCTCTCAACTGGGCAGCCAGCCTGCGAATGTAAAGGACCAAATCGAACCGGCCTTCATGAATGATCAATATTGGCTGGTCTTCCCGTTCCACGTCATCTGGGATAGCACCCCAGAGGTGACGGATAAGGGCATGCAGAAACTCCCCATCGGGAAGGGCACCGCCGAACAGCTCGTGGTGAAATATCCTGCGGAGGCGGGAGGCTACACGCCCGGCGATACCTGGGAGCTCTTTATTGGACCTGACAAACGGGTGCGGGAATTTATCTACCGCCGTGGAGGAGCGACAAAGCCGAGTATCGTCATTGCATCCTGGACGGACTACAAGAAGGCAGGCCCCTTACTCGTCGCGACGGATCACCGCGGCACCGCCGACGGCAAGCCGTTTCGGCTGGTCTTTTCAGACGTGGCCGTCAAGCTGACAGGTTCCGACGCCTGGGTGAGCGCCAAGTAGCTCAACCGACGGGTTCTCTGGAACTAGGCGAATCCGATTCTGGTTACCGGCGCGGCGGGCCGCATTTTGACCTGCGATTCGAAGGATGAGTGTGTAGCTCAGGGCCACCGATGGTCGGGTTCCGCGCTCAGCTACCCACGTGTGTACGTCTGAAGCTATCACCGCGTCCTCTCGGAGCTGTAGAATACACTCGCTCAGATGAAAGCTGACATCGATCTCGATATTGGACGAAAGACGTTCGCATCGGGTCTGTTGCCCGAGCTGATCGCCGCGCTCGGTCGCAGCCGCCCGGGTGATTTGGTCACGGTTGTCGGTGACGAAGAAAGCATCGGCTCTGAGCTCGAAACGTGGTGCCGGTTCACCGGGAATCCACTGTTGGAAGCCGCGGTGGAGAAGGGCCGGGCGCGCTGGGTCTTCCGGTGTGGGCCGGTTCCGGTGCCAGCCGAAGATAACCGGCCGGTGGGCTCGCGGCTTTGGCTCTACACGAATTTCGACTGCAACCTGCGTTGCGACTACTGCTGCGTGCGTTCGTCGCCCGTCGCGCCACGGCGGGAATTGGGGCTCGCACGCGTGCAGCGGATCGCTCGTGAAGCGGAGGAGCTTGGCGTTAAAGAAATCTTCGTAACTGGAGGCGAGCCGTTTCTACTGGAAAACATCGGCGAGATTCTGGCTTCTTGCGCCGCAGCCGCCTCGACCACAGTGCTGACGAACGGAATGCTATTTACCGGACGACGCGCGGAGAGCTTGCGAACGTTGCCCCGGGACCGGGTTGCCTTGCAAATCAGCTTGGACAGTGCGACGCCAACGCTGCACGACCTCCATCGTGGGCCGGGTACATGGGCGCGCACACGCGAGGGCATTCAGCGCGCCCGCGCGCTGGGTTTCCGAGTGCGACTGGCGGCCACCGTTTCGAGCGATGCCGAAGCTGAGGAGTTCGGGCGATTCCTCGATCAGGAGAAGATTGCCGCAGAAGACCGAGTGATACGTCGAATCGCGTTGCGTGGTTCGGCGAGCGAAGGTGTTGCCCTAAGTCGAGCGGATCTCGTGCCGGAAGTGACCATTACCGTCGAGGGGGTGTACTGGCATCCGGTTGGAGCAGAAGATATCGACCTGCTTGTCACGCGCGACATTTTTCCCCTGTCTGAGTCCTTCGCCGCCGTCCGCCGCGCCTTCGACCGGGAAGGCGAACACGCAAATAAGCTGGCAAGGATCTTTAACTGCGCATGAGCACGGCTCCCAGGCCGCCAGCGAAATGGCGGTGGTTGAGCACAGAACACTTCAGCTCGAAGCCGACTTGGCAAACACCCGCTTGAAGAATCCCTGTTGGGCCGCGGCCTGCCGCAAGGCATCGTAACCATCGACGTGAGGCGGCAGCCAACGCTGAAGTCCTTCGCCGTCGAGTATAGAGCGATGAACCGGGTTGTCGTAGCTCATCGCTGAGAGTGCGTCGGCGAAGCGGCGCTCCTGCTCGAGGTCGAGATCGGGCCGCGCCGTGAACATGCAGTGATTGTATGGAGGGGAGGACCATACCTCACGAAGACCGCCTTCAGGTATGAGGCGCTCGCTGCGCACGGTGTTCCAGAAGGGGCTGCCGATTGCGCCGGCGTCGGCTCGCCCGTCGAGGACGGCACGCACCACTTCAACTTCGCTGGTCCCGGTATCACCATGTTTGCCCACATCGCTGTCGAAACGAAGGGTGCGGTAGTCCCTGCCCTCCTGCATGCCTTGCTGCTGCAAGAAGTGAACGGGCAAGATAGCTGCGTGCCCACTGTCTCGGCTGCCAAGCGCGAGCGTTCGATTCTTCAAATCGACGAGCGTCGAAATGTAGCCTCCGGTGACCGCGACGATCTTGGTCATCCAACCGAGATCGGTGTCGCGCATGGCGATAGCACGACAGGCATGGCCGCTCCATTCGTCGGCTTGCAGGTAAGCGAGGTTCGTATTCCAGGCGATATCAATGCGTGGCGAGGGATCGCCTGGTTCGGCGAGGAGCGCGATGACCTGCGCCTCGTAGCTCTGAAACAAAACAACCTCAACGGGTAGATGCGCTTCATCGTGAAAATAACGTCGCATCCCTTCCCAAATCGTAACCACCTTCGGATTGTATGCAACAGCTCCCAGCCAAATGGTTTTACTCATGGCTCCTCACGGTTCTATGTCAGCTGTGTTTCACAAAACACTTTCCGTTTCCGCAGGCGCACCGTCCTCAGAAGAGTGGTATTCCCAAGAGCGCTTTCCCGATGAACTCGCGCAGAACGTCGCCCGTTGGTGCCATGACAGCGCCTGCGTGCGCATCGCGAAATAGACGTTCGATGCCGATATGCCTTGAAAACGCCGCACCCCCGCAGATGCGCATGGCTGCTGAGGTGACGCTGATAGCGACGTCACCGGCAGCAGCTTTGGACTCAAGCACGCGCAGCATTGTCGTCTCGCGGGGTTTCTCAAGATGCTCAATCAAATCGTCGATGCGTGCAGACAGTCCGTCGGCATCAACCTGCATTGCGGCGAGCTGGGCCCGCAAAGTAGGCAAGCTCTCACCGAGGCTCTGGCCGAGATGCTCAAATCTCGTGTTTTTGAGGTGCGACACAGTTCCGGAGACAGCCGCTCGACACAAGCCCAAAGCCACAGAGGCCGTTCCCAAATTAAACAGCGGGAGCACCACGTTTAGCATCATCTGAAAGCCCGCGCCGTCATCCGTGAGCTGAAAAGGGGAGGGGACTTGGCAGTCGTCCAACGCAATCGGCGCTGAAGCGTTGGCTCGAAGTCCCAGACCGTCCCACGGCCCTGCAACCGAAAGTCCGCGCGTTTCGGCTGTAACCAGGTAGAGCGTCGACTCGGTAGGCCCCGCTCCTTCAGGGGCGAGCGAAGAAACCACGTAGCTCTGCGCATGACCCGCGCTGGTCACCCACGATTTCTTGGCGCTGACGCGCACGCCGTTACCATTCCGACGTGCACGTGACAGAGGTGCCCAGAAATGGCTGCGCGAGCCACTTTCACTGAAAGCCAGCGTGGACAAATGGCGGCCCGCACCGATCTGCTGAAGTATGGGCGTGACCGCCTGGGCCGCGCCTGGGCGCGCCGCCGCGATCGTCGCGGTGCCGAGGATGTGCATTAGATAGACCATGGCAACCGAGGCATCTGCCTCGGCGAGTGTTGCCGCCACGCTCGCAAACGTACGCGGACCCAGCCCCAAACCCCCAATATCCATCGGGAGCATCAGCCCAAGCAGTCCGGCCTCACCAAGCGACTCGACGGCCTCGGTAGAGAAACGTCCCGCCTTGTCGTTTTGCCCCGCGGATGGCGCCAACACGCGACTGGCGATCTCCTGCGCTTTCAGAATGGCCGCGTCATGGTTCATGAGTCGCACCCATTACCGAGCTAATCTTCTTGACCGAACCAGGATTGTCGCCGAGGATGCGCGCAACGGTCAAACACTCTCTTGTCGATCGATCTATTTCCCAGCGAGAAGGTCGAGGTTCGAATCCCTTCTCGTGTCCTTTTGCGCTTTGGCCTCCATGGCGGAAAGGCGCTGCTTCCCTTTCCAGCTGGTTCTAAGTAGACTTTAGGCAGGAGGCGTGACGCGTTCCAAAGGGTAACGGCGTGCACACGAAAATAACCTGGTTGAAATATTGCCGCAATCTGTGCCACGCGAAACTCGCTGCAGCCAGAGGTCAACTGTGAAAACGGTAACGACCGACCCACATTTAGCGACAACCTCACTCTTTCGAGTCGCTCTCGCCCAATCCCCTGAGAATTTGCAAGAATGTCAGCGTCTTCGCTACATGGTCTTCAACCTCGAGCTGCATGAGGGCCTTTCGACTTCTGACCGATCTGGCCTAGATATCGACCCGTTTGACTCGTTCTGCGACCACTTGATGGTGCGCGATTTGGAGTCCGGCAAGCTGGTCGGCACCTATCGCCTGCAGACAGGAGAGACGGCCCACCGTAATCTCGGATACTACGGGAATCAGCTCTTCGATTTTTCTGTTTATGAGCCCGTCCGCAAGCAGATGCTCGAGCTAGGCCGCGCGTGCGTCCACGAGGATTACCGCAACATCATGGTTCTTCACGCCCTCTGGAAGGGTATCGCCGTTTACTCCATCCGCCACGATTCGCGTTACCTCGTCGGCTGCAGTTCTATTTCTTCTCAGGACGAAAACTATGGCGCGGCCATGTACGAATCGCTCAAAGAAAAGCACCTTGTCGAGCCGGCTCTTCGCACCGAACCGCAGCCCGGATACGCCTGCCAGGCAACGGGTGAACCCGTCGAAGTAAGGCGGCCGCCCCGTTTGTTCCGTGCCTATCTGGACATCTCTGGCAAGATCTGTGGCCCGCCGGCGATCGATCGGGAATTCAAGACCATTGATTTTCTAACCCTCGTCGATCTCTACAACCTTCCTGACCGCGTGCGTACCCGATTCTTTTAATTGGGTCCGCCGCGGAGCCCTGATTTCTTGTCGCCTTATACCCGTTCTGAGGCTTTAGGCATCTGACTAATCACTCAAGACTCTCTTTTGAGAGGAGCAATGTATGAGCCCGATCACTCCAGAGCAAGCATCGTTCCTGCTGGATTTCACGCTACCTTCCGTCAAGAACGAGCATAAGGTCACACGCTCGGTAATCGAAGCCATCCCCGCTACCAGCCCGGACTACCGGCCCGACCCAAATTCGAGAAGCGCTATGGAACTGGCCTGGCACATCGTCGCTGCCGAGCACCGCTTTTATGCCGGCATCGTTTCCGGCGCGTTCGACTTCACACCCATTCATCGCCCCGACGATGTACGAACGCCCGCACAAATTGGCCAGTGGTACGGGGAGTCCTTTTCCAGGAATTTTGAGCAGTTTACGAAACTCTCCGGTGAGCAGCTGACTCGCATCATCGATTTCCGCGGCATGTTCCAACTCCCTGCTGTCGCCTATTTTCGCTTTTCGCTCCATCACACCATACATCACCGGGGGCAGCTTTCTACTTATCTGAGGGCCATGGGCGGCCAGGTTCCGGCCATTTACGGAGAAAGCTACGACTCTGCCGCTGCAAAGAAGGCGGCCGAGGCCTGAGGGCTTCCTAGAGTTCTACGCTCATTTCACGAATGGGAAAGTGGTCTCTTCGGTTGGGGAGGAGCCTCACCGGACCAATTCTGTTGTTGTGGGCAGGACTAGAAGGATACCTTGCTTCGGTTCAAGACGGCCCGTTTTCTTGCCGTCGCTGTTTCGTCCTACTTGCCAACGGCATCGGGCAGTCCGTGATAGTAACGAAAGCCTTCGACGGGCTTGCCGTCTTTTTCCCTTCGCATGATCTTGCTCCTAACGTCAGCTTTCATTTGCTCAATTTCCGCTTCGCTCGGATTCGGATTGTAGTGCTTCCATCCGGGCCCAAATTGGCTCATGTATTTAGCATCAGCACTCACTTTCTTTTGAACGTAATCACTGATGTCGACCCATAGGTTTTCGTCGCCATGGTCGTAGTCGTTATAAAAGAAATAGTCGGGGATCATGTACTCGTGCAAGCCTTCTTGCGTAATCTGCCCTTCGAAAAGCAGTCGCCACATTGCCGCACGCGCGGCGTCCGCCGCGAGATAAGAGGCGGCGCGATGGTCGGATTTGTGCCAGCGCTGATAGTTCTTCCCGGGATCCCAGGCAAACAAGACATCCGGCCGGTATTTGCGGATCAAGCGTACGAGATTTTCGACCACGGCCTTGCGGTCTTCGAATTCCAGCATTCCATCGTCGTAGCCAAGGTTGATGTAATGCTCGCCTGGAATGCCCAATTCCGCCAAAGCAGCCAACTCTTCTCTACGGCGGATCTCTGCCAACTGCGTGCGCGAGAGGCTCGGATCCTGCGTGCCTACGTTACCAGTGGTCAGCGTGACGACGTACACTTGGTTGCCGTGGGCTTGTAACATGGAGAGTGTGCCGTGGCAGAGGGCGTCGTCATCCGCATGGGCTCCAATCAGCATGGCAGTCTTGCCCGTCCACTTCTCGATTGGCGTTTCGGGTTTCAGAGCACTCTCCTGAGCCAGCAGGAATGCACCCCACCCACAAGTCAAAATTACGGAAAGTCCTGTAAAGGCTCTCACTTTCATCTTCGCCTCCGTCGACACTTCATGATTTACCGTGGCACTGCAAATAAATGGGGCAAACCGAAACATCACGGCAAGGTAAAAGCGACCACGAAGTCGCCTTGTTTTGTCCCCAGCTTCCCATGTCCACCGGCTGAGATTACAAGAAACTGCCTACCGCCCAACGTGTAAGTCATCGGTGTCGCCTGGCCGCCTGCTGGGAGCTCAAACTTCCAGACTTCTTTGCCGGTCTCGGAATCGAACGCGCGAAAATAGTTGTCCATGGCCGCGGCAGTGAAAACCAAGCCACCCGCCGTCGCCATCGGTCCCCCCAACGTGATCGTCCCCGTGTTCATCCCAGGCAGGAAGCTGCCGAGCGGAACGTCCCAAACTTTCTTGCCAGTGAACAAGTCCACCGCGGCTACGGTACCCCAAGGAGGTGCATTGCAAGGCAGGCCGCTCGGCGCGAGCAGCGGCGTCCGAAACAGCGCGAATGGCGCGCCTGTCTGCCGCGCGAATTCTCCGTGTAGCCGGTCGGACTCGCTGGCATTGTTCCGGGCATCCTGGAATTCCTCTCGTGGGATAAGCCTGACGAAAATGGGTAGGCGATTTGTGTTCGCAAAGAGAAAGTGACGATCCGGATCGTACGCGGCGCTACCCCAGTTCACCCCGCCTACGTTGCTGGGGAATACCAGCGTTCCTTGAATGCTGGGTGGCGTGAAAATATCCCCAGTTCTCGCGGCCTTGATCTTCTCTTGGCACCACTGCCGCTCTTGCGCGTCCTTCCCCCATGCGTCGACGGGCAACAAGCTTTCCGGTACGAGGGAAATCGTCGAGGCCGGCTGCGTCGCCCAAGACTCCTCTCCTGGGATGTCGCTCTTCGCAACGGGTCGTTCTTCCACCGGCAACAGGGGCGCTCCAGTTAGCCGATTCAGGACAAAGACCCGACCCATTTTTGTGCTGATCGCGATGGCCGGGGTTCCATCTTTCCACTCAAACAGTGCGGGCTGCGATGCTACGTCGTAGTCCCACAGGTCGTGGTGAACGACCTGAAAACCCCACACGAACTCACCCGTAGCGGCTTTCAGCGCTACAACCGAATTCGCCCACTTGTTGTCGCCTTTGCGAATTCCACCGTAATAGTCGGGGCTCGCGCTTCCCGTCGGAATGAACACCAGCCCGCGCTCCACGTCGACCGAAATCGTTGACCACGCGTTGCCCGCACCTGTTCGAGGCGTCGTTTGGTAAGCCCACGGAGCAATCGGGTCCCACGACCAGCGCAACATCCCGGTTCGAGCATCGAAAGCCCGTACGATGCCCCGCTCCAAGGTTACGGCTCGATTGTCTCCAATTGAGGATCCCGTGATAACGAAGTCCCGATAGACCGCCGGCGCGGACGTTACCTGATAGTTGCCCGGGTCGCGCAGCCGAACCCCAGCGGTCAGATCGACCTCGCCGTCCGTGCCGAAGTCTGCACAGGGTTTCCCTGTTTCTCCGTCAAGGGCGAAGAGCCGCGCGTCAAGTGTACCCACGAAAATACGAAGCCTGCACGGCACTGAGCTGTCGCTCTTGGCGTCGTGCCAGGCTGAAACACCCCGCGACGTCACTTCCGAGGCCCCATAGGGAAGTTCCAGCCTGGGGTCGAACTCCCAGATTTTTGCCCCGCTCGTTGCGTTTACCGCAATAACATGGTCATAGGGCGTACTCAGAAACAGCTTGCCCTCGGTCAGAATCGGCGTGGCTTCAAACGCGGCTTTGTGGTCCAACTCCTTGTCGTGCGGCAAGGCTCCTGTTCGAAATGTCCATGCCACCTTGAGTTGCGCGACGTTGCTACGATTGATCTGTTTTGCGAGAGAATAGCGAGTGCCGCCCGGATCATTACCGTAGTTCGGCCAACCCGCTTCATCGTTAGCGCGACCCTGTCCAGCACGCCTGGCGATGACGAAGCAAACAACAGCTAGAATTAGAACGCGATTTTTCGTCACGAATCTTGCTCTTTTCATTGGGGACTCCCAGCGAAGGAACACTTCGCCGTCATTCTTTGCAACCTCACGCGTCCAAAAGCTTCTTTGCCATCTCCAAGGCTTCCACTGATCTCCTGGCGTCTGATAGCTGGGCGCGGACAAAATCCCGTGAGCCCCCACCCTTACCCGGAGTCTTCGCCAGTACCTGTTTCAGGATCGCCTGAAGATCCTTTCCCGATGACGGATGTTGAGCAAAGACGATTTGGCCAGACTCCTCATGGATAAGCAGAGCGACGGTTTTCTCGTTCTTTGCCACCTCTGTTGCCAGGGGCAGGGCCAGCTCCGCGTGGACGTCACGCAGAACCTCGGCGACAATCTGCAGGCCCCCCGCACTGGGAGTTGCCGCCTGGATCGCCGCCAAGCCGCGCACCTCAGCAAGTTGCTGCAACACAGTGCGCAGACCCTTGTGATGCTCGTCGCGCTCGGCCATCAACTTCTCGACTGCAGCCGGCAGATCCTCTGACGGGCAACTTAGCCGATCTGACATTCTTCGCAGCAAGTCGAAGTCCCTGCCGGCCCGCCGTGCCGCGCGGCCACCGCAAACAAACTCCACGCGCCAGTCTTGGCGAATCTTGCTGCACCGACGCACCAGAATCAACCCGATCTGGCCGGTACTCTTCACATGAGTTCCCCCGCACGGCTGCAAATCCGCAGCCTCAATCTCAATCGCGCGTAGTATTCCTTCCCGATCGACTTCCTTGCGCACGCCGGCCTGTGCCAGCTGACTTGCTGTGCCGTACCTTACGTTGACCGGGCGGTCTTCGAAGATGATCTGGTTCCCGGCTCGCTGCGCCCCCTCGAGCACGTCGGCACGCGGCGCTGGGCCCCGCAGATCAATGGTGCAAAGGTCGGTCCCCAGATGAAAGGAAACCGTTGGCAGTCCGTAACGCTCCTGAAACATCGCGGAAAGAAGATGCTGCCCAGTGTGCTGTTGCATATGATCGAAACGGCGCTCCCAATCGATCGATCCCTGCACTTCTCCGAGGCCCAGTTCACGGTCCACGAGATGCAGTATCAAATCGTCTTCATCGCACACGTCCAGAATCTTGGCCTCACCGATGCAACCGAGATCGTTGGGCTGCCCTCCCGAAGTTGGGTAGAACGCCGTCTGGTCCAACTCTACTTCCCATGCGCTTTGTGGGCCGGAGCGCGAAGGGATCGGCTCGGCGGGAACGCATTCGAGGACTCGCGCAGAAAAGGTTCGAATGTACGAATTGTCGTGGTACAGCCTACGGGTGGTCATAAAGGCGGAAGTCTAGCACGAGAGCGATGTCTGTCACGGCAGGGATGCTACGACGCGCCTAACGGTATGGCCTCGTCTCCGGTAAACTAGAACGATGCCGATTCGCCTTATCGCTCTCGACATAGACGGAACGCTCCTTAACAGCCGCTTCGAGGTGTCCGTGTCCAACCGCGCCGCCATCACCGAAGCAACGCGGCGAGGTATTGAAGTCGCGCTCGTCACCGGCCGACGCTACGACTTTGCGCTGCCCGTGGCGCAGCAGGTGGATGCGCCGCTTACGATGATCGTCAACAATGGCGGCTTGGTACGCACGAGCGAAGGCCAGACTCGCGTCAGGCATCTGCTTCCGAAAGAAACCGCCTTTCGGGTACTCCGGGCGACCGAGGTTTGGCGCGATGGTACGGCGGTCGTCTTTGATAGACCCAGGGCCAACCAAGTGATGTTGCAGTCTATCGATTGGAACGACCCGACGCGCGGCGGCTATTACTCGCGCAATCGTGAATTTCTAGCCGAGGCAAATCCGCTTGAGTCGTGTCTGATCGAGGATCCAATTCAGGTAATGTTCACGGGAGGGGTGGTTCCCATGCGGGAGGCGGAAGTCGCACTTCGTAACGTTCCCTTCGGCCAGGAGTTTGCCTTGGCGGTAACGGTGTACGAGGCCAAGGACTTCTCCATGATCGATGTTATTCATCCCTCGGTTTCGAAGGGGGCGGCCCTGGCCGAGTGGGCAGGTCTTCGTGGTATCTCCCCGCAGGAAATTCTGGCCATCGGTGACAACCACAATGACCTGGAAATGCTATCCTTTGCGGGTGTCCCGGTTGTCATGGGCAACAGCGTTCCGGAGTTGAAGATTCGCGGTTGGGCTATCACTGGCTCAAACGATGAGGACGGGGTGGCAGCAGCAATCGAGCAATACGCGCTGCAAACGGCAGGAGAATGGCAATAAGGCACATGCTGATTTCCGCTTTCGCAGTCGGGGCGCTTTTGGCCTTCGCGGTTCGGGCGCGCGCAGACTATGTCGTGCTGCGGAGCGGCACGCGCCTGGAAGTGACCGGTTACGAAATTCTCGGCGACAGGTATCGCCTCCATCTGAAAGGCGGCACCGCTGAAGTATCCGTGGAAGACATCGCCGGGATCGAGCCGGAGGAGGTTTTCGAGCCTCTGCCAGAGCCCCTGAACGACAAGACTCCTTTTGAAAAGATTATTCGCGCGGCGGCTGACCGGTACGGGGTTGACGCCGATTTGATTCATTGCGTAATCGCGGTCGAATCCAACTTCAATCCTAAGGCGGTCTCGTCGAAGAATGCTCGCGGCCTGATGCAGTTGCTTCCGCAGACCGCGGCGCAGTTGGGAGTGAAAGATGCGTTCGACCCAGAACAGAACGTCGATGGCGGCACTCGGTACCTGCGCGATCTCCTTAAGAAATACAGCAACTTGACGCTGGCACTGGCAGCCTACAATGCCGGCCCCGAACGCGTTGACCAATATGGCCGCCGCGTCCCTCCCTACCTCGAAACGATGAAATACGTACAGCGCATCGCCAAAAGCTACGCCAAGATCAAGGCCGACAGCGAACAGCAAAAAGCAAAGATATCCGCGAGCTAAGACGCAAACGGCGGATGAACAAACGGAGACAGCTCCGCCCGCCGGTGGTTGTTTCGAGCCACCCACTACTTGAGTCTATGGATTCGTGGGCGCCTGCAGCGGCGGCTCTTGCGGAGCGTTCAGATTATTCGTCGGATTCTGCATCTGGCCGGGATTGTTGACCGGAGAGAGCGGCGAACCCGGAGCCGGTCCATAGGGCGCGACTCCCGGAACCACTCCCATTTGGCGCCCAGTGATGACATCCTTTGAGGGGTCCCAAACAAACTCAAACAACCGGTAGTTTTTCGCTTTTTCATACCAGAGAAAGGACTTCTTATTGACCTTACTTCCCACGCCGATGATGCTCCCACCCACAATAGGCTGTGGTACGTCTGCCGGGGCATCGTGCGGCGTACCCGTTTCGTCGCTGGAGCCCTGATTGGGGGCGTTGGGGTCCCCGGTTGGATTTGTAAGCTGTGCGCATCCTGCAGCGGCAGTCCCGCCCGCCGCGGCGCCAAATGTGCTAGAGGACGAATTGCTCGAAGTCGAGAATGAAGAACCACCAAAAGAAGAAGAGGATTGCGTGGAGGTAGCCGGCGTGCTGCCAAAACTGGACGAGGCACCAAGCGGGGCCGCACCTCCAAGGCCTGGCTGGCTTGTAAAGCTGATGCAGCGCATCTTCAAACTACCAATCAATACGCCGCCGGGTCCAAGATAAATCATTCGCCAGCTGCCATCGACCTGATTCATCGGGTCTTTGTAGGCTTGCCGCATGAATCGCAGCCCGGTCTTCGGCTTGGTCAGATCGTCGAGTTCGACCGGGAAGCGGTGCACCTTCTGATAGAACAGCCTAATGCCGCGCACATACTGCTTTCCGCGCCAAACCATTTCCTCTTCCTTGTCGCGCTGAAGATCGTTAATAACCGTGGGGGCGGCCGTCGCCATGCTCAGCACAAGCATGGCGAGGAAGAACATGATCATGAGTAGCGCGTAGCCCTCCTGCGCCCGCTTCTTTGTCCGCCTTGGTGACATTCGCTTCATGTCGATGGTGGCATTTCCAGGACGACCGAATTTCGCAATCCCGTATTCGTGTCTTCGAATTCGATCCGGTCGTTCCCAATATGTACGATGCGGATGTGGTTCTGGATGGTGTCCCCTTCACTGACGATTTTCACTTCGTCGCCATCGAGAAGGAAAGCCTGACGCCGACCGCCTGAGGGCAGAGTCCCGTAGCCGAAAAATTTCATGGCAAGCTGCGGCGGCGGTGGCGGCGGAGGGAGGACTGGCCCACTCGGCAGATGCGGTGGCTCGACCGGAGCCGCGGAAGCAACTTCGACCGGCTTGACAGGCGCCGCGATGAAAATGTTTCGGCCAGAGGGTTTGTACTCCGTCGATTGAGCTTTCTTCAGCCGGTCCAACACAACGCTGTAATCCTGAGCATCGATGGGCTTGTACGCACCCGGTCCGGCGGGGCCTGTTGGGGTGCCGGATCCCTTTCCGACAAAGAAAAACCACACCAAGCCCGCTGCGACAATCAAAGCGACCAATGTGGCGAGTTCCTTCTGCTGCTTTGTATACGTCATCATGCCTTCCGAAAATAAGTGCGCAGGTGAAGCCCTACCCTCAAGGATCCTGGCGCTGCCTGCGAAACATTCTGCGAATCCACATCGAGCCCGTCGACAATATAGATGTTCTTTGACCTTTGCACATCGTTGAGAAAATGCACAATCCCGTTGTAGTCCCCGGTAATCGTCGATTCCACAATCACTTCGGCGACGCTGCGCCCAGGGACTTCTTTCTCCCGAAAGTGGATGTCATCCATTACGATGTGCGCTTGGTGCGCGTAGCCGTCTAGTTCCTGCGTCATAATGGAATACCCCTTGGTCGCTTGTGGCAATCCGTTCTCGATCTCCTCGAACGCCTTCACAACTTTGGGGATGTTTTCACGGATTCTGGAAGCATGCTCGACGTCCGCCTTCATAATTCCGAGCTGAAGATTCCTGGCGGCCAAAACCTGTTGCGGATTCT
>Ga0306921_10003963_pt1 | contig 15094 bp, 8 predicted proteins | sample sta12Cox44000080_FD_203760 | JGI IMG/M metagenome (GOLD analysis project Ga0306921, IMG submission 203760) | Lab enrichment of tropical soil microbial communities from Luquillo Experimental Forest, Puerto Rico - statoxic.12C.oxic.44.000.080 (v2)... | ecosystem: Environmental > Terrestrial > Soil...
CGGGGTGGCGCTCGGAAGCGGCGTTCTGGAGCCTCCTGACGCTGCTCTGCATTCTCCTCGTCGCGGGTGCCTTGCCCTGGTTCTGGCTCATCCCGTTCGCCGACAAGGTGCAGTTCCCGTGGCGGCTGATGATCGTGGTCGAGTTCGCTGTGGTGACGGCGTTCTGCCTTGCGCCGTGGACGGCGCTGCAACAGCCCATGCGGCGGCTCCTGAGATGGAGCTTGCGCGTGCTGGCCCCCGCCCTTGCTCTCTTGCTGGTGGGAGTCGTGTATCACGCCGTGGCATCGATCGCCGAGCCGGAATCGCCTGCCGACGTCAAGCAGTTCTTGCCGGCGGGCTTTCCCATGAAAGCCGAATACGACGAGCTCGGCCTGGAACCGCTGCAGGGCGTGCCGACGATCGCCTGCACTCCAACGGCCCGGACTTGTCGGGCTGCCGCCCTTCCCCTCGGCGAACTCGCGATCGAGATAGAAAGCGATGCGCCGACCAACGTCGTCGTGCGGCGCTTCGCCTATCCGTTCTGGCAGATCGAACCGGCGCTACCGCTCTCAGCGACCGTTCCGTTGCGGCTCGTTTCGTTCACGGCACCCGACGGCCGTCATAGCTACCGGCTACAACATGTGCGGCCGGCGGCCGAAAAAGCCGGGTGGGCAGTCTCAGGAGTGGCGCTCCTCGTATTCCTCGCTGTTGCGGCGGCGGTCCGGTATCGAAGGAAACTGCTTATTCGGTGAACCAGGAGGTGAAGTCCTGGATCGGCGCGCGCTCGGTGATCAGATTGTTGGGCACTTCGTCGGGGTCGGCCTTGCCGAGCGCCAGGCCGCAGATCACGACCTGCTCGTCGGGAATCTTGAGCTCGCGCCGCACGACGTGCTGATAGCGGCTGAACGCGGCCTGCGGGCAGGTGTGCAGCCCCTTCTCGCGCGCCAGCAGCATCAGCTGGTCGAGGAAGATGCCGCAGTCGATCCACTGGCCCTTTTCCATGCGGCGCTCGACGCACAGGATCATGCCGACCGGCGCGTCGAAGAAGTCGTAGTTCTTGCGGAACTGCTTCAGCATGCCAGCGGCATCGCCGCGCGGGACGTTGAGCAAAGTGTAGAGCTGCTTGCCCACCAGCTTGCGGCGGGCGTCGTAGACCGGCGGGAATTCCTTGGGGTAGACGCTATATTCGGCGCCCGGTCCGTTGTCGCCGTCATCCATCGCCTTCAGGATCGCCGCAGACAGCCGGCTCCGCGCCTTGCCCGTAGTGACGTAGAGTTTCCACGGCTGCAGGTTGCCGTTGGACGCCGCGCGCGTCGCCGTGCTGATGATCCATTCGACATCCTCCCGCGCCACGGGATCCGGCTTGAAGACCCGCATCGAGCGGCGGGAATTGATGGCTTCCGACACGCGCATGAACGCTAGCTCCGATTGAGATGACGACGCAGGAAGTCGAACAGCGCGCGCCGCGCCTGGGCGTTCTGCTGTTCGGTGAAATAGTGTGTGGCGCCCGGAATGATGACGTCTTCAACGTCCTTGCCATGGCTGCGCAGCGCTCCGCTCATGGCATGCGTCTGTTCGACCCGCACGTTCTCGTCGCGATCGCCATGGATCAGCAGCACCGGCGCGTCGATCTGGGCCACGCGCAGGATCGGCGAGCGCACCGGCAGGCCCTCCGGCCCGCAAAGATCGTCGAGATAGTCGCGGATGAAGGGATTGGCCTCGCGCCAGCGCGCCAGATCGGTCGGCGCGAAGAAGGCGGCGACCGCCCGGATCGGCGGCTTGTGGGCGGCGGCCAGCAACGCCACCTGGCCGCCCATCGAGGCGCCCACCAGGGCGAGCCGCGCCGGATCGACCAGCGGGCGCTTGGCCAGCCAGTCGATCGCTGCCAGCACATCGAGCGGCTGGCGCAGACCCTGATCGTTCTCGCCTTCCGAGCCCAGCCAGCCGCGCAGCGACAGCGCCAGGGCGACGTAGCCGTTGTTGGCGGCGGCGCGCGCCAGCCCGGCCATGTTGTGGGCATGGCCGGCGAAGCCATGCAGCAGGATCAACGCCGGATAGGGCGGCGTGCCGGCCTGCGGCTTGAAGAAGTAGCCGCCCAGCGTGACGCCGTGGCCGGGCACGCGTACCTGCTCGGCGTCGGCCACCTCGGGCAGCTCGTCCCAGCGATGCGCGACCTCGATCGGCACGCCGTCGGGATCGCGGAAACCGACGGAGTAGAAGCCGGGGGCGAAGTAGTCGAGCTCCTGCGGCTTCTGCAGGATCTCCGCGCCGGCTTCCTTGAGCTCGGCATAGACCTGGTCGACCTGGGCGCGGCTTTCCGCCGACACGGCGAGCCACAGCGCCCCCGGCCCGTAGCTCACGCCGTCCTTGGCCTGGCGCATCACGAAATGATCGTAGCCGCGCGACCACATCACCCGGTCGGGGCTCGCCCACACGCGATGGAAGCCCAGCATGGGTAGCCACAGGCGGTGGAAAGCGATCGATCGGCCGAGATCGCTCACCTCGATGGCGGCGCCGGCGAAGGACGGACGTGGCCGGCTCATCTCAGCGGCAGACCCAACGCGCGCAACTCGTCACGCCGCAGCTCTTCTTCACCGGCGAGAAAGAACTCGTCGAGCTGCGGTGGCTTCACGCGGGTGCCGGCGAGCATGGCATGCGCCTGGCCGCGGTGGTGGACTTGATGCTGGAAGAGATGCTCGAGAATGCCGGCCACCGCGGTGGGAGGAGGCTTGCGGTTGGGCCGCGGCAGGACGCAGTCGCGCGCCAGCGTCCCCTCCGTCTGGCGCTCGCAGAAGGCGATCAGGCGCCTGTCGCTCGCGGTCTGCACCTCGCGCAGCGTGAGCGCGTCGGGATAGTCGCGGTCGGGCTCGCTGTAGCGGCGCAGCGCATCGCGCCCTTCGAGCGCGTCGATATAGTAGAGATCGACGTCGAGGATGTGGTTGAGCGTCTTGCGCAGCGAGGGAAAGAAGCTGGTGCGCGGCGCGGCGAACTCCTCCGGCGTCAGCGCCTCGCAGGCGGTGAGGAGCCGATGGTTGGCCCAGGCGTTGTTGCGCGCCATGGCGACGAAGTGACCGGCAAGTCCCGTCGCCATGGCCGTCGTTCCGCCATCAGGCCGCGTGCGCGAGATTGCGCAGCACGTATTGCAGCACGCCGCCGTTCTTGAAGTACTCGATCTCTTCGGCGGTATCGATGCGGCAGGTGAGCGTCACCGTTTCGGCGGTGCCGTCACGGCGATGGATGGTGAGCGGCACGTCCATGCCGACCTTGAGCCCGCCCTCGATGCCGCCGACGTCGAAGGTCTCGTGGCCGGTCAGATTGAGCGTCTTGCGCGTCATGCCGTCCTTGAACTGCAACGGCAGCACGCCCATGCCGACCAGGTTGGAGCGGTGGATGCGCTCGAAGGTCTCGCACACCACGGCCTTGACGCCGAGCAGGTTGACGCCCTTGGCGGCCCAGTCGCGCGACGAGCCGGTGCCGTACTCCTTGCCGGCGATCAGGATCTGCGGCGTGTGCTCCTTCTTGTAGCGCATGGCGACGTCATAGATCGCCACCGGCTCGTCGGAGCGGTAGTCGTGCGTGAAGCCGCCCTCGATGCCGGGGACCATCTCGTTCTTGAGCCGGATGTTGGCGAAGGTGCCGCGCATCATCACTTCGTGATTGCCGCGCCGCGTGCCGTACTGATTGAAGTCCTTGGGCTGCACGCCGTGCTCGAGCAGGTAGGCACCGGCCGGGCCGTCCTTCTTGATCGACCCGGCGGGCGAGATGTGGTCGGTGGTGATCGAATCGCCGAACTGGCCGAGCGGCCGGGCGCCGGAGATGTTGCCGATCGCGCCGGGCGTCTTGCCCATACCGTCGAAGTAGGGCGGGTTGCGCACGTAGGTCGACTTGTCGTCCCAGGCGTAGGTCAGGGTCGGCTTGGTCTTGATCGAGCGCCAGAACTTGTCGCCCTTGAAGACGTCGGAGTAGCGCTTCTTGAAGGCCTTGGCGGTGACGTGCTTGTCGACCAGCTTCTGCAGCTCCTTGTTGGAGGGCCAGAGGTCCTTCAAGTAAACCGGCTTGCCGCCCTTGCCGATGCCGATCGGATCCTTGGTGATGTCGATCTTCATCGAGCCGGCGAGCGCGTAGATCACCACCAGCATCGGTGAGGCGAGGTAGTTGGCGCGGGTCAGCGGATTGACGCGGCCCTCGAAGTTGCGGTTGCCGGAGAGCACCGCGCACACCACCAGGTCGGCATCGCCGATCGCCTTGGTGACGGGGTCGGGCAGCGGGCCGGAATTGCCGATGCACGAGGTGCAGCCGTAGCCGACGAGGTTGTAGCCGATCTTGTCGAGGTCCTTCTGCAGGCCCGACGACGCGAGATACTCGGTGACGACCTGCGAGCCCGGTGCCAGCGAGGTCTTGACCCACGGCTTGACCTTCAGCCCGTGCTTGACCGCATTGCGCGCGATCAGGCCGGCGCCCAGCATGACGTAGGGGTTGGAGGTGTTGGTGCACGAGGTGATGGCGGCGATCACCACGTCGCCATGGCCGAGATCGTAGTCGGCGCCGTCGCACTTGTGGCGCTTGCCATCGTCCTTGCGGTCGAATTCCTTCTCCATGTTGGCGACGAACTGCTGGCTCGCCTGGCTGAGCGGCACGCGGTCCTGCGGCCGCTTCGGCCCGGCAAGGCTCGGCTCGACGTCGCCGAGATCGAGCGAAAGCGTGTCGGTGAAGACCGGCTCCGGCGACTTCTTGGAGCGCCACAGGCCTTGCTTCTTGGCATAGGCCTCGACGATCTTGGCGCCCTTGCCGCGGTTGGTGGTGTTGAGATAGCCCAGCGTGATCTTGTCGATCGGGAAGAAGCCGCAGGTCGCGCCGTACTCGGGCGACATGTTGGCGATGGTGGCGCGATTGGCCAGCGGCAGGTCGTCCAGCCCCTCGCCGTAGAACTCGACGAACTTGTTGACCACGCCCTTCTTGCGCAGCATCTGCGTGACGGTGAGCACGAGGTCGGTGGCGGTGGCGCCTTCCTTCAGCTTGCCGGTCAGCTTGAAGCCGATGACGTCGGGAATGACCATCGGCTGGGCCTGGCCCAGCATCGCCGCTTCGGCCTCGATGCCGCCGACGCCCCAACCGAGCACCGCAAGCCCGTTCACCATGGTGGTGTGGCTGTCGGTGCCGACCAGCGTATCGGGATAGAGGGTCGATTCCTTGCCGTCCTTGTGATGGAACACGACCTGCGAGAGGAATTCGAGGTTCACCTGGTGGCAGATACCGGTGCCGGGCGGCACGACGCGGAAATTGTCGAACGCCATCTGGCCCCAGCGCAGGAACTGGTAGCGCTCGAGATTGCGCTCGTATTCGAGCTTCACGTTGGCGCCGAAGGCGGAGTTGTTGCCGAAATTGTCGACGATCACCGAATGGTCGATGACGAGATCGACCGGCACCAGCGGATTGATTTTCTTGGCGTCGCCGCCGAGCTTGCCCATGGCGTCGCGCATGGCGGCGAGGTCGACCACGGCGGGCACACCGGTGAAGTCCTGCATCAGCACACGGGCCGGCCGGAAGTTGATCTCCTTGGTCGACTTGCCGCCGTTTTTCACCCAGTCCGCAAAGGCGGCGATGTCGGCCTTCTTGACGGTCATGCCGTCTTCGTGCCGCACCAGGTTTTCCATCAGGATGCGCAGCGAGAACGGCAGGCGGGAGAGATCGCCGACCGCCTTCTCGACCGCCGCGAGGCTGAAATACGTATAGCTTTTGCCACCGACCTTGAGCGATTTGCGGGCCTTGAAGCTGTTGGGGTGGGAGGCTGCCATCGTCTTACTCCTGCAATCGAAAATGCGGTCGGGGTGGCAAAATAGGGGCCCCGGGCGACCCAGGCAATCGACGGATGCGGGCCGCGATGCGGTGTGCCAAATTGTCGGAATGCAAAGCAATATCCGGCGTTTCTTGGCGACTTTTGCAGTCGCCGTGGCGGCCTCGGGCGCGGCTTCGGCGCAGGTGCAGGGTGGCGCCGATTGGGATTCGACGACACGTCAGTTCGGCGGCCCGGGTGGGACGGCGAACCCGGCCGTGCCGCGCGATGCCACGCTCGAGCAGCTGAACAAGTTTCTGGCGGTGCCTCAGCTGCCGGCCTTCAACCGCTCGTTCTATCTCAGCATCCGCGCCTTCCTGCTGAGCCGCGCCGGCCGCGAAGCCGACAGCCAGAAGGACATCGTCGAGATGGGCAAGGTCCTGCCCAACGGCTGGCAGGTCACGATGTGGGGCACCATCCCGAGCCTGGCGGGCGGTGGCGACCGGGCGGCGGCGCTGCGCACCCTGGACTATGCCCTGCAACGCAAGCCGAACGATCCCTGGCTCCTGGTCGCGCAGGCCCAGGTGCACATGCAGATCGCCGACTTCCGACGTGCCACGAGTATCCTCGACAACGCCGTGGCGGGCGCCGCGACCCCGCTCGATCGCCGCCTGGCGCTGTTCAACCGCGGTCAGGCGAACTTCAACCTCGGCAACTTCCAGCAAGCCGCCGCCGACTTCGACGCGTCGATGGCGGGCCTCAGCACGCTCAAGGGCAGGCTGGACAGCATCCTGTGGCGCTATGCGGCCCAGACCCATACCAAGCAGGATGCTCGCGGAGCGCTGAACAGGGATCTCGGCAACGAGAACCTGTACCAGTGGCCCGGCCCGATCGCCAAGTTCCTGCTCGGCAAGCTGTCGCCCGGCGAGCTCGAGGTCGCCGCGGAGTCCGACGAGACCGCCAAGCGCACCAACGGCAAATGTCCCGCCGCGTTCTTCATGGGCATGGAGGCCGAGCGGCGCGGCGACAAGCAGCGTGCGCGCGAGCAGCTGCAGCTCGCCCAGGCGCGCTGCCCGACCGTGTCCGAGTACAACTGGGCGGCGTCGAGCGAGCTTAAGCGGCTGTAGCGCGGTCATCCTCGCCAGGATGGGCCGGGGAGCGCGGGACGACAAATATATAGAATCTCTCGGCGCCAGACGTTCGGCGTCTAGTCCCTGAGCGCGAGCGGCGCGACGAAGCGGGCGATCTCCGACAGCACATAGGCGGGTTGCTGCAGGTGCGGGCTGTGGCCGCAGCCCGGCACCAGCCGTGTCTCGCAGTAGCCGCCGACCTTGCCGGCAATGATGCCGAGCTGCAGCTCGCTGCCGTATTCGTCGTCCTCGCCCTGGATCGCCTGCACCGGCACCTGCACGCCGGGCAGCCGGCCGTCGGCGTCCATCGGCTGGAAGCCGGGCGCCACCCACGCGTCCGACCAGAGATGAAACGCCCGGTCGACATTGTCGCCGTGGTACTTCACGAGGCGCTGGCGCAACTCGCCGGCCGCGAAGGCTTCGCGCGCCTTGACGATGCTCGCGACGCAGGCCGGCTCGTTGACGGCGTGTGCCGCCAGAGTCACCACCGCGCGCAGCGGCTCGGGATCGCGGGCGGCGTAGTTGAGCGCAATGGTGCCGCCATCGCTGTGGCCGACCAGCACGCAGTCGGCGACGCCGAGAACGGCCAGCAGCCTCGGCAGCACCTCGTCCGCTTCGATCTCCATGTAGCGCAGGCCGGGATCTGACGGCCATGGGCCCGACCGGCCGTAGGCCGTGCGGTCATAGACCACGCCGGCGCACATCGTCGCGTCGCACAGCTTCTGGGGGAAGTCGCGCCACATCTCGATGCAGCCCAGCCCCTCGTGCAGGAACACCAGCGTCGTGCGCTCGAGACCGTCGGCTTTCTGCGGCGCGAGCTTGCGAATGCGCAGGCGACGGTCGCCGAGATCGATGATGTCGTCGGAGGTCACACCTCAGATGTAACCGGGACGCGCCGCCGTGAGAAGCTGCCGATGGCGGCAGGTAGCACGGTGAGGAACAGCACCGGCGCGAGCAACATACCGCCGACCACGACGATGGCCAGCGGACGCTGCACCTGGCTGCCGATGGCGGTCGAGAAGGCGGCGGGCAGAAGGCCGACGCAGGCGGCAGTGCAGGTCATCAGGACCGGCCGCATCTGCAGCTCGCAGGTCTGCCTTAGCGCCGCTTCGCGCTCGACCCCGGCTTCGACCAGGCGATTGAAGCAGCCCAGCACCATGATGCCGTTCATGGCGGCGATGCCGAACAGGGCGACGAAGCCGATGGCAGCGGAAATGCTGAACGGCAGGCCGGCCAGCCAGAGCGACAGGATGCCGCCGATCAGCGCCAGGGGGATCGCGCTGCCGGCCAGCAGCGTGTCGCGCAGGCTGCCGAAGCTGACGTAGAGAAGTAGCAATATCAGGGTGATGGCGATCGGGCACGGCAATCGACAGCCGATCGATGGCACTTTGGAAATTGGCGAAATCACCGGCCCATTCGAGGCTGTATCCGCCGGGCAGCGCAACTTTCTCCGCGACCTTCTCCTGGGCCTCCAGCACGGCGCCGCCCAGATCGCGGCCGCGCACCGAGAACTTTACCGGGATAAGACGTTCCTGCTGCTCGCGGTAGATATAGAACGCGCCGCTGGCCAAGCCGACTGTGGCGACTTCGCTCAGTGGCACCTGGACGACGCCGCCCGAAGCGCTCGGCGCGCCAATGGCGATGCGGCGCAAGGCCTCGATATTCTGGCGATATTGCGGTGCCAGTCGGACCAGCAACGGGAAGTGCCGATCGCTGCCGTTTTCATAGAGGTCGCCTGCGACTTGACCACCGACCGCCGCCTGGATGGTGGCGTTGATGTCACCGGGAGACAGGTTGTAACGGGCAGCGCGTTGCCGATCGATGTCGATTCTGATCGTCGGCTGGCCGAGCAGGGGCGGCACGGCGATGTCCGTAATGCCGTCCACACCTTCGATGACGCGGCGTATCTCGACCGATAGCTTGTGCAGGACACTGAGGTCGGTGCCGCTGATCTTGATGGCGTTTTCCGCGTCTATTCCCGATGCTGCCTCCTGAACGTTGTCCTGGATGTATTGCGAGAAAGCGAAGGCAACACCAGGAAACGCCTTTTGCAGCGCATCCCTCATCTGAGCAATCAGCGCATCCTTATCGAGGCCCTTGCGCCATCTATCGAAGGGCTTCAGCGGCACGAAAAACTCACCGTTGGAAAAACCATCCGGATCGGTGCCGTCGTCGGGCCGGCCGTGCTGGGAGACCACGGTCTCGACCTCGGGAAAGCCCTTTACAAGCGTGCGCATGCGATTGACGTAGGCATTGCCTTCCTCGAGTGAGACAGAGGGCGGCATCGTCGCGCGCATCCAGATGTTCCCCTCCTCCAGCTTGGGCAGGAACTCGAGGCCCACGGTGCTGCCGGCAAGGCTGGCGACGACGGCCAGGCTGGCGCCGGCGGCGAGCGTGACGCCACGGCGAGCGAGCACCGCGTGATAGACCCGCCGATAGACTCTGCGCAGCAAGCGCACCACACGGGTCTCGACTTCGGAGACTCTCTCGGGCAGCAGCAGTGCCGCCAGCGCCGGTGACACCGTAAAGGTGGCAAGCAGGCCGCCCGACAGGGCGTAGGTATAGGTCTTGGCCATCGGGCCGAAGATGCGGCCCTCGACGCCCGACAGGGTGAAGAGCGGAACGAAGCCCGCGATGATGATCGTGGCGGCAAAGAAGATCGCCTTGGTGACCTCGCCCGAGGCCAGGTAGATGGTGCGGATCTTTCCCGCCACGCCGAGTGGTGGATTGCCGGCGGATTGCTGATGCCTGGCTGCCGCTTCGGCAAGATGGCGGAAGATGTTCTCGACCATGATCACCGTGGCATCGACGATGATGCCGAAGTCGATCGCTCCCATGGAAAGCAGATTCGCCGACTCGCCGTTCAGCACCAAGATGACCACGGCGAACAACAAAGCGAAGGGGATGGTCGCGGACACGATCAAGGCGCTGCGCAGGTCTCCGAGGAACAGCCACTGGATCCCAAAGATCAGCAGGACGCCCATCACCATGTTGTGCAGCACGGTGCGCGTGGTGACATCGACGAGAAAGCGCCGATCGTAGATGCGCTCGATGCGTACTCCCGGCGGCAAGAGGTCGGAGTTGTTGATGCGCTGCACCTCGCGCTCGACCCCGCGCAGCGTCGGCAATGTCTGTGCACCGCGACGCATCAAAACGATACCCTCGACGATGTCATTGTCTTCGTCGTGGCCAGCGATACCGAGGCGCGGCTCGAAGCCAACCGTAACCTTGGCGACGTCGGCGATCAGGATGGGCGAGCCATCCCGCACGACCACCATGGTGTGGTTGATGTCGTCCATCGAGCGGATCTGCCCGACGCTGCGGATGACCGCCGACTGCGGCCCGAGATTGACCGTGTTGGCGCCGACATTGATGTTGGCGCCGTTCAGCGCGTCCAACACCTGCTTCAGAGTCAGGCCGTAGTTCAGCAACCGGTCGAGGTCGACGGTGATGTCATAGGTCTTGCTCTTGCCACCCCAGCTCGTGACGTCGACAACGCCAGGAACTGCCTTGAAGCGCCGCAGCAAAATCCAGTCCTGGATCGTCTTGAGGTCGAGCACGGTGTAGCCCGGCGGGCCGACCACGCGATAACGGAAGATCTCACCGATCGGGCTGGTCGGTGAGAGCATGGGTTGTGCAGCGTTGGGCAGCGGCGGCAGCTGCGACAGCCGGTTCGTCACCAACAGTGACGCTTCACGGTAAGTGATATCGAACGTGAACTGAACCTTCACGTCGGACAGACCCACCAGCGAAATGCTGCGCACCGAGCTGACATTCGGCAGGCCCGCCATCTGCACTTCGATGGGAATGGTGATGTAGCGCTCGATTTCCTCTGACGACTGACCGGGATTCTGAGTCACGATTTCGACGAGTGGGGGCACCGGGTCGGGATAGGCTTCAATATTCAGCTGCTTGTAAGCGAAGAAGCCGCCGATCATCAGCGCAGCGCCGAGAATCAGGACGAGAACACGCTGTTGAAGAGCCGCGCCGACGATCGCCTGCATGCCCAGCCGTGACGTTGACGTCCGCACAAGGTGTGCGAACCCTTCCAGCCATCAGCTATGACGCAATTTCGTCGAATTCACTACCGCTGCGTTTGCACTATCTCTGCGACGCCAGCGTCTTCGGCATCGTGCTCGCTGTCGGTGGCCGACAGCGCGGCGGTCCGGGCGTGCGATCCGCCTCCACCATACTGCGGTTCCACCAGCCGCCACCCAGTGCCTGGAAGAGCGCGGCGGTGTCGGTAAAACGCGCCGCCTGTGCTTGCACCCGCGCAAGAGCCGCCTGCTGGTAAGCGAGCTCAGCGGTGAGCACGAAGATGTAGGTCGTGTCGCCGAGTTCCAGGCGGCGGCGGGCAATCTGCAGACTGATGGCGGTCGCCTGCTCGGCAGCCACGGCTGCGCGCAACGCGAGCGCGTCGTACTCCAAGGCGCGCAGGGTGTCTGCAACGTTGCGGAATGCCGTGAGCACCGTCGAGCGATATTGTGCATCGGCCTGCTCGAGCGCTGCCTGCGCCGCGCGCTTCTTGGCCGCCAACGCGCCACCGTCCAGGATGGTCTGCAGTACACTGCCGCCAACGACCGAGGCCGGCAGGGCCGGCCCGAACAACGTGCCCAGGGTCAGAGCCTGGGTCGCCATGCTGGCATTGAGCGTGATGTTGGGAAACTGGTTGGCGGTCGCGACGCCGACCAGGGCGTTGGCCGAGTGCAGGTTGGCCTCGGCCGCGCGCACATCGGGGCGCTGCTCGACCATCTTCGACGGCAGGCTGAGCGGCAGCTCCTGCGGAAGCTTGAGGTCGGCGATGCGGAAGCGCTCGATCAGCGATTCGTTAGGGAAATGGCCGATCAGGGTGGCGAGCAAGTTGCGCTGCTGCGCCAGCGCTTTCTGCAACGGCGGCAATGTCGCCTCGACCTGGGCGAGCGCCGCCTGCTGAGCTGCGACGTCGGCGCCGGTGACGGCCCCCAAGCCCGACTGGCGGTTCAGGATGTCGAGCGTGTCGCGCTGGGTGGCGATGATGCGCTGGGTCGCTTCGATCTGGCCGCGCAGCGAGGCCTCGAGGATGGCCGCAGCGACGACGTTCGCGGCGAGCGACAGATAGGCGCCCTCGAGCTGGAAGCACTGTGCCTCGGCGAGGGCGTCAAGGGACTCGATCTGGCGGCGGTTGGCGCCCCAGAGATCGAGATTGTAGGTGAGTGTCAGCCCGAGCGTGAACAGGGAATAACTGTAGTTGTTGGGATCCGCCGTCGGCGCGGAAAGGAAATTCGGCACCTGGTTCGCGGCTGCGCCGAAGTTGGACTGCACGGTCGGAAACAAGGTGGCGCGTTGGGCGCGAACGTTCTGCTGCGCGACCTTGAGGGCTGCGGCAGCGGCCTGGATGTCGGGATTGGCGCGCAACGCCTCCTTGATCAGGCCGTTGAGCTCGGGCGACTCGAACACTCCCCACCATTGGTTGGGAATGTCGAGGTCCTGCACGATGCGCTGCGCTTCGCTGCCGTCGATGCCGCCGGACACGAACTCCGTTGGCGCGTCGGGCAGGAACGACATCGCCTTGGGCGAATCGGGCCGCACGAAATCGGGACCCATCGTGCAGGCGATCAGCGCGCCGCACAGTGCCGTGGTCGCAGCGAGGGCGAAGGGCAGCCGCATCATGGGGTTTCTGCGACCGCGGGCTGCGCCTGCGGCGCCGGTACCTGGCGGCGGGAGAACAGGCCGATCGCCGCCGGCAGCACGGTCAGGAACAGGCAGGGCGCCAGCAGCGTGCCGCCGACCACGACGACGGCCAGCGGACGCTGCACCTGGCTGCCGATCGCGCTCGAGAAAGCGGCCGGCAGCAGGCCGACGCAGGCTGCAACGCAGGTCATCAGGACCGGCCGCATCTGCTGTTCGCAGGTCTGGCGCAGCGCCGCGCCGCGCTCGACGCCTGAATCGACGACGCGATTGTAGCAGGACAGCACCATGATGCCGTTCATGGCGGCGATGCCGAACAGGGCGACGAAGCCGATGGCGGCGGAGATGCTGAACGGCATGCCGGCGATGAAAAGCGCGAACACGCCGCCCGTCAATGCCATGGGGATGGCGCTGCCGGCCAACAGCGTGTCGCGCAAGCTGCCGAAGCTGACATAGAGCAGCAGCAGGATCAGCGAGATGGCGATCGGCACGGCGATGGCCAGCCGCTGCAGCGCGCTCTTGAGATTGCCGAACTCGCCCACCCATTCCAGGCGATAGCCGCCGGGAATCTTGACCTTGTCGGCGACGCGCTGCTGGGCCTCGAGCACCGCACTGCCGAGGTCGCGCCCGCGTACCGAGAACTTGACCGGCACGTAACGCGACTGCTGCTCGCGGTAGATGTAGAACGCGCCCGATACCAGGCCGATGGTGGCGACCTCGGAGAGCGGCACCTGGGTCACGCCGTTGGCGCCCTGCACGCCGATCGGGATGCGCTTGATCGCCTCGAGGTTCTCGCGGTAGCGCGGCGCCAGGCGGACGACCATGGGGAAATGCCGGTCGCTGCCGTTTTCATAGACATCGCCTGCCGCCTGGCCGCCGATCGCCGCCTGCACCGTGGCGTTGATGTCTCCCGGCGCCAGACCGTAGCGGGCGGCGCGGTTGCGGTCGATGTCGATGCGGATGGTCGGCTGGCCCAGCGATGCCGAGACGGCGAGGTCGGTGATGCCGGGCACGGTGGCGATGGCGTTCTTGATGTCGTCGGCGACCTTGGCCAGCGTGTCGAGGTCGTTGCCGAAGACCTTGACCGAATTCTCGCCCTTCACGCCCGAGGCGGCCTCCTGCACGTTGTCCTGGATGTACTGCGAGAAGGTGAACTCGATGCCGGGGAAGGCCTTCTGCAGGGCGTCGTTCATCTCGGCGATCAGGGCGTCCTTGTCGATGCCCTTGCGCCACTTGTCCATCGGCTTCAGCGGCACGAAGAACTCGGCGTTGAAGAAGCCGGTCGAATCGGTGCCGTCGTCGGGCCGGCCGTGCTGGGAAATCACGGTCTCGGCTTCGGGGAAGCCCTTGATCAGCTTGCGCATGCGGTTGGCGTAGTCGTTGCCGGTCTCGAGCGAGATCGAGGCCGGCATGACGGCGCGGATCCACATGTTGCCTTCCTCGAGCTTGGGCAGGAACTCAAGCCCGATCGTGCTGCCGGCGGCGATGGCAAGCGCGAACACGCCGACGCCGGCGGCGATGGTGGTGCGCCGCCTCTCCAGGGTGACCCCGCGCACACGGGCGTAGAAGCGGCCGAGCGCGCGCACCACTCTGGTCTCGGTATGGCCGATGGTCTCGGGCAGCAGCAGCGCCGACAGGGCAGGCGACACGGTGAAGGTAGCGAGCAGGCCGCCCGACAGGGCGTAGGCGTAGGTCTTGGCCATCGGCGCGAAGATGTGGCCCTCGACGCCCGACAGGGTGAACAGCGGCAGGAAGCCCGCGATGATGATGGTGGCGGAGAAGAAGATCGCCTGGGTGACCTCGGTCGACGCCTGGAAGATCAGGGCTACCTTTCCGGTCAGGCCTTCGGGCACCGGCCGGCCGGAGCGCAGCGCCACACCGCGGCTCGCCTGCGACAGGTGGCGGAAGATGTTCTCGACCATGATCACCGTGGAGTCGACGATGATGCCGAAGTCGATCGCGCCCATGGACAAGAGGTTCGCCGACTCGCCGCTCAGCACCAGGATGACGACGGCGAACAGCAGCGCGAAGGGAATGGTCGCGGAGACGATCAGGGCACTGCGCAGGTCACCGAGGAACAGCCACTGGATGAGGAAGATCAGGATGACACCCATCACCATGTTGTGCAGGACGGTGTGGGTGGTGATGTCGACCAGGGCGCTGCGGTCGTAGATGCGCTCGATCCGCACGCCGGGCGGCAGGACGTCGGACGAGTTGATCCTTTCGACCTCGGCCAGCACGCCGCTAAGCGTCGGCAAGGTCTCCGCGCCGCGCCGCATCAGCACGATGCCCTGCACAATGTCGTCGTCGTCGTCTTGGCCCGCGATGCCCAGCCGCGGCTGATTGCCGATCGTCACGGTGGCGACGTCGGACACCAGCACCGGCGCGCCGTTGGGCGCGGCCAGCATGGTGTTGCGGATGTCCTCCATCGAGCGGATCTGGCCGACCGAGCGCACGATCGCCGACTGCGGCCCGATATTCACCGTGTTGGCGCCGACATTGATGTTGGCGTTGTTCAACCCGTCGAGCACCTGCTTGAGCGTGA
>Ga0306921_10003967_pt1 | contig 15087 bp, 12 predicted proteins | sample sta12Cox44000080_FD_203760 | JGI IMG/M metagenome (GOLD analysis project Ga0306921, IMG submission 203760) | Lab enrichment of tropical soil microbial communities from Luquillo Experimental Forest, Puerto Rico - statoxic.12C.oxic.44.000.080 (v2)... | ecosystem: Environmental > Terrestrial >...
TGGATCTCATCCGCAAGACATTGTTCGAAAGCGACAGCCTCCAGATCGGACTGTTCGCGGCGCGTCCGTCGTCGGACGCGTGCGGCGACGTCGAGCGGCAATACTCGCATGTCGTGGTGCTGCCGGTTGCCGGCGTCTTTGCCCGCCACGATGCCCCCGGCCATCGCGTGATCGGTACGTCGAGCTACGCCGTGCTGGTCGCCGCGGACACGCCCTATCGCGTCAGCTTCCCGGGCGCGATCGGCGATCGGGCGATCACCCTGCGCTTCAACGATGCCGCGGCGCTCGACCGCCTCGCCGGTCGCGGGCACGCGCACGGACTGCTTCCGCCCGGCGCCATGATGCTGCGCAATCTGCTGTGGACACGGCTTGCACGCGCGGAGGCGGACGCGTTCGAGGCGGAAGCGCTCGGCCTCGATCTCCTCGATATGTCGCTTGGCGCGATGCCGGCGGGGCATGCGCCTGGGCGCCGCGCCGCGCACGAGCGCCACATGCGCACCGTCGCACTCGTGGAGGAAGCGGTGGCGATGGCGCCGGCCGACGATTGGACGATCGCCAGGCTGGCGAAGATCGCAAACCTGTCTTCCTTTCATCTGTGCCACGTGTTTCGGCGCACGGCCGGCACGTCGATCTACGACTACGTCGTGCGGGAGCGCCTGGCGCATGCGCTCGATGTGGTTCTCGACGGCGGCGACGATCTCACCGCGATTGCGCTCGACGCCGGATTTTCCAGCCACAGCCATTTCACCGCGCGCTTCCGCCGGTTCTTCGGTTGCACGCCGACGGCGTTGCGGCGCGCCGCGACGGCTGCGCACGTCGCGCAATTACGCAAGATCGTGACAGCGAGCCGGCGCCGTCTTGCCTAACCTCGCCTCCGCACCCACGGAGGTTTCATGGATATCGCCACGTTTCACGCCGGGCGGCACTACGCCGACGTCGGCTCCGGACGCATCGCCTATGTCGAACAGGGCGAGGGACCCGTGGCGCTGTTCGTCCATGGCGTGCCGCTCAACGGCTACCACTGGCGTCATGTCATCGACCGGATCAAATATCGACGGCGTTGCATCGCCATCGACCTGATGGGTCTGGGCTACACCGAGATCGCGCCGGCGCAAGATGTCTCGTTCGCGGCCCAGGCGCGCATGATCGAAGAGGCGATCGACGCGCTGGGAGTGGAAACGATCGATCTGATCGGCAACGACAGCGGCGGCGCCATCGCGCAAATTTTCGCCGCCCGCTATCCGCACCGGCTGCGCTCGCTGGTGCTGACGAATTGCGACGTGCACGACGGATGGCCGCCGCGGCAAGTGCTGCCGATCATCGAACGCGCGCGCAAGGGGACGCTCGCCCCCGTGTTCCGGCCTCTCCTCGACCGTCCCGACCTCGCACGCGAGCGCTATGCGAGGGGCGAGTCGGTGCCGCTGTTCCGCAGCTATACCGATCCGAGCATCCTCACGGGCGAAATCATCCGGCTCTATCTGGAGCCGCTGCTGTCATCGCAGCAACGCATCGAGGCGTTCCAGCGTTATTGGCTGGCCTTCGACAACACACAGACCGTGGCCATTCACGCGCGGCTGAAGTGCCTCGCCGTGCCAACGCTGATCGTCTGGGGGCTCGAAGACTTCTTCTTCGACCGGAAATGGGCCTATTGGCTCAAAGACACCATACCGGGCGCGCAAGCCGTGATCGAAGTCCCGGACGGACGATTGTTTTTTCCCGAAGATCGGCCCGAGCCCTTGGCCGCAGCCATGCTCGGTTTCTGGGATCAGCTGATGCCCGGCGCTTAAAGATTTCAAGGTCGTCATCGCCCGCAAAGCGGGCGATCCAGTAAACGTCGACGGTTCAGATAACACTGTGAGCTTGAGATTACTGGATACCCCGCTTTCGCGGGGCATGACGAGTCAGGGATGTTTTTGTTTTACCGCCCGCACGATGTGCTCGGGCTTGACCGGCGTGGCGTTCAACTCGACGCCGAACGGGGCGAGCGCGTCGCACACCGCGTTGGCGATGGCCGCGGGCGGAGCGACCGCGCCGCCCTCGCCCACGCCCTTCACGCCGAGCGGATTGAGCGGCGAGCGCGATTCCTGATGAAACAATTGCATGGCCGGGCTGTCGCTCGCGCGCGGCATGGCGTAGTCCATGAACGAGCCGGTGAGGAGCTGTCCCTCCTGGTCGTAGGCGAACTCTTCAAGCAGCGCGCCGCCGAGACCCTGCACCGAGCCGCCGACGATCTGTCCCTCGACCAGCATCGGGTTGATGACGACGCCGCAGTCGTGCGCCACGGCGTAGCGCTCGATTTCGATGCCGCCCGAGGCGACATCCACTTCGACCAGCGCGAGGTGCGTCGCGTTCGACCAAGTGACGGTCGCCGGCTCGAAATAGAAGCTTTCCTCGAGGCCGGCGTCGACGCCGGCGGGCCGGCCGTGGTCCCATCCCGGCCGCGCCGCCTGCGCCACCGCGGCGAGCGTGACCTCCATACCGGGCACGCCGAGCACGCCTACCTTGCCGTCGCGCAGCTCGAGATCGACCGGCGCGCATTCGAGCATGTTGGCGGCGATGGAAAACACCTTGGTGCGCAGCCGCTCGCTCGCGTAGTGGATCGCCGCCGACAGCGTCACGGTGCTGCGGCTCGCGATGGTGCCGAAGCCGATCGCGATCAGCGACGTGTCGCCGAGCGCGACCACCACGTCCTCGGGTTTGACCTTCCAGGCGTCGGCGACCACCTGCGCGAAAATCGTCTCCATGCCCTGCCCCTGGGGACAGGCGCCCGAGGTGACGAACACCGCGCCGGTCGGCTCGATGCGCAGGAGCGCGCTTTCGAACGGCCCGACCCCGGTGCCTTCGACGTAGGTCGCAAGGCCGAGGCCGAGATAGCGGCCGCGGGAGCGCGCCTCTTTCTGCCGCGCGCGAAACGCCGCAAGCCCGCCGACCGCGGCGAGCACCTTCTCGACCGCGCTGGGAAAATCGCCGCCGTCGTAAACGATCGGCTCGCCGTCGCGATAAGGCAGCCCCATCGGACACGGCATCTCGTCGGGGCGGATCATGTTGCGCTTTCGCACGTCGGCAGCCTCGAGGCCGAGCGTCGCCGCGATCAGATCGATCGCGCGCTCCATGGCAAACGCCGCCTCCGGGCGTCCGGCGCCGCGATAGGGCGCGTTCGGCACCTTGTTGCTCGCCACGACGCGGGCCGAGGCGGCGAAATTTTCGATCTTGTAGGGCCCAAGCAAATGCACCGCGGTGTTGTAGGCGATGCCGGCGCCGATCGGATTCCACGCGCCAGCGTCGACCAGAAAATCATCGTGCAGGGCGAGAATGCGCCCCTCGTTATCGAAGCCGATCTCGACCTCGTGCAGCTGATCGCGCGCGTGGGTCGAACAGATGAAATGCTCCGCCCGTTCCTCGATCCAGCGCACCGGACGTCCGACGAGGCGGGCGAGGAACGGAATCAACATGTCCTCGGGATAGACGTGCCCCTTGGTGCCGAAGCCGCCGCCCACGTCGAGCGCCACGGCGCGCACGCGCGCCTCGGGCAGGCGCAGCACAGCGGCCGCCTCGCGCCGCACCCAGTGCACCATCTGGGTCGACGACCAGATGGTGACGGAATCGCTGCGCCGATCGTATTCGCTCACCACGCCGCGGCATTCCATCGGCATGCCGGCGTAGCGATGGGTGTAGAAACTCCGCCGCAGGCGATGCGGCGCGCTCACCAAAGCGGCCGCCGTGTTGCCTTTCTCGATGACGAAGTGGCCGATCTGGTTCGTTTGATATTGCTCGTGCACGACGGGAGAGTCGGGCGCGAGCGCGAGCTTCGCATCGACCACCGCCGGCAGCGGTTCGAGATCGAGCGTCACGGCTTCGGCGGCATCCTGCGCCTGGTAGCGGGTCTCCGCCAAAATCACGGCGACCGCTTCGCCGACATGACGCACCTTGTCCAACGCCAGCAGCGGCTGCTGCGGCAGGTGGACCTTGTGCTGCACCTGGCTGCGCCACTTGGCGGGAAGCGACAACTGCGCGCCCGGGACGGGCGGCGCCAATTTGAGAAGCTCGGCGCCGGCGAGCGCGAGCACCACGCCCGGCATCGCCGCGGCTTTGCTCAGGTTTACGGAGCGGATGCGCGCGTGCGCCACCTGGCTCCTGACAAACACCGCATGCAGCATGCGCGGCAGCACGAGATCGGCGACGAACTGCCCCTGCCCGGTCAGGAGCCGCTGATCCTCGCGCCGCAACAGCGAGCGCCCGACGTAAGAAGTTCCGGTGTCGTTCATGGATGACGCAACTGAATGTGAGCCGCCCGGCAGCCTCTTCACGAGGCGGAAAGGCTAAGCGGGCCGTTGGGCGGGGTCAACGCGGCGCGCCTGCGCCCGCCAGCACCGCCGGATTGACGACGTGGATCGGCTTGCCCGCCGCATAGGCGAGGATCTGGGCGAAAATATCGGTGAACTGCAACTCGTATTCCTCGCGCGTGACGTAACCGATGTGCGGCGTCGCCACCACCTGCTCGAATTGGAGCAGCGGGAAAGCGGGATCGCGCATCGGCTCGTCCTCGAACACATCGACCGCCGCGTAACCGGGCCGGCCGGCGCGCAACGCCGCCGCGAGCGCGCCCTCCTCGATCAGCGGCGCGCGGCTGGTGTTGACCAGGATCGCGGCCGGCTTCATGCGCGCGAGATCCGCGGCCGTCACGATGCCGCGGGTCGCCTGAACAAGCCGCATATGCAGGGAAACGACGTCGCAGCTTGCGAAGAACTCCGCCTTGCTGGGCGCCGTCGTCCAACCGTCGGCGCGCGCGCGCGCGAGGGATTCCTCGCGCGCCCAAATCATCACATTCATTCCGAACGCCGTGCCGTAGCCGGCGACCGCCGCGCCGATGCGGCCGTAGCCGTAAATGCCCAGCGTCTTCCCGCGGATGGTCGTGCCGACGCCGATTTGCCACTTGCCGGCTTTGAGCGCCGCCATCTGCTGGGGAAGCTGGCGCGCCGCCGAAAGGATGAGCGCCCAGGTGAGTTCGGCCGTGGCATACGACGGCGTGCCGGCGTGCTGGCCCGACGACACGACGACGCCGAGGCGCGTGCAGGCGTCGATGTCGATATGCGGATAGACGCTGCGCTGACTTATCAGCTTGAGCTTGGGGAGGCGTTCGAGCAGCGGCGCCTGAATCTTCGTCCGCTCGCGGATCAGCACCAGGCATTCGGTATCCTTGAGGCGCGCAGCGAGTGCATCGGTGTCCTGCACGTGGTCGTTCCAGATGGTGACCTCATGGCCCGCGAGCTTCCTGAAGCAGGCAAGGGTGCGCACCGTGTCGAAATAGTCGTCGAGGATCGTAATTTTCATGCGTCGCGTCTCCTAATGGCCGCGTTGACAGCGTTCATCTTAGACTTAGAGTACTCCCACCGGAAAAGAGACCCAACAGTGATCGAAATCGAGCAATTGCGTTACGTCCGCCTCGGCACGCGCAACTTGCCGGCGGCGATCGATTTTGCGCAGCATATCCTCGGCCTGCAACTGGTCGAGAAGACCGACGAGCAGGCGACGTTCCGTTCCGATTTTCGCGACCACACGCTGGTCTACGAGGCCGGCGACCCGGCGCAGCAATCGATCGGTTTGGAGTTGCGCGGCCAGGCGGCGCTCGAGGCCGCGGTCGCGACGCTCGCGGCGCACGGGATAACCGCGACGGCCGCGGACGCGCCCGCGCTGCGCCGGCGCAAGGCGCGCGCGATGGCAAGCTTTCGCGACCGCAGCGGCAACACATGCGAGCTGGTGGTGCGGCCGGAAACCTCGGGTTGGCGCTACTTCCCGTCGCGCGACGCCGGCGTCACCGGGCTTGCAGCCGTCGCGCTGCGCACCACCGCGAACGGTGCCGACGAGGCGCTATGGACGACGCTGTTCAACGGGCGCGTGAGCGATTGGGTGGGCGACGCCGCCTTCATCGGTTTCGACGCGCCGCATCATCGGCTGGCGCTGCATCCTTCCGATCGCGCCGGCGTTCTTGCCGTCGAATATGCGGTCGAGGGACTCAATCAGGTGATGCAGGCGATGTATTTCCTGCAGTCGGCCCAGGTGAAGATCATGCACGGACCGGGCCGGCGCCCGACCTCCGAGCAGATTTTCCTGACATTTGCCGGGCCGGACGATATGTTGTTCAGCTACGTGGCCGAGGGGACGACGGTGACCGACACGACCGCCCATCGTCCGCGCCAGTTTCCCCGCAAGCGCCGCTCGTTCTGCGCCTGGGGCAGCGAGAGCACGGTGCCCGAATTTTGCGTCAGCGAAGATTGAACACGCAGGACCGCCCATGATCGACTTGCAACGTGTTTGCTACGTCCGGCTTGGCACACGGGATCTCGAGGGCGCGACGCGTTTCGCTACCGACGTGCTCGGCCTCGAGATCGCCGAGGTGGGAAAAGCCGCGGTCTATTTCAAGTCCGACGAGCGCGAGCACACGCTGTGCTATGTCGAGGGCGACCCGCGCGCTCAGGCGGTGGCGTTCGAAGTCGGTTCACGCGCCGGCCTGACGGCGGCCGCGAGCGAACTCGAACGGCTCGGGCACGCGGTTCACGCCGGCACGCCGGTCGAAGCGGAAGCCCGCAAGGTGCGCGAGTTCATCGCGTTCGCCGACCCGAGCGGCAACCTCATCGAGCTGGTGTGGCGGCCGGCGCACAGCGGCGAGCGCTACCACGGCGTGCGCGACGCCGGCATCACCGGCTTCAGCCACGTCGGCTTGTGCACGACCGACGCCGTGCGCGACGAAGCGTTCTGGACGCAGGTATGCAATGCGCGCGTGAGCGACCGCGTCGGCGACGCGCCGCTGCTGCGTATCAACGAAGTGCACCACTCGATCGCGTTGTTCCCGACCGATCGCGCCGGCATCCAACACATCAATCACCAGGTGGAAAGCGCCGACGACGTGATGCGCTCGTTCCGCTTCCTGAGCGAACGGCAGGTTCGCATCGTGTTCGGGCCTGGGCGCCACCCGAGCTCGTCCGCCAAATTCCTCTATTTCGAAGGCCCGGATGGGATGGTTTTCGAATATTCGTCGGGCGTCAAAATGATCGCCGACGAGCTGCTCTACCGCGAGCGCCAGCTTTCATTCGACCCACTCGGCTTTTGCGAATGGGGTGCGAAACCGGACGTCGCCGAATTTCGCAGCTGACGGGGTCGTTGCCCCGTCAGGCCCTGCGCGCGTCCTCCAATATCATCGCGGCACATTTTTCCCCGATCATGATCGAGGGCGCGTTGGTGTTGCCGCCCGGCACCTGCGGCATGATCGAGGCGTCGGCGACGCGCAGGCCGGCAAGCCCGTGCACGCGCAGGCGCGGATCGACCACGGCGTCGACCTCGCGGCCCATGCGGCAGGTGCCGACCGGATGCAGGTTAGACACGCCGCGCACGCGGATTTCCGCGCGGATGTCGTCTTCGCTCTCGCAAGCCGCGCCTGGCACCACCTCCTCGACCACGAAGGAGCTCAGCGCCGGCTGGCGCGCGATCTTGCGGCACAGGCGCGTGCCGTAGATGAGCGCCTGAAAGTCGTTTTCAGAGGCGATGAAGTTGAAGCGGATCTGCGGCGCCACCAGCGGATCGGGGCTCTTGATGCGCACCGTGCCGCGTCCCTCGGGGCGCAGATGCACCGGCGAGAACGTGAAGGCGGAGAACGGATGCGGCTTCATGCCGGTGCGCAGCCGTTCGTAGGTGCTCCAGCCGAACATGTTGATCTGCAAATCCGCCTCGTCGAGGCGCGGATCGCTTTTGACGAAGGCGCCGGCGTAGATGCCGGCGTTCGCCAGTTGTCCGGAGCGGGTGAACACGTATTGCGCGCCGGCAAGCAATTTCCGCATCGCGCTCGCCGCGAGATCGTTCACGGTCTTCTGCGCGCAGCGCCAGACCAGGTACGTGTTGAAGTGATCGTGCAGATGCTTGCCGACGCCCGGCATGTCGCGCACCAGCGGGACGCCGAACTCGGCGAGCAGGTCGCCCGGTCCGACACCGGACACCTGCAACAGTTGCGGCGAGCCGTAGACGCCGCCCGAGACGACGACCTCGCCGCTGGCGCGTGCAAGCTTGCGCCCGCGCGGAGTCAAATATTCGACGCCGACCGCTCGCGTGCCGTCGAAGACGATGCGGGTGGCGTGCGCCTCCGTCACGACCGTGAGGTTGCGCCGGCGCTTGGCCGGGCCGAGGTAGGCGCGCGCAGCGCTCCAGCGCCGGCGGTTGATGGTCGTCGTCTGATAATAGCCGACGCCTTCCTGCCGCTTGCCGTTGAAGTCGTCGTTGGGAGAAATGCCGGCCTCGATCGCGGCCTTGACCATCGCGTCGGCGAGCGGCGAGCGCACACCGTTTGAAACATTGAGCGGGCCACCGACGCCATGAAATTCGTCGGCGCCGCGCTGCTGATTCTCCGCCCTGCGGAAATACGGCAGCACGTCGTCCCAACCCCAGCCCTCGCAGCCGCGCTGGCGCCAGCCGTCGTAGTCGCGCGGGGTGCCGCGCATGTACACCATGCCGTTGATCGAGCTGGTGCCGCCGAGCACTTTTCCGCGCGGCTGATAGAGTATTCGGCCGTTGAGCTGCGCCTCCGGCTCGCTGTCGAACATCCAGTTCACGCGCGGGTCGGTGAAAATTTTGGCGTAGCCGAGCGGAACGTGAATCCACGGATTGCGGTCCTTGCCGCCGGCTTCGAGCAGCAGCACGCGGTAACGCCCGTCCTCGCTCAAGCGCGCGGCGACCGCACAGCCGGCCGAACCCGCGCCGGTGACGATGAAGTCGTAGACGTTGTCGTCGTGCATTTCCTTCCCTCACGGCCTCCAGCCGAGCCAGTCGCAAACCGCATCACCCATGATGAGCTTCTTGTCGGCTTCAGGGATCCAAACGATCTCCTGAAAATGCGTGACGCACTCGCGCCATGAGCACGGCATCTTGGTGATGTCGGTGCCCCAGAACAGCCGGCGCGGACCGAACGCGTCGTACATGGCGCGATAGTGCTTATGCAGCGATTTGAACGGGTAGGCGTCGTCCGCATAGTACGGCCCGCCGGTCAGTTTCACCGCGACGTTCGGGTATCGGGCGAGCGCGGTGAGTTCCTTCATGTGGGGAAAGGCCGCCTCGCCCTTGGCGCCGCGCAGCGCGCCCATGTGATCGACCGCGAGTTTCAGCCGCGGATGGCGCGCGGCGATTTCGCCGAGCGCAGGCAGCCAGTCGCCGGCAAGCAGCGCGAGCGGCAGCTGCGCGGCTTCGGCCGCCGGCCAGAGCCAGTCGAGCGTGCCGTCCGTGGGCCAGGAACGGTTGTGCGGCTGGTTGAAATAAAGCCGGGCGCCCACCATGCCGGGTCGCTGTTTCAACGCCGCGATGAGCGCCGGGCTCTCCGGCCGGTCGAGCGGCGGGTAACCGAGAATGGCGAAGCGGCGCGGGTATTGGACCGCCGCCTCGACCGCCTGCTCGTTCGAATCCGCATCCCAGCTCGTCGGCGGATGCAGGATGGCGCCGTCAACGCCGGCCGGCTCCATATCGCGGATCGCATCCTCGACCAGATAGGGCGCGGGCTGATGCGGCGGGTTCGCCTTACCCTTGCGCCAAAGGTGCACCTGCGCGTCGATGATCGGCATATCGTCCCTCCCCGACTGCAGCGTTCGGTCGATTGTGACGCGTAGCGGGCGAAGAGCAACCGCGTTTCGTCATTGCGCGGCACGTAGTGCCAGCAATCCAGGGCTGCACGTGTCGCCCTGGATTGCTTCGTCGCTTCGCTCCTCGCAATGACGATCGTCACTTGACCTCGGCATCGCGCTGGCGAGACTTGCGATAGCGAGGGAGGAATGCCGCATGAGCGATGTGAAGATTATTGCAACTGGCCTGGGCTTTCCCGAAGGACCGGTCGTTTGCGCGGACGGCTCGGTCGTGCTCACGGAAATCCGCAACGGGCGCTGCTCGCGGGTCACGCCGGACGGCAAGGTCAGCTTGTTCTCCGCCTGCGGCGGCGGACCGAACGGGCTCGCGATCGGCCCGGACGGCTACTTCTATCTCTGCAACAACGGCGGCAGCCGCTACGTCGAGGGCCATTCCATGGGGCTCGGCCCGCACCCGGATTACAAATACGGCACGGTCGAGCGGATCGATCCGAAAACCGGGCAAGCAACAGTGCTTTACAAGGAGGTGGACGGGCATCTGCTCTCGGCGCCGAACGACCTCGTGTTCGACAAGGAGGGAGGCTTCTATTTCACCGATCTCGGCAAGCGTTATCCACGTCATCGCGACAATGGTGGCGTCTATTACGCGCTGCCCGACGGCTCGAAAGTCATCGAGGTCGCCTATCCCGTTCTGAGTCCGAACGGCTGCGGGCTCTCGCCGGACGGCAAGACCCTCTATGTCGCCGACACCGAGGGCGCACGGCTGTGGGTGTTCGACGTGCAAGGCCCCGGCCGGCTCAAGCCGAAGGACGAATTCGCGCCGCATAGCGGGCGGGTGATCGCGGGGCTTGGCGGCCACGCGCGCTTCGACAGTATGGCGGTCATGGCGAACGGCAACATCGCGATCGCGACGTTGAACACCGGCTACATCACCGAGATCAGCCCGGCCGGCGACATCGTACGCGCGGTCAAAATGCCCGACCGCTATCCCACCAATATTTGCTTCGGCGGCACCGACATGCGCACCGCCTACATCACCCTGTCCGACACCGGGTGCCTAGGCGTCATGGCGTGGCCGGAACCGGGGCTGCGGCTCAACTTCAATTAACGTGGATATGTACTTGCGCTGCGGCCACTGCCGATTTCATAATGCGGAAAGATTCCACTGACGCGACGAAGAGAAGGGCGGGAGCCATGTCCTATAACCTCGAGCAACTGAGCACCGAGATCCGTAACACGCTGAAGGCGGATTCGGGGGTCACGGGCAAGCAGGCGGTCTGCAAGCTCGTGTCGAAGGCCCTGACCGACCAGGAATTTATCGCCAAGCACCTCACCGCCGAAGAGTGCCGTCCGCGCAAGGTGCTTTACGAGGATCCGGAGCTCGGCTTCTGCGTGTGCGGCCATGTCTATGACGACGGCGGCTCGATCGGCAAACCCCACGACCATGGGTCGAGCTGGGCGATCTACGGCGTGGCGGTGGGCGACACGGAGATGGTCGACTGGCGCATCGTCAAGCGCGCCGAGGGCGACGCGCCCAACCTGGTCGAGCCGGCGAAGACCTACCTGATGCGGCCAGGCGACAGCCACCTCTACGACGTCGGCGCGGTGCACTCGCCGAACCGCCGCGGGCTCACCAAGTTGGTGCGGATCGAGGGCAAAAACCTCGACAACGTGAAGCGCTCGAACATCAAAGCCGTCGAGCACGCGACAACGAAGTAAGCCGTAGGGTGGGCTAAGGCCGCCGACCCGCCTTCGCTCGCTGCGCTAGCTACGGCGCGCTTGAGTCCGCCGAAGCGCAGAGCGCGTAGGCGGAAGCCTTTGGCGAAGGCGGCCGTGCCCGCCAAGATCTTTCAAACAATCATATCCGAGTGGGCACGCACGCCCATCGGCGTGCTTACTGTAAGTCCGCCGAAGCGCAGCGAACGCGGACGTGCTTACGCGGACTTAAAACAATCAGAAACTTCCGAGAACGCGTGGGCACGCCCGCTTCCGCGCTTTGCGCTCCAGCGGGTTTAGCCCACCCTACAAACCCCGCCTTGTACCGGCCGCATCGTCTGGCCTACCCTGCGCGCCACAAAAAACCGTTCCGGAGGAAAGAATGGCCGTCCAGGGTGACAGCGCGGCGGCGCCAGGGCGCGCGCCGCAGGTGCAGGTCTCGCACTTTCTCGATCAGTACGGGGTCGGCGCGTTTCAGATCAAGCTGATGGCCTGGTCGGTGCTGATCGCCATGATCGACGGCTACGACATCGGCGCGATCGCGTTTGCGGCGCCGCACCTCATCGCCGACTGGCATGTCTCCCCCAAGGACCTCGGCCTGGTGCTGAGCGCCAGCAACATCGGCGTGCTGTTCGGCTCGCAGATCTTCGGCTGGATCGGCGACCGTTACGGCCGCAAGACCTCGCTCATCCTGTGCAATCTCTTGTTCGGCGTCCTCACCTATTGGGCCGCCTACGCGACCAACCTGACCGAAATGACAACGCTGCGGTTCGTTGCCGGGCTCGGCATCGGCGGCGTCATTCCCAACGTGGTCGCCATCAACGCCGAGTCGGCGCCGCGCCACCTGCGCGCGACCCTCGCCATCATCGCGGTCGGGCTGGTGCCGCTCGGCGGGGCGCTCGCGGGCTTTGCGGCGGCTGTGCTCGTTCCGCACTACGGCTGGCCGATCCTGTTCAAGATCGGCGGCGTGGCGCCGATCGCGACCGCGCTCGCGGCGATTTTCGGCATGTCGGAATCGATCAAGTTCATGGCGCTGCACGAAAATCAGCGCGGCAAGATGGTTCAACTCATCACGGCGATCCGGCCCGACTACGTCGTGCCGCCCGACGCTCGCTTCGTCATCGAGGACGAGAGGCAGTCGCCGAGCTCGAACCCGATCTATCTGTTCGGCAGCGGGCTCGCGGCGATCACGCCGCTCACCTGGCTGATGTTCGCCCTCAACCTGATGGGCTACTTCTTCCTGATCAGCTGGACGCCGACCCTGCTGACCGCCGCGCACGCGCCCCCGGCCGTCGCGGCTCTCGCCGGCGCGCTGCTGCAGGTGGGCGGCACCGTGGGCGCGCTCGTGCTGTGCTGGTGGCTGCAGCGCCATCGTTTCTTCGCCATCGCGATTTTGTTTGCAATCGCGGTGCCGGTGGTCGCATCGATCGGCTTCACCGGCCCGACCTCGCCCGCCGCGCTGCTCATGGCGACGTTCTTCGCCGGCTTCGTGGTGCTCGGGATTCAGTCCGGCATCAACGTCGTGGGCGCGATGATCTATCCGACCTCGCTGCGCGCCAACGGCTCGGGCTGGCAGCTCGGGATCGGCCGGTTTGGCGCCATCGCCGGCCCGCTGATCGGCGCGCTGTTGGTTGGGCTGCCGGTCGAGCGGCTTTATCTTTACTCCGCGATCCCGTTCGCCCTCGGCGCCGTTGTCTGCTTTGCGATCCACCTGCTCAACCAGGCGAGGCTGCGCAAGCATCCGGAATTGGCGATGTAAAACAACTCGGCCTCGTCGTGCCCCGCGAAAGCGGAGCACCAGTAAACACCGGCTTCGAATTTGTTTGATCCGCCGGTGATTACTGGATCGCCCGCTTTCGCGGGCGATTACGAGCGTGAGTGTTACGGCTGCCCCAGCCGCTCGGCAAACAACGCCATGGTCTTGCGATAGACCACAGACCTATTCCACTCGCGCATGACCTCGAAATTGGCGGTGCCTTCGCCGAACGGCGCGCCGGGGCGCCAGCCGTTGACCTTGAGCAGGTTGGCGGTCGAGGCGAGCACGTCGGGCACGCTGTGACGCAAGTCGACGTGGCCGTTGCCGTCGTAATCGATGCCATATTTGATGTAGGACGAGGGCAGAAACTGGGTCTGCCCGATCTCGCCCGCATAGGCGCCGACGAGGTCACGCAACGGCAGGTCGCCGCGCTGGACGATCTGCAGGGCGGCGATCAACTCCTTCTGAAATAGTTCGCTGCGGCGGCAATCGTGCGCGAGCGTGGCAAGAGTGCGGATGACCGGCAGCCGGCCCATGTCGCCGGTGCCGTTGTCGCTTTCGAGCGTCCAGATCGCCACCAGCAGCGTCGAGGGCACGCCGAACTGACGCTCAATGCGCGCGAGCAGCGCGGCGTGCCGCCCCATCAGGGCTCGCGCCCGCTTGAGGCGCGGTGCCGTCACGCGGGTTGCCGCGTATTCCTCAAAACTCTTGCGGAAAGTGCCGCGCTGGCGCCGATCGAACGCGAGCACGCCCGGATCGAGCGTGAGCCCGGCAAAGGCGGTGTCGATGACGCTGCGCGACACGCCGGCGGTCGCGGCGTCGCGCGCCATCGCGGAGAGAAACGCGTTGAAATCGCCACCGCAGGGCGCGGCTCCGGCCGGCGCCGCAAACCACAGGCTGCCGAACAAAATGATGCACAAAGCTCGCCGCATACTTCTCCTCATCAACTCAACCGAATCCCGGGCGCGGCACGTGGCTCATCAGCGTCTGCGCGAAGCCGCCGTCGACCACGACCTCCTGGCCGGTGACGTAGCGCGCCCGCTCGCTCGCCAGAAACACCACCACGTCGGCGATGTCGGCGGGCGTTGCGACGCGGCGCAGCGGCACCACGGCTTCGCGCCGCTCGAGCACGCCCGGCGCCTGGTAGAAGGCTTCGCTCATCGGGGTGCGCACGAGGCCCGGACTGACCGTGTTGCTGCGCACCCCGCGCGGGCCCCACTCGAAGGCGATCTGGCGCGAGAGCATCGCGACGCCCGCCTTGCTCACGCTGTAAGCGCCGGAAGACGCCTGGGGCTCGCTCGCCGCGATCGAGGCGATGTGCACCAGCGCGCCGGCGCCGCGCGCCAACATGTCGCGGCCGAACGCCTGCGCGCAGCAAAGATACGCGGTGAGGTTCACCTGGATGAGCGCGTTCCAGTCGACGAGCGAGACCGTCGCGACGTCGCCCGGCCGCAGGACGCCGGCGTTGTTCACCAGCACGTCGCAGCGGCCGAATCCGCTGGTGGTCTGGACGGCCGACGCGGCGACGGCGTCCGGGTCGGTCACGTCACAGATGATGCCGGCGGCGGTTGCACCCGCGCGCTTGACTTCGTCGGCCGTGCGCATGCAGCCGTCGCGGTCGCGATCGATCGCCACAACCGTCGCGCCGACGGACGCGAAGGCCAGCGCGATGCCGCGGCCGATGCCGCTCGCGGCGCCTGTGACCACGCACACTTTATCGCGCAGTCCAACCCACTCGCTCATCCGTGATCCCTTTGTGCGGGCTGGCGTTTCCCCGCTCGCAAGCTACGCTGGCCGTGGCGACACATCCAGAGGACAGATACTGATGGCAAAAATCAGCCGGATCAGCCCGGAGGGGATTCACAAGCCGTTCGCGAGCTACTCCCACGTGGTCACCGCCGAGGGCGCGCAGAAGCTCGTGTTCTGCGCCGGACAGGTTCCCGCCGACCCCGACGGCAAGGTGCTGCCGCCCGACGACTTCGAAGCGCAGGTCAAGCTGGT
>Ga0306921_10003970_pt1 | contig 15083 bp, 14 predicted proteins | sample sta12Cox44000080_FD_203760 | JGI IMG/M metagenome (GOLD analysis project Ga0306921, IMG submission 203760) | Lab enrichment of tropical soil microbial communities from Luquillo Experimental Forest, Puerto Rico - statoxic.12C.oxic.44.000.080 (v2)... | ecosystem: Environmental > Terrestrial >...
GGTGGAGGCGGCAGTAGCGCCACTAACACGGCCGGCAGTGGCGGTAGCGGTCACGATTTCAGCGGCATCTTTGGCTTGGGAGGCGGAGGTGGTGGCTCCGGTGGTAAAATTACGACTGGGGCGATAACCTATGTGAACGGCCAGGGCGGCAATTATGGTGGTGGCGGTGGTGGCACCGGATGTCAGCGCACGGCAGCTACGGCAATTACCTCGGGTCTTGGCGGCGGTGGGTTGATTGTTGTTCAGTTTGAATATGTCTGGCGTCAGATGACTCCAGAGATGTGGCAGCCCAGGGATCTGGGGACAACCGACATAATAGGGTACTGATGTGCCTCAGTTACCACAAGTTGCGACATTTCTATTTGAGCCGTTCCCGATGGGGCGGGTTCTGGGAATTAATTTATCCGGTAGCTTGGTTGGCATAGCTCCCATGAATGCCGGTGATCTTGTTGGTGCGGTTACGGTGACTTGGACTGGTGTTGGAACATATCCTGGGCAAGTATCTTTGGGTGGGGCCGATGCATCCAAATTTGCATTGACCAATAGCGGTTTTCTCCCTTGTAACCTTGTTGTTGGGGCGTCGAATATTCCGGCCGGTAATTACAATGTAACTTTGAGTGCAAACTAATGATCAGAATGATTTTCGTATTGCTGTCGTTTTGCGTGCAAGCTTTTGCGTTAACGCAATCGTTCCCGATTACAGTTGTTGAGAGGCCGGGACCCAGTTCGTATATCTACACCAATCAGCCCTATTATACTTGTAATACGAACCGTTACGTTTCCACTACCGGTAATGCTGGAAACAATGGATTAACCCCAGGTTCGCCGTGGGATTTAGCAACTGCATCAGCTTGGAACGCATCAGCCGCTGGCAGCGGTTCTTGGTGTATCAACATAGCGGTCGGAACCTATACGTTGCCGAATGGTGGCGGTCTTGGCATACCAGGAATAGTCATTAGCAACGGCGGCACTAGCGCAGCAAAAACTGGAATGGTTGTTTGGCGTTGCACGACAATGCCGTTCTCGTTTTCTGGTGGTGCATTACAGGGTGAAGGAAATGGTTGCCTGATACAATTTTCACCCGGCTCGACTAATGGTGCCGTCATTGCGATTGCTGATCATACTTCGTATGTGGCGTTTGATGCCCTGGAACTCAAAGGTATTAATAACAATGCTGCCACGAATTTTGGCGAATGTATTGTGAATGATAATGGTCACGATCCTGGCACACCCAATAACACGACCACTAGCCATCATTTTTGGATATTGAATAGTGACCTCCATGGATGCGGGGGTGGAGGTATTCAATTTGCTGCTACCGATTGGCTATTCGCCATTCACAACATTTGGCATGATAATTCTCTAACTAATGGCGCCAATGAATCTGGTTTTTCTTTTTATCAGGCGGCAGGGTTGACCGGCTATTCTCCCACTATTGGCAATTCAGATTATTGGCATTCGGCCACAACTGGCCGTACCTATAGAATTGTTCTTGCTTATAATATCGGGGTCCACAACTATAACAACTTTGCCGGAGATACCGACGGTGAGGGGATTATTATTGATAATATGTCGTGGTCGCAAGGAGGCTGTAACGTAGGAACATCAGGTGCGACGTGTCCCTATGATGGGAATGTTTTGATTATTGGGAATATAATGTGGGGCAATGGTGGTGTCGGGATTCTCGTTCCCTTCAGTTCTGATGGGGCAACACCAGCTCCCGCTCATGTTGATGTTTATAACAATACGACCTATTCAAATGGCTGGGACCCGTTTCAGTCCTCAACGACGTTCCACGGTAATTTGTTAGGTAATCAAGCGCAAAATGTAACATGGCGGAATAACATTACAATAACGGTTAGTGGCACCAACACTTGTGTAAATACTAATATTGCATGTACTGTTCTTGATCAGGTTGGACCCAATAATGCCAATAGCGATACCTTTAATAATAATTTTGCATATCCAGCTACCCCAAGTAGCAATGTCAGTGTTGCCAATGGCGTAACTTACCCAACGGTAGGGATCAACAAAAACTTTGATGGCACCGATCCTTTACTAGCCTCGCTTACGCCGCTGACAAGTGCGGGAGCTAGCATACCCGGCAATAATTTTGCTTTGTGTACTGCCGCTGGTGTGCCTGTGGCAGGATGTACTGGAGCATCACCAGCGATTGGTGCTGGTCAAGCTTTTGATCTGTGGCAACAGTCTGGAACCATTGATAGCGGAGCCTGTCCGTCCGGTTTGGTGACGGCTTGTCCGTAAGCGGCGGATTTTTCGTAACAGAATGGTAACAATTTACGCCATAGTATTTGATACCAGCACCAAGGAGTTGCGGCGGGTGATTGCTATGGACCATGAAGGCCATAGCGATGCAGAACTGGGTAATTACAGGCCCGGTACACTTATGCATGGTCCTGCACTTGTTGGCGTTCAGCCGGTACTTGCGGGTGAAACACTGCTGATTGCAGAAGCAGGCTATAATGATGAGCGCCCTTGGTGGGAAAATAATGTTTTTAACGCTACCGGTGTGGTGCCGCCCTAATGGCTACTACGGTATTTTATCTCTCCGGCACTTCAGCGGCCATCCCATCCGATTATCAATCCGGCACGCTTAACCAATGGCACGGTATTGGTGGTGGCGGTGGTGGCTCTATCAGTACAGTGGGTGGCGGTGGTGGTGCTGAATATCGTCGTCAGGATAATGTAGTCGCCACGCCCGGTGGAACTTTGCCATGTGTGATTGGAGCTGGCGGGGCTGGTCTTATTGGTACAACCGTAGGCAATGGTGGGACTGGAACTAATACAACGTTGAATGTTACTACACTGATTGCTGTCGGTGGAGGCGGTGCAATTGGCAGTACAGCAACTGGCGGAGCAGGCGGCACCGGAGGCACGGGTACAACGGCGCATAATAATGGCGGCGCTGGCGGCAGCGGCACCAATGCAGGCAACGAAGGACCGGGTGGTGGCGGGACTGGTGGCCCGACTGGCGCTGGGGCCGCAGGCGGCCCAACGTCGGCCAATGCAAATAGTGGTGGTGAAGGCGGCGGCGGTGCGGATGGTGGATCGTCTCCTGCTAATTCGGCAAGCACCACCGGGGCTACAGGAGGGCTAAACAACGCAGGTTCTGGCGGCGGGGCTGGAGGTTCACCAACCGGCAATGGTGGTACAGGAACTGCTGGCGGCGGTGGTGGCGGTGGTGGAGCAACGAGCGGCAATGGCGGCAATGGCGGTCCTGAAGCTATTTGGACACAGACATCCAACTCAGCGACTGCTGGGCCGGGAGGTGGTGCAGGCGGTGGAGCTCAAGGCGGCATTGGCGGGAATGGCGGCGTAGGTGGTAATTACGGAGGTGGCGGCGGTTCTGGAGCCAATCCCACTTCCGCCAGTACCGGAGGTGGCAATGGCGCCAATGGCATTCTGGTGCTGATATATACGCCTGCTGCCGGAGGAGGAGCACCGGGTCCAGGTGTAGCATTAGCCGGCTCATTTACTTCACGAATCATTAGAATCGCAGGCGTGGTAGGGTATGTGCTTCTTGGCTGGTTAATGACCGGGCGATAAACGATGGCTACTTGGCGCCGCTTTCAATATCAGATAGTGGCGCAAACGCTGGTGCCGGCAAGTCTGCTGACGCCGGTGCAGACAGTCAGCTTCGACTGTCCGATTATCTCCAAGCAGGTTACTCAATATCAAACTTATGCGGCGCCAGTTCTGCCGCCGCCGGAAGTTCTTACCGAAGATAAGTGGCATCAGCCGTGGTCAACGCCGGTTCGAGTCGTTGCCAGGACCCCGCAATATCAAGATGTAGCCGTACCGCTTTTTATCCCGGTTCCAGCATCGGGGCCGGCAACCGGCCTGATTGCGACGATCCAATCGCCAACCGTCTTTGTCCCCTATCAATTCCAGTATGAGGGTAGGACCAAGGTACCCTCTGCGCCTTCTGAGGTCATTACTACCGATAAGTGGATCTATCCGTGGTCTACGCCGGTTCGGGATAGACTAGGTTTACGTGCCAGCCAGCAGCCGGTTTCGGCTCTGGTTCTCGATCCTAGTACCGAGATTACCCAAGGCTTTGAGAGCCGCTGGCATTACGCCTGGTCCGAACCGGTCCGTAGCCGGCAATTAGCGCCGGCCTATCAGCAGACTTTTGCATTCCAGCCGCCCAGCTTTGAGGTCGTAACGACTGATAAGTGGTTCTCGCCATGGCGAGAGCCGGTGCGGGAGAAACCGGGTCTTAAACCGCATCTGCAGCAAGCGTTCATAGCGCCGGTTCTTGATCCTAATACCCAGGTTACCCAGGGCTACGAGAGCCGTTGGCATTACGCCTGGTCGGAGCCTGTCAGGGCTCGACCACAACTCTTGCCGGCATTGCAGCAGGCGTATGCGGCTCCGGTATCGCCGGTATCGGCGTCTGGGCCTGCGACCGATCTGTGTGCTCCGGTTATTTCAACCGGCATCTGGGCTCCTTATCAGGTCCAGTACCAGTCTCTTGCTTATGCGCCGTTCTTCGTTGCCGAGACCGTTACGGTCGATAAGTGGACCTATCCTTGGACGGAGCCGGTACGAACCCGGCAGCTGGCAACCGCGCTACAGCTTGAGCCGGCTTGGGGTGTGTTTACTCCTGCCATTACTATTGATCAGTACGGTTGGCGTCAGCCGCTATCCGATCCAACTCGTACTTCAGCCTTCCTGCAATCTGGTTTCCTTCAGGGCATCAATACTTCTGCTCCGGAGACCGTCACTGCAGACAAGTGGTCCTATCCCTGGTCCGAGCCAGTCCGTGAGCGGCCAGGTCTTAAGGCATACCTGCAGCAAGCGTTCATTGGGCCAGTTCTCAATCCTAATACTCAGATCACTCAGAATTACGAGAGCCGATGGCATTATGCCTGGTCAGAACCTGTCCGTAGTCGGCCATATCAGACCAGCCTACAGCCATTCCAGGCTTTCCAGCTCGATCCTTCGACTGAAGTTACGCAGACCTATGAGAGCCGCTGGCACTATCCATGGTCTGAACCAGTTCGCACACGGCAACTGGCAACAGCCCAACAGCAGGCGGTCGGCCAGGGTGAACCTTCATTCGAAGTCATTACGACGGACAAGTGGACCTATCCGTGGTCCGAGCCGGTTCGGCAAAAGCCTGGTCTCTCGGCCTATCTGCAGCACTTCATCGCGCAGACTGTTCTCGAGCCCAATACCCAAATTACCCAGGGCTTCGAGTCGCGTTGGCACTATGCGTGGTCTGAGCCGGTACGAACTAGAGTACTGCCGGTCGCGGCTAGTCAGGCACAGATCCCGCCGATCTTCATTGCCGAGACTATTACTGTCGATAAGTGGTACCGGGCGCTTAACGAGCCGGTTCGGGTTGCACTTCGTACTTCATTCTTCGCGCCGTTTACGAGCGATACGGCAACCATTCCAATCAGTAGACTTACGGCCTGGTTCTCGCCGTTATCCGAGCCATCGGTTAAGTCTCGACTTAGAACACCAGAATACCGGGCGTTTACGGCTGACACTGCAGCCATTCCGGTCCGGGGCAATGAGAGTCTCTGGCATTACGCCTGGTCTGAACCGGTCCGTCTACCGATCGGACTTAAGTCTTATCTGCAGCAAACCACCAGCCTGGCGACTCCGCCATTCCCGACATTCCTGCGGACTATCCCGTGGTATGCGCCGTTCAACGAGCCGGTACGGTTAAAGCCAGGACTGCGACCTTGGTATCAGCAATTCTACGCTACCGACACCAAGCCGCCGCCGGTTGTAATACTGCCTATCTCTCTGACTCTTAATGCTACTGAGGTTAATGCTGACAGTGCAATCTTCGGAATGGTTGTGTATAATCAACCCATTATACCGCCACCGTCGGCTGGACCGCCGGTTGTATCGATTGAGGAAATCCCGGCAGAGTCAGGCGCCAAGACTTCTATTGAGGAAGAACAGGCACATGACGACGCTGCTACTTCAATAGAGGAGACCTAATATGGCTGGCGGTGGACTACTTCCTGCCTCGATTTATATGGGTGGCGCAAGCGGTAACGTATCACCAGCGTTCTATATCCCCGCTACCAATACCTCGTCTGCCGGTGCCATTGAGGGCGTTGCTGTCATTGCCTCGCTCGCTGCGCCGGCCCCTGTGCCGATGCAGTTCAATATGCCGGAAACCATTCCGTCCGGTCAGCTTAAATTGCGGACTTTGTTCTGGGCCAATGCGACTAGCGGCAATGCGCTGTTGACGCCGAGCGATGGTGTCACGTCGCCAGGGTCCAATATCGGCGCCACATCGATGACGACCGAGCCATTGATAACTTTTGCTTCTACGGCTGCTGATATCATGTACGAGAATAAGACTAATCTCACCGCCTCTCCGACCTCTAATCAGATGCTATCGGTCTTAGTGACATTTGCTTCGACCGGTGGTTGGACGCTGGCGCAGGCTGGCGTTTTCCAGTTTTCGGTAGTTTGGGAGTGAAGTCATATGGCAACTCTTACTCCGCAACAAACTGCCGATGCGGCTGCTTATTGGGCCAATAAATGGTTTGTATTAGCTAACGCCACGGCCAATCTTGCTACAACCGATTTAACTGCGGCAATCTCAGCGATTGATAGTGCCTTCGATACGACGCTCAATGCGGCAGTGGCTGCTGGTCATGGGCCGCAAACGGTAGCACAGGCATTGAACTCGGTAATTCCCGCACCTGCATCAAGCTTGAGCACCCAGCAGAAGGCAGAACTGGTTACGTTTGCAATCATGAAGCGCTATGGGCTGCTGTAATGGGGCGGCTGTTCAATGGTACTAGTGATGTAATTACTGCAACTGGCATAAACCCCAACGGGTTTAGCGCGCTTACAATTTCAGCATGGTTCAAGGCGACTAGTACTGGCGGCGGCTATGCCGCTGTTGCAGGGTTTGGCACTAATTACGCTATTTATCAAATAGGCACGCAGGTTGCGGGTCTCACTCAACATGGTGGAACCGGAAACCAAGTTGGTGCTGCCGGGTCCGTTGCTGCTGGCAGTTGGTATAACCTGGTTTTAACTGACGACAGATCATTGATGACGCTTTACCTTAACGGTACGTCCGTTGCAACACACACTATAACTGGCGGGCCAGTCGGTTTTGATTCTATTGCAACTTGGTTTATAGGGACCGATCCTGCCAATGAATGGTTTGGTGGTTCAATTGCGGACGTTGCTTACTGGAATGCCGCACTGTCATCATCTGACATTGCCAAGCTCGCCGCAGGCACTCGCCCGACCAATGTGAATTTGGCAAACCTCAAGGGCTGGTGGCCGCTTGATGGCTATCAATCCCCAGAACCGGATTTAAGCGGTAATGCCAACAACGGCACGCTGACGGGCACTGCCCGCATTCTCGGCCCACCGCAATTGTGGAGGCTGGGATAATGGCAAGGAGTTTTATTACCGCTACTGACCAGATGAATGTTACGTTTTCTCCCACCAGTGCGCTGACTGTATCGTGGTGGGTTTTTAGCAGTACCCTTCCCTCGCCGGCGACGCTTGCTGCTTTGTCTTGGGATAATGCAGCGCAAGCCATATATCTATCTGGAAGCAGCTATCCCCTGAAAGTTTTTGCGGCTGGTGGCACGCCTGGGGGGTCAACTGCCGCTATTATAAATCAAAATACTTGGTATAACATTATTTGGGCGCAGACGGTTTCTTCTGGTGCCGGAACTTATACTATTTATTTAAACGGCTCTTCAGTCTTCTCGGATAATGGTTCGCTGGTAAATGGCTTTGCAAGCGGTTCCCGTACCTGGAATGTTGGCAACATCGTCCCTACCGGAACTAATCCGCTTAATGGATATATGGCTGACATGGCGGTGTGGAGCACCGTACTTAGTAGTATTGAGCTTGCGGCCCTTGCGAATGGTGCGCGGCCGTCAACAATAAGACCGACGTTATTGCTTGGGTGGTGGCCAATGGGTGGCTACCAATCGCCTGAACCTGATTTATCAGGCAAGGCCAATAACGGCACTCTAGTCGGCACCAATCTCGCATTCGGTCCGCCCCTCATGCAGTTTACGCCAAGGTGGCCGCAGACTTTAGCAGGTCCCAGCCTAAGTCCGATTCTATCCCCGGCTATGGTGACGAGTCATTTCACTCGGCGGACTAATGTTATAGGGTATTAGAAGGGTGGTAATATAGGGGAAGAACAATGGTTGCCAGAACTGCCTGGACTCCCGGTAATGGCGCAGGTCTGACTTGGACTACAGTAATCAACTCATCCGACATCGTGAGTTTGGCGAGTGGTAGCGCAGTTCTTTCGACAGTCTCCGATGTCCTGAATGGTGCATCCCTTGATCAATTCATGGATATTTCTGCGGTATGCGCAAGCTCGGTAGCCAGAACCCTGAGTGGAGGTGCCAATCTCGCATTCTGGATCTATCCACTCAATGAGGACGGTACGACTTATGGTGATAATCAATTCACTGCCGGGACCCAGGCTGCGGCAACACCGGCGTTTGCTCCCTGTGCGATTGTTGCACTGCCCAATGTGAGTGTGACGCAGTTTTCCGGTACGGTGACTGGCATAATCATACCTCCCGGAAATTTCCGTTTGGCCATACAAAACAATACTGGTTTTGGTTTGTCGAGTACCGTGTCCAGTGGAGCGGTTACACAGATAGTGAAATATCGTACCTACAATGTCCAATTGAATAACTGAGTGGGACGACAATGTTCGTCCCTCATCGGCTTAAAAATACTTTTGGCTATTACCCGGCCGGACGCAAGCCGGGATTTGATCCAACGCATGTTGCAGCGGGAAGTCTGTTCAATTTTTCTGTAGTGGCTTTACGGGGAGATGCGTCATCCACTAGTGCGCAAGATGTCTTTTGCATTGTTCCTGGCGGCCCATGCAACAATACTGGGAGTACCGGGACTCTTACTAGTGGGATAGACAGTATCTTGGGCATCTCCATAACCGGGTTCGATAATTCCGGCACTGGTCCGGTTATCCGCACTCCATCGGCATCGAATTGGGTAACCACGCCAAATTCCGTAACTGTCGCCGCCATAGTTGGTACCGGAACTAACGGCGGTGTTCCAGAGTGGCTGTTTTCTTCCTCTGAGTTTGGATTGCAGGGCGTTCAGCTTGGCAGGCTTGCCAACAATAATCTCGCCCTGGCTTCCAATGGCAACGTGGACAGTGGCCTAACTCTGACTGTAGGGCGATATTACTTTATTGCCGCAAGTGCGAAAACAAGCGGTACTTGGAACTTTTGCACGTTCGACCTGATGGGGTTTAATAACTTTTCCGGCTCTCAGGGCGGAGCGATCCTAACATCCGGAGTTGCGGGGAATGCGCTTGTTGCTGATGGGCCAAATTATAACATTGGCAATTCCAACGCCAATAGTGCTACCCGTGCTTGGACTGATGGTTTCCACTGCGTCATGTATTCGGGCGGTACTTATCTGTCGCAGCTGCAGTTACGGCAATGGGCCTCTGATCTTTGGTCGTTTTGGTATCCGCCGACGCTTGAGAATGCCCTTGCGCTGTCGCAGGTAAAGTCTCCGGCAGCGTCGGTATTAACACCGGGAGGAATTGGCGGCCATTTCGCTCGTCGGATGAATGTTGTAGAATACTGAAATGACACAGCTTCCTGACGGGCCGACCAATCTTACTCAGGGTAACAGTGCCTTCTTCACTGTGAAATTTACCGATGCCAACGGCAATATCACCACTCCGCTCAGCGCAACCTTGTTGGTCAGCTATACGAATATAAACCTATTGCCGCAGACTGATAATGTTACGCTCTTGCCCAACAATGCCTTCCTGACCGGAACCTGGTCCTCAACCAATGCAGCCTCTGGCCTGGCGCCATGGACCATCACGGCTACCGGAGCCTCGTCGGTATCGCAGACCGGTACCATTCGGGTCCTGGATGAATTTGGGGTACTTAATAGTGGGCTACTGTTGGGTGCGGCGTCAGCAGGAATAACGATACCCCCTCCCTTGGTCATTAACGCTGGCGGAACTTATAATTACTCGGCGACATTTAACGGCGACTTCCTGGTCAATACCAATGCCGCAGTAACCATCAATCTTCCCGACTCACGGTTGCGGCAATCCGGTGTTTCGGTTCGGGTTGCCGATATTAGCGGTTCTCCCAATGCCACAATCTTTCCGTTTCCTGGCCAATCAATCCAAGGGTTGCCCAATGTTCCCCTTAATGTTGCCTTCGGATCGTTTACCTGGTTCCCGGAGCCGGCTCCCCTGACAGGATGGTATGCCTAATGATGAAATGGGTTTTGGCTCTGTTCCTGACCTTGTTGGCACCGCCTGCTTATGCGCAGTGCAGCGGCACTTTCTCTCCCAATACTATTTGCGGTAACGCAACAGGATCCCCGACTCTTGCCAAGCCAACACCATCTAGTTCCTTTGGAGTTGGAGTCAGCAGTGTATCCAATGCAGATGGAACTTTGACTATAAGCCCGACGGCTGGTGCCGTTATTGCCCGTATTAATAGAAGCAACCCCAATACCTGGCTTGCGGCACAGACATTCAATGCCGCCGCAACATTCGGCTCATCGGTAACATTTTCTTCGTCGCCGTTGACGTTTTCTGGATTGAGCTTAGGTACGCAGGTCTCCTGTCTTGGTCTGGATGCAAGCAATCATCTGGTGTTCTCGTCGGGCGCCTGTGGTACTGGCGGCGGTGGTGGCGGTGTTACTTCACTTAACTCGCTTGCAGGAGCCCTCAATATTACGGCGGGGACAAATATTACAGTCACGCCTTCCGGTTCAAATATTCAGATTAGCTCAACTGGCGCTGGCGGCGGCAGTCTGAATATTACAAGGGCGCAAATCCCAACAACTAATACCAACAGTGCCGTACAATTAATACTTGCTGGATACGCGCTGGCAAACGACGATGGTGCGGGCGCGCCTTACACGTGCATAAACCAAAGCTCGCTTAGTCTTGGCGCTATCCAAGACAGCATGGGTACTTGGTGTGCCTTCGATAAGCCGGCCGTCAATAACGGGCTCGGCTGGATACCCGGCTGGTTTGGTGCCGATCATACTGGTGGCCCGGATAGTGCCTGCATTGCCGATACCGCTTGTACTGCGGGAGTCCCCGCGTTCCAGCGGGCGATCGATGCTGCCTATGCTGCCGGTCAAAACAAGGTCTATTGCGCCGGAACATATTCGACATCAATCCCGATCTTCTTTGATCCGCATGGAAACGTGCGTGGTGGTGCAAACTGGATACCGCAAGGATTTACCGGTCTAGCGGGCGGCTATTCTCCGGGGGCAACAGCCACGCCCCCCGGCGGCAGTACCGTCTATGTCAATAACACCGCAAAACAGGCGTGGGGCTCACCGCTATCGCCGGACGCTACCGGCATGGCGATGGATTTGGCCTATCAGGTTGTCGCTTCGACCAGCAGCGTTACCTACGCCCCGACTTATACTCAGTCCCTTGCCAATGGCATTATCGTCGCCTCGTTCAAGGGTTCTGGCGCGATTGGCACGCCTACACTTATTGGGCAGGCTTACCCAGAAGTTCTTGATGGGAGCCCATTCACAACCATCGCAACCGCACCAGTTGGTTCACTGATTGTAGTGGCGGTGAACGATATCAGCGGCGTTGGCATAACCAGCGTTACCGATAGTGCCGGACATACTTATACGCGAGCGCCGGGGTTTGTAGACAACGGGACGATTGGCGGCATTTACATTTTCTATAGTTCCAATATTGGGACGCAATTAGCTTCGGGGGGAACGATAACTGCAAACGGTCCTGGCGGCGGTTATGCCGCTGTTGCCATGTCGGTTGCCAATGCCAATGGCGGTATTGATAGGTCCGTTGCCGTAGATAATACTTCATCGCCAAGCAATGCGCCGACTGTTTCAACTGGTGTCTTGGCGCAAGCCAATGAGATCGTGTTTGGCGCTATCGTCAGCTATACGCAGAACATTAGCATTGGATACGTGGAAGCCCCCGGCTTTACCACTGGCACTCCTAATCTATGGACTTCGGCGGCATGGCTTGTCGGCACCACTTATCCCATAAGTGCCGTCGTTTATCGCAACGGTATCCCCTGGCAATCCCTGCAAAACGGCAATGTTGGCCATGACCCGTTGAATGACCTGGCCGCAAATGCCGATTTGGTTTGGTGGAAACCGATATCGGAAACGGCGATAAGTGATAATTTCGGCGGGACGCTCTATGGTCCACCGCAGTTAATTCCTGCTTCACCCCAGGCCTTCCAGGGCGGCTGCATCATCAATGCGCTGTTCAATAACAGCGCCGGGCTTACGATGGGTCCCGGTAACGGGATGACACTGGATAGCGTATGGGTTGTTGGTCCTAATGGCGGTGTAGATTGTGGACAGCCAGCTACTGGTGCCGGGATAGTAGTGCTTAGCCAAAGCGGCGGCGCCAATCGTACCCAGATAAGAAATAGTGGTGCGTTTAATTTCTTTTATAGTATTCCCATTGGTAGTTCGGCTATTCAAACCATTGGTTCAGCAGGGACGGCCCTCGCTGCCGAAAACAAGGTAGACAATACTTTTATCCAAAATTCCTGTGTAGGTTTCACTGTGACTAATACACAGGGTTTTGTGAACAGCCTGACTAATAACACCGTAGATGCGGTGACTTCGGTGATTACCGGTACCGACGTTGGCGTGGCGGTTTATAATGGTAATTACTCGCACTTTAGTCAGAACATGATAGGTCAGAAGTTCGCAATTTCTACCGTAAGTGCTTCATACGATGCTGCTGGCTTGAAGGTTACCGGCACTATTACATCGCCCGATGGGTTCTTGACAGTTCAGTGCACCGATCCCGGCACTGCCGCCAACGAATACAACCGTTTTGCTCCTGCAAACCCCTGTAGCCGGAACGTCTATAATAGCTGGATGATGTGGCCCGCAGATTACGGCGTTATCCCCCTTGTAATGGTGGCGTATAACACCAGCACGCATGTTGCCACTTGGCGAGCGACGGACGAGTGGTATCAGGCTTATGGGACAGTATGTTGCGGTTCAGGGCTCACGACCGAAATCGGCACGCAAACCGCAATCTGGGCAACGGAGATGGGCCGAGTGTTTGTCGGTGCGGGTATTGACGTGGAGCAAATTCATATAGAGCCCGGACAACCATTTGAATTGGTCGATAGCACGTTTGGGTTTGGTGCGGCACGCGCAACTATTCTCAAGAACATAAATATCAATATCGACTACACCTTCGCATCGACCTACAGCCCCGGCAACGCATTGAGTGAAGCAAAGTTCTTCGCGGCGCAATCGTTCGCCTTTATTAATATTCCAAGTAATAACAATGGCGGCAACGTCACGCTTGATAGCATTTGCTGCAATATTAATAACGGCAACAGCGGCTACGGCGAAAACATAATGGTCAATCTTGGGCAGCCGGGGAGCCCGCAAGACGGTCATTTGTTCATGAAGGGTGGCAGCTTTGCTCGCATGAACTTCCGCTATCCCGCCAACAGCAGCGGCGCTGGAAATATGACTGGCGGCAGTAATTGGGCCAGTGGCGGCTCGGCGGCGTTTGGGCAGGGCGATTATCAGTTCACTCCATGGCTGGGTATCCTGACTGACAATGGCAGCGGTCCTGAGCGCATGCGAGAAATGGGCTGGAATAGCGGTCCTTATTGGGGCGTAAGACCAGCGCCCTGGACTTCGCCATGCATATCGCCAACGCAATACGTCACGTTGCTTGGCACGTTGCCAGCAATTATCGGGACCACCGTGACTTACCCAATCTTATGGAGTGGCCAGCAATATAAGATTTGTGATTGGAATTTGACGCCGACGGCTTATAACGCCGGATTTACATACAGCGTTGGCGCGCTCGTTACGTCGGCCAGCATTACTTACATTTCGCGTGTCGCTGGTAATATGGGAAATACACCGGCGAGCTCGCCGACGCAGTGGGCACCGTTTCATTATGGGTTTGTGAGCAATCATGGGATTGGTTTTAGCTACGGCCAGAACATCACAGAGTTTGCGTCATGGCAAATCAAGAACAATTCCCCCTTTGTGCAGGTAAGCAATACTTCCGGTAATTTGCTATTCCCCGGATTGGGTGTAACGCTTACCCCTACGCAAGTCGGTTGTGGTGCCGCAGAAAATTTCATCATCCGAGAAGTGCATTACAATCTTCAGTATTTTGCTGTATTCCAAACCGACAATGACATCGCGGGAGCCATGGTTCCGAGTTACGGGGCGGCAACCTGTTCTAATAGTGTGATTGGTCAGGGAACCTATACATTTACAAACTTGAACTGAGGCAATCATGTTTGTCACCAGTCAGAACACAACTCAGGTTTATAACTTCGCGCCGTCCGGTTCGGAGTTTGTTCTAGCGGCTTTGGGCCGATGCCAGATTCGGCCAGCAGAAATCACCCAGCAGCAGATGTTCCATGCCAGGATGGCATTGAACTTCGTGCTGTCGGAATGGTCGAACAATACACCCAATCTCTGGGAAGTCGATTTGCAAGTCATGCCGCTGACTCAGGGCGTGGCGACTTATGCGGTGCCGTCGGCGACGGTCATGATCCTTGATCTCTATGTCCGTACCGGCTCCGGGCTAGCCACTATAGATCGCTATCTATGGCCGGTCAGTCGTACCGAATATGCCTCATACTCCAACAAGCTTGGGCAGGGTGTACCGACAGTCTATTGGTATGACCGGCTAATCTCGCAGAATGTCACCTTCTATCCGGTGCCGGATGGTGCTGGACCGTACACCGTACAGTTCTACTCGGTACGGCAGACCCAGGACGCCGATGTCCAGAACGGTCTTAATGTCGAGATACCGTATAGAGCATACGAAGCTTACTGTGCGGGTGTGGCATGGAAGTTGGCGGAAATCTATGCTCCTCAATTAGAAGATAAGCTCTTTGCACGATATACTCGTGCAATGGAAATCTTTATGCGTCAGGACACTGAGAATGTCGGACTGACTATCATTCCAGGACTGGGGAACTATTACGTATGAGGCCATACGGCAAAGCCGAGATTGACCCGTCCAATCCACGAGCGCTTGCCATTTGCGATCGCTGTGGTTCGATGTGGAACCATTACCG
>Ga0306921_10003974_pt1 | contig 15078 bp, 16 predicted proteins | sample sta12Cox44000080_FD_203760 | JGI IMG/M metagenome (GOLD analysis project Ga0306921, IMG submission 203760) | Lab enrichment of tropical soil microbial communities from Luquillo Experimental Forest, Puerto Rico - statoxic.12C.oxic.44.000.080 (v2)... | ecosystem: Environmental > Terrestrial >...
TCCGACGCCGAAGGCAGCAGCCGCGGATTGACGAGGCCGGTTCGCGAGAGGATCTCCCACAGCGCAAGGATTGCGACGACAAGCGCGATGCGGGCGATCGTGATCTGGATGCGGCCGGCCATCGCAAGTGCTCAAGGTTTGGTTGGCACCGGCTTGAACTGTGTCGAATAAACCTCCTCCGCCGGCACGACGTCCTTCAGCCCGCCAAGCTTGGCGAGATCCAGCGAAAGCTGCACGGCGTCCTTGACATTGGGACCGGCCATGCTGCCGTAGGTCTCGAGCTTCATGATCGAGTTCTCGTATTCGAGGGCGGCGATCTCGGTCGGCATTTCATAGAGATCGGCGATCAGCTTGACCGTGACGTCGCGGTTGTTGCGCATGAACTGCACTGCGCCGTAGAGCGCGTTGAGCGCCTTCTGCACGACTTGCGGATTTGCTTCGGCAAACTTGTCGAGCACGATCCAGCCCGCGGTGAGGTTCGGCGGCACGGCGGTCGAATAGTCGAGAATGGTGCGCGCCTCGCCCGATTTCAAAATCTGGAAGGAGAGCGGCGAATAGACCACGGCCGCATCGACATTGCCGGCGAGCAGGTTCGGCACAATGCCGCCGCCGCCGACGGGCACGCGGGTGAAATCGATCTTGCGGTCCTGGATCGTCCATAGCGCCAGCAGATCGGAGCCCGATCCGGCCGCCGTGATCGCGACCTTCTTGCCGTTAAGGTCCTTCACCTCCAGCGTCGATTTGGCCGGCACCATCAATTGCCAGCCGAAATTGCCCATCGAGGCATTGGCCACGATCTTGCTCATCACGCCCTTCTTGCGGCCGGCCGAGACCAGCGAGGGCGGATCGAGAATGATGTCGGCGGCTCCGGCCGCCATGCCTTCGAAGGTTTCGGCGCCCGAGCGGTAGATCGTCAGCTCCGCAGTGATGCCTTCCTTCTCGAACAGCTTTTGCCGCACTGCGGTCTCGGCAACCGTCGTCGGCCAATATGTCTTGGTTGGCAGGCCGACGCGGATGGTCTCGGCGCGGGCGACGGCCGATGCAGTGAGCAGCGCGGCGATGGCAAGTAACGCCAGAGCAGGGCGGCGTGAGACGGTCATTGTTGGATTTCCTCCCGAACTTGCGCGCATTGTCGCTTTGCGCTTCCATCATCTTCAATGGAAAAGCAAGCCTTTTGCAATTGACCGTTCGGTGTCCCCTCGTTACCTCCTCCCACTCGACAGGCCCACGTCGCATGACGCCAACGCGTTGTCGCGTCGCGCGCGACTTGTCCGGGTTATTCGGCCTCGCCGGTTGCGCGCCGGGCACCCGCTGCGGCCACCTCGGTCCCGGCGTCGTTCTTTAGCTGATTGAAGGAAACGGGCATGTCGGCGGGCGAGGTCGAGGACCTCTACCGCCGCCATGGCCAGAAGGGGCATTCGGGCATCCCGCAGAACATTCGCGCGCTGGAAGCGCGGCGCCGTCGGCGAGCACGTCGCCGGCATTCTCGTGGGCGCGCGTCTGTGTCATACCGAGCGGTGAGGAGATGTTGATTCTCCTCCACACTGCGCGGCTGTTCTCGTCGGCGCAGGAGCTGCGGGCGGCCTCGCGGACTACTTCTTCGGCACGAAGGGTTGACCGTTGACGCCGAAGCCTCCTTCCGCGGTCTCGATGATTTCGACATACAGCCTTTTTGCCGGATCGAGCGACTGCTTGGTCGCGGCCAGCACCACGTCCGTGAATGCAGCAACGATGTCGCTGCGTTGTTCCAGCGTCAGCACGCCCGGCGGCATATAAAATTCGACGAACGGCTGACCGAAATCTCCACCGTGCGCGGTTTCCGCTGCCGCGCCTGCCGGGCCGGCCAGGGCGCCGGCGGCGACGGTTGCCGTCGTCAGCACGGCCCTCCGAGTTAGCCCCTCGCGGCCGGTTTCAGCGCGACGATCGTTCGAGTCCATTGTCAGACCTCCTTGAAAAAGACGGCGCCGCACGTCATGGGCCGGCGCTGCGATACAGATTGCGGCCTTGGGACGCTCAGCCCGGGCGATAGACGGTGCCGGCATTGCCCCAATTGCCTGCCGGAATCTCCGTGACGATCACATAGGTCGGCGCGTTGGGCGGCCGCTTTTCGATCCGATTGATCGCGTCGTGAATGCCCTTGATGATCTCCCGGCGCTGGTCCGGCGTCAGTGCGCCTTCAGGGACATAGATTTTGGCAACCGGCATTGCAGTCCTCCATAAGCATCGTGTTGCTATACTATGTAATACGATGTATAGAGTCAATGCTGGTGCGTTCACATCAAATTGTGCTGGCGGACGAGACTGGCGGTGCTACTTCGCCAGCGTCCCTGCGATGACGGCATAGCGGATTGCGGCTGCGATCCTGAAGATGACGGCAATGACCAGGGCGATTTCGGCCAGCACCGTTAGCGCTGGAACGAGTATCGCAGGCGAGGGCATCGCGGCCGCGATGCGGCAAGAGGTCACGACGAGCTCGACGCCAACCACCGCCAGCAACGCAAGGGCAGCGCCGCCGCACAGGAGAAGTCCTACTCCGAGCTGCCGGCGGTAGACAGCATGAAAGTCGGCGGGCGTCCGGCGAGTGACGAGATAGCCGAAGCCGAGAGCTGCGCAGCCAATCGCTATGAGGGATGCGTAGTGGTCGATCGGCAGCGCGATCGGGACGAGACGCTTCAGTAACGCATTGCTCTCCCATTGCGTGAAGCTGTACCAGACAACGCGACTTCCCATCGCGAGAAATACGCCGATCACGGCGAGCGCGACCGCGATGCTCACTTGTTGTATCTGTGCGAGCAGGCAATCGGCAGCGTATTGACGGGCGAGGTCGTCGGGATCGCCGAAGCCGGCGATCGCCAAAAGCTGGTTGTCCGGCGACGCGCCGCCCAGTTCGTCGGCGCTCTCCCGGAGATGATCTTCGACCTCCGTGCGCACCCGGCGCGCCAGCGCGATGTCGAAGCGCAGGCGGCGCGCCAGCGTGTCGGCATAGTCAGCGATCGGCTCGGGCTGTCGCATGGTCCATACTCCCGAACAAGCCTCCCACCGCATCGATGAAGCGCTGCCACACCGCGCGGTGATCGGCAAGCGCGAGCCGGCCGCGGCGGGTCAGGGTATACACGCGCCGTTTGCGGCCCGATTCGGCAACCACCCAGCGGCTCGCGAGCAAGCCCGCTTTCTCGAGACGGCGCAGCGCCGGATAGATGGTTCCCTCGGGCAGATCGAAGGCGCCACCGCTGCGGCGTCGGATTTCCTGGATGATCGCATAGCCGTGAGCCGGCGCGCCGGCGAGGGCCGCCAGCACGATCATGTCGAGGTGACCTTTCAGCATCTCGCCTTCCATTGAAAGGGAGGCTATGCCTTGCGTTGCAAGGGGTCAATAGCAGGGCGGTAGGATAGCCGACGGCGATTTCGTTGCACTTGGTGGAGGTGAGAAGCGCGCACTCGCGCAGGAACCGGCCTTGGTCCCGCTCACGGCGCCGGCTTTTGTGATTGACCCTGTTCGACGCCCCCGTTACCTGTTCGGCTCGCTCAAGGAGATGGTCTACTGCGCGGCTGACGCCGGCCCGCGAGGAAACCACATGACCGACACTAACAACAATGACGCGCCGCACGACGCCACCGAGTTCGATTATGTCATCGTCGGCGCAGGCTCGGCCGGCTGCGTTCTGGCCAACCGATTGACGGCGGATGGGAAGCATTCGGTGTTGCTGCTCGAAGCGGGGCCAAAGGACACCAACATCTGGATCCATGTGCCACTCGGCTACGGCAAATTGTTCAAGGAAAAATCCGTCAACTGGATGTACCAGACCGAGCCGGAGCCGGGCCTTCACGGACGGCAGGTTTTTCAGCCGCGCGGGAAAGTGCTGGGCGGATCGAGCTCGATCAACGGCCTGCTCTATGTCCGCGGCCAGCACGAGGATTACGACCGCTGGCGTCAACACGGCAATGCCGGGTGGGGTTACGACGACGTGCTGCCCTATTTCAAGCGGGCAGAAAACCAGCAACGCGGTGCCGACGACTATCACGGGGTCGGCGGTCCGCTGTCGGTGTCGGACTGGCGCCATGCCGATCCCTTGTCCGAGGCCTTCGTCAAGGCGGCAGTCGAAGCCGGCATTCCCTTCAACCCCGATTTCAACGGCGCGCGGCAGGAAGGCGCGGGCTATTTCCAGACCACGACGCGGCGCGGCCGGCGCGCTTCCAGCGCGTATTCCTATCTTCGCCCGGCACGGAGCCGCGGCAATCTCCATGTCGAAACGGCGGCGCTGGCGCAGCGCGTCCTGTTCGAGGGACGCCGCGCGCGTGCGGTCGAATACCGGCAGAACGGCAGCTTGCGCACGGCGCGGGCGCGCAAGGAAGTGCTGGTGTCGGGGGGCGCGTACAATTCGCCGCAGCTCCTGCAGCTCTCGGGCGTCGGACCGGCCGAGCTGTTGAAGCAGCACGGCATCGATGTCGTGCTGGATGCGCGCGGGGTCGGCAACGATCTGCAGGATCATCTTCAGGTCCGTCTGGTCACGCGTTGCGCGCAAAGCGTCACGCTCAACGACGTCGTCAATCATCCGGTCCGAAAGGTGCTTGCGGGCCTGCAATATGCAGCGCTCCGCAAAGGACCGCTGACGATCGCAGCCGGCACCGCTGGTGCCTTCTTCAAGACCAATCCGCGCCTTGCGACTCCCGACATCCAGATCCACTTCATCCCGTTTTCGACCGACAAGATGGGCGAGAAGCTGCATTCCTTTTCCGGTTTCACCGCCACCGTTTGCCAGTTGCGGCCCGAGAGCCGCGGCTCGCTCAAGATCAGAAGCGCCGATCCCACCGCGCCGCCGGAAATCCGCATCAATTATCTTGCGACCGAGACCGACCGCGCCGCCTTCATCGACGGCATTCGTATCCTGCGCAGGATTTTGGCGGCGCCGGCGCTCAAGCCCTATTGCGTCAACGAGGTCTATCCGGGTCCGGACAAGACCAGCGACGAGGAATTGCTCGACTTCTGCCGGAAGACCGGCGGCACGGTCTATCATCCGACCTCGACCTGCCGCATGGGTAACGATCCGCTGTCCGTGGTCGACCAGCGCCTGCGTGTCCGCGGAATTGAAGCCTTGCGGGTGGTCGATGCATCGGTCATGCCCGACCTGATGTCCGGCAATACCAACGCGCCCACCATCATGATTGCCGAGAAGGCGTCCGACATGATTTTGGAGGATGCGCGGTGAGGGAGGAGCGGCTTTAAGTGGAGCGATTGAGGATCGGCACGCGCAAGAGCGCGATGGCGCTGGCGCAGACGGAAGAAATCGCCCGGCGGCTGAAGGCCGTCGGCACCGAGGTCGAGATCGTCAAGTTCGAGACGACGGGCGATATCGATCAGGTCGGCAAGCTCTTGCCGCACGGCGGCAAGGGCGGCGCCTTTGTCGCGCAGATCCGCGAGGCGGTGCTGAAGGGACAGCTTCATGCCGCGATGCATTCGCTCAAGGACATGCCGGGCAATGAGGATACGCCGGGGCTCGTGATCGGGGCGACCTTGTCGCGCGATCCGCCCGGCGACGTGCTGGTGCTGCGGCCGGGGCTTGCGCTCGACGAGCTGAAGCGCGCGCGCGGCAAGGGATTTTCGATCGGCACTAACGCGGTGCGGCGCGCAGCCTACGCGCGGCGGCTGTTTCCCGACGTCGAAATGATCCATTTTCGCGGTGCCGCCGATACCCGCGTGCGCAAGCTCGACAAGGGCGACAAGCAGCGCCTGCCGGACGGCGGTTCGGTTGGCCCCGCGGACGCACTGATCATGGCGCGCTCCGGGCTCGAGCGGGTCGGGCTCGCGAGCCGCATCGCGTACGAGTTTTCGATTTCCGAGATGCTGCCGGCGGTCGGGCAGGGGATCGTCGCGGTCGAATGCGCGACCAGGGATTTCGAGACGCGCCGTATCCTGTCCGCGATCGACGACGCCACCGCTCACGCCTGCGCGGACGCCGAGCGCGAGGTGCTGTGGGTCTTGAACGGTCATTGCAACTCGCCGATCGCGGGATTTGCACAGGTCTCGGCCAAGCAGATGCAGCTTGCCGCTTCCGTGCTGGATCATGCGGGCAGCCGTATCATCGAGGCCTCGCGGTCCGGCCCCGCGGACCGCCCGCGCGAGCTCGGTCGCGCCGTCGGATTGGAATTGCTTGCCAAGGGTGCGGCCGAGATCATCGAGCGTACCCGGCCGGTGTGAGCTTTGCTGAGGAAGGGCGAGGGTCAGCCGCACGGCACGCCAGGCTCTCTCCCCCGCTTGCGGGGGAGAGGTGGAGAGGGGGCAGTCACGAGCACTCATCGTGGGGCTTGCCCCCACCCTGACCCTCCCCCGCAAGCGAGGGAGGGAACGCATCGAATTCGATCAGCCTCGATACGCTCTGACCCTTGCGATCATTTGCTCGACATGCGCGATCGGGGTCTCCGGCAAAATGCCGTGTCCGAGATTGAAGATCAGCCGGCCCTGCGCGTAATTCGACAGCACATCGTCGATCGCGGCATCGAGCGCAGCACCTCCGGCGATCAACACGAGCGGATCGAGATTGCCTTGCACCGCCACTTTCGCCTGCACGCGCTCGCGGATCAGGCGCGGCTCCGCGGCCCAGTCGATGCTGACCGCATCGACGCCGGTTGCCTCGACATAATCGGGCAGATGCGCGCCCGCCCCGCGGGGAAAGCCGATGATCTTTGCGCCCGGCGCCTTCGCACGCACGCCCGCGACAATGCGGCGGGTCGGCTCGATCGACCAGCGCGCAAATTCGCGCGGAGACAGCACGCCCGCCCAGGTGTCGAAGATCTGCAAGGCGTCGGCGCCGGCCTCGAGTTGCCCCAGCAGATACTCAATCGAATTCTCGACCAGCGCGTCGATGATTTTCGCAAAGGCGTCGGGGTGGGAATACGCCATGATCCGCGCCGGCGCTTGGTCCGGCGTTGCCTGGCCCGCGACCATATAGGTTGCGACCGTCCAGGGCGCGCCGCAAAAGCCGATCAGCGCGACCTCCGGCGCAAGAGCGCTACGCACGCGCCGCAACGCCTCGAAAACCGGTTCGAGCTTGGCAAAGTCAGCGCGCGAAGCAAGCGTCTTGATCTTTTTCGGCGTATCCAATGGATCGAGCCGCGGGCCTTCGCCGGCTTCGAACCGCACCGCGCGCCCGAGCGCATACGGGATCACCAGGATGTCGGAGAAGATGATCGCGGCATCGAAACCGAAGCGGCGGATCGGCTGCAGCGTCACTTCCGCCGCCAATTCCGGCGTGAAGCAAAGATCGAGAAAGCCGCCGGCCCGGGCGCGCACGTCGCGATATTCGGGAAGATAGCGCCCGGCCTGACGCATCATCCAGATCGGCGGCACTGCCCGTCTTCGGCCCGACAGCACGTCGAGGAAGGGATTTGCTGCGATTTTCGGGGTCACGCGATCGGGTTCCTGACGAGAAAGAATTGGTTCCTGATACACCGCCGCGGAGGTCTTGGCCAATCGGGGAACCGCCATGAGCCGTGGAGCGTTACCTGCTTCGAGAGGAAAGCTTGCATGGCTGAGAAATTCAATCCTGCGCCTCACGACAAGCATGCGGCCGATCCGCGCGAAGCGGCGCGGGCCGACGCGGAGATGCATGCAAGGTTGGAAGCCGGGCTGATCGACACTTTTCCGGCATCGGATCCCGTCAGTGCCGCGCAACCGGACCCAACCAAGCATGATCGTCGCCGAAAGGCACCGGCTGCCCGGGACAACGCGCCGCAGACACCCTCACTTTGGGAAAAGGTGAAGGCGGCGTTCCGCTAAACGACGACGTGCGGTGGCCGGCACAATCGTCTTCCGAATTGCTGTGTCCAATGAACTCGTTTTTCACCTCGCTCCGCTTGCGGGCAGAGAGAACTTTCGTGTCTTAATAATGCGGCGGCCGTTCGTTTGCAGGCGCCGGCGTATCGGCTTCCGCCTCGCGCAGCCGCTCGTTCAAATCCGCTATCTGCCGTTTCAGCAAGTCGATCTCCTGCCATTGCGCGGTGACGGTCGCATTCAGCGTTTCGATGGTCACGTCCTGAAACATCAAGCGCGCTTCGAGCGTATCGATACGATTGCTGAGCTGCTGCTCGCTCATGGGCGCGCACCCCGCTCGCGCAGGCCATGGCCCAGCGCCGTGCGCTCGTCGAACACAAAGCACTCGCCGCGCCAGCGGCTCTCGGTCTCCGGCACCTCTTCCAGATATTTCAGGATGCCGCCCTTGAGGTGATAAACCTCGGCAAAGCCGCGCGCGAGCAAATGGCTGCTCGCTTTCTCGCAGCGGATGCCGCCGGTACAGAACATCGCTATCCTGCGGTGTTCGAGCGGGTCGAGATGTTTTGCGGCGAAGTCCTTGAATTGGCTGAAGCTTGCAAGTTGCGGATCGCAAGCGCCCGCAAACGTGCCCATGCTCACTTCGAAGGCATTGCGGGTGTCGAGCAGCAGCGTGTCGGGCGAGGAAATCAGCGCATTCCAATCGCGCGGCGCGACATAGATGCCGACCTGCCGCGTCGGATCAGCCGTTCCGTCGCCGAGCGTGACGATCTCCTTTTTCAGACGCACTTTCAGCCGCCCGAACGGGATTGCTTCTGCGGAAGAGAACTTCAGTTCGAGGTTGTTCAGCCGGCCGCCGAAGAGGTCGCCATGCCGCAATTCCGCAACCAATCCGGCGATGCCGGCTTCGTCGCCTGCAAGCATGCCGTTGATGCCCTCGTGGGCGAGCAACACGCTGCCTTTCAGGCTGAGTCGTGCACAGATCGCACGCAGCGGCTCTCGCAGCGCGCGAAAGTCCGGCAGGCCGGCGAATTGATAAAAAGCGGCGACTTTGTAAGGCATGGCTGCGGTCTATCAGGGGCGGGCGAGCCACTCAACTTTCACGGGGACGACATGCGGGCCGCTGGTATACCAGCCCATTGCCGAGTCCCTCATCAATATGTCATGTAACCCCCGCCCGCCCGGAACTGGTTCCGCCAGGGAAGAAGTGAGCTTTTCGCATGAGGAATTTCCATCTCGCCGGCCGCTCCACGGTCCACGCCCTGAATGCGATGGTGGCGACCTCGCATCCGCTTGCCGCGCTCACTGCAATCGACGTGCTGCGCGAAGGCGGCACTGCTGCCGACGCGGCGGTTGCGGCCTCTGCACTGCTTGCGGTGATCGAGCCGCAATCGACCGGCATCGGCGGCGATTGCTTTGCGCTGATCCAGCCGAAGGGAGAGGGCAAGATCACGGCCTATAACGGTTCCGGCCGCGCGCCGGCGGCGGCCAGGGTCGAATGGTATCTCGAGCGCAACATCCATGCGGTGCCGCTGACCTCCGCGCACGCGGTTTCGATTCCCGGCGCGGTCGACGCCTGGCAGGTGATCCTGCGCGACCACGGCAAGTTCGGCCTCGACCGTTTGCTGCAGCCGGCAATCAAGGCCGCCGAGGAGGGGTATGTCGTCGCCCCTCGCATCGCCTTCGACTGGAAGAACCAGTTCGAGAAGTTGAGGAAAGGCACCAACACCGAGCGCTATCTGTTGCCGCACGGCAAGCCTGCGGTGGCCGGCGATGTCATCCGCCAGCCGGAGCTTGGCAAGACCTTGCGCGCGATCGCGAAGGACGGCCGGGATGCCTTCTACAAGGGACCGATCGCGCAAGACATGGTCGAGACGCTGCGATCGATCGGCGGCCTGCATACGACGGACGATTTCGCCGCCCACACCACCGAGGTCACCTCGCCGATCGGCACCGACTACAAGGGACTGGAGGCATGGCAGTGCCCGCCGAACGGGCCCGGCATCACCATGCTGGTCATGCTCAACATCCTCTCGCATTTCGATCTGACGAAGTTTGCGCCTTTGAGCGTCGAGCGCTTCCATCTCGAGGCGGAAGCCGCGCGCGTCGCCTACATGATGCGCGAGCAATATATCGGCGATCCCGCTCAGGTCGACGTCGACGTTCCCAGGATTTTGGCGAAGAACTTTGCCGCCGACTATGTCGGCAGGATCCGGATGGACGCACTTCTCGATCTGCCCAACGTGGCGCCGCCGATGAATCCGTCGACCGTCTACATCACCGTCGTCGACAGGGATCGCAACGTCTGCTCCTTCATCAACTCGGTCGCGCACGCCTTTGGCGCGGCGATCGTCTCCAACAAGACCGGCATCCTCCTGCAGAACCGCGCCGGCGGCTTCCGCATCCAGCCTGGTCATCCCAATTGCATCGGTCCGCGCCGGCGGCCGCTGCACACCATCATTCCGGGGCTCGCGACCAGGAACGGCCGGGCGCAAATGTCGTTCGGCGTGATGGGCGGCCAATACCAGCCGACCGGCCAGACCCATGTGCTGACCAACATCCTCGACTATGGCTGCGACCTGCAGGAGGCGATCGATATGCCGCGCGGCCTCCATTACGAGGGCGTCTATCAGCTCGAAGACGGCGTGCCGCCCGATGTGGTCCGTGGCCTGCAGCGGCTCGGGCACAAGACCACCAGCATCGTCGGGCCGCTCGGCGGCGGGCAGGCGATCTGGATCGATTGGGAGAAGGGGACGCTGACCGGCGGTTCCGATCCGCGCAAGGACGGTTGCGCGCTGGGCTATTGAGCGCGCGCGCAGTCCGTGCGATCTCTTCCGTCCTTACAAGGAAAGCCTGCCATGCGCCGTCTTCGGTTTCTCGATCTTTCGATGCTGCTCGCCGTCCTGCTCTTTGCCGCCTCCGGCGGCGCCTTCGCCCAGACCACAGGAAAGCCCATGACAACGCCTTCAGGATTGCAAATCATCGACACCAAGGTCGGCACCGGCGCCTCGCCGAAGCCCGGACAGACCTGCGTGATGCATTACACCGGCTGGCTCTATGAGAACGGGCAGAAGGGCAAGAAATTCGATTCCTCCGTCGATCGCAACGAGCCGTTCGAGTTTCCGATCGGCCAGCATCATGTGATCGCCGGCTGGGACGAGGGCGTTGCCACCATGAAAGTCGGCGGCAAGCGCACGCTGATCATTCCGCCGGCGCTCGGCTATGGCGCGCGCGGGGCGGGCGGCGTGATCCCGCCGAACGCGACGTTGATGTTCGATGTGGAGCTCCTGGCAGTGAAGTGAGCCAAACAAGAGGAGCGCGACGTGAAGGTCTCCATCCTCGACGATTATTTCGACACGCTGCGCACACTCGATAGCTTCGCGAAGCTCAGGGGTCACGACGTCACGATCTGGAACGACCACGTCCAGGACACCGACAAGCTCGCCGAGCGGCTGAAGGATACCGAGGCGCTGGTCCTGATCCGCGAGCGCACTCAGATTCGCACACCCCTGCTCGAGCGGCTGCCGAAACTGAAATTGATCAGCCAGCGCAGCGTCTATCCGCATATCGACATCGATACCTGCACGCGGCTCGGCATCGTCGTCTCCTCGAGCCAGCATGCCGATACGCCGTCTTATGCGACGGCCGAGCTGACCTGGGGCCTCGTGCTATCGGCAGCGCGGATGATCCCGCAGCAGGTGGCGTCGCTGAAAGCGGGCCATTGGCAATTCGGCGTGGGTTCGACCCTTCGCGGCAAAACTTATGGTGTCTACGGCTACGGACGGATCAGCGCGGTGGTCGCGGGCTATGCGAGGGCATTCGGCATGAAGGTTCTGGTGCTGGCGCGCGACGCCTCGATGGCAAAGGCGCGGGCAGACGGTTTTGAGACCGCGGCAAGCAAGGCCGCCTTTTTCGAGCAATGCGACGTGATCTCGCTGCATATGCGCCTCGTCGATGCCACGCGCGGCATCGTGAAGGCTGAAGATCTGGCGCGCATGAAGCCATCGGCTATTCTGGTCAACACGAGCCGCGCGCCCCTGATCGAGCCGAACGCGTTGGTCGATGCGCTGCGTGCCGGGCGTCCCGGGTTTGCTGCGGTCGACGTGTTCGAGAAGGAACCGCTGCGCGACACCGCCGACCCGCTGCTCAACATGGATAATGTCGTGGCGACGCCGCATATCGGCTATGTTTCGCGCGACGAGTACGAAATCCAGTTCACCGATATCTTCGACCAGATCGTCGCCTACGCCGCGGGCACGCCGACCAATGTAGTCAATCCGGATGTGCTGGCGAAGCGGCGGTAAGAAAGCAGGGTAATGCCATGACGGACTCTCCCCATCACGACCATCACCATCACGACGAGCGCTGGAGGCATGACGGCGTCCGCGTCATTCCGGGCAACCAGCTCGATCCCAACGTGCCGTCGACGCCGGGCATGGACCGCAAGGCCGCGATCAACTTTGCCCGCGTCGGCGCGCAGAAGCTCTGGGCCGGCACGGTGACCATCAAGCCCGACGCCAAGACCGGCGCGCATCACCACGGCCATCTCGAAAGCATTATCTATGTGGTGAAGGGCAAGGCACGGATGCGCTGGGGCGAGCACCTGCAATTCACCGCGGAAGCCGGCCCCGGCGACTTCATCTACGTTCCGCCCTACGTGCCGCATCAGGAGATCAACGCGAGCCGCGACGAAGTGCTGGAATGCGTGCTGGTGCGAAGCGACGGCGAGGCGATCGCGATCAATCTCGATATCGAGCCGGTCGAGAAACCGGAAACGGTGCTGTGGGTCGATCCGGTGCACCGTCACCCGGACGAGAAGAAATAACGGTCGCTGCCGTCGTTGCGAGAAGCGCGAGCGACGACGCGATCCGGACTGTTTCCGCGGGCAGATGCCGGCTTGCTTTGCTCGCTATGACGGAAAACAACAATCAAGAGAACGCCGCGTGAGGAAATCCATGACCCTTGTCCGCTACGAGAGTGCCGAGCGCGTCGCCACCATTACCATGGATCGTCGCGAGAAACATAACGCGCTGAACGGCGCGCTGTGCGAAGAGCTGCGCCAGGCCTGGCTCACCTTTCGCGACAGCGACGATCGCGTTGCGGTGCTTGCCTCCGCCGAGGACGCCTATTTTTCGGTCGGCGCCGACGTGAAGGATTTCCCGGTGAACATGTGGCACGCCGTGCCGGGGCTCGGCGTCGAACTGGACAAGCCGGTGATTGCCGCAACCTCCGGCTGGGTGGTCGGCGGCGGCTTCGTGCTCGTGCAGATGGCCGACATGTGCATCGCGTCGGAGACCACGCGCTTCACCTATCCCGAAGCAAAAATCGGGACCACCGCCGGCGGCATCTCGTCGGTGGTGGCGCGCATGCCGCACAAGATCGCCATGGAATTCCTGCTGGTCGGCGAGGAGCTGTCGGTCGAGCGCGCGTATCAGATCGGCTTTGTGAACAGGATAGCGCCGAAGGGACAGCATATCGTGCAGGCGCAGGAAATGGCGGCGAAGATCGCCGCCAACGCGCCGCTGGTCGTGCAGTCCCTGAAGAAGCTCGCGCGCGATGTCATGCCGAAGGGACCGCTGGAGACGGTCGCCGAGGTGCGCCGGCTGCTCGATGCCGTCCGCGAGAGCGACGATTTCAGGGAAGGCGTCAAGGCGTTCGGCGAGAAACGCAAACCGCAATTCAAGGGAAAATAACCGCCACATCGTCATTGCGAGGAGCCAAACGGGGCGGCGCTTCGCACCGACCCGTTGCCTTCCAATGACGTCGCGGGGCTTTACGCAAACACCCGGTGGTCGATGGGTCCGTTCGGCACGACATAGCCGTAACGCGTGTTCGACGGTTCGGCACCTGCCTTCTCGTATTTCGCCTTCATCAGGGCGAAGCGGTCGCCCTTCAGCTCGAGCATCGCGCGCTTGGGCTGGATGCCGTAGAGCCGCGCATTGTTGTCGCCGAAGATCGCAGTTTTGACCGGACCGTCGGCGGGGCCGAGCGGCGCGTAGCCGAACTTCTTCTGCATGTCCTCCGGAATTTCGAGCCGCCGCAATCCCTCGATCTGCCATTGCGGTGCGCCGGTCCACAAGGCGTCGGTGCCCCAGCAGATATGATCGGCGCCAAGGCCCTTTATCAGCGTGCCCATCAGCGCCGCGCAGACATTCGGCTCCGCGACCAGCGTCGTTGCGAACAATTGGCCGACGTCGCCATAGACGTTGCTCACGCCATATTGCGCGGGAATGTCGGCGAGGTCGCTGGTCCAGGCAATGCGGCCGGTGCGATTGAATTCGGCAAGCGCCACCTTCGGATCGCCGCCGACATGCCGGTAGGCCGAATGGTAGATGACGAAGTTGAGCTGCGGCCAGTCCTTGGCGGCCTGTCCAACGTCGGCAACGTCGGCAAAGCCGCGCAGATTCGGGAACTGCTTTTCGATGCCGGGCGGGAACAGCCCCTTGTGCACGCAGACATTCTTGATGCCCGCATTCACCATCTTCTCATAGCCCTTGTAGGCGATCTTCTCGTCGTCGAGCCGCCAGGGATAGCGGCTGATGTCCTTGTGCGTGTTGTCGCCGATCGTGTAGCCCTTGCAGGATTCCGGCTTCAGCGCGAGCGCGGCGTCGAGCTTGTCGAGCCAGCCCGGCTGGCCGGGCGTGAAGATCGCGTGGCAGAACACCCGTCGCGAGCCCGCCTCGTCGTTGATCTGCTTGCGCGCTTGCGCCATCTGCTCATTGGTCAGGAACCAGTCCTGCTCGATGTCGGACGGCGCGGACGAGATCAGCGAGATCTTGGTGTCGGAATCGAGGAACATCTCCTTCTTGTAATTGTTGAACTTCAAATCCTCGATGGTCTGGTCGTGATCGGAGAGCTGCTTGTTCCAGCCGGCCTTGCCGACCGCCTTGCGCATGTCGAGAAAGGTCGTGATGCGGGTGTCGTCGCGCAGGAAATGCGTGTGCATGTCCATGATGAACTGGTCTTTCAGCGCAGCGGCGCGCTCTTCAGCCATCGCAGGTGTTGCCGCTTCCGCTTTGGTCACGTCGAACAGCGGTCCATAGACTTCGTTCATCGCTACGAAGGAAGCGGCCATGCCGGCCGCGGTCTGGAAGAATTTCCGGCGGTTCAGGCCCTGCTGGCCGCCGAGCTCGTCGGCCATCGCAAGCAGTCGCGCCTCGACCTCGCGTTGCCGTTCGTTCTGCGGGTCGGGATAGAATTCATCGCTGGAGACGATCTGGGTCGGGATTGGCGTCTGGTATTGGCAGAGTTCGGATGGCATCAACGCGGCAAGTTCTTCTTCCGTCAGATTGCTGCTCACGGCTGTTCTCCCT
>Ga0306921_10003976_pt1 | contig 15077 bp, 8 predicted proteins | sample sta12Cox44000080_FD_203760 | JGI IMG/M metagenome (GOLD analysis project Ga0306921, IMG submission 203760) | Lab enrichment of tropical soil microbial communities from Luquillo Experimental Forest, Puerto Rico - statoxic.12C.oxic.44.000.080 (v2)... | ecosystem: Environmental > Terrestrial > Soil...
TCAACGACGTGGTGCTGGCGCTCGCCTCCGGCGTGGTGCGGCGCTACCTCATCAAGCAGGGCGCGCTGCCGAACAAGTCGATGACGGCAGCAGTCCCGATCTCGCTGCGCGAGGAAGGCAACGCCGAGGCCAACAACCAGGTGTTCGGCATGATCTGCTCGATCGCCACCAACGTTGAGGATCCCAAGGCGCGGTTGGAGACGATTATCGCGCAATCCACCAAGTCCAAGGAGATGTCGCATCCGCTGCGCGCGCTGATGCCGCAGGTCTCCAATATCTCGATGCTGGGCGCGCCGATTGTGGTGCAGATTCTCGCGCTGCTCTACAGCCGCTCCAGTCTGTCGGATGTGCTGCCGCCGGCCGCCAACATCACCGTCTCCAACGTGCCGGGACCGCGACAGACGCTCTATGCCGCCGGTGCGGAACTCCTGCACATCTTCCCGGTTTCGATCTCGACCCATGGGATCGCGCTCAACATCACCGTGCAGAGTTACCGCGATCAGCTCGATTTCGGCTTCATCGCGGGCGCCAACATCATCCCGCACGTGCAAGAGCTCTGCGACATGCTGCCGGAGGAGTTTTCGGCGCTGGAAGCGGCCTACGCGCCTCCGGCCTCGGACATCAAGGGCACGGCCGAATAAAGGATAGCGTAATGATTGAAATGCCGCCGCTTCAGTTCGCGCAAACGAACGGGATTCGCATGGGCTACTACGATGCGGGTCCCAAGTCGGACAAGCCGCCGCTGGTATTGTGCCACGGCTGGCCGGAGCTCGCCTTCTCCTGGCGTTACCAGATCAAGGCGTTGAGCGAAGCGGGCATCCGGGTGATCGCGCCGGACCAGCGCGGTTATGGCGCGACCGACCGCCCCGAGGCGGTCGAGGCCTACGACCTCGAGCATCTGACCCTTGACCTCGTCGGCCTGCTCGATCATCTCGGGATCGACAAGGCGGTTTTCGTCGGCCACGACTGGGGCGGCTTTGTCGTCTGGCGGATGGCGCTCAGCCGTCCCTCGCGTGTCGCAGGCGTGGTCGGCGTCAACACGCCGCATACCGATCGCGCGCCTATCGATCCGATCGAGCTGTTCCGCAAGCGCTTTGGCGAGCAAATGTATATCGTCCAGTTCCAGGACCCGGCCCGCGAGCCGGACCGGATTTTCGACGGCCGCGTCGAAGAGACCTTCGACGCCTTCATGCGCAAACCGCTCCAGCGCTCGGACGCCGGGCCGTCGGAGCCGCCGGCGGCCGGCGTCGGCGCCTCGCCCAAACTCAACCTCGCCTTTCCGCAGATGATAGCGGCCTATGATGCCAGGCTCGATCCGCGCACGCCGATCCTCTCGCCGGAGGAAAAGCAGGTGTTCGTCGACACCTTCAAGAAGACCGGCTTCACCGGCGGCATCAACTGGTATCGCAATTTCTCGCGCAACTGGCAGCGCGCGGCCGACCTCGACCACACCGTGCGCGTACCGTCGCTGATGATCATGGCGGAGAAGGATGCGGTGCTGCCGCCGTCCGCCGCCGACGGCATGGAGAGGATCGTGCCGGATCTCGAGAAATATCTGGTGCGGGACAGCGGCCATTGGACGCAGCAGGAAAAGCCGGACGAAGTCAGCGCCAAGCTGATCGAATGGCGTAGAAAGCGGTTTGGCTGACGACGAAGTCGTCGTTTCCTGGCGATCGAGGGGAAGTTCAAAATGCCGGCGAAGAACAGACTGAGCCCGATTCCGCGTCCGCCGACCAAGCCGGTTGTCGGCAACATGCTCTCGCTGGATTCCTCGGCGCCGGTACAGAACCTGACGCGGCTGGCAAAGGAACTAGGGCCGATCTTCTGGCTCGACATGATGGGTGCGCCGCTGGTCGTCGTCTCCGGACACGACCTCGTCGACGAGCTCTCCGACGAAAAGCGGTTCGACAAGGCCGTGCGCGGGCCGCTGCGCCGCGTGCGCGCGGTTGCGGGCGACGGCCTGTTCACGGCCGACACGACGGAGCCGAACTGGAGCAAGGCGCACAACATCCTGCTGCAGCCGTTCGGCAACCGCGCCATGCAGTCCTATCACCCCAGCATGGTCGACATCGCCGAGCAGCTCGTGAAGAAATGGGAACGGCTGAATGCCGACGACGAGATCGACGTCGTGCACGACATGACCGCGCTGACGCTCGACACCATCGGGCTGTGCGGCTTCGACTATCGCTTCAATTCCTTCTACCGGCGCGACTACCACCCGTTCGTGGAATCGCTCGTGCGCTCGCTCGAAACGATCATGATGATCCGCGGGCTGCCGATGGAGAATCTGTGGATGCAGAAGCGTCGGCGCGATCTCGCCGCCGACGTCGCCTTCATGAACAAGATGGTCGACGAGATCGTCGCAGGGCGGCGCAGGAACGCCGAGGCCGCAGACGACAAGAAGGATATGCTCGCGGCCATGATGACCGGCGTCGACCGCGCAACCGGCGAGCAGCTCGACGACGTCAACATCCGCTATCAGATCAACACCTTCCTGATCGCTGGTCATGAGACGACCAGCGGGCTGCTGTCCTACACGCTCTATGCGCTGTTGAAGCATCCCGACGTGCTGAAGAAGGCCTATGAGGAGGTCGATCGCGTTCTCGGCCCCGACGTCAATGCGAGGCCGACCTATCAGCAGGTAACGGGGCTCACCTACGTCACGCAGATCCTGAAAGAAGCTTTGCGGCTGTGGCCGCCGGCGCCGGCCTACGGCATCTCGCCTTTGAACGACGAGTCGATCGGCGGCGGCAAATACAAGCTCAAGAAAGGCACCTTCATCACCATCCTGGTGACTGCGCTGCACCGCGACCCCTCGGTCTGGGGTCCCAATCCCGATGCCTTCAACCCCGACAATTTCAGCCGCGAGGCGGAGGCCAGGCGCCCGATCAATGCCTGGAAGCCGTTCGGCAACGGCCAGCGTGCCTGCATCGGGCGCGGTTTTGCGATGCATGAGGCCGCACTTGCCATCGGCATGATCCTGCAACGCTTCAAGCTCATCGATGTCAATCGCTACCAGTTGCACCTGAAGGAAACGCTGACCATCAAGCCCGAGGGCTTCAAGATCAAGGTGCGTCCGCGCAGCGAGAAGGAGCGCGGGGCCTATGCCGGCGCAGCGCCGGCGGCGGCAAGCGTTGCGTCCGCGCCGCGCGCCCGCACGCGCCCCGGACACAACACGCCTTTGCTCGTGCTCTATGGCTCGAACCTCGGCACGGCCGAGGAGCTTGCGACCCGCGTGGCCGATCTCGCCGAGGTCAACGGCTTTGCGACGCGCTTAAGTGCGCTCGACGATTTCGCAGGCCAATTGCCGAAAGAGGGCGGGGTGCTGATCTTCTGCGCGTCCTATAACGGTGCGCCGCCCGACAACGCCACCCAGTTCGTCAAATGGCTGCGCGACGGCATGGCGAAGGACGCGCTGGCAGGCGTCAACTATGCCGTGTTCGGCTGCGGCAACAGCGACTGGGCGGCGACCTATCAATCGATCCCGCGGCTGATCGACGAACAGCTTGCAAACTTCGGCGCCCGCAGCGTGTATGCGCGCGGCGAGGGTGATGCGAGAAGCGATCTCGACGGGCAATTCGAGCGCTGGTTCGCTTCCCTTGCATCCGAGGCGGTGAAAGCCTTCAAGCTCGACTCCACCTTCAGCCGCAGCGCCGATGACGAGCCGCTCTACCGGATCGAGCCGCTCGCACCGGCCGCGGTGAGCGTGATCGCAGCCCTCGGCGGTACGGCGCCGATGAAGATCGCGGTCAATAACGAGTTGCAGAATCGCGAAGGGCCGAACGCCTCCGACCGTTCGACCCGTCACATCGAGGTCGAGCTTCCCGCGGGCCAACGCTATCGCGTCGGCGATCATCTGAGCGTCGTGCCGCGCAACGATCCGGCGTTGGTCGATGCGGTGGCGCGCCGCTTCGGATTCCTGGCGGCCGATCTGATCCGGCTGCAGGTCGCCGAAGGCCGGCGCGCGCAACTGCCGATCGACAACGCCGTTTCGGTCGGTCGTCTGTTGACCGACTTCGTCGAACTGCAGCAGGTCGCGACCCGCAAGCAGATCCAGATCATGTCGGAGCATACGCGCTGCCCGGTGACCAAGCCGAAGCTTCTCGCCTTTGTCGGCGAAGATGCGGCTTCCGCCGAGCGTTATCGCGACGAGATTTTCGACAAACGCAAATCGGTGTTCGACCTCTTGGAGGAGCATCCGGCCTGCGAGCTGCCGTTCCACGCCTATCTCGAAATGCTGTCGCTGCTTGCGCCGCGCTATTATTCGATCTCGTCCTCGCCGTCGGGCGACCCGGCACGCTGCAGCATCACCGTCGGTGTGGTCGAGGGACCGGCCGCCTCGGGACGCGGCACCTACAGAGGGGTCTGCTCGAGCTATCTTGCCGGCCGCAGGACAGGCGAGACCGTTCACGCCACCGTGCGCGAGACCAAGGCCGGCTTCCGGCTGCCGGATGATGATTCCGTTCCGATCATCATGATCGGTCCGGGCACGGGGCTCGCGCCGTTCCGCGGCTTCCTGCAGGAGCGCGCCGCACGCAAGGGCAGGGGTGCAGCGCTCGGGCCCGCGATGCTGTTCTTCGGGTGCCGTCATCCCGATCAGGATTTTCTCTATGCCGACGAGTTGAAGGCGTTTGCGGCTGACGGCATCGCCGAGCTCTGCACCGCGTTCTCTCGCGCCGATGGCCAGAAGATCTATGTGCAGCACCTGCTCACGCTGGAAAAGCAGAAGGTCTGGCAACTGATCGAAAAGGGCGCGATCATTTTCGTTTGCGGCGACGGCAGCAAGATGGAGCCCGACGTCAAGGCGGCGCTTGTTGCGATCTATCGCGAGAGAACCGGCAGCGATGCAGCCGCAGGCGCACGCTGGATCGAGGAACTCGGCGCGAAAAACCGCTACGTGCTTGATGTCTGGGCCGGCGGGTAGCGACGTTCGTTGTCGTCAGAGACAAGCGAGCGTGGCGAGCGCACATTCGGGATCACACCGGCAGGTTTTTGTACAGGGGCCTGACCCCAGCAATCTGCCGGGCGGACGGCTCGCCAGTCCGCTATTTCTCGATGGCGGCCAAATTGCGTGTCGCGGCTAATCGGTGCGATGGACCATCTCCGGACTCATGCATTGCAGGGAATCGCGTTCTATTCGATGATCTCGTCGGTTCGTTGCAGAGATCGTGGGCGTTAGGCAGCGTCTTGGCAGGCTTGGGACCCGCTCGAACTGCTTGGCTGATAGACGGGCAGGTCGCTGCGCTTGCTGTCGATGTAGGTTGCAGTGCCTCGCTGCCCGATTACGCCTTGCCCGGCTCGGGGACAGGCGCGGTGACCATTTCGAGCTGGCCAATGGTTTCCTTGCCGAACAGCAGCGGAATGCAGGCTCCGATCGTTACCACCACGGCGATCGTCCCGAAGAATATCGTGGCGGACCCGGTATACGGTTCCAACAGGTATGGCACCAGGCCGCCGGAAAAAATTCGCCCGGTCGCTTCTCCGAAAAAGTGCCCGCGTCCGCGCAGCGGGGTTGGAAACTGCTCGGAGAGATAGATGCGCACCGCCGTAAAGGAGGACAGCACGGTCAGTCCGGTAATGATCGCTCCGGCGCTCATCGCGACCGTTGCGTAGTCCCCGGTCCGATGCGCCATTGCCATCAGCGCCAGGCCTGGAATCGCGCCGGCGAAACAATAGGTGATCGCCCATCGCCGCCCAATGATCTCCATGATGAACCCGATGAAGAACTTGCCCGGAATGGTCACCATAAACAGCAGCGTGCTGAGCCCGAAGCTGAGGGTCACCGCGGCGCCCTGGTCGATCAGCGCTTTCGGCAAGAGGATAGCGGAGCAATAATAGGCGGTAGTCGCCACGGCGAAGCAGGCGGTGCCGATGAGGGTCCAGCGTAGCTGGCCGGGACCGAACAGCGCCTTGATCGGCGGCAGCGCTTCGCGCGATGTTTCCAGGCCGGTCCCCAGCGCGGCGATCGTCAGCGGCGGGATGCGGTCGCCGCTGCGGGCGATCATGCGGTTGACGGCCTCGACCGCCGCCTTGGGATTGCTCCGGCTCAAATGCCAGCGCGGGCTTTCCGGCAAACCGAAGTGCACCAGCAACGGCACGATACCGAGCGCGAGGCCACCCGGCAGCGCTATCAGGCGGAAGCCCTCCGGATTGCCCGCGAGAACGAAGCCGACAAAGGGCAGCAGCGTGAAAGCGCTCGCCAACATGACCTCGTATATCGCGCCGAAGGTGCGGCGGTGTTGGGCCGGCATCAGTTCGGCGGCGATCGGGAACGGCGCCGACACGGCAAATCCCGCGCCGAAACCGGTGAGCAGGCGGATGACGAGCAGTTGCGTGCCGGTTTGTGCCAGCGGTATCAGCAAGGTGAGGAACGTGCTTGAAATGACGCCGATCTGCATAACGGTCTTGCGGCTGAGGCGGTCGGATATCGACGCTGCCGTGAAGGCGCCGACCACGAGAAAGAGAATCGGCGCAACCGCGAGCCAACGAATCTGCTCGGGGGTCAGATGCAACGGCTCCTTGGCCAGCACGAGCAGCGAGCCGCCGAGCGCCACGTCGTAACCCTCGACGAAGCCGACTACCCCGAGCACCAGAATGATCTGTACGTGATAGATGCTGAACGGAATGCTGTCGAGCTTTCGTCCGAGCAAAAAGCTGGCCGAAGCGCCCGAGCCGACAGGCGGAGCGTTTTCCATCATGGTGTCCTCCCAGATGGCCAACGAGCGGCGGACATAAGTGCAGACCGCAGCGAATTTGTTATCGCCTATGAATGTGAGTATGTTCCGGCTGCCACGAGGTTCAAATATCAACTCAAGGCGCAGGAGGCTGCGCGATTAGCCCAGATACCAAATCACCGAGTACAGCAGCGCGAGATAAACAATGCCCATGATGCAAATGGCGATGGGGATTTCGAGATTTCTGGTCAGTGCTGTTTCCTGTGCCATTTCAAGATTCTCCTGACCTACTTTAGTTCGGTTCGGACGACCCCGATTGTGAACCTGTTCACACGTAGACAGCCTAATTATGGAGCCCGCAGGAGCCCGCAGCATCGCAGGATTTCGATCCGGCAGATGTCGGCTCGAGGTCAATCAGCGACGTCGCACTGCGTCACTCGATCACCTCGTCCGCCCGCAAGATGAGCGTTGGCGGCACGGCCAGGCCCTGCGCTTTGGCGGTTTTGGCGTTTATCGTCAAAATGTATTTCATAGGCATTTGAACTGGAAGCTCCGATGGCAATGTGCCCCGGACCCCCAGTTGAGAAGTTCGCAGAATGTGTTGCGGCGATCAGTTGAACCCGCCGCCAAAAGGAGACATCGCCTGAGCTAATCGTCATTATCACGACGTCGCTCTATAGAACGCGGGTTCCATATTTCTTGCTTCGCTAGAAGCACAAAAAAATGAGGAGCATAGCAGAGTCACGCACCCTCATGTCTGTTTTGGGCCAACGGCAGTCATTCCGGTTTCTCGCTGCCGACGGTGCCGTTGTCGCGCGGCAGGGTAACGATGAACTCAGTGAATGCGCCGGGCTTGGTGTCGACATCGATGCTGCCGCCATGTTGCTTGACAATGATATCATGTGTCATCGACAGGCCGAGCCCTGTCCCTTCCCCGGTTGGTTTGGTGGTGAAGAAGGGATTGAACATCTTCGCTCTCACCTCGGGCGAGATGCCGGTACCGTTGTCGCGAATCCGGATTTCGACCGTTTCGCCGAGGTCCCTGGTGGTCGCACTCAGGACAGGCTCGAAGGTGTCATCATCCGCTTCGGCCTTGCGTCTTATCGCAGCATAAAACCCATTGGAAATAAGGTTTAACAGCGCTCGGGTAATCTCCTGGGGGTACAGGTCGAGCGCGCCCGCGTTGGGGTCGAGGTCGTGCTTGAGCGTTATTGTAAAGCCGGGCTTCTCGGCTCGGGCACCGTGATAGGCGAGGTTCAGGCTTTCCCCGACGAGCGCGTTAATGTCGGCAGACCGACGTTCACCCGAGCCCTCGCGAGAGTGCAGCAGCATGTTTTTGACTATCGAGTCGGCCCGCTTGCCGTGCTGCACGACCTTCTCAAGGTTGGACGTCAACATCTGCGTGAGTTCGCCGACCTCTTGCCGAATCTTTTCGGCAAGGTTCGCCTGATTCAGCACATCTTTGAGTTCGTCGGTCAACTCGACCGAGAGCGCGGAGAAATTATTGACGAAGTTAAGCGGGTTCTTGATTTCATGCGCGATGCCGGCTGTGAGCTGGCCGAGCGAGGCAAGCTTCTCGGTCTGGATCAGGCGGTCCTGCGCTATGCGCAGATCGTCCAGCGACTTGGAGAGCTCGCGCGTGCGTTCCTGCACCTGCTCGAACAGGCGGACATTGCTGATGGCGATGACGGCCTGGTCGGCGAACGACTTGAGAAGTTCGATCTGCTTGTCGTTGAACGGCTGCACCTCGGTTCGGCGGAGGCAAATTACGCCGATGGCCTCGCCCTCCCGCAGCAGGGGCACGCTCAGAACGGTGCGATAGCCCTCCTTGCGCAAGATTTCCTTGGATTCCGTAAATTCATCACCCTCTGGTCCGAGCAGATCAGCGACCTGCAGCGTGACCTTGTCCACGACGGCTCGGCCGGTCACCCATTGCCGGCTGATCCGCCACCCTTCGAAGTTGACCGGGATCGTTCCGTGATGGGCAGAGATGCGCAGATCATCGCCGTCCTTCATCAGCGCAACAGCATCATTGGCGTCGCAGATCCCGCACGCGCTTTCGACGATGGCCTGCAGCGCCGGACCGACATCGGTGGGCGAGGACGCGATCACCTTCAGGATGTTGCTGCTGCCGGTTTGGTAGACCAGCGCCTCGCTGAGATCATCGGTACGCTGGCGCAGCTCCTTCAGCAGCCTCGCATTCTCGATCGCGATCACAGCCTGCCTCGCGAAATTGGTCAGGAGCTCGATCTGTTTGTCGCTGAAGGGACGCACCTCCTGGCGATAGACCGTGATCAGGCCGATCACATCGTTCTCCCGCAGCATAGGGACAACAACGATCGTCCGCGCGCCGCCAAGATCTGCGAGCTGGACTGTAGACGGGGTGCGCTCGAGATAGGCCGGACTGTTGCGCAGGTCTTCAATCTGAACCACCTGCCTCGTGCGGATGGCTTCTGCCAATGTGCTTCGTGGATGAAGCTGTGTGATCTGGCCGCTTCGTGCCTCGACGAAGGCCGGGGGCGCATTGAAGAACGCTGTGTTGCGAAACGCATTGCCTTCGACCAAGACCATCGATCCGAACTCGGCGTCGCAAACCCGCGTCGCGTTCTCCAGCATCTTGTCGAAAACCGGCGCAAGGTCGCCCGGCGACGAGCTGATAATATGGAGCACTTCGGACGTCGCGGTCTGCTGCTTCAGGGATTCCGTGAGATCACTCGTGCGCCGCCGCAACTCGCCCAGCAGCCGCGCATTCTCCATTGCGATGACCGCTTGGGCAGCGAAGCTTTCGAGAAGCCCGATTTCTTTTTCGGAGAACAATTTGACCTCCGATCGAGACGCGGAGATCCGGCCTAGCAATGTGCCGTCCTTGCGCAGAGGAATAAACAGGACGGTACGGATGCCAGCTAGCTCGAAGGCTGCACGTGACAACGGATCGTCGATCTCGCCGAGGTCGGGGATCTGAATGAAGCGTGCGCCTTGCAGCAAAGGCTGTGCGTTGGGATTGACGCTGACACCTTCGCGCAACCGATTGGCGAACGCCTCGGATAGCCCGCGAATCGCGACCGCACGGAACTTGCTCCCGTCGTAGAGTTGCAAGCTTCCCTGAGCGACCCCGCAAAGGCGATGTGCCTTCTCCAGGATCGCATCGAACACCGGCGCTAGGTCACCGGGCGATGAGTTGATGGCCTGCAGTATCTCGGCAGTGGCGGTCTGCTGCTCCAGCGCCTCCTTGGTTTCGTTGAACAGCCGCGCGTTCTCGATTGCGATGACGGCCTGGGTGGCGAAAGTCTTGAGCAGGGTGACCTGTTGATCCTGGTAGGCGCCAGGGTCGGCCCAGCCTACTGTGATTGCCCCAATCGGCTCGCGCCCGGCGCGCAACATCGGCACGGTCACCTGGCTGCGCGTCCCTAATGCCTCGATCATTTGCCGCGACAGCGCGGGCACTGACTGATCATGTTCGATGTCGGTGACGAAGTAGGCCTGACGCGACTGTATAACCTGTCCCGCAATCGTGTCGTCGGTCGCGGGTCTTGGGAATACCTGCTGCACCTTGCCGAGGCCCGGCACGCTCAGCCCGTACCCAGCCACCATCTGAATGACATTGCCATCGTAGCGATACACTCGCCCCATACGCGCCCCGCACAGCCGCACCGCGCGCTCGACAATGACTTCGAATACCGGCTGTACGTCTGATGGGGAGCTTGCGATCACCTTCAGGATATCCGCGGTCGCCGTCTGCTGCTCCAGCGCCTCCTTGGTTTCGTTGAACAGCCGCGCGTTCTCGATTGCGATCACTGCCTGCGATGCAAAGCTCGATACCAGCTCGATCTGTCCATTTGTGAATGGCTTCACCTCCATGCGACGGATTAGGATGGCTCCTATCGCCGATCCTTCGCGCAGCAGGGGAACGCCAAGCGTGGTTCTATGCCCAAACTGACGTGCAAAGGCCGCTCCTTGGGGAAATTCGCGCTTTGCTAACCTCAAATCGGGCACGTGGACAGCAGTTCGGTCGATGACGGCCCTCCCGGTGACCCAATCGCGGCCCAAGGGTCGAGTGGTTCCCACCGGCCAACTCGGAGAAGGACCATACTTCGCCACGCTCTTGAGCTGGTCTCCCTCGATGCGCATTACGATCTCTGCGTCGGTCACGTTCAGCAGTCGCGCAACGCTTTCCGCAATCGTCTGGAGGATCGACGCAGCATCCGATGAGTTAGAGATTGCGCGCAGTACCTCGGACGTTGCCCTCTGCTGTTCGACGGCCTCATCTCGCTCACGTCGGAGGAGCGCGGCATCTGCTTTTTTACCAGCATTGATTGAATTGCGGCGACGGGATATCGGCGCCTTTCGGCGCTTCGGCAAAACGGCCTTGCGGCGTCGCGCGCTCGCAGCTTTTCCGCCCGCTTTGCCGCCGATTTTCATTTCGCCCCAGCCCAGCACAAGGCATCCGAAACCTCAAAATAGCACATTTTGAGAGGCCAAAGGTGAGCCCCGGCCATATCCGTTCTGGGTCAAAAGGCGACGTTGAACACAGCCCTGCCGACGTCCGCTTTGCCTCTCAAAGCAGACATCGCAGACTGTGGCGACCTTGTCCGCTTCGGGCCAAACTCGGACTCCTGCGCCGCAACAAACAGCGCCACTTTCATGGCGCTCGCGTGACTGAAGCGATACGCGGCTACGCGAACAACCAACAAGAAAGTAGTGGCGCAGTTCTAGTGCCGTTCAAACCTCGGTCGTGGAGTGCCCAGGAAAGCAATCGCTCCAACGACCAGCAGCCAGAATGGAAGTACGCCCACGCCCGGAATTGCCTCCAGAGCGAGTCCCGGCAATAGCAACCACTGCCGACCCAGCACCAAGAAAAGCAGCAACGCCGTCGCGATATCTGCTACCCACCCGATTGGCGGCAGCGGAGTTACAAAAGCACCAATGGCATCGGAGATGCCAGCGATGACAAAGGCAAGGGCGAGGCGTTTTTTGGAAAATTTGAGATTATTTGAAGATGGCTTCTCCGCGCGGGTCGGCCGTCTGATTGGTTCCGGAGGCGATGGGGTCATTGTCGCGGGCCTTTAGTTTGAAAGGAGATCGTGGACACCACGTTCTTCGCAAGCAGTATTGCGCGCCTGAACGCGACGGCATCGGGCTTAGAAACCCGCCAAATAGAGGACATAGATAATAGCAATGATGGAATCGGCTGCAGCCGCCGACGCTGCGGCGGGATGCGAGCGCAAGGAGGTGCCGAATATACCCACTCCCAGCGCCGCTTTCTCGATCACTGCGACAACCATCACTGGGTCACGAACCGAAGGATGAAATGCTGCATAGATGAGCAGCGCCCCGATCAAAAAAGTGAGCAGGCCCCAATGACGTGCTACAGCCAAGCCGACCTCGTCGGTGGGCGCCTCACCGTAAATCATGCGAAGCACCGGAGCCGGGGCGATAAACTGAAGAAGTGCAATCGCTGTGACGGCGCCGGTGACTATCAGAATAAGTTCAATGTGTGCACCGATCATTATCGTCTTGTCCGCCCTCAGAGCGCAGTCTTAGGTCATCCCCGCCTCCTTGACACTGTGGCGAATAGACTGCAATGCGACAGACGCTTAGTTCAATTATCAACGTGGGGGAGAGGATCTAGGGTTTCTTCCTTGGCACCATCCAAATGTTTTTCACGTTGCTCCTTGAGTGCTCCCTCGTTGAAATCGAGGAAATAAAACGCGACTGACTTGTCGGGATCCGACGCGATGAACTCCCCCTGCTGGTCGTACTTTCCGAACCAGGTTTTTCCAACATAAAGAGGTCCATATTTGCCTTTTACTGCCACCTGGATATCGTAACCCTGAATCGTAGTAGCAACCAATTCCGCCCAATACGGCCTTGTTTGTGGGTCCGTGTAACTCAAAACCACAACGTTCGATGTTGCGCCTTTCGCGAGAGGATGGCTGTCGAGCAGCATGGTATCAAATTTCGCCTGCGGTACGATGGGGGAGCTCGGAACGAGCAAACTTTCCTTGATTCGGTTTTTGCCTTTCGAAACTCGCTTGTTGTTCGACGGGAAGAATATCTTTCCTCGCCAACACTTTCGGATGAAGTAATCTGTTGCATCGGAAACGAGCTGCCTGCTGTCGACTTTGAGGTATTTGCCCTCGATGGTGAGAAGGTTCAGCATTTGCGAAATAATCTTGCTCCCAATGTCAGGCCACGGCAGGCCCGCGCCTGCCGAATAGCCTACAGGTAACGCGTCCATGTTCAGTCCATTGTGGAACATGTTGTCCAGCTCCTCGAACCGGTTTGCGCGAGCCATGTCCTGAAGTGCCCAAATAGTGAGGCCGCCGGCTCCAGTTTTAAGGCTCGGATCATCATGGCTGTATCCCATGGTTGCATCTCCCTCATTCGCATTGCATTCAAACGGCAGCTTGACTGAGATCATGCGTCTAGTCCGTCGCGACCGGCGTCCGGCTCAACGTCAATTGTGTCACTCATACTTCCGCGGTGGTCCAATCAGCGGCGTGCGCACCGGCTTGGCCATGCCATAGAACACCACCAGTCCCTGACCAGCGCCGAGGGTGGTCTGCGCCTCGTCAACATGTTCCAGCGCGGCCTGGTACATCTGCCAGTTGTTACCCACCCATACATCCCCCGCCGGATCGATGGTGATGTCCACTTGCATCTGCATCCCGCCGCCGACATAGCCGCCTGGCGGCGAGATCGGATCACCCATCTTCATGCCGGGCGGGCAGGTCTCAGTCCGGTAGCCGCACAGCTCGGCAATAGGATCCGGCGGGTTGGAGAAGTTGGAGACCCAGATGTGGTCGTTGCCATCAATGGCAATCGCCCAAGGAACGACAATACCGTGGCCGTACACCGGCGGCCGCGCCGGTTTGCCATCAGGGCGAAGGACAATGACGGCGCCGCCGTCGGCGCCAGAACGCACGGCGACCATCCCGTGTATTAGTACAGGATTGGGATTATCTCCTCGCTTCGCAAGCAGCGCGGCGCGCGCGAGGGTCAACCAAGCAAGCTCGCGAGTGCCGAAGTGGTTGGCGACCCAGAGATTGCCCTGACTGTCAACCGCCATCCCCCCGGGGCTGATACCAACCTTGAACGTCTCCGACTTGCTTGGATCGGAGGCAGGGAATCGAGTAACCCAGTCGCTAATGAAATTGGAAACCCAGATGCGATCCTGTTGGTCGATCGCGAGGTGAAACGGCGCGACGAACGACTTGCAAGGCTGCACGTCCCTTCCCTCGCAGATGATGCGTGCTTTGGCTGGATCGCCCTTGGGGAAGTAAACGAGTTGATTCTTTGAGACGCCCAGCGCCCAGACGTCGCCGCTGGGTGTCACGATGATCCCCTGCATCAGGCCGAGCCGGCCATTGAAATTGTAGCCATCCGGGGGCGAAAGCGGCTTGCCGCTGTTGTCGAATTTCACGACCGCCCGGCTGCCGTAAGTAGTGGCCCACACATTGTCGTCCGCATCGATAGCCATGCCGAAGCCGATGCCTTCGAGCCCGCCGCCGGCGAACCCTGAGGTCATTGGGGACAGCGGCCGACCATTGGGCGCGAATTTGGAAAGGTTGCCGTCCCAGAACTCGTCCAGGTTCTGCGCCCCGACTAGGAAGTTGTTGCCGGCCCAGACATTGCCCTTACTGTCGATCATCATCTTGCCCGGCGCGCTCAACCCCCCGCCGCTGAATTTCAGCGGCAGCACCCACGCGCTCGGCGCCCAGGAGAGGTAAGGCATGAACGGTGTCGGCCGGAGTTTTTTACCTTTCGGAACTGGGTAGAACACGTCAAGCAGCGCGAACAGCCGCTCCGGCTTGTAGCCGGAATCCCGGGCAACGCCCTCCAACGCCGTCAGTGTGTCGGTGGGCGTCTTTCCGCTGCGTGGTGTCGTCGCGGCAAACAATTTGCTGCATGCATCGGGCTTGATCTGCGTCACGCAGCCCGCGAGCACGCTAGACAGCGTGGCGAAGTTCGCCAAGGTTGGAGTCTGGCCGCTGTTGAGCGCATCCTGAATGGTCACCCCGTAGCCGCCTGTGGCGAGATCAACGAAATTTGGCACATTGCCGGCGGCGATCCGGAGGCCGAGCGCGTTGCCTTTGATCGTGTCGCCGTCGAGGAACTGCGCGTGCGTCCATACCGAGGCGACGGTCGTCATTTCATTGATGATAACCGTGGATGGGGGCGTGTTGCCCAGCACCGACAGCAGTGCGATCGCCGGATTCTCGCCGCTATCTTTGTTGATCGTGGCTTCGCCGCCCTTGGCGACGAGGTATAGGATGACGTCCGCGCCAACGGTCTCCTGGCTGCCGAGTTCAAAACGGCCATCGCCCCCTGTCCTGGTTTGACCTAGTTGCTGGGGCGCTGAGGGACTTGCGCTCCAAAGGGTAACCGTAGAATTGGCGAGCG
>Ga0306921_10003977_pt1 | contig 15077 bp, 11 predicted proteins | sample sta12Cox44000080_FD_203760 | JGI IMG/M metagenome (GOLD analysis project Ga0306921, IMG submission 203760) | Lab enrichment of tropical soil microbial communities from Luquillo Experimental Forest, Puerto Rico - statoxic.12C.oxic.44.000.080 (v2)... | ecosystem: Environmental > Terrestrial >...
TGTCGAACTGATCCTGCGCAGTTTGCCTTCAACGACGCGCAAATTGCTGAAACCGCAACCACGAGCCTGACGTCGGGCAAGGAGTGTCTCGGTGAAAATCACGGTTATTGGTGCGGCTGGTGGAGAAGTTACCGGCTCCGCGTACGTCCTCGATACAAAAAAAGGGCGAGTCATCGTGGATTGTGGAATGTTTCAGGGTGGAAGGAAATCGGAATCCCTCAACCGTCCCCCTGCGCGGCCCAATACTCACCTGGATGCTGTTCTGCTCACGCATGCTCATCTCGATCACACCGGAAGGCTGCCTCTTCTCGCTCAACTCGGTTATCGCGGCCCGGTATTCGGCACTCCGGCCACCATCGACATGACCGCCCTCATTCTTCGTGACTCAGCGAAAATTCAGGTCCAGGATGTTTTTCGCCAAAACCGCCGGCTGGAGCGAAAGGGAAAGCCGCTTAAGGAAGCCCTGTACGAAATGAAGGAAGCTGAGCAGATCCTCTCGCTGATGCGGCCGGTTCCTTACAACAAATCCATTGAGGTCGCCGACGGCATTCAAGCCACGTGGACCGAAGCAGGCCACATGCTGGGCTCCGCCAGTATCAAACTAACAGTCAACGATGGCGGCTCGGAAAAATCGATCATCTTCTCCGGCGATCTCGGTCCGCGTGGCGTTCCCATCCTCCGCGACTTTCAGCCCTTCCAGCACGCGGATCTTGTTTTCCTCGAATCCACCTACGGCGACCACGACCATCGTCCTTTTCTGGAAACGGTCAAGGAATTTGAAGCGATCATCAAGGACGCTGTCAGTTCCGGAGGTCGCGTGCTCGTGCCGACGTTCGCTGTCGGACGCGCTCAGTTGCTCATAAGCTTGCTTGGCCGGATGTTCCGCCAGAAGACTATCCTGCCTTTCCCGATCTTTCTCGACAGTCCGATGGCCATCGAAGCCACCAACGTTTACACCAAGCACCGGGAAATTTTCGACGACCGCATGAAGCGCTTCATTGCCCAGCGTCCGCTTCGTGCGGATCTCGCCACGCTGAAAGCCAGCATCTCCCCGCAGGAGTCCATGAAAATCAATGAGCACCAAGGCGTCTGCCTCATCATGGCTGGTGCTGGCATGTGCAATGCTGGTCGTATTCTCCACCATCTCAAACATAATCTCTGGCGGGAGGAGGCCCATGTAATGATGGTCGGCTACCAGGGGCACGGCTCATTGGGTCGCTGGCTGATCGAAGGGCAGTCCAGAGTGACCATTCACGGTGAGCGGGTTGCTGTGCGTGCCAAGATTCATACTCTTGGAGGATTCAGCGCTCACGCTGGACAATCTGATCTATTACATTGGCTCGGCCATGTGGCGCCCAGCAAACCCCGAGTCGTTCTAACCCATGGAGAAGATGGCCCGCGCAGAGCACTGGCCTGTCTCGTCCATGAGAAATTCAGATTAAAAACGACCCTTCCCCGCATGGGCGACGTTCTAGAAATTTAGCCCGCGCTCGATTAAACGATTAAAGACGTTCCCGCCCGAACCTCCAACCCGCTGATTAAGAGTTCCATTCAGCCTTTTTGCACCTATTGAGCCTAGATTCGGATTGGTTGATGCTACACAACTTGCCAGAATGATTTGCCTACCTCATGCAAGTGCTTCAGTGCTTCTTAACTGGTAGTCGCTACAGTTTCCGCTACAGTGTTTCGCATGGCGTGGTCGCTGGGACGGACGACGATGATGATTCGGGGAATAAACTCAACCCACCTGCGAGACCGTATGAGACGGCAGCGATCAATAGCAATGCTTTGAGTCCAAAAATGAATGACAAATTCTGCGCAAGCCCTCCAGTCACTGCTCCCAGGATATTTGCTCCTAGACAATCCGCTCTTCCACTCGCACGCCGGAAATTCTCCGTGAAAATGATTCCCGCAAAGAATAACGGCAGTGAATACGCACTGGCCAGCAAAACCCCCAATATTCGACTCGAAAATGGGAGACGGGCCCAGGGCGCCAGATAAATTCCGATTAAGCTTAAGATCAAAACAGCGTAGTACGGCACTAGATTTGTCACTTTGACAGCCACCACAAAGTAATTTGCCGCGACTAGAACTAGCAGTATAAAAGTGAGGGCAATACAATTCACAATCCAAGTCGAACCAAAAAATAATGCGAGGCGGCTCACCAGTTGCGTCTCCAATAACAGAAAGCCCGCTCCCAGCAGGAAAAAGTGCCAAGTCGAAGTTCTCCGGACGTCAAGCTTTTTTCGTACCAGCAAGATCGCTAAAGCGAGCAAAATCAACGACACCGCGAGATAGACTCTGGGTATGGTCTTTCTTCTTTGGTAGATATATGGCCAATCGTCCGTGGTGAGCAGTGCTGCTGAGGCTGCGTTGAGAGAGAATTGTGGCGGATGTTCTGACAAGAATGCGGCCACGTCTCGATCTGCGGCCTTTTTTGAAATGACGTCGCTTTTTGAGGTCAAGAAAATTGTTGCCGGAAAGAACCCATAAACCTGCGGATTGTAGTAAACCAAAGGAGCTTTCCCAAACACTTCATTCAACTCTCCATAAAAGCGCTGTCCCATCCACTCGGACTGTGCTCCCAACTCAAATTTTACTATTAGGATTCCGTCCGGCTTCAACAGCCGCTTGGCCTCTGCAAACGCCTCCTGAGTATAAACATAGTTGTCAATTCGCATGCTGCTGAGGTTGGAATACTGGGTATGAGAGTCCAGCAGGCCAAACAAAATCAAATCGTATCGATGACTCGTCCGGCGCATGAAGTCTCTGGCATCGTTAATCGATGTGTGGACACTCGGTGAATCGTAGGGTTTCTCTGGATGCAGGGTACGGCCAAGGTTGTAAATAGCGGGATCGATTTCCACCGCGTCAATATTCCTGGCTCGATGTCGCAAAGCCGCTGCGACATCGTTTCCCGCACCACTACCGACGATGAGAACCATGTCCAGATGGTCTAAAAATCGATAAGGAGTTTCATAGGAACTTTCCCGTCGGTATTGAATTGCTAGTTCCGGATTCTTCTCTGATTCCTTCGCCGAGAGATTGGCGATCGACATATAGCCGGTATTATTGACGTTGATCTGGTAGTTCTCGTTTCCTTGTGGAATAACTTCAAGTTTTTGGTAGGGAGACCAAACCGTCTTACCGGTAGGCAGACGGTCAAGGGCCAGAACCGTCAAGCACACTGCCATACCAGTCACTGCTACGATTCCGGTTTTCTGCCAGGCTGGCTGCATCAGGAGGGCGAGAGCAAACGCAAGGGCAAACCAGTAAACGGGAGCTAATCCCAGGAATGACACTCCCGCAAAAAACCAGATGCCCGCCAGGCTGCCGAACAGGTTCACGCTATACGCCGTGATCGTATTTGGTGCGTCTTCGAAAAAGCGACCCACCCAGGTTCCCAGCGGAATCATCGTCGCGATCACCAGCAACAGGATTCCCGCTACAAACATGGCCGATACTGTAAAACCCGCCCAGGATACTTGACCCGCCACGTCATGCCATATAGATACATCCGGATCTAGGGAAAGCCCCGCGCCCATGAACTCAAGTATCCCCGCCCAACTGCGCCAGGGTAGGTCAATCAAGATCGCAATCACACAAAGCGCAGTGCAATCGAAAAGCTGCACCGGTCGCTTTTTTGCCTGAAAACACCCATAGCCAAATCCAAGGAAACAGGCAATAAGCGTCAGGTTTTGGAAATACGCGAATAACCGGAACTCCGTCCCGACCCATCGGATCAACATGATTTCCACATACAGTGCAGCGAAGCTCGTGAGAAACAACCGCAGATATTGCCCACCTGCGGCCCTGTCTGAGAGGCGGAAGGTTTCCGTAAGATCCCTTAATCTGGGCATTCGAACAAGCTCCTTCGGTTTCGCGCTGAAGTGACCTAGTGCGCCATTTGGTTCAGTTCGTTCTGAATCCTAATCATTTCCAGCGCTAAGCGCCCGTGTAGTGCGACGGCCAGCAGCGCGACCAGTAGCAGCCAGCAGCAAACAATCAAGAATATCTAGGTCCAGCAAACCCGCCAGCGTACGCCAAATTTTCCGCAAATAGCCGCGCCCGACTATACCCCTTTCGGCCGCTTGCTTGAATGGTAGGAGCGGTGCCATGTGTGCCAACCGAAACTAGGCCTAGGCTGGCTGGTGAGGTACCAGCCATGACGCAGATTGTAGGAGAGCGTCGGTTCGAGCTGCAGCTGGTTCACGTCAGAACGCTTTGAGCCGCCTGCAATTGACCAATAATTGTGGACCAGGACGCTGAGAGAGCCCCATTCGGGTTGTATCAATAACGCAATCGACGGGCTTAATCCCCATTTTCCAGCACCAAGCTGATCGCTTGTGGCTGACGGAAATAAGATTGCTGCCCCTAGACCCCAAAGGAGCCTTCCCGTATGTACCGGTGTCAAGTAGAAAGACGCGGTCGAATCGCCCGGCCCTATGGTCCCTCCACTCTTTGCGACAGGATTTGGCTGATAAGCGAGTGCAGTCGCCTTCACCCGAGTTACGACAAGCCAGTCTCTTGTAATCGAAAGTGGAAACAGCGGTTGAATCTGAAGTGTATTTGCACCGCGGTCGAAAGGACCGTGACCGAAGGTGACATCATCTTCGAACCTTAATTCGATTTCATCTGCGAACGGATTTCTGGCGACTTTTCTTAGTTCCTCAGGAGCGCTCTGGGCGAGTGCCGCCAACTGAGCCAGCAGGAGGTACGCTGTCCATGCCAGTAGTATTCGCATGCTGAAGGCCAGTTAAACCAAAATACCGTGGGCGTCGATTCCATGCTCCCCAGTGGGGTGATAGCAAGGCAGGTGCCAAAGGAACAGGGCCATGAAAGGCACGGCAAGTGGTTGAAAACGCAAGTGAACAAAAATGTCGGAACTGCTCGGTCATCTGTCCCGGAAAATGTCGACCTTGACGTTTTCGTCGAACCCCCGCCCTGAGCGGCTGAGCAAGAAACTGGACACCAGGACTCGCGGCTAAGCTGACGCCGCCCGTAACGCTTCGCCCTGAGTATCAATCTAGGATCGGCAGCGCGCATCTTGTCAGAGAGAATGCTTCCTGGTCCAACCGTGGTGAACGAAACCCCATGGTGCCGGCACCGGCGTGGTGTACGGATCTGGCCGGCTCCAGTAGGAAAAGGAGTGAGTCACTGAGCGGATACCCGGCATTCAGGGGGCGCGTTGCTCAAACCAAACACTCGCGCTATTCTCACGCGCTTTGAGGAGGCTCCATGCTTCGTTCGTGTCATCGCCTTGCAACACTTGCGGTCTTAAGTTGTTGGGCCCTCCAGTCGCATGCCCAGCGTTCGTCTTTCTCCGTCGGAACTGCCTCGGCCGCTGCTGGTAAAAAAGCCAACGGCTATCTTGAGGTTCCGGCAGGCGTCGACGCAGCCACCAAATTGCCTGTTGTCGTCATCCATGGAGCCAAGCCCGGACCCGTCCTTGCTCTGGTCTCAGGGGCCCATGGCACGGAGTACGTTTCCATTGTCGCGCTCGAAAAACTTATCAACCTACTCGATCCAGCTGAAATTTCAGGTGCGGTCATCGTCCTTCCGCTCGTCAACGTGCCGTCCTTCGAGCAAAAGGTTCCACATGTCAATCCCATCGACAACAAGAGCATGAACCGTTTTTATCCCGGCAAAGCCGACGGCTCGCAAACCGAGCGCGTTTCACTTCTCATTACTAAAGAAGTCGTTGACCGCAGCGATTACCTCATCGACTACCACGGGGGCGACCTGGACGAAAGTCTCCGGCCCTACGCTTACTGGGCACCAACAGGGAAAGAGGCACAGGACCGTGTCTCGAAAGAAATGGTCCTGGCCTTCGGGCTCGATCACATCATCATCTGGCGCGATCGTCCAACCGACATTAACGCTACTCGGTACCTCGACAACACCGCTACGGCTCGTGGCAAGCCGTCGATCGTCGTCGAAGCTGGTTACGCCGGTACGGTAGAGAGCGACGACGTCTCATTGCTTGTTGACGGCACACTCAGCACGATGCGGTCTCTCAAGATGCTCGCGGGCGACCCTCATCCCATTGAAAATCCGGTGTGGCTCGATCGAGTCGCAGACATCATCTCCGACGGTCCGGGCATCTGGTATCCGCTCGTCAAGCGGGGAACCTACGTCCAAGAAGGCATGCAAGTTGGTTATGTCACTGACTACTTTGGCAAGCGCATCCTCGAAGTCCGCGCCCCTGTCGCTGGAGTCGTCCTCCACATCAATGCCGTTCCCTCTCTGAAAAAAGGCGATGATATCGCCAACATCGGCGTCGTCGCCTCTCACGCTCCCTAGGTTGAAGTTTCTATCTGTGTGCAATCATCCTTCTCAAGGAGAGGATCTGCGCGGTGGAAAGCAGCTCCGTGACTGTGCGCGCTTCGGAGGCGAGATGATTTCATTCCTTGTCCGGTGCCGGGCCTGGAGATTTTTACTTTGCTCTCGACCCGCCGATGCGCAGGAAGCGAAAACGGGAAAATAGTGACGCGAAAAGACCCGGCCGGTGTGGGTTGATATCGCCTTGACCTACGAACGCCAAACGCGGACACTTGCGCGCGAGGCTAAGTTCTAACTGGGGCCGTTTGCTCCTGCGGGCACCAGCGATATTAGTACGATCAGTCTCACAGTAGCTTGGACTCCGCAGCCAGCAGACGGGTGTCCAGCAGCTTATCTTTTGTGGCGTTCATCCCGCCGGCAGCGAGAGCGGTCTTCTGCGTTTGCGGGCATTTCGATAAACGCAGCAAAGAATTTCTTCATCGAAGGACAACACCTCACCGATGCACGGTCACGCTGATCGTGGTCTGCTGAGTGAGATTTCCGGACTTCCCGGTAATTGTAATCGTGACCGTTCCGGTGGCGGCTTTGCGCGTGGTGGACAAGGTCAATGTGCTCGGGCCGGTTGCAGGGTTTGGGCTGAAAGCCGCGGTGGTTCCGCTGTGCATGCCGGAGGCTGAGAGCATGACGTTTCCGGCAAAGCCATTGCTCGGCGCGATGGTGATGGCGACTGTGCCTTTGCTGCCGCGCCCGATACTCAGGCTTGCGGGTGTAGCCGACAAGCTGAAGTTTGGCGCGCCGACGACGGTCAGGGAAAGTGTTGTGGAGGTGCTTACGCTGCCACTGACACCGTTGATGGTGACCGTAAAAGTGCCGATGGCGGCGCTGGTGCTGGCGGTCAAAGTTAAGGTACTGGTGCTGGTGGTGCTGGCCGGATTGAACGATGCGGTAACGCCGCCCGGCACGCCGGAGGCTGAGAGACTGACCGCTCCGCTGAATCCGTTGAGTGGGGTGACGGTAATGGTGCTGCCGACCTGAGCCCCCTGCGCGACGCCTAGTCCAGCGGGAGCAGCGGAAAGAGTAAACGTCGCGGCCGGATTCACGACGAGCGTGACTTGAGCGTGGTGCGTTAAGCTGCCGGAAGTGCCGATGACGGTTACGGTGGCTGAACCGATTGCGGCGGTACCGGAGGCGGTAAAGGTCAGGGTGCTGCCGGAGGTTGCGTCGCTCGGATTGAAAACTGCAGTCACGCCGGAAGGCAAACCAGAAGCGGTGAGGCTGACGACGCCGTTGAAGCCGTTTTGCGGCGTGATGGTGATCGCGGCGCCTCCGCCGTTGCCTTGCACCACGTTCACGGTGCCGGGAGCTGCGGAAAGGGCAAAGTCTTGCGCCGGAGCTGTCGCCGGCCAGTTGTTGACGAGGTTGGCAGCATTAACGCTGCCGATGCCAGTAGCGAAGTCCCAGCCCTTTGAGGTTGCGTAAGCGGGGGCAAAAGCGTTCACCGAAGTGGAAAGTTCCCCGACGGAGGCGCCGCCCAGATAGCAGTTAGGGCCGGTGCAGTCCACGTCTATGTCGCCATCCGTTACGTCATAGAACGTGCAGCTCGCGGAAACGCCAGAGCCGTCGGATGCGTTGCAGGACCCGCTGCCGACGGAACCGAACTCAGCCGCTGCGAGCTGATAGTAAACAGGAGCGGGATTGCCCTGCGGCCCGCCAGCCTTCTGATTGATGAGCGCCTGGATGCCGGCCATGATCGGCGAAGCGAAGGAGGTGCCACCCGCGCCGGACCACGTGCTGGGATCACCGCCGCAGGCCGCTCCGCCATGCGCCGTGTCCGACCAGCAGAAGACGTAGTAGTGGCTCCAAAGCCCGTCTGCGGCAAACAGCGAAACGTCGGGCGTGTCGCGGACGCCGTCGTTGGGATTGCCGGGAACAGATTGCCAGGAAGGCTTTGGCCAACCCGCGCAGGAACCGCCGACCACCCCATTCATTGTCGGAGAGCCTGTGGCGCACTGGCTCGGACCACCACCGCCCGCCACGGTGCTCTCGAACATCGAGCCCAGCAAGGGATCGTTGCACAGGCTGGAGGGGCCGGAGACCGGGTAGCCCAGGTACGAGGCGACCAACGCGCTTGCGCACGAGTCGTTCCAAGGAATTTCGGGAACGTAGGAAGTCGCCGAGCCGAAAGTGGGTGTGTTGGTGGAGTTCCAGTAGCTAAGGTTGGTACCCGAAAACGTGTCGCTGAAGTCGGTGCCGCCAACGGCGACGTTGTAAGGCGTGGATGCGAAGGCGTTGACGCCGATTCCATGGGTCGCGACCAGAGCTCCGTTGTCGCATCCGGCTGGCCCGCTATCGCCCGCGGCGACGAAAACAGAGGCGCCTTCGGCCACGGCTTGCTGATAGGCGGAAGAATAGGCGGCGTTCGCTGCCTCGCCGTTGACAGTTTCGCATTGGCCGTAGCTGATGCTGACGATGGAAGGAGGCGCGCTGCCGTTGATCAGATTCTGTAAAGCGATCAGGCCACCGAACGTGGTAGCGGTATCAGCGCAGGCAGCCATCTGGATGGCAGCGCTCGGAGCGGCGGCGCTGGCCCATTCCGCGTCCAAAATCGCTTCGGCGTCATTAGGGGCGATAACGCCGGGCGGCAGGCAGTTGTTGGTGCCGCCAGACGGCGCCGGATGGAGCGAGGCGAACGACGCGCTCGTGTAGCCGGAAAGGCCGAGAGTGGAACGAAAAGCGGTCCAGTCGGCGGCGGCAAAAACGTCGGTGTCTTCGATGAGGACGATAGATTGGCCTTGGCCGGAAATGCCCGAGTTGAAGAGAGGATTTAAATTGTAGATGGTGGCCAGGTCGGCCGGGACGACAGCGTAGGTATCGCCGAAAAGGCCGCCGATGGTGAACTCAGGGCGCGGCTTGCGCATTCGGTGCATGGGATGAGGGCGGAAATCATGCAAGGAGACGACACCGGCAATCACGGGAGCAAGGGCTGCGGGAATGCGCGGCTCGCTCATATTGGCGATGTGCATTTGGCCTTGGACGGCGAGATGGTGAATTTCGGTCTGGAAGGCTTTGCGGACCTGGCCGGCGGTGCCCGAGAAATCTATGAGCATGCCGTTCGGGTAGACGACGTTGACACGGAAGCCTTGCGATTCTAGCCAAGCGGTAACGGCGTCGAGGTCCGCTTGGTCCACTCCGAAACGCGCGCCGAATTCCTGTGCAGTGAGCCAGTGATGATAATTGGGAGAACCCTGGGTTTGCAGTTCGCGGATGAACTGCTCTAGAGCTACTTCTTTTTGGGGAGATCGCTTGAGTTGGAGGAGCATGTGCTGCAGGGAGATGGAGTCCATCACGCGGCCGCGATCGTTTTCAGGCCGGGCTTCGGGGCGGACGTTGCGGGAACCGGCCAGGCTTAGGGCGTTGACTTGCCCTACTGCGCCAGGGGCACCGGCAACGAGAATGGCGGTGAGGAGTACGGTAGTGAGTCCCAGCTTAGGGATCATAGAGCTGCTCCTGGGTGCTCTCTTAGGCTTGATCATGCAGAACGCAGAAAAGCGATGCAGAAGTGATAGCAGATGAAGCGAACGGGAGGAACGGCCCCAAAGGACAGATTTGGGTCAGCCGTACCTGCGTTATCCTCCATCCCGACAAAGGCCCGGTGCTCGAAGCCCGATAGTTCACCCGACCGAATTTGCATGCGGGGGGTCGAGCAGGCGAATCAAGCCGATCAGCGAGGGCCGGGATGCCGTTGAGGGGTTGTGCGGACCACTATGTCTTTCCGCACGAAGAGTACGGCCTCGCCGGGAATGACCGAAAGTTCTACGCGTACCAAATCAACCCTGCCGAGCCGATGCACCGCTGTATCAGTAGGTCATTGATTCAAGGCGACAGGAGGAACGGGAGAACCGGGATAGGACCAAGCCTCCATCCCTTGTCAACACTCATTGCGGTACGCGCGGCAGCTTGACCGTCAGCCCGGTCGCTGCCGAACGTCGAGCCGCATCCAGGATCTCTGTGACGATCACGTTGGTCTCGAGCGAGGAATACACATCCGCCTTGGCGCCGTCCAGCAACACCGCGCGGAGATAAGTCAGCGAGTCGTTGTAAGGCGCCGGGATCGGAGACGCGGTCTTCACAGTGGCCTGCTTCTCGCGCGGCAGCCGCACGGCAATGTCGTTGTTCGCAATCGTTTCGACCGAGCCCGTCTGCCCGTAGACTTCCATGTCTTTCCGGCTGTAGGGCCAGTTCCACGACGCCTGCAGAATCGCCTGCGCCTTGGGGTAGGTCAGCACGATGGTGGCTTCATCGTCCACACGGGGATAGATGTCCGGCTTGATGCTTTGCGTCACCGCGGTTACGGTCAGCGGGCGCGCGCCGTCCATCAGATAGGTCATCAGGTCCGCCCCATAGCAGCCGAAATCAAAAAGCGCTCCGCCGCCGTTCAGTTTGGGATCGGTGAGCCAGCTGAAAAATTCCGCTTCGACGTTGATCTCTTTCGGCCCCTGGTGTCCGTCGTGAACCACGACTTTGCGCAGCTCGCCGATCGCCCCGGAATGCAAGAGCTCATACGCCGCGCGATTGCTCGAATACCAGGAAGTTTCGTAGTTCACCAGAACCGCAATCTTCGCCTTCCGTGCCGCGGCGGCGATGGCCTGCGCATCCTCATAGGTGGTCGCCAGCGGTTTTTCCATCATTAACGGAATGTTGTACTTCGCGCAGGTCTCCACCAACCTGCGATGGTCGAAGGTCGATGTGTAACCGAGCACCGCTTGCGGACGCAGGGAGCGAATCAGCTCGTCGAGATCCGCATGGTAGAGGGAGGAATCTAGCTTGAACTTCTTGGCGTAGGAGTCGAAGAGCGCGCGGTCAGGTTCCGCTATTCCGACAATCTGGATGTCCTTGCGCGGCAATGCCTGGGAAAAAAAGCCGCCGGCGTGGCCGTGCACCAGTCCGGCAATCGCCACGCGCAAGGGCGGCGCATCGGCTGCAAGGATAGACGGGACAGACACGAACAACGCCACGAGTGCAGCCATGGCGACGCGCTTCAGCATGAGGACCCCCAGAAAAAATCAGCAAGGATCATAGCACCGGCGCACCACAAACCTGTCAGCTATTGACACCCGGGCCGGTAGTGAAGTGGAATTCATCAGACTCGGAACGGGTGTGCCTGCTGCAAGCGAGCATTTGCAGCCCTGAACGACGGAGCCAATCACTTGGGTTACCTCTTTTATCCTTGGGGAATCATCCTGCAGATCCTCGCGGTGGTTCACTTCGTGAAACGCCGGCCGGAGAGCTATTGGCTCTGGATCATTCTGATCGGCGGACCCATCGGCGCCAGTGCCTATCTCTTGATCGAAGCGCTCCCCGATATGCGGTTGCTGCCGCGCGTGTTTCAGGGCTTCGGCCGGCGCTCGCGCATTCAGGCGCTCGAAACGCAGATCATTGACAATCCTTCGGCGGGAAACTACGAAGAGCTTGGCGATCTGTATCTGGAGGAAAGGAAATACCAAAAGGCGCGCGACGCCTTCGCCAAGGCGATCGATCTGTATGGTACGCGCAAGGCCAGCGGCTCATCGAACGACACGCTGCACGTTTTTTACGGACGCGGAAAAAGCTCGCTGGGGTTGCACGACTACGCCCGAGCCATTCCGGATCTGGAACGCGTGGTAGGCGCCGACGTCAAGTTCGACTACTATCGTGCCTCCGGTTTGCTCGCGGATGCCTATGCCCGCACCGGCGATTTGGCGCGCGCGGAGCAATGGTTTCAGCCGGCAACCGGGTTTTCCACGACGCCAGAAACGCTGTGCAACTATGCCTGGTTCCTGAATGCCCAAGGTAAAAAGGACGAAGCCAAGGAATGGCTCGACAAATTGATGGCGAAAAAGCGAACTCTGCCTGGCTACATGCAGCGCGTCGAGCGCCCGTGGTTCAGGAAGGGCCAGGCGCTGCGCAAGGAAATTGACGCGAAGAAATAAACAATTCTCGGGAGGCGCGATGAGCGGCAAAAATCCGGTGGGCGCAGCACGCAGGGAATTTCTGCAGGGAGCGGGAGCCGCGGCATTGGCTGCGACGGCGAGACCTGCCTGGCTCGATGCCCGAGCCATCTTCGGCGGCGCCGCCACCGGGCTTGGCGCGGAGGATACGAGCGCGATCCGCCGAGAGATCGAAAAGCGCCACGAAGAGGCCCTAGGGCGCCTAGAGACGTGGATCAAACAGCCTTCGATCGCCGCGGAAAATCGCGGGATGAAGGAAGGCTGTGAAATGATGATGGAGTTGCTGCGCGACGCCGGCTTCGAACAGGTGAAGCGGATGCCGACGGATGGACAGCCCGGCGTTTTTGCTTCTCTCGACGCCGGTGCCAAGAAGACCTTAGGGCTTTATTTCATGTACGACGTCAAGCAGGCCGATCCCGCAGAGTGGAGTTCGCCGCCCTTTGAGGCCCGACTGGTGGACAAACCGTTCGGGCGGGTCGTCATGGGGCGCGGCGCGGTAAACCAAAAAGGGCCGGAAGCGACGTTGTTGGCGGCGCTGCACGCCATTCGCGGGGCGGGCAAGAAGCTTCCGGTAAATCTGGTGTTGGTGGCAGAAGGCGAAGAAGAGATCGGCTCGCCGCATTTTTCGCAAGTGGTCCGGCAGCCGCAAGTCTTGGAAGCGTTGCGGAAATGCATCGGCATTACCATGCCCAGTGCTTCACAGGATCTGGATGGTTCAGTGACAACCTTTTTGGGCGCGAAGGGCGTAATCGAGCTGGAGATGATTTCGAGCGGCGAGAAATGGGGACGTGGTCCGCGCAAAGACGTGCACTCGAGCAACAAGGCCCGGCTGGACAGCCCGGCTTGGCATCTGGTCGAAGCGCTCGCGTCTCTGGTGACACCCGATGGAAACGAGCCGGCAATCGAAGGTTACGCCAGAAAAGCAAAGCCGCTCAGCGCCGAGCAGAAAAGCATGATCGAAACTGCAGCCAAGCGCCTGAATGAGGAGACGGCGAAAAAGGGCATGGGAGTCGAGCACTGGGTTCATGACGTGAGCTGGGAGCAAGCGCTCGAATTGCTGGTTTCGAAGCCGACCATCAACATCGAGGGGCTGGTAGGCGGCTATACCGGACCGGGAGGAAAAACCATCCTTCCCGGCCGTGCCGTGGCCAAACTGGATCTGCGCCTGGTGCCGGACATGACGGCGAAAGAATCGCTCGAACTGTTCAAGGCACATCTCGCAAAGAAAGGCTTTGGCGACATCGAGGTCAATATGACCGGTGGCTACGACCCCACGAGCACGCCCGCCGACGCCAAGATCGTTCGTGCCGAAGAAACGGTCTATAAGCGGCACGGAATTGATCCCGTCGTGTTGCCGCGCCTGGCCGGTTCGTGGCCTGGCTATGTATTTACTGGCGAACCGCTCGAGATGCCGGCCGGCCACTTCGGACTAGGGCACGGCAACGGAGCCCATGCGCCGGATGAATACTACTTGATCGAATCCAAGAATCCTCGCGTCGAGGACATGGACGGCGCCGTTTTTTCGCACGTGGAATATCTGTACGAGGTCGCTGCCAGCGCTTGAAGCGCTCTGGCAGCCGCGACATTCCTGACCCAAGGCGGCGCCGCAGGGCGATACTCCTGAATGAAATGCAAGCCGACATGGTTAACGGCCCTCTTTTTGCTATTCGCGTTTTCTAGGTGCTCTGCCCAGCAGGCAGAACATGTCACGCTAACGGGCCGCGACGTTGCGGTCTGGAAGCCGACCCGTGCCGCGGACGCTTCGGGCTATCCGCTGATTGTGTTCTCGCACGGGTTCACGGGCTCGAACACCCAGACGAAATTTCTGATGCAGGCGCTAGCGCAGGCAGGCTACCTGGTCGTCGCTCCGAATCACAAAGACGCCTGCTGTGGCAGTGGACGGCATTTCGGCAACGGAGGACGGAAGCCCGAAATACCTTTCCACGACGCGGGCCGATGGACTGACACGACCTACCGCGACCGCCGCGACGACATCGAGGCCGTTCTCAATGCGGTTTTGAGCCGCGACAACTTTGCAGGCCTGCCCGTAGACCGGAATCGCATCGGCATCGCCGGTCATTCGCTCGGCGGCTACACCGTGCTTGGTTTAGCGGGCGGTTGGGCTTCTTGGAAAGACCCGCGCGTGAAAGCGGTTCTCGCGCTTTCGCCCTACTGCGCGCCCTTCCTCGCAGCGATGCGGCTAAAAGAGGTCTCAATTCCGGTGATGTACCAGGGCGGGACGCGGGACTTCGGGATCACGCCTACCGTCAAGAAAACACAGGGGGCCTACGATCAGTCGAAAGCGCCAAAGTACTACGTGGAACTCGACGGAGCCGGCCATTTTGCGTGGACCGATTTGAACCGCGCCTATGTCTCGACCATAGACGCTTACAGCGTCGCGTTTTTCGACGCCTACTTGAAGAATCGCAAGGAAGGCCTGACGAAGTTGACGAGGGCCGGCCGTCCCAAGGATGTAAGCGATGTAAGAGCCGCGGAATAGCGCAGCTACCAGAAACGCTGCTTGCGCATTTCCGTGATATGCGCGGTGTGATGCCGGCCGTGCCAGGCGTAGAGAAACAGCAGCCAATCGACCGTGCGCGGACCGTGTTCCGGGTGGATGAACACGCGCCCGAACTGGTCATCGCTTAAAGCCCGCAACAAACGCACCCAGCGATCGTGCACGGCTTCAAGCAAGGCCAGGGACATTTCAACCGGACCGGTCTTGGCGTCGTGCAGCTGAGCCCACTGGTTTTCGTCATAGGCCTTGATCGTCGGGTGCTGCTCGGTTTAATCGAGTCGCAGGCGGAT
>Ga0306921_10003979_pt1 | contig 15072 bp, 13 predicted proteins | sample sta12Cox44000080_FD_203760 | JGI IMG/M metagenome (GOLD analysis project Ga0306921, IMG submission 203760) | Lab enrichment of tropical soil microbial communities from Luquillo Experimental Forest, Puerto Rico - statoxic.12C.oxic.44.000.080 (v2)... | ecosystem: Environmental > Terrestrial >...
GCATGCGCAGAGATCCGCTTGATAGGAAGATCGACCTCGATAAGACGTTTCGGATACTCGTGAGCCATTGTGGTCGCCGCCTAGCTCTGTTGAGCCGCCACGTCGAAGATGGCTTGCGGCTTCACATGGTAATGCTCGATCTTAATGATCGGTTCCCAGTCGAGCTGTGCGGGGTCTTGCACCGACTTAATTTGCGGTGATGAAGCACAATTAAAAACGGCATACAGCCAGTAGTCTCCTTTTAGCCGCTGCGCGGTCTTGTACTCGTTGGCGGTAAGAGCTACCTCGCCGATCGCGGCACGGCCCTTCACTTCGATGAAGCGTACCTCGATTGCGGTCTGGGGGTCCTCGGGATGCGGCCGCCGCGAAATGAGATCGAATCCCCGATTATCCTTCTCAACGCTCTCCACGGCCCAGCCACGGGCCACTTCATGAGCGATCACCGCATGGACGGCGATGCGCTCCACTTCGTCGTCGCGCACCAGACTGGCGACTTCCGGTTTTGACCGCTCGGGGTGCGGCAGTACCCACGCGCAGCCTAGCCGCTGAATATCGCTTATCGTGCAGTTGCGCTCCTGCTGGAGTTCTTTCTGACGCCGCTCTAGCCGGCCGTTGAGCTCGTCGACACGGTCCTCTGCCTGTTTGATATTCGCCGAAAGCAACGGGCTGCTGTCTCCTGATTGCTGCTGTTCGATTAACTCAGCCAAGCGCAGATTCTGGCGGTGGATCAGCTCGTTGAGGCTGATTTCCATGTGCCGGGCGACGGTTTCCGTTTCCTTTCCACGCTGTGCCGCGACCTCGACCAGGAACGGCTCGAGCGCTTCCGATATCAGAAACCTTTCCGTCGCTTCGCGCTCGCTCAGCGCCGCGTCAGGAACTGCAGTTCCCGCAGGTGCAGGCATTAGGTCCAGAAGCAACGTTGCCTGGCGGACCGTCATCGCGCCGTCTAGGTTTTCCTGCACCACGAAGAGGCGCCGGTGCAGGGCATGACCACGTCCATCGCGCACCGCGGCGGAATACACGCTCAGCCGCGACGGCTCGCTGCTATGCACGTCGAAAAATACCGCTCCCTTTTCCAGATCCTGCCGGACGTGCTCCTGAAGATCTTCCCGCACCGTTTCGAACAGCGGGTGGCCCGGAGTTACCCACTCGCATGTCGGATCCGTTTTTAATATTTCCTTGTCGAATGCTACCTGCCGGTATTCGCGCCCCAGCCGCCCGAAGCGCCGCTCCAGTTCTTCACCGATCGGCCACAAATGACGGGGCACCCGTCCAATCCTATAGGTGTGCTGCGTCCTGGCGAGAGGCTGCACCTGCACACCGCTGATCGGAGCCGCCTGCAAAAAGAAATCCTCGACCACCTCCGGCACCAGCCGCCGTTCCTTCGCTTCGGCTGACTTCCCTACGATCGCCGACAGGTTCAATTCCCGCTTTGCCAGACCTTCCAGTGTCGAATCCGTGATGTCGCGGAACCGCTCGGTGTCCACCTCCTCGACAATCCGCTGCTTGATGAGCTCCTCGGTCATTTGATTGTGCGCGTACATATCGCGCAGCATTTTTTCGAGCTGATTGGACGGGAACACCTCGCCCAGCACATTAAACACCTTGCCGGTGCGCTTGGGATCGAGATCCTCCTCGATCTGCGCAATGCGCTCGAAGAGTTTCTGCAGCACCCGGCCTTCACGGGTGTTCGTCGTCACGAAATTGAAGATCAGGCAGTCTTTCTCCTGCCCGTACCGGTGAATACGGCCCATACGCTGCTCCAGCCGCACCGGATTCCACGGCACATCGTAGTTGATCATCAACCAGCAAAATTGCAGGTTGATGCCCTCCCCCGCCGCCTCAGTTGCCACCAGCACTTGGCAAGAATCACGAAATTCGCGTTCGGCGTAGATTCGTGAACCTGGAGTGTCTCGGTCCCCGATTTTCATTCCGCCGTGGATCTGCGTCAGTGTCAGGCCCCACTCGCGCAATTTGCCGTAAGGCCGTCCGTCCTTGCCGTCGCCCGCGAGGAAGTCGAGCGTGTCCTTGTGCTCGGTGAACAAGAGCAGCTTCATGCCCGGATCGGCAAACAGCCCTTCGTCCATCAGGAGCTGCCTGAGACGCCGTACTTTCACCTCAGCTTCCCGGCCTTCGAGCGTTTTCGCCTGTCTGATTAAACCTTCGAGTTCGGCGATCTCCTCGCGCAGCGCGACCGGGTCGAGCGACACTACCGCGTCTTCGAGCTCCGCCATGATCTCCTGCTGCTCGTCCTCGGGCAGCTCATCAAAATCGTCCGGGAGCCGTTTGGCGATCTGATCTTGACGGTATTTCGCCGGATCCTCCAGGATCCGCTCGCGCTTCTCCTTCATGCGCTCCAAGGTGCGTCGCACCGCGTAGATGCTCGACGCGAAGCGCCGCTGCAGCATCGCCATCGTGAAGCCGACCGCACGCGCCCGGGCGGAATCTTCCCCGGCGGCCTTAATCGACTGCTCCTCCACGTATCGCGTTAGACGGTCATACAGATCGAATTCGTCATCGCTAATCTCAAACGGCGTGGTCCGCACCAGCCGCTTCGTAAAAATCGCCTTCACCGTGCCTGTTTCGGGGTCGGGAAACGTCACCAAAGCTTCCTTCAAGCGCCGCAGGTAGAAGGGCGCCTCATGACGCGCCATCGCGTCTTCAAGGCTTTTCACGTCGCCATAGACGTCCCGGTCGAGCAGTGACAGAAACAGGCAGAAATTCGTCGGGTCGCCTTTATGCGGCGTCGCAGTCATTAACAGGTAGTGGTCGGTCATCTGTGACAGCGACTCGCCGAGCTGGTATGCCAGCGTTTTCTTGTCGGCGCTGTACGCGCTCATCTTGTGCGCTTCGTCGACGATGATCAGGTCCCAGTTGCTCCGCAGCAAAGACTCCTTGGCGTCCTCAATCCGCGAAACCCACGATACCGAGGTGATGACCTGGTTTTTCTCCTGCCACGGATTGGTCCCATAGTTTGCCCGCAACACGTCACTGCGGATGATCTCGAAATTCTCACGAAATTTGTCTTTAAGCTCGCGCTGCCACTGGAAAGACAGATTGGCCGGGGTGACAACCAGCGTCCGTTTGGCCAAACCCCGTATCTTCAATTCCTTAATGAGCAGGCCGGCCATGATTGTTTTGCCGGCACCGGGATCGTCGGCAAGCAGGAACCTTATGCGCGGCAGCTTAACGAAATAATCGTAAACCGCTTCTAGCTGGTGAGGCAGCGGATCGACCCGCGCTATCGACAGCGAAAAATAGGGGTCGTATTCGTAAGCGAGTCCAAGCCGCATCGCCTCAATACCAAGCCGAAACCGGCTTGCGTCGCCGTCGAACGGCTCGCTTGCCGGAGACGCCGTCAGCAATCCCAGCTGATCCTGGCTCAGGATAGGTTCGTATACTGTGTTCGAACGCACCCCTTTTCCGACAAGCTTTACCCCGCTTCCTACTGGCAGGGTTACGATTACCTGAACGGGCTCTGGAAAGAGCGGGCCATAAACGGTAATATTTGGTTTTAGTTCATCGGCTTGCATCTGGCACCAGTCCCGGTCTCGACCTACAACTTATCGTGGCCTGCACTTCTCCTGCCCCTCATCCAAGGTATATACAACTTCGAGGCAAAAGTCTTCGTTAGCCCACTCTCGCCGGTAGACGGACATCTATGACCGCAATTTCGGGCTGTGGAGCTTCTGGCTCAGCACCCGCGATACCGGCTGCCAACGCACGCAAGCGAGCAACAACTTCGCTGAAATTGAGAAAGGCCCCGGTATTCGTGTCCAGCCAACCCTTCGGTCGCTCACTCTGGTGGACTAGGAGGAGAATCCCATGACGAGCGTCACGCGCGCGCAGGTATCGGCCGCATAGTTGTTCCGTCAGCGCCGTCTCGAGTTCGCCTAGCGTCCAGCTCTCGGGAACCTTGATCTCGACGGCGATGCTGGCGTCGCTCACCTTTGCACGCAAACGAACATCCGGTTCCTTCTCATCGGCGACATGGGGTTCTCGCTCGATTGAGTAAGCGGGTCCCCGCTTAAGCCGCAGCCGATCCGCGATCCAATTTTGCACGGCATTCTCGTTCGGCAGCGCTTTCACTGTTGCGCCCTGCGCGAAATCGGCGTGCAGCAGGTCGTGTTGCATATCATCGAAGCGCCGTAGCACCGTCCGCTGCAGATCTTTGCCCGTGCTCGGCGCCGCCTCCGCGGTTTGCTCAAACGCGGTCACCTCGCTAGGAAGCCACGCGGCACTCTCCGAATCCTGGGCGGCGCGCTCGGCCGCCAATTCGCGCAACCGCGCTTTGTCCAACGGGAATTCCTGATCTTCTGCGAGCCGATGAAGCGCTTCGTACGTCGCACGACCCGGCGTCTCGAACAGCTGATTGAACGCCGCGCCGCGTGCCTGTTCTGCGTTGTCGCGCTCGTCTGGCGAATAAGCCTGTCCACTTGGGCGGTTGTGATCCTCTTCCATGCGGATCGTACGATAAGCCATCACGACCAGCCGCAGCAGGCTTGCAAATGAAAGTAATGGACGAGTCATTTCATCGGAATGGAAACGCGTCCCGAAAATGCTCGGAAGTATCAATTGAGCGAGCGCCGTTTGGGAGCTCGCATCCAGCCGGTCCAGGCGTACCATCAATGCGTCGGTGGCAGCGATCGAAGCTACCGCGAACGCTGCTGCTAGGTACAGGCTGGCAACGCGAATATCGCCAGCCTTGTTGAAGCGATCGAGCGCGCATTCGGCGAACTTCTGGCGATTCTCCCGAAGACCAGCCGCGATAACGCTCAGCATGGGCGCCAAGGCGTTCGGTGTTAAATCGTCTCGCTGCGCCAGCTCCTCGAATAGAATAGGAGCCATCAATTCGAGAACTGGTTTGTCAGCACGGGACAGATCCTCAAGGACACTAAATCTGCTTACCCCTTCAGGGTCCGCGAGCTCGGCTCGCGCCTCTCCCATCAAGACCGCTCGGACCTCCGCCGGCTTCCGCGTTGCAACCTCCGAAAGCCATGACGGAAACCCATTGATTTCAAGCATCGCATAGCGCGCGGCGAGGACGGCTTCGTCCGACGAAAGTTGCTCGGACCAATGGGGCTTGAACCGCGCCCTCGAGACTGATGCCAGTAATTCCCATGCAGTCCGCAATATTGATCTGGTTACGCTCGTCAGCGGATTTGGCACTCTTCAATTTTGGCGTCCAAAGTCGCCAATGCTGAATCAGTCCGTCCCGAGTTGCGGCGGTCAGCTCCGCCCCGAGCATCAGCTCCAAGGGTGCGACGCTGTCTATTGCATACCGCGAGCTCGCATCTACGGTTTCGGTCAACAGCTGCCACAAATTATAGAGACGTCCATCAATGCCCTCTGCGCTCGGCCGACGAACTTGCCGCAGCTGGTTCGGATCTTTGCGCAGCCCGTCAATAAATTCGAGCCAGGATCGGTCCCGCTTAGCGTGTTCGGCTTCAACCTGGTCCCTGTGCTCATTCATTTCCCGGTCGAGGGCGATCTGCTCCGGCGAGGGAGGCGGCGGATTCAGCCACGCGTTATACGTCCCCTGCATCGCTGCATCGGCCCGCGCCACACAGTAGATCTTAGCCAGGAGTTCTGCCGGTTCATTGGCATCGCGCCAAAGACGCATGGCGGTGTTGATGACCAGCTTGCCTCGCTTTCAACAGCACGCCCCGGAGCATCCGCAAGCAACCATGTGACATCGTCGATCTGCAGTTTCGCCGGATAACCAAACAGTTCGAGATGCCAAGGATGCTCGATCGATTGCCCTTGTAGCCAACGATGTCTATTTCGCACCTCTGCGGCCCGCCAAAAAGCAAGCCGACGTCGCGCGCCAGTTCGGTGAAGTTCGGCGGCAACGTCTCTCAATTCCCGTAACGAATGGCGGCCGTAACGATGAGCCACACCGAGCCTCAGCGCGGCGTAAATCGTATCGCGCGGCGCTTCGTCCTGGCCGCATTGTTCCAGCAACCGCGAGGCCGCCGCAGCGATCGCGCTGAAATAAGTCTCCTCGCGCTTATCAGGAATGTGACCGATATCCTGAGATTCGACCCCGAGCTGATCAAGCAGTCCCCGCACGAGCTGCTCCAGTTCACGCCGGTTTTTTAACCGGTCAATCCACCCTGGCGCTTGCCATTCGACATGCAGCCCACCGTCGGCATCGGTAATATCGATCTGCTGAAAGATGTGCAGAAGATCACCCACCATCACAAATTTAGGGAACAGGTCGTCGACCGCGTTCACAATGAGGGCATTGGGCAACGCGCTACAGTGAGTATGGATATATTCCGCATACCGCCGCTTCATCGTGTCATCGCCTGCGGACACAATCGCGCGGCCGGCGACAATCCGCGTGCGTCGGTCCTGATGCAAATGGAACGCGGCTTCAGCGAGATCCGCACAATCCTTTAATTGCCCAAGCCAGATGAGCCACAGCAACCGCTCGCGCGATTCAAAATGGGCATTATGCCTGGTCCAAAGGCTTCGAACCGTCGGTGCCAGATCAGCCTGAACAAAGCGTTTCACGCTGTCGTGGTCGAGAATTGGCAAACGCAGCCCACCAGCCGCAATTTGCTCGATGACATCAGTAAGAACAGCCTCACGCACGATCGTTGGCAGACGTGCGGGGTCACCCGCCGTGAGCAACAGAAACGGGGCGCGTCGAGCAACCTCCCGTCCTACATCCTCATCCCATATTGCGAGCCAGGCTGCAGTTTCCTGCATCGACGGCTTGATCAGTTCGATCCCATAGCTTGTCGCGAATAGCCGCTCAAACAGCTCACTCCGCGATAGGTTGTTTTGCCGTAAGCGCCATAACCATCTGGCCGCCAGATAGGCGCGAACCACGCCTTGATTGTCGTTATGCAGCAGAACCCGGCCAAATGTGGCCGGATCGACCGGTCGCGACAACAGACGCATGCGCTCTGCCGCCGACCACTCTGGTAAAACTTGCGCTAAATCGAGCGGACGCTCCTCGTTCGACAGCACAAGTTCGCTGTCAGGGATCGCGATAGTCGTTTTCCGCCCGAAAACGAGTGCCGCTCCGATCCGCTCCAACGCATATAACGCGCGGCTATCATCCAGCCCGTCGCCACGCGCACGATCCGGGTCCGTTTCGCCTATGCGCTTTGACAGGCTATTTTCCAGCATCTCCTCAAGGGAACCAAGGCGTCCATAACGCTGCCAAAACTCTACCAGCCAATCGAGATCGAGCGGCCGTCCGGCAAAAGGCCATAGATTGGCTGCTTCAATCTGCGCCAGAAACGCGTCCAGGTTTGGCGCTCCCTTTGCCGCTGCGAATAGCCGGACACGGGCAGGGTCCAACGTCGTCATCAAGACGACGAGCGCCTGTTCTTTCTTTGAGGTTTCTCCCGCCTCTCGTCTTCGACGCTGATGCCGGAGCGTGCTAATCAGCAGCTGATCTGCAGTCGGAGGAGGGGGCAAAACGGGATCATCAGGTACCGGCAAACCCTCATTCAACCGCTTAAGGTCTCGCCGGAATTCCCAATCGGTGAGCCGGCCTGAAAGAATTACATGAGCTCTCCGCTCGGCGCCAGCGATGCCTTCCCAGAGACGGCGCAGTGCTCTTTCCAGACGAATGCCACTCAGCTTTGCTTCGTCGACCGAGTCGACGAAAAACCAACCGTCCTCATCAGATTCTCGCCATGACCTCAGGCGCGCTTGGTCTGCAGGCCCTAATGCGCTGTCGAGATTATCGCGGCCCACATCCTCGACCGTCGCATACACTGCGAATTGACCAGCTTCCGTACGGAGGCGGGCCTGTTCCCGCATCTCCGTTGACTTGCCGCTACCGGCTTCGGCGAGGATTACCACCCGGTGCCGCGCCGAAATTGCCTCCCAAGTTAATAAATCGGCGGTCCGTCCAAAACGCCGAAAGAGATTCGGATCCGAAAGCTCCCCCTCCCGCCATTCAAAAAACTGCCGGCTCAGCGCAATGGTCGACAAATCATCCCCCTTATGACCCAATCGCTATAACAAGGCACCCAACTCACCCATGGTTTCCTAGCCGACACGGGCAAGCAGCTGCTCGATGATGTCGCTCGCCTGGCGTTGCCGCAGTAGCCGCGCTTCCCGCTGATCGGGCTCATCACCCTCCCCCTGTTCAAATCGCGCCACCGCAACCGGGCCATCCTTACGGTAGCCCTCGGTATTGTCGTCCGACGCGAACCGCTTGCGCAGGATCGCCAGCGTTTCTTCGATTACCGTGCCGTGCTTGCCACTGCACTCCCGGCGGAAAGATGCTGCCGCGGCGTCCGGGCCCTCCGGCGCGTATTGGAGGCAATAGACCAGATCGTGCGCATCCTTGCGTTCGAAGCGCTGGTCGAAGGCAAAGGCCTTGAGACAGGTAAAGCTCACCAGGTTGGCGTGCTTCACCCGTTCGGTAGCGACGCCACCGCCACCAAGGAGCTCGGCCTGAATTTCCGTTGTCTGGTGCAGATCGAAGACGATCGACGAGTGCGGGACGTTAAGCGCCGAAATCCTTCCCTCGGTCGGTAGCGGCTGAACCCGGCCGCCGGCGATATCCGGCGCGTCGGCCAGCAATTCCAGCACCACCGGCACACCATGCTCGGTGTGAGTCTGCCAGCGCCAGGAGAGCTTCTGCCCCTGGTTATTCTCGGCGCGCTCGAAGCCCATCTTTTTGAGATTGTCCTCGAGCGTGTGGTACGCCTCGGTGTCGGTGAGGATTTGAAGGGCGATCACCACATCCACGTCGAGCGTCCCGGCGTGGGCCGGTACTGCCGGCGGCCGGGCGGGGACCAGGTATCGCGGCGTGAGCCCGCCGACCAGAAAGACGGAATCCTTCCACGGGCCCAATCCGCGCAACAACGTCACCAGCACCCGCTCGCAGTCGGCCGTGTACTCGTCCCTGTAGCCTTCGCGGGTGGCGGGTTTGGCCATCAGAATCCGATCCTCTCCCGGCGCAGATTTTCCGCCAGTTCCTTGCCGCGGCCTTCGCCACGCATAAGGTCGAGATAGACCTGGATCGGGCTCGCCAGCCAAATTCCTTCTGCCTGCTCGCGAAACAGCAGTTCGCCCGGCGATTTTGCGTCGATTAGGGAAAGGTTCGACCCTTCGCTCACCGCCCGCGCATCGAGATCTCCGAGGGCTCGTTCCACCGCCGGGCCAGGAAGAACCCGGCAGCGGACCTGCGAGACGCTCGACAGAAAGGGAGCGTAACGCTGCCCCGCTGCCTCGTGTGTGACCGCATACTCGATATTCTGCTCAGCGAAGACCTGGCCGACCTTTTCGACCAGTCCGTCTCTTCCACCCGACGGCACGAAAAATCGCCGCATGGGTGCCGGCCGCGTGATGGAAAGCTGTTTTATCCAGGCATCCAGCAATGCCGCCGGTTCTCTTAGCTGGCGTTCCTTGGCGGGACCTTGTCCCCGCGCCACGACCCAATCGAGGCGCTCAAGCTCCGTTAGCACCTGCGAGGCTGTCCCCATCGATACCAGGGCCCGTTCGGCAAGCGCGCCCACCTTGAACCATTCCTTGTGCCCGATCAGGAGAGCGTGTAGCGCCTGCGCGCGCCGGCCCGAGAACAGGGACCGCATGGATTTCGAAAGGGACTTCGCGGGCGGTTGGTCGATGTAGAGATAGATGCCGTCCGCCGGCAGGAACAGGCTTCCGCCGCTGTCGTAGTATCCTACCCGCTCGTCTTTCAGCAGTTGCTTCGCCCCGGGAGAGATTGCCTCGGCAACCAGCAGCGGCACGGGCCCGCGCGAATCCGGCGCCCTTCCCAATCCGTGAATGTATTCTCTAAGCTGCCAGAGGACCTCCCGCACATCGCGGGGATAGACAGTCTTCATCGCCTCGACCAGCACCGTGACCGATTTCCCCGCGACATGAAGATTGACCTGGGCGTCATAATTCCGGTTCGACCAGGGCGCCCGCGGCTCGCGAAGCTCCAAATCGGCATGCACTTCCGGCAGCCCCCGGATAACCTCGAGGAACTCACCGATCAGCTGCCCTTCGGTCGGTTCTGTGTTGAGCATCGTAATTCACCGTTTTACACTGCGCAGTGAATATACCCTGGATTCGCTAATTTTCAATGAAATGCCAATATTTACTGCGCAGCGAATATCGGCCATATGCTGCCGACTGATCGATTGCCTCGTATAACCGCCTGAAATAGCGAACTTTTAAGTTTAACGCGCGCCCGTCCGTTAACGACCAGCCGCTCGGATGCGTTCGAAACTCAGCTTTATCCCGCCATAACCGACCTTACGGCGCACCCGGCGCGTGACACCCACAACGCGGCCGGTCGGTACCTGCGTTGTCCCGCCGGCGTTGTAGGCATGCTCAAGACGCGTTGGCGTTGTTTCGATACCCACTCTGCCAAGCGCTTCCCTCAGTGTCGCGAGACCGCGAACCGGAATCGGTTGGCCTCTGCTGATCGACGGCTTGGCGCGGGCATAGAGCCCCTGCCCTACTCTCGCAAGACGGCCTTCCCGCACGATCTTGCGCAGCGCGCGGCCAACCTGGTCGTAACCGCCGAGATCCTCGAAATCCGCGCGCAGAAACACGTTGCCGCGCTTGCGGTCGATGCGCTTCACGATCCGGGCTTCAAGAGTTTCGGGTTTCATGCGTCCTTCACTTGATGTCAGGATACGACATCAGTACAGCATTTATACAGCTATCCCAGCTAATTATCGACTACCGTCGAAAACATTTAGGAGGGAACCCTCAAACCCGGCATGCAACCGCCGGTCTAGACACCTTTCGTTCGCGTGTGCGAATCGGTTTAGAACGAAGTTTGAACACCAAGATCATTACCGACATTTTCGCAGCTAGGAGGCTACGAGCCCTTGAGTGGATCCCGAATTTCACGAAGGAAACGCCGGGTTGCCTGCATATCGCCCAAGCCGGTAGCGACGCTGCGCGATCGACGCCGCGTTCGCCTTCTTGTGCTCACCGACCGTGATATTTGCGGCGGCCATCCAGTCTTCCGCGGTACGCGGGTGCCGGTGCGTCTTATCGCTGAGCTTCTCGCTCAAGGCAGCGAGCCGGCCGAATTGATTAGAAGCTATCCCAGGCTCACGGCCGAGATGATCCGGCTGGCACCGCTCTGTGCCGCCACCTATCCGCTGCGCGGCTCGGAACACAGGATGCCATGGCGCGATCAGCAGCCGGTGCACCGGGCTCGGCGTCGCCTACCCGACTGAACGCATCCCGCAAATTAGCGCCAACCAGCGTTCAATAGAGCCCCGGTATCAACCGCGAGGTCCGCGCGCGATAGGCATCGTACTCGTCGCCGAATTGGGACCGCAGCAGCCTCTCCTCGGCATTGATGCGCGCCAGCAGCGGCGGAACGAGCAATGCCGCCAGGAGCACGCCAATCCATGAGCGAAACGCGAGGCCCCAACCCAGCGAGCTGATCAGCAAGCCGAGATAGCTCGGATGGCGGATCACGCCGTAAACCCCGCTCGTGACCAGCCGGTGCCCGGGCTGGATCGCCACCAATCCGCTGAACCGGTCGCCCAGCACGAAGACCGGCCAGAGGCGCAGCGCACCGCCCGCACCGAACAGCGCCACGCCCAGCCAGCGGATAGCGTCGCCGTCGATGATCCAGATACCCTTCCGGTCGCTCCAGGGCGGCAGAAAAACGAGGAGCAGCGTGATCACGCCGAAGACGCCGATGACCCAGCGGTTACTGGTGTCCTCGCGCACGCCCGAACTCAAATTGCCGCCGGCGGCGAGCGCCGCTGCGCATGCCGCTGCGCATAACGCGATCAGCACCACCGTCAGCCCGATCAGAGTCGGCTGCGAAAAGAAAGCACCGATGCCGCCGCGGGCTGTGATCGCCAGCGCGAGAAAAAGGCCGGAGAACACGACGACGAGCAGCAAACGCATCGGCAAGGTCGACATGACTCGGTTCTGCGCCCGGCCATGTACTGTTGTCAAAACACCCTCGGTCCGCCAGCTTCTTCGCGGGCGGCAGAAGGGTGCAGCCGGCGTATCTCTCACGTTGCATGCAACTCGATCTTTCGTGTTAAACGATTAGCGATCTTAAGCGTGCAACCTCTCCCCTGTGATACCCGAGATCGAGATCTGGCGTGCCGCCAACCTCATGCTTAAGCGCTACGGCGACAAGGCGCCTGACGAAAGCGCCGCGCGCGCTGATGAACTCGCCGCGCAGGACGATTACAACGGCGAGGCCGTGTGGCGCCGGATCACCGATGCCGTCCGTCAGCTTGCAAACCAGACACCGGCCGGGCCGCTCCACTGACCGCGTAATCCCGCTGTAACGCCGTTCTCGCGGCGGCGGGAGCTTCCTCCCCGCCCCCGCCATGTTTCCCCGTTTCTCTTCTAGAGGCCTCACCCAAAAGCCCACATGACCCAACCAGCGTCACCAAAGGACCGCTTTTCGAAACAGGCGCTCAACCTGGCGGCGGTCTAGCCTTCAGGCCCCTTGCGGTCATTCGGCCGAGGCTCCCTTGGATTTGGCCATTTAGGTGGATGAGGTAACACCGCCGGCGGCGCGCTCGATCGCTGCGATGTCGATGCGCTTCATTTGCATCATTGCCTCGAAGACCCGCCGTGCCCTGGCGCGATCGGCATCGCCGATCAGCCTGATAAGTACTAATGGAAAGATCTGCCACGACACGCCGAAACGGTCTTTCACCCAGCCGCATTGCTCAGCCTCAGGGACCGCGGAGAGTGCGTCGGCGAAGCGATCCAGCTCGGCCTGGGTCTCCACCGGTATCTGGAACGAGATCGCTTCACTGAATTTGAATTGCGGCCCGCCATTCAGGCCGGTGAACGGTTGACCCATGAGTGTGAACTCGACGAGCAGCACGTCGCCTGCCTTGCCCGACGGGTAGTCACTCGGGGCGCGATGGACCGCATCAACATGGCTGTTGGGAAACAGGGAGGCATAGAACTTCGCGGCCGCTTCGGCATTGCCGTCGAACCAGAGGCACGGGGTTATCCCAGACATGAAAATTTCCTCCTGAAAGCGGCGGCGTTGGGGATCCCTGATCGGCTCGCTTTATCCTAGCACTGCGGGAACCGGCCGAAGGCATGCGGCAGGAGCCCGCGTCAAAAGGCGCGTACATCAAACTAGCCGAGGACCAGCGCTACGCGACGCGCTTTGGGTCCGGCTCTTCGTTCAATCGCGCGGCCGGAGCTCGACATCGAGCGAGGCCCTGCCCCTAGCTCCACATTTCTGGCAGCGCAGCTGCCGTTCGAGCGACATCAGGCGCGTGTAACCCGGCCGCCCCTGCAACAGCGTCGCGTTCGGAATGATCGCCTTGTGCCCGCAAGCCTGGCAGCTGGCGCGCACAAAATGGAACACGCGCAGATCCTCGAGGCGGAAGGCGTAGCGCGGCGGCATGGCCCGAGTTTCTTGATTCCTGCCAGCCGTCTATCGTATAGAACACAAGATGAACAAGTCAACGACCGAAAACCCGGTGCAATGGCTGTTCCTCGATCTCAACGCCTTCTTTGCGTCGTGTGAGCAGCAGGAAAACCCGGCTTTGCGGGGGCGGCCGATCATCGTCGTGCAGACGCTGACGGATTCCGCCGTCGCGATCGCCGCCAGCTACGCGGCGAAGGCCTTCGGCATCAAGACCGGCACCCTGATGCGCGACGCGCGGCAACTGTGCCCCGACGTCGTGCCGGTGCAGGCCAATCATCGACTCTACACCGAGTATCACGAACGCATTTTGAAGGCTGTCGACACCTGCCTGCCGGTCGAGAAGGTGTGCTCGATCGACGAGATGGGGTGCAAGCTGATGGGCACCGAACGACAGGTGCCGGTTGCGCGGGAACTGGCCGTGAAGGTGCAGCGGGCCTTGCGCGAGCAGGTCGGGGAGTGCCTCACCTGTTCGATCGGCCTTGCGCCCAACGTGTTTCTCGGCAAGGTCGGCTCCGACCTGCAGAAGCCGGACGGGCTGGTCGTGATCTCCAAGCACGACCTGCCCGGCATCCTGCTCGGCCTCCAGTTGCAGGACATCTACGGCATCGGCAAGCGGATGGAGCAGCGGCTGCACCGCGCCGGCATCGTGAATGTGGAGCAGCTGTGGAACGCGACGCCGCACCGGCTGCGCCGGGTGTGGGGCGGCGTTAACGGCCTGCTGTTTCATCAGATGCTGCACGGCGTCGACATCCAGCCGCCGACCTCGCGCTATTCGAAAAGCATCGGCCACCAGCATGTACTGGAGCCGGATTTGCGCACCAAGAAGGGCGCGCATGATTTCGCTCAGCATCTGCTGACCAAGGCGGCCGAGCGGTTGCGGCGCGGCGATTACTATTGCCGGCGGCTAGGCGCGCATCTGTCGTGGGTCGGCGATCTCGGCGGCTGGTGGGACGAAACCGATTTCCACGAAACGCGCGACACCGGCTTTCTCCTCGCCCGCCTCGAGGAGCTCTGGCAGCGGGTTCCGCGGTACAAGCCGCTCAGCGTCGGCGTCGTGCTGCTCGACCTGGTGCCCGCCGATCACCACCAGCCGGATCTATTCGCGGCCGACAACGGCCGGCGCCAGAAACTGTCGCCACTGATCGACCGCATCAACGACCGCTACGGCCGCTGCTCCATTGGCTTCGGCCTCTTTCCGCACGACGTACGCGCGTTCAAAGGGCATGCCGCGTTTCACCGGGTACCGGAGAAGTGGGAGTTTTGAGCATCGCCGCGATTCGCGGCGCGCAGGCGCGGCGGAAAGCGAGGCGAAAGCCTGATGCAAGACCCCTTCAAATCCCCTTGCGCCGTGCAATAAGCACGCGAAGCCCATCTCCGAGCGGCAACAACGTCAGACCAAGTATTATGCTCACCAAATCCACATAATGACCCAAGCTATGTGGATCTGCTCGGCCGAGAACCCAAGTTGCTCCCGCAGTTCGAGCACATGCGCAGGCCCCGGGTTCAGCTCCGCCGCCCGTGCCGCTCCCAAGCCGCCGCCTGCAAGAAAATCCGCGGTTTCGTTAGCCTACAGCGCCTTCATCGCGCGACTCTCCTGACCGCTATAGCCCGGAACTCTGCGCGGCGGCCGGCATCGCAAGCACCATGACCACCAGCCCCCATAGTCGCAGATCCACCATTATGCCTCTCGGTTCCGG
>Ga0306921_10003980_pt1 | contig 15071 bp, 17 predicted proteins | sample sta12Cox44000080_FD_203760 | JGI IMG/M metagenome (GOLD analysis project Ga0306921, IMG submission 203760) | Lab enrichment of tropical soil microbial communities from Luquillo Experimental Forest, Puerto Rico - statoxic.12C.oxic.44.000.080 (v2)... | ecosystem: Environmental > Terrestrial >...
CCGGCAAATTCTACGCCAAGGACGATGGACTGATCTTCTACGACCTCGCCCCGTTCTCCTACCAGGGCTGGAAAGAATATGAGCCGGGAGTTCATAAGAATCTGCTTGACAACGCCGCGTCCGCATCGCTGACGGCGGGTAAGGAGTTGACGGTAACACGGCACGGCAACATCGCATGGACGACCGTGCCGATGCACTTCACGGCGAAGATGAAAGACGGAAAAAACATCGACGCGGCGGTCCGCTACACAGGTATTTGGGAAAAGCGCGGCAAGTCGTGGGCCCTGGTGCATGAGCATCTGTCGGCGCCGCTCGGCGGATAGGGCGCGCTCGTAGTATTCTGAATCCAGTTTCATCTCGATTTTCATGTGGGCAACGTTGCGATACTACTGGATCGCCGCGCGCGGCTACCGTCTGCAACCCTGGAGGAGCCCGTATCTTCAGTGGCGGTTCGAAACATTTCTTGGCAAAGAAGCCGCCAACCTGGATGCGAGGAAGTTCTTTCAACTTTCGTGGAAATACCGTGATCGCCTGAAGTCCTTCGCACTGTGGGCCGCAGTACGACGACGGGCCCAGCAGCGGCATTCGTGAGGCTTCCTCCGGGGATGTTTTGGACGCCAGGATGAGAGATTGAGATCCCTTGGGATCAAGGCGCGCACGGGCTCCGGAAGAGAAGCGGCCATCGACAGAGGAAGTTCTTCCCCCCACCCCAAAGCTGTTCCCGGCGTATAATGCAGGAAGAGGACGGTCGATCATGTCGACGCTCCAGATCCTCCAGAAAACGCCGGCCCTCCATGAAGGGATGTGGTGGGAGCCTGAAGCGAACGGGCGCGTCCACTGTTACCTTTGCCCTCGTCACTGCCACATCGGCCATGGGCAGTCGGGGTTCTGCTTTATCCGCGTCAACCAGAACGGGAAGCTGTTCAGCCTGGGCTACGGCGCGCCGGCGGCGCTGCAGGTTGATCCTATCGAAAAGAAACCGCTCAACCATTTTCTGCCGGGCACGCGGGTGTTCAGCATGGGGACGGCCGGCTGCAATATGGGCTGCTTCTTCTGCCAGAACTGGGACATTTCGAAGTCACACCAGGATCAGGTGAATTCAAAACAAGTTGCGGCCAAGGATGTTCCCGGGCTGGCCCTGCGGTATGGGTGCAAGTCACTGGCGTTTACTTATAACGAACCGACGATCTGGGGTGAGTATGTCATCGATATTTGCAAGGCCGCGAAACCGTACGGCCTGAAAACGGTGATGGTCACGAACGGGTATGTCACCCACGAGGCTTTTCACGATATCTACGAGCACATTGACGCGGCGAATGTCGACCTGAAGGCTTTTACCGAGAATTTCTACGGGAAGATTACGCTTACGCACTTGCAGCCGGTTTTGGACACACTCAGGTGGCTGAAAAATGAAACGCGTGTGTGGTTCGAAATCACGAACCTGATGATTCCTACGTTGAATGACGATCCGGCCGAGACGCGCAAGCTTGCTGAGTGGATTCTAGAGAATCTCGGGCCCGACGTTCCGCTGCACTTTACGGCCTTTCATCCAGACTTCAAGCTGCAGGGCAAGCCGCCTACGCCGCCGGAAACGCTTCACAGAGCGAGGGACATCGCGCGAAAGGTCGGGCTTCATTACGTCTACGAAGGCAATATTTTTTCGGAAGGGGCCAATACGTACTGCCCGAAGTGCAGCATGACTCTCATCACGCGTTCCTGGCACGATGTCCGCGAAAACCGCATGAAGGCAGGGAAGTGCCCCCACTGCGCGACACCGATTCCCGGTGCCTGGGGCTCGTTCTGATTCGGCTTGCGCTTGTCGAGCCTCCGGAATCACGGCAAACTAGGCACACGCATGCGGTTTCGGGAGAGCTCCGGATGAATGATTTTAACCCTGCCTCTGCGGTTCGCGCGGAGGACGCCGTGCCGCCCGCATCGAGATTCCAGTGGCTCAACTGGTCGAGCCTATTCCTGGCGTTTATTCAGAGCGTTTGCGGGGCTTTTCTGGCGTTTCACGGGATTCGTCTGCTCGTGGGAATTGGCGCGGTTGTGCTCGCTTCGGCCACGTGGCAGCTGGCCGAGCGTCTCCACGTCGATGCCATCCGAATTCCGATGATGGTTGTGGCGTTCTTGGGGGCGGCCATCAATTTGGCCGCACTGTGGCAGGTTCGGAGGCTGAGACGACGTCCGGCGTCGGCCTGGCGGCAGCAGCCGCTTACGGCGAAAAAGCGTCGTTCGGAAACGTTGCAGCTTACACTTTCGGTGCTGACGCTGGTGCTTCTAATCACGGAAATGGTTGCCCACTACAAGCTCAAAGGTACCCCCTGACGGGTCCGATGTGCCGGAGGCGCTCAACCGCGATTCTGGGCGATTACGGCTTGGAGTTTTGCGTGCAGTCGTTCACTGAAGCCTACCGGCAATTCATAAGTGCGGTCGTCGGCGGTTAGAACCAAAATGTTGCGCGTGGAATCGAGTATTGCGGAACAGACCTCGCAGGTCTCCAAGTGACGTTGGACGGCTTTGAGCAGCGCCGGATCCAATTGCTGGTCGAGGTAGCCGGAAATGTGTTCCCAAACGTGTTTGCAGTCCAGTTTCATTGGAACCACCTTCTGAAAAACCCGCCCCGCCCCGGAACTTCACTTTTCAGGTAGGGCACGAGGTATTTCTGCAGCATCATGCGGGCGCGGTGCAGCCGCACTTTCACGAGCGTCACATTGATTCCGATCGCACCGGCCGTTTCCTCCTGATTCAGGCCCTCAATATCGCGCAGAACGAAGACCTCTCGATACTTTTCAGGTAACAGTTCGACCGCCTCTCGCAGCTTCTGTCGAAGTTCTTTTCTTTCAAGCGCCTCGAGCGGGATCTCGCGCCAATCGGTGAGAACGGCAGGGGTAAAATCACCTTCCTTTTCTTCCACGAGAACTTCGAGAGGATCCTCGGCGGCTGTTTTCGCTTTTCGAAGACGTTTTCTCCCCTCGTTCATGGCGATGGTGACAAGCCAGGTACTGAATCTTGCGTCGCCACGAAAAGTGTTGAGATGGCGGAAGGCGCTGATCATGGTTTCCTGCGCACCGTCCTCGGCTTCCGCTTCATTCCTGACCATGGTGAGAATCGTTACGTATACGAGTCGCTCGTAGGGCCGGATGAGCTCATGGAAAAGCTCCGGTTCTCCGGCAAGAATGCGCCGGATCAGGGCCGCTTCCTGTTGGGGCGCCGTGTTGATTGCCATTTTGCCGGTCCTACACGCATTCCGCCGTTTTGTTACTCTTCAACCATAGCTGGGGAGCGAAAAACTGCAAAGAGCACCCCTGCGGGCGGCGAGTTAAATGTAATCGCGAGGCAAACCGCCCGTTTCTAGTGCGATACAAAATTCGGTAAAAGGTAACAGGTCTTGTTTCCGGAAAGCCGTCGTTCCGGCCGGGTCTGCTTTTCCACATTGCAACAAATTCCTTACCATCGGCACCAATTCTGCTGTAACCTTCCCCCACTCCCCGGGTCACAGGGGAGGAATCGCTTTTTGGCCATCCTGGGTTCTAGCGAACCTTGACGGGTCTCGGCTTCGGCCGAGTGTTCGCCCGAGCCCCACGGCCGATACCCCAGCTCACCTTTGCGGCGGATGGTTTGTCCGAAGAGCGAATCTCGAAAAACCACCAAGGGAGGAATGCATACCCATGACAAAGACCAAGAGGGCTCTGATCACAAGCGCGGCGATTGCTGGTCTGCTGGCAGGCAGCGGCGCCGCGATCCAAGCATCAAACGTTGTTGCTACCGGAAAAGCTTCCTTTGCATCCGTTCAGGATCAGGATAAGAAGGACAGCTCGAAGGTGAAGGAAAAGCACGCTTGCAAAGGCCAAAACTCCTGTAAGGGCAAGGGCGGATGCAAGTCTGGCGACAACGGCTGCAAGGGCAAGAACAGCTGCAAGGGCAAGGGCGGTTGCGCGACGGACGGCTCAAAGATGCCCGACGAGAAGAAGAACTAGCCTCAATTCACATTTAGCGTTTTCGCCTCCGGCGGAGGGCCGGCGTCGTGAAGCTTGTCCTTCGCCGAAGGGTGGGAGTGTCGGAAATGCCTGCGAATCGGTTTAACGGTTTTACGAACCATGGAGTCGGGATCGGGTTGCGTGCGCCGCACTATGAGCACATCCTGGCGAGGAAGCCGGTTTGTGATTGGTTCGAGATCATTTCTGAGAATTACATGGTTGATGGAGGGCGGCCGCTGCACATCCTCGATCAGATCCTGGAGCAGTACCGCGTCGTGCAGCACGGCGTATCGATGTACTTCGGCTCCGCTGAAAAGCTGAATCGCGAGCACTTGCGCCGGTTGAGGACACTGGCCCGCCGCACGAAGACGCCGTGGGTCTCTGACCATCTCTGTTGGGGTAGCGTCGACGGTCGGTATTCGCACGATCTTCTTCCGATGCCATACACGTTTGAGGCCGTACGGCTGACCTCCCAGAAGATCCGTGAAGTGCGGGACTTCCTGGAAGTGCCGGTTGTGGTCGAAAACGTGAGTAGCTACGCGGAATTCCACGTTTCGGAAATGACCGAGTGGGAGTTTTTGAACGAAGTGGTCGAGCGCGCCGATTGCGGGATCCTCCTCGATGTGAACAATATTTACGTCTCTTCGCAAAATCACAACTTTGATCCATTCACTTACCTAAACAGCGTCCCTGCCGAACGGGTCGCACAGATACATATTGCCGGGCACTCGAAGTACCGAAAATACATACTCGACACGCACGATCACCCGGTGATCGATCCGGTTTGGAAACTGTATGACCGCGCGATCCAGCGCATTGGGCATACCGCGACTCTGCTGGAATGGGACGATCGCATTCCCTCGTTCGACGAGGTGCACAAGGAAGCGCTCAAGGCAAACAAGTTCCTGGCCAGCGCTTCATTGGCGGCGGCCGTATGAAGCTGCTGTCTCTGCAACGGCGTATGGCCGGAGCGGTGATGGCGCCGCTAACGCAAACGCAGCGGATGCGGCGATTTGCTGTTGATGGCCGCCCGATGTCGCGAGTAGCTGAGCAAATCATCAAACCGAATGATCGCCTCACATCTTTCGAACGGCTCGAAATTTACAACCGACAATATTGGTTTCGGGTGCTTGACGGGTTCTCGGAAGATTTTCCCGGGCTGCGCGCGGTTCTGGGTGACCGCCGCTTCGACGCGGTAGCAAAGGCGTATCTGACCGCTTGTCCTTCGCGCTCCTTCACGATGCGAAATCTCGGTTCGCGACTTGAAGTGTGGCTTCGCAAGCACCCCGAGCATGCGGCTGACCGGCTTGAACTTGCGCTCGACATGGTGCGGCTCGAGTGGGCCGAAATCGACGCTTTTGATGGTGCTGTGCAGCCTCCCTTTAAGGTCGAAACCCTAGCCGGCGCCGATCCTGCGAAGTTGCGTTTGCGGCTTCAGCCGTACGTTCATTTGCTGGATTTGCACTATCCAGTCGATGACCTGCTTCTGGCAATCAAGCACGACGCGGGCACCGACGTAGCGAGCAATGCCTTCAACGAGCGGCAGAAACGCAAGAAGGTGTCCGCCGTGGCTCGCTTGAAGCCCACTGCGGTCTATCTGGCAGTTCATCGCGTGGACTTTTTCGTGTATTTTCGCCGCCTTGAGAGAGAAGAGTTTACGATCCTGCAGGCCTTGCAAAAGGGACGGACGCTCGACCGCGCTGTCGAACTTGGATTTCGTCCCAGTGCGATCCCGATGAGTGAGCGTCCCGATCATGCGGCTGCCTGGTTTCAGAATTGGGCTTCCCTCGGATGGTTTGTCGCGGAAGAAGGTTCTTCCAAAATAATCCCAAGCTGATTACTTGAAGGAGTGCTAAGGAAAGATGAGTACCCTTGCGGTTCAAATCCGCGGACTTTATGCCTGGGCTGTGAAAGTGGCAAGCCTACTGCAGTCACCGTTCCTTCTGTTCGTGCGTCTTTATTGGGGCCTGCAGTTGGCACAGAACGGCTGGGGTAAGCTGCATAACCTCGGCCGGGTGACAGAATTTTTCTCGAGCCTTGGTCTGCCCGCTCCCGGTCTCACCGCCGCGTTTGTTGCCACGGTTGAATTCCTTGGCGGGATTCTGCTCGCCATTGGACTGCTTTCGCGATTCATCGGGCTGGTGCTCGCTATTGACATGACCATGGCGTATATCATGGCCGACCGGGAAGCGCTCTTCTCGATATTTTCCGATCCCGGCAAATTCTATGTTGCCGACCCGTATACCTTCCTGTTCGCAGCGCTTTTGATACTGATTTTCGGTCCCGGGAAGATCTCGCTAGACACCCTGCTGCTGCGACGCTATCCATATCCGAGTCCTAGTTCTGGCGCCCAATGATCTGGGCGCTCCGCCTGGTCGTCCCTCGAACAATTACATGTGAAAAGCCCGGAACCCTGGGCCAACACGCATCGAATGGTGCCATGCGAGGGGAAACGCCCACCATACGAGGGAGCCGAGGATCGCCTGGCCCAATGTTAAGGGCAAAAGGTTTCGCTCCTTCGAAAACAGCCAAGCCATTCCTACGCCGCCGACAAGCGTCAAAGGCACCAGCACCGGATTGGGCCAATGCAATGCGCCGAAAATCACCCCCGCAGCCACAGAGGCGTTTTCCGGCTTTTCAAACGCGCCGAGCAAGCGGTTTGTAAGTAGGGAATTGAGCGCGACTTGCTGCAGGAGACAAAATGTCAGGTATCCGCCGAAGCGCTTCATGCTGATCAGGTGAGCCGGCAAACGGTGAAGCATGCCGAGAAACAGCCCCGCGACGCAAATCAGGATGGAGCAGACCCCAAAAAACCACAGGGCACGTTTCGTTGCAGGCCACAGATTATCTGCCCGCCAGCCGATCGTCTTTGGCGTGTCGTGGCGCACGAGAAAACTGACCAGCACCCACGCCACCATAACGGCCCCGGTCCAGGGTTGGCTGGCCTGAAGCTTCCAGATGTACCAGGCCACAAATCCGGAGAACCCCAGTCCTTCGATGAGGCACGACCACCGCTCGAAGCTCCAGGTCACGCGGATTGCCCCAATGCCGTCTTCCGGGGCTCCTCGATCAGTTCCAGCAGGCTCTCGAACCATTTTTCAATTTCGTCATCCATGCCCTCGCGGCGTCCCAGGAACTGGTTCAATTCGAAGTCGGGGAAGCCCCGATTGGTTATGCGCGCCGGCAGCAGCTCGCGCAGACGGCGCGCCGCTATTGCGCCAAGCGCAGCAATTTCTTCGTAGACTACGCGGGCCAAATCATTACAGAACCCGTACTGGGCGAGTTGGCCGCTTAATCGCACACGGGTCGCCGCAGGGATCAGGTCGGAGCAGAAAAGGCGAAGTGCATCTTTTTCCAGTTGCTCGCGTGAATCGTTGTTACCCGATATGATGGCCATCATCTAAATAATGAGGCAGTCGGGCCCGCGGGCACAACCTTTGGCGGATTCTGTTCCGAGGCAGGGGAGCATGAGTGACAAACACCGTGTTGTTATCTTAGGTGGCGGGTTTGGCGGCCTTGTGGCCGCGCAGACCCTGAGGCACGCCGACGCGCAAATCACCCTGATCGACAAGCGCAATTTTCATCTGTTTCAACCGCTGCTCTATCAGGTCGCCACCGGGTCGCTTTCGCCGGGAGAGATTGCCGCGCCTCTTCGCGCCGTGCTCAGCCGCCAGAAGAATGCGGAGGTTTTGCTCGGCGAAGCCACGGATCTCGATCCGGTTGCAAGGCACGTAGTTCTGCGCGATGGCGGGGTCTTTCCTTACGACACGCTTGTGATTGCCACGGGTTCACGAACCTCCTACTACGGGCATGACGAGTGGCGCGACGTCGCTCCGAGCCTGAAGTCGGTGGAGGAAGCCACTGCCATCCGGCACAAACTGCTGTATGCATTTGAACGCGCCGAACGGGCAAACAGCGAAGCGGAAGCCCGCGCCTGGCTTACGTTCATAATCGTTGGCGCCGGCGCTACCGGGCTTGAACTTGCGGGCGCGCTCGCGGAGATTGCCAACGAAACGCTGCGACACGACTTCCGGCGGATTCAACCTGAGGAAGCGCGGATCACTCTGCTGGAAGGAGGGCCGCGTGTGCTAGGGGCGTATCCTGAGGATCTTTCCGCCAAGGCAGAACAGCTCGTAGCGCGTCTCGGAGTGGAGGTTCACAAAGGCGTCTTCGTCACGAGCATTGACGCTGGCGGCGTGGACTACAAGCACGGAGATACGACCGGCCGTTATGATGCAAAAACGGTGCTATGGACCGGTGGTGTAGAGACGAACGAATTCGGGCGCCGCGTAGCCAGCAGTACGGGAGCGGAAACGGATCGCGCAGGAAAAATCAAGGTGAAAGGGGACCTTACCATCCCAAATTTTCCTGACATTTTCATCGTCGGCGACCTAGCTTACAGTGAAGATGAAAAAGGAAAACTGTTGCCGGGCGTTGCTCAGGTCGCCATACAGGGAGGGCGCTACGCCGGTAAGGCGATCCTGGCGCGGCTCGAAGGCAAGGCGGCACCGCCACCGTTCCGCTACTTTGACAAAGGGGATCTGGCGGTGATTGGCCGCGCGGCGGCGGTGGCAAACATCTTTGGATACCACGTGTCGGGCCTGCCGGCGTGGCTCGTATGGCTTTTTATCCACCTCATGTATATCGTCCAGTTCCAAAACCGCATACTCGTTTTCATCCAATGGGGCTTCCTGTATTTGACCTTCAGTCGTGGCGCGCGTCTGATCACGGGGGAAGCCGTCGGCGAATCGCTGCAACAGTCTGGAGCAATGGGTTCTCGGTCTGGTTCGAAGGGGAAAGCTAAAGTGGCTCCATAACGTTGAATATGTCAGCCGGCCGCCATCTTGTCATGGACGGGCTCAAAGCTTTTCTTCCGTTCGTTCCAGGCGGTGACGATTCCGGGTCCGATTTGATAGACCCAGCCATGAAGTTGCAGTTTCTGCTCATCGAGTCGCGCCGCGACGGCCGGGTGGGTTCGTAGATTCTTCAGTTGCTCAACGACGTTCATCTCCGTCAGCTTCAGAAGGAACTCGGAGTTGTCCGCCGAAGCCTTCTCCTTCAGAGCCGCGAGGCGCGCGCCTTTCGCGTACTTTAGCCAGGCGGTAACGCTTGGCAGCGGTTTCAGGGCCTCAGGGTTCAGGACACCTTTCATCACGCCGCAGTCGGTGTGCCCGCACAAGACGAGATGCTTCACTTCCAGCACACCCACCGCGTACTCAATCGTCGCGGAAACTCCTCCAATCGCGCGGGGGTATCGAGGTACGATGTTCCCGATTACGCGGCAAATGAACAGCTCGCCAGGCTTGGTTTGCGTGAGCAGGCAGGGGTCGATCCGGGAGTCGGCACAGGTGACGAACAAGACTTCCGGCCGCTGTCCCAGTGCCAGCTTCTCAAATAGCTCGCGGTGTTTCGGGTAGACGCGCTTTTGAAAGTGCTTTAGTCCTTGCAAGACCTTCTCGGTTGGCATAGCCCCTCATTGTGAGCCTACTAATTTTCGTTGAGCGCCGTAGTTCATGCAAGGCTTCGCAACTTCCTCCCATCGTAGTCTTGTAGCATCCTTCCCATGAGCTGTACGGTCCGTTGCAATTCTCCGCCGTTGTTTCTCGCGGTTGAGCCAGAATTCGAGCGTGTCTCGCTGTCCGGTTGAGCGGTACTGTTTTCACCCTGGGCTCGACCAAACACAAACGCTGTGGCCGAACACCCGGGTTTCGCTGAAAGATTCAGCTCGGGAAAGGAAGCCTCCACTGCCGCTCCGACAACTCCGGGATAAGGCTGCAGCATCCAACGAGCGGGCTTCGAATTCAGTCGGGAGCGTGCGGTATGCGTAAACGAGCCGGAGTCATTATCGCAATGACGGTTGCGGCGCTGGCGGGATTTGGTTGGCGACGAGCCGCTGCCGGACAGGGGCAAAGTACCGGGCAGGAAGGGGGGTTCCGCAGCCAGGTCGACCTGGTGTCGGTTTACTTCACCGTGCGTGACGACAAAAAACGGCTGGTCAGCGATCTGGCGCAAGGCAGTTTTGATGTGACGGAAGACGGGCAGCCGCAGGCAATTAAGTTCTTTGCGCACCACAGCGACGTGGTGCTGAACGTGGGTGTGCTGCTCGATACAGGCACGCACATGTCGTCGATTCTGGACGAGGAGGGGCATGCCTCCTCGATGTTCTTGCGGCATGTAGTGCGGCCGACGGACCTGGGGTTCGTCGTCAGTTACGCTGCGGCCGTGGACACGCTGCAGTTGCCGACGTCAGACATGGGGCTGCTGCGAGAAGCAGTGCGCTCGATCCCGAGCGGGGGAGGGGAAGTGGGGCCGGCGGCGGAGGGCACAGGTTCGGTGCCGAGTATTGGCGTCTCGGCCGGAGGGACGGTAGGGATCAACGGCAAACCAGTGAACATGAGTCGCGAAGCTCATTTGTACGATGCGATCCGTTTTTCGACGCTGCACTATCTAGCAGGAGAAGTGGGACGCAAGGCGGTAGTCATCGTGGCGCTCTCCGGGGATGCACGGAGCGAGTCTACGATGGAGGAGGCCTTGCACGCGCTGCTCGAGCACGACGTAATCGCTTACGTGCTGCAGATTTACGATGCGCCTCATGCGAGAGACCGCTGCGACGTCGTACACACCTATGCGAAAGACGAGCACGGCGAGTACCTGCTGAAGAAGCTAGCTGAAGCGACGGGTGGACGCATGCTCGAGGTACGGGGCATGGACCGAATCGAAGACGCACTGGAGGAGATCTCGGAGGAATTGCACCACCAGTACAGCCTGGGCTATTACCCGGAAAACAAGAATTGGGACGGCAAGTTTCGCAAGATTCAGATTGCCTCAGCGGAGAAGGGGTACAACGTTTATGCGAGGAAAGGGTATTACGCGAAACGGGTGGGAGGAAAAGTGGCGGCGACTCCGTAGTCGATGACCTGAGATTTGGTTGGGGACTAGAGTGGTGCTGGGGGGCCAGGGGTATTTTGTGCATGTAGACCTCTGCACCATCAATCCGTCCAGCTGCGAGACCCCCCCTTTCCACTCTTACTTGTGTACCACGGTGTTCCCGTACTCTGTCAAAATCTTTCGGGATACCAGGCACCCGAAAACCGTTTTCGACGCTCCAGGAAAATAACCGCCGCGCCACGGCGAAGTTTTGAGCTGTTTAGACCCTTCCCTTGGGACGCACCACTGTGCCCATGAATGAATCGAAAAGGCTGACCCATTACCGGACGGTGTCGCCAATCGCTTTTCGTCACAATCTTCGTCTTTCGCCCGCACCGGCACATGCACCGGCCGAAGGGATTTGGCCCCGTCGCCCTACCTGCTTGTCTTCCATCGGTTTCTCTTTTCTTATGCTCGCCACCGAAAGCAAGTTTGCGGGTGGCGTTTTTTGATTCCAATCTGACTTAATGTTGTTCGTTATACTGTGCACGTGAGTGATGCCCCGATTTTACTTGGAACCTCTTCCTTCACAGCTTCGGGCTGGTCCGGATCGTTTTACCCGAAGGGAATGCGGCCCGCAGATTATCTAGCTTTTTATGCGGAGCACTTCCATACCGTCGAGATTGATTCCACGTTTTACGCATGCCCGGCCGCTCAAACTGTTACCAATTGGGCTTCGCGGACGCCCGAACGCTTTATTTTCTCGGTGAAAGTGCCCCAAGTCATCACCCACGAGAAGGCGCTCGTGGATTGTGAAGCTGAGCTGGTGGAATTCCTCAAAACGATGGACTTATTTGGCAATAAGCTCGGGCCAATTGTTTTCCAGTTTCCGTTCTTCAACAGGTCTATTTTCCAAGACCGTCACGAATTCCTCGACCGGCTCGTTCCATTTCTGACGAAACTACCATGTGGCTACAAGTTCGCCATTGAAATTCGCAACCAAGACTGGCTGGATGCGGAATTCGCAGGCCTCTTACGGGACCGAAGAATCGCGCTGGTTCTCCAGGATCGTTCTTGGATGCCCAGCCCATCAGAGTTGAAGTTTGATCCGATCACCGCTGACTGGACGTATATACGCTGGCTTGGTGATCGGAGGGCAATTGAGGCGCAAACGGCAACTTGGGATAGAGCCATCGTCGATCGGACTTCTGAACTGTCTGGCTGGGTTGATTATTGTTACCAAATCAGAAAACGCGGCGTGCTGATCTACGCCTATGCCAATAACCATTACTCCGGTTACGCACCGGCTACCGTCGAGCGTTTCCGAAAGCTCTGGAGCGAAAAAGGGTTCCCGGAGATTGAGAAGCCGATCCGGAAGCGTTCGGCGCCTTCTCTGTTCCCGCTATGAAACCTTCTGCCATCCGCAAACGACTCGGTTCTCTTCCTATCCGCTGTGCCACATCCAACCGATGGAATCCTTGCGTGCCTCGAAACTCCCAGACGGACTTGAGTGGGTTTGGAAAAACAAGCTTGATGGCTGTCATCGAGCAGGCCCAGGCAATCGACCACACGAACGACGACAGAGTGGCGTTGTGGTGAACGGATGCGTCCGTCTTGGCGTGGCTGGAAGCTCTGTGAAGGTGCCGGCACACCTTAGCACCAGACTTTCCATCTGGAGGCCTTTTGCCAAGTGATATTTCTCTACAGTTGGAGTTTTTTGGGTACTGATGTCTTCCCCGGATGCGGCTGGCTCAGCAAATCACGATTTGACAGGGCCGTTGCAAGTGGCGGATGCTAGCGACAGCGTGCGACAGGGCACCACCGACCCGCGGCAAGGGAACAAATCCCACCTGCTTCGATTCAGACTGCGTGCTTTGAATCTTCTTTCAGCCTGTATCAGCGGGGCACAGGCGCTCATGAAAGGAGATCGGCGTGACCACATCGAAGCTTCCTGTTCGTCCCTCCCTGGAGTCCCTGCGCAAGCAAGCAAAGAAACTGGCGCGCGACATTGTTGCAGGTAATGGCGGCGCCATCGCCCGGGCCCGTGCGCACCTGCCAAAAATGGAGCTGCCGTTGTCACAGCGTGATGCCCAGTTGGTGCTGGCGCGCGAATATGGGTTTCCAGGCTGGAAGGAGCTTCTTAAAGAAGTAAAACACCGCGTTGGCAGAGGACTCGAGTGGGCCGTATGCGAAGCCCGCCGCATCATCCATGATAATGACATCGAAGGTCTGCGGCAGCTCTTGGCGGAACACCCGGCACTGTTGTCGTGGAGGGCGGATAAAAGCGACGGCGGACTACTCGGGATGGCTACCGGTTCCTTTGGTGACAGCTTCGACCCGTTCCGCGAGGAGCGCTACACGCGCGCGGCCTGTGCCGAGCTCCTGATCGATGCCGGCGCAGTCGTCGCGCCGGCGGTATGCGATGGCCTCATCCTTTCCCGCGCAAAAGGGTTGATCGATCTATTCCATCGCAAAGGCCTTCTTCCTCGATCGCTCAAGTTCCTTGCCTCGCTTGGGGATGGCGACGGCCTTCGCGCCTGTCTAGATACAAATGCCCACAATCTCGCCGTGGTGAACGAAGCCTTCATGTATGCGTGCCATCTCCAGCAGGCGACCGCGGCGGCGCTGCTGTTGGATCGTTCCATCACGCTCGACGCCGAGCTGGGCAGGCGGATCGATGGCGGGCCGGGACGTTCCGCATTTATCCACTTCTTCATCGAGAACAAGCCCGACGTCCATAACCCCGATCAATTCAGGCCCTGGCAGGCCTTTGTCGAGCAACAGGTCATTCGCGCGATGGACGATGGCGACCTGGTGTCCTTTGTCGACCGATTGCGGCGAGAAGCTTGGATGCTTTCAGACGCACGCGTGAAATTCCAGGTTCGTTTGATCGAGGGAACGGCGGCGGCGCTAAACGATCGCGCGGATTTCCTTAAGGCGCTTCTTGATCTCGATCCCGCTGTGTTGCACTGTCCCGCGGCGCCGACCTCCAGGGTATTTATGCACGCGTTCACGTATGCGCAGACCCATCTGCTTCCAATGCTGCTGCGGATCTGGCCTATGCCCGACGATCTGCCACACGCAGCTGGGGACGGGGACTTCGCACGGGTGAGACGCTGGTTCGACGCGGCGGGTAGGCCTGCCCTCGGGGACCTTGCGAATCATTTTCCCGCGAACGATGGCTGGATTCGCGAGAACCTGAACTGGGGCGAGCCCAGTGTGCAGCAGGTTCTCGACACCGCGCTTGCCTGGGCAGTCATGAACAACCACTTCGAGATCGCCGACTTTCTTCTTGCGTATGGGGCCGATATCAACACGAACTGGAGCTCCCATGAGCCCGCCAGCATTCTACATGAGCTGGTGTGGCACAAGAATTACGAAGCGATGCAATTCCTCATCGACCGCGGCATCGACATGACGATCATCGATTATCGCTGGGGCGGAACGGCCCAAGGTTGGGCCTATCACGCAGCGAAAGACGAGAAGATGGCGCAGTGGCTGGCCGAGGCGCAACAACGTCGGGAGCAGGCATCGCGGGGAGCAATAACTGGCGCCCGGCAAGAGTGAACCGACACTGAAGAGGCTCCCCATGCAAAATAGGCATTACATCGGCCTAGACGTTCGCAAGCGGATAATCACCTACTACGTGAAGTAGCGGCAAGACTCACGCCGAAGGATGGCTTCCCGCAACACACATCGATCTCGACCGCTGGATGCAACGCTGCCACAGCCGTGGACGGCAGCGATGGAAGCGACCATGTTCACGGGTTGGATCTACGATCATCTCAAGCCCCATGCTGCCGCTCTGAAGGCGCGCATCAAGCGGTGTCGCAACTTGGTTCGGCAGATGGCACAGATGAAAACCAAGATCTGTACGCTGCTGATGGCAGCAGGAGTGAGCTACGACAAGGAGCGCTTTCACAAGGCCAGTACCACGATGGACGGTTTCGGAGCTAACCTACGAAGAGCCGCGAGGTGGTGTCACCTTCGGAATTGCGCGGAGTACCTGGCCATGCCTTCAACCGATCCGCTCACGCGAGAGGGAGCAAAACCAGTCAGCATTGCATCGAAATTTTGTTTCTTGACCGGGCTTCGACTGAGGATATCCTCTTAGGAGCCCCAGTCTCCGTTCCTGTCTCCCGGAGGTGTCAAATGGCGACCCATTTCGTCCATACCTTTCTGTTTGCCTGTTCCGCATGTGGGCTTCCCCTGGCCATCACTCGA